>Ga0164242_10006373_pt1 | contig 12986 bp, 9 predicted proteins | sample OricomgcompostMG_FD_108783 | JGI IMG/M metagenome (GOLD analysis project Ga0164242, IMG submission 108783) | Miracle-Growth compost microbial communities from Emeryville, California, USA - Original compost - Miracle growth compost (MG) ... | reverse complement strand
CCTGGTGTGACTAAGCTAGGATTGTCACGTGTTTTGCTGTCACCGTGAGCCTGGCAGGCGGCCACGCAATTAGGGCGTGACACAACCAAACACGACTGACCACACCCCCAAGAACCTTACCGAAGAATATACTTTTCCCCGTCGAATTACACCATTGGTCCTCTACCGGCATTTTATCGAAGAGCGAGGCCGAACGCCGGTGGCCTTGTGGCTTTTTCGGCATTGCCGCGAGATTCTCACTCGACTCGACGAACGCGACAATCCAAAGGATTTGGCCGGGCTGGCCATTCTCGGTCCGCGGGTTCCATCCCGAGTAGGACAGCCCATCGCCGAGTAGAAAAAGAGGGTCAACTCCTCCAGGAACACTGGACAGACAGGTTCTGGTTCCACTTTAGGGGGCGGCGAACCTGCACCTCCCACATAGTCCTCGCGACACTTGTGCGACATTCCAGTTGACGTCGTGGTAGCATTTCCACCCATCCTGCCAATTTAATAGAGGCATTGGTCACCTATCCCTCATTTCATATTCTGAGGGTCGAAAGGCGAGGGGTCTCCTGCCGGGCTGAATTGGGAAATCATATCCTCCCGCCACACCATTCGAGGCTCCTTTTGGAAGTCCAGGCGGGCCATCCTTCTGTAGGCACCCTCATCTCAAGATTCAGTGCCCACAGCTAGGGCTACCCACATCAGTCCGCATCAACATCACGCCGCAAGGCATTTCTTGTGGGATCGGGAAGGAGAATAGCGGAGTCTGCCATAGTGACCCCCAGTTGCAGACTAGTCGCCGCAATGTCGGGGCCACGATCGTGGAAGCCATTGCCTTTGGCAGTCCCGGGAATTCCAAACCTGCTTGTCAGCACCGATTTCACACCGCAGTCATATACCATTCGCATCACAGATCTTGCCAACATGTGGACTGAGTGTCTGGAGAAGAAGCCGATCATCATGAGAGGCCTAAAAGAGGACACCAGTATTGACCCGACCGACGGACCGGACCAAATACACAAGCTCCTTGAACTTCTACGCGCGGCGTTTGACCCGACCTCTCCCGAGCATGGCGACACTAGTATGGTGCTTTCCAGCGGTGATAGTAGCGAAGGCGACAATGTTCTTTCCATCCACGTTACGGTCATCCTACCTGGGGGCCTGCGACCACTTAAATGGCCCATGTACCTCACACAGTCCCCCCCATCAGCCATTGCCACAGAACTTGTGTTGCCCCTTGTCCAGGCACACCATGTCCGGACACAGGAGATCACCGAGATGGTTGCTACACTACGAGACAAGGATGGCGTGATAGCTAAGCTGGTCGATAAACTAGAGGCTACGGGCACTGGATTAGAGCACATATTCACGTCGCTCTCTGGCCGACGCAAGCTCACGAGGACCATCGCAGAAGAGCGCGTGAAGGGCCTTGCCCCTTTTAGGGAAGCCGATTTCCGGAAACGGTCCGTGGCGGCTCATGTCGAAGCGAGGCATGGCGATATACAAGAATTACTTGATAGCGTTTTCGGCGGGACTGGGCTAGCCTGTGCTGCCGATTTGGAAATAGAAGACTCTCCCGCGCTCAACAACTGGTGGACGAGGCTTGGCAAGGGCAAACACATTGCCCTCGTGGAACGCGGAAAGGAGACGGCCAAGCGGACAGAAACGCCGCCGGCGCCGGTGCGGGCTGAATCTAAAGCAAATAATAATGACCGCGACAGCGACGACGACGACTTTCAGGTCCAGGTCACCCCTCCTCGTCTGGCTACCGGCAAGCGCGACACCGCCACCCGTCCTAAAACAGCTAAAGCTGCTCCCCCCGCTGCCACTAACGACGACGACGAAACCTCGGACGGCGAGGATGCCGAGATACCCCACAGTATACCTGTACCATCACAGCGCACAAGGCCCGGTGGAGACGCTAAGCCCTCCGGATCTCGCCTCGGCGTAATCGGTAAACGGGCCAGACCGCCACCACCGCCTCCTCGCTCACCGCCTCCACCACCGTCATCGCCAGCGGTACATGTCAACAAGGGTGATGATGACGGATCCGTCACCGCGTCAGACATCGATGATGCAGACAATGACGCCTCGTCGCCGGCAAAGCCACCCCCGCCTCGTGCTTCTCAACCTCGGCGACCTGCGCTGGGCCGTATAGGCGGAAAGGCCACGGCAAGTGCGCGTACGCCGCCCGTGGAAAACCCGGAGGAGACTCCCGGTGCTCCGGCTACCACGACCACGCCGAAGCGAAGCCGACTAGGTGCCATTGGACGCAAGACCGGTGTAGGCGAAGAGGCAGAGACGAAACGCGGCCGGGGAACCACACCGGCATTGGCGAAGGAAGAGGAAATTGAAGCAGAGGAACGGCCGCGGGAAACGTCACAGGAGCGCGCCGACAGGAAGCGCGAGGAGTTACAGAGGGAGCTACAGAAGCGGGCTGGGGCGGGGCCGGCGAAGAAGAAGCGGAAGTTCTAGAGGCGGAGTTTGACTTTTACTGTTCCGTTTCTGGTATACCCCTCCCTGTTGACCTTGTTGCGGGTGCGGTTCCATGGCTTTTTTTAAGACGCATGTTATGAAAATCTAGGCAAATTGTCGTAAATTTGACTGTATTCAGGAGAGAACCTCGTCCGCCAACGCGTGCCATATGCACTAGGCTTGATAGCCTCCGATCTCTGAAACTCCCACGGAATTTACTCCTTCATATCAGCCCACACACCACAATTTGAGGTCCTAAAACTGACATCACACGACGATGCATGGGCCAGCTATTCCCGATGTGTGGGGACCTGACTCCAGTTACAGAAGACCTACTCTCCGGTCTAGAAATATGGCTTAGACCGTGGTTTAGTTTCAATGTTGTGGCCGCCGAGCAGGGAAGAGGAGCGAGGCGCGCCGCGCCGGATAGGGCCGTTGACAGCGGGAATAAGGGTGTACAGGTTGCTATAGCGCTGTCATCCGTCCGGAGTGCGTATCAGATCGTATCAAATCGCAGTCGCGGTAGGTTGCCCACCACCCCCCCGGCCCCGGCATCGCCGGATTTGGAAGCGTAGTGAAGAGTGTCGCCTGTTGTGGCGAAGCGGTGGGGTATCTCCATCTGCTCTTGATGCTCAGACGGTTTTGTGACTGTTCAGGTTGGCCTGACAAGATGGTAATATGGGTTCCATAAGTACTACACCAGAGCTGTCGGCTGCCGCCAAATGTGTTACCACCGAAAGGGAGAGCATGAGTCAAATCTATAGCCCCGTCACGCAGCCTCGCCCTGCGCCTGATGGCGATGTTAAAAAGGCAGGATAGTAGAAGCACCGGTGACCATCGGGATCTAACAATCGGACCTCTCAGATGAGTACCGCGTCACACAAGTCTCGCTTGACGAAACACAATGGCCGTTACATCTGTATCCTCTTAGCGGTCTAACATGTGAGCGGTGGGCAGTGCAAACATGAGCAAGGAAGCACCACACACGTAACCCTTCTACGGCCGAAGGTAGTCCAGGTTACAGGGAAAGAGTAATTCTCTAGCTGCGGGGGTCCATATGCCCTCTATGGTTAAGGGGGCTTGTTCTCCGGGGTTCAAAACCGATGTCTTTCCAATGTCAAAGTACCCAGAGAGATCGAGTCAAAGGCGGTAACGCCAGCGTATGCTTTTTTTTTTTGAAACAAGACAACCTAGACGCCGTAACTAGAGCGAACTGTACAAGAAAGGAAAGGGGTCCGCGAATCCTGAACCGGGGGTTTAGGCCGATTCTACGTCGTCTTTATGCCAACATTTTAGTGGAGGATTTGAAGATTTATCGAGCCAGAGGTGCGCACCCAAACAGCGCCTCGGCCCATGTTCTGATAGGGGCCCAGAGGGGCCCAAGTGATCGCGAGGGGCCTTCACCGTTCCACCGTTATCGGTCTTTGTCTCATAACACGGTATTTCCCAGTCAAAGATTCAAGGATCATGATCCTGGAGGCGAGTCGTTGCACTGTCGCTGCCAAGGTGGCACTAACGCGCTAGTGCCGGTACACCCCCGTAGCAGTAGCTTCGCATCGTGACCGCGCAGCACTAGTGTAGTGTCCATGACGCCATCCGCGTTCGCCGCACGGAAGCTAAAATCGATCGCCTCAAACCAACCTCGATCGAAGCCAAGCCCTTCGCCCAGGTCACGTGGTTATCCAACATCGCCGTCATGCTCACGGGTTGACATTGAGCTCACCGGCTTCCGGGAGTGCTGCGTGCTGCTGGAGGATCTTGCGGGCTCTCTTCTGCGGCGTTCTTAGGTTAGCTGCCTGTGAGGGCGTCTGGACAATCCTGCCGCCAAACTACTTGTTCGGATGCGTCCACGTCGACCCGGGCCTTGGCAAGATGTTGACAGATCAGGTGTGACTCGGCACAATCATCGTAACTGGGGAGATTCATAGGTCTGCCGAAGTCTAACGGAGGGGTGGTTACCAGCGATCGGCAAAGCGTATTATTTGGTGAATTGGCGGCGACAGCTTCTACTAGTAGCAACAAACGAGGCAGCAGGCACCGGGTTGGATATCGGCGAGGCGGGATGCGTGCATAATGCCCTCCCGAGCCTAGATCAACACTCGTACCGAAGGAAACAAAGGGTTCTCTTATGGATAACCTGGGTCTCTTGACTTGATCCGCATGTGTTTTAAATAGTTCTTGTGCCGATCTAATGCAGTAGTCTCGCCATAGTATGCGGGCCGAGATGGAACAGGTCTAAGGCCAGGGGAGCCGGTGTGAAGCCACACGTTGCAGACCTATTATCAGCGACTTGGCTTTGAAGTCCATCCCGTATTTAGTCTTTGAATTGTGATCGGAACTATTCACAAGTCTAGTTGTCCAATATTGACATGCTGCGCCAGGAGTGTAGTCCGATGTTGCAGGCTCTTCAGGCCGGCCGGAATCAGGGCAGGGTCGCGCAGATCTCAGGCACCAAACCAAGACCCTGGGTTTGATCTCGATATCAAATGCAATCGATCTTGCTGAGAGGTCGGGTGGCTGTTAGAAACCAGGTTGGCGGGATTCGAGTTCAGATTCGACCGGGAACGGGGAGGGGGCTTCTGGTGTGTGAGTGTGAGTTGTCCTCTACATGAATCTCGGCATTTCCATATGCGCCGGGAAAGGTGACCTGTCACATGGATTCTGGGATGTAGCCAGAGCTGAGTGGGGGTTCTGCCCGGCTTTAGGATCCCAACCCTTGTGCACCTCATATCTCACATTTGATGCAAAACATGAAATCAAGAGCTGGACCACAGTCATAGTCCTTAACGAACATCAGCCAGCCAATTCCCAAGGATAGCTACGGTACCTCCTGTAGGGAAGGGGTTGGGGTGAGGTATACAAGGAAGAGAGCGGGGAACCGAATACTATTGAGTAGGTGAGCTGTCATAAATCCCTAGCACTGAAGGAAAACTACAACATGAAATTACCGAGAGGCGCTGAGAGATCGACAATCCACCCATCGGCCAACCTCGCTCCAACACGAAACGAGTTCCCGAGTCGGGCGGAGCGGGCCTCGGATGATATATTTTTGTTGTGAACTGCCCAATGTATACCCATCGAAGGGGAGCGCAGCTTTTGCGAATGCGAATTCGGGCCTGTTCGGCCCTTGCCGGTTACATGCCGACTTGCACGATACATATCAAAAGACGGAAATAAACCAACACGTCACTGTAGCCTGCTAGGCAACGGAAAGCAAATAAATAGGGGGAAAAAATGACAGAAGAGTGGATCTATCCGGAGTCACAGGCATAACCGAAAGCAGATGTCCACTTACCTTATTTACAGCACTCTCTCTTCATAGTGCACCCAGGTTTCGACTGTGACCGCCCACTGGGTGCATCGTTTGTGTGCTATTCAAAGTAGGGGTCAATCAAGCTTCGACAATACAAGGCAATAAATAGCGTAAGATAAAGGAATGTCAAAATACAGGATCCTAGCGGAGTGGTATGCGCGAGGCTCCTTTTGTCTCTTCGTTTCCTGCTTCTGGTATCTCTAGTATCCCATTCCCCCATGCAGCATGGCACTCGCCCAGCATGGTAAGATGACAGGTCACACAGCAGGAGGAATTGGGTAAGGCCAGCGCCCCAATTTCTGTCTGCAGTGGCAATCTCCGATGTTCCACCTCCCGTTGTCCAACCTCTCCCCAGCATTGTCCTTGTAGAGTCCCCTGTAAGTGGCGTTCGCGGGTGTCGGAGTTCTCCCATAGGACCGAAATAGCGGCTAGCAAAATGCAGATTCCTGGCGAGTGCCCTTCGCCATTTAGGGAAGAGAGGCCTGCGAAGCCACGGGAGGAGGAACGGCAGATGTTATAGAATCAGACCCACTTGCGGGGAAATCACTGCTCCGTCTCCAACGATAGACCGCTGCATCATCAGGAGGTTCACGAAACGGCATTTGCGTCATTACCAGGTATCCGGCTAATCGAGCCTACGAAAATGGGATTGGCTGGATGAAGCCGCCCTCTCCTCCCACAAGCAACCCCGATGATTACCTCCCTGCCTTAAAACAGATCTTGATAAGATAATCCTCGGGATTGCCAACCTGGGTCCTGGGAGTTCTCCCTGCTGTTAGCCCTTGGGTCGAAGGCAACCAACAGTCGCTACCGACGGAAGGGAACCAATGACAGAATCGAGTGCTAACATCACGATTCCAGGGTCTTCATCCTTCCTACTCAACACGACCCATGTACTCGTAGGATTTGCAGTCGATCTATCCCCATTCGAACGCCGCCGACAAAGCCACCAGCGACCGTTACCAGTCCATAATCCCGAGTCATATCACAAGGCGCCGCCAGCGCCATCCTGATTCCCCGCTCGGCCTCCTAGCGCAAGCTTGTTGTGTCGACAACCCCGGGCCCTTTCTGCAAGTTCGGTGTTCGAGACAAAGGGTTACCGACGGCGCGAGAAGCCACGTCCGGTTGGAAATTCTCTTAATCATTAATAGTGGTACGGCGAGATACCTGCTGCGTACCGATGCACATCCAATTGACCCTTCACCTGCGGGGGCGATCCAACCGCAGCCCAATCGTGACCCAATCGTGATCCAATCGTGGTGGACTGCATCTCCGTTCATGCGACAACTGCCGCTTGATGTAACCCCCCTCCCCCTTCTCTCCATCCTGTACGGGCTCATGCAAATGACTCTACGTACTGATTGTCGTCGACGGTAGAAGCGGGCAAAGAATGCAGATACGCGGCAACGAATTTGTATGCTTGAGTATTAAGGACCCAGTTTGACTCTAATGCAATAATGTGGTACCAAGGTAGTTGCACAAAATATCTGGAAGTACCTATGTGGTCTCAGTCGACCTACCAGCCGACCTCCCATCCATCCCCTCGAAGAAGACCGCATACAGAATAGTGTGGCTAAGGGTCGGCGCCAAGTCATACCCACCAAGTCCAGGAGCGACCGGGGCGAAGGCCACAGGCGCCACTCTCGCGACTCGTGAGGGTACGAGTCTCCGAGACCAACGGTCGCGCCGGCGATCCCCTCCCCGGCTACGTCGCGACAAAATTGCTCCGTGTAATTGTCTCCGAAATAATTGTCTCCGAGCAGACCGACATCCCGCACCAACTGCCTGTCCCGGAGCCTATCGCGGAATGAATAATTAAAAATTGAAAAGGGGGAACGTAGGAAGAAAAGAGTGAAGGAAAAAGAAAAATGCAAATGCGAGGGAGTCGTCATCAACCTTGGGACTTCCCCTCCCGGCCCTAACCCCAGTCAATATATCCCCCACTTTCCGTGCTCACCTATCCACCACACCCCCCCAGAGGCAGTGTACGTGTAGTGGGGATTGAAGGGTCCAGAAGCGCTGATCTCGCGGCGGTTTGTTTCCGATTCGGTTGGCTGACTTGGAGGCTGGGCGGACCCCAGAGTGGGATCAAGCTCAGCTCCTCGTCGGTCTACGGTTGGTGGGTGCGAGATGTAGGGTCACGACTTGCCTCCTGGTCATGTCCATTACGTTCAATGTATTATCATTTGTTACTATTTTGGTTGGCTCCTCTCGTTAAAGTATCATTCGCCGTGCCCCGTAAGTACCATCGCGGGCCTGGCCGGCCAGCTTCGTAGCCAAAATATGTCCAGTGCCATCTAACACCGGTCTCATCCCACCCCAGTCCCAACCCACCCCAACCTCATCCAGTTCTGTCTAGTCTACTTCCACTTTCGGCCACGAAAACACCCCTTGAACCCGCGGGGGCGGCCGCCAGCTTTAGCCCTCGGAGAAGGTTGTTCGACCCCCAACCCTTTCCGTTTCGTCCGTGCTCTGGAAAGGGGAACTTTGTTAGTGTGTCAGGCTGTGCGAGGTGATTCTCCCTCGCACTTCTACGCCCGTCCAATATCCCGAACCATATTCCTAGCCCGGCAGCTGCTTGGCTCGGCAGTAAATCTTGGGTTGGTTTTCCGGGTAAAGAGATGGGAGGGATGGGAGACCTGGGCGCTTGTCTGGGCTCTCAAACCAGATCCTAGACCCAAGGGTCTGGGACCTAAAATTTAGGATCCCCGCACACTAAACCCAGCCCAGTCGGAATCGCGTCCCATGGCTAATTTGTTGCTGGCTGACCGGTCAGCACTGACCATACGAGTCCTCTTGACTCCACACGCAACCTCGAAGCATGCCCTCGTCGTAGACCCCGCCCACATTGTCGAGCGTGTATTGCGATAGGTCCGCCTGACTAGTCGTCCCTGCGTCATACAGGGCGACCATCTCGGCCCCGTAAGGTTCGCCCACACCGCCTGTGGTTACCGGCGCGCTCTGCTCCGGTACCAGGACTCCGGGCTCGTGGAAGGCGAAGGTCGCTTCCGGCGTGATTACCTCGTCCCTGTCACCCTCGCTCTTGATTGATGCCGGTGCCAGTAGTAATGCCGGGCTGTAGCTGCTGCCAGCGGCTGCATAGTCTACTTCGGCGCTGGTTGTTGGCTGGAACGGACCCCTGTGATCCGATTCTTGGTAGTCTATGGGGGTCCCCACGAAGTTGTGCCGCTGTTGCTGCTCGAAAGAGGTGGCCATGCTCGCGGGAAGGTAGTTCACCGGTCGTAGCTGGATGTGCTGGTTTGTGTGGCCATCCCAGTCGGTGTGATGGGGCGCGGGTGACCCACCGCCGTGGCCACTGCCAGTGGCAGAAACCCGCGCGGCCCTGATCCTGCTGCGCGGCACTGGCATCGGAGTGACCCCCTTCCTCACAATGGGGCCTCGGGACTGTCTCTTGGGTCGCGGGGTTGAGGACGAGGTTTTGTTGCCGCCGCTGCGGCGAGGAGTGTCTCGGTATCTAGTCGTGCTTTGCACACCCTCGCGTACCGCCCATTCAAGGAGTACCCATTCGGTTGGTTTCTTGCCGTTACCGTTATTACCGCCGTTGCTATTGGTGTTGCCAGCCGGCGACAGGTCGTCACCGTTATGGCCAACCGGGTTGTTCGACTGTCGCTCACGCCTCTCAAAGGCCTAAGGCGATGTCGTTAGTTATTTGTGTTTGGCTGGGAAAGGGGTGTTAGGGGAGAGGGAGGGGAGAGGGGCATTTACCCCATTCATGCTTAGGTTATGCCGAATGCTGTTCTGCCACCCCTTACTTGACAGATCATCCTTGCCTGTGTTGTCCCTGAACCATTGATATACTTCTTGGAGGGTCATGGCATGCCGGGGGTGGCTCATGAAGGCCCGGTAGAGCAACGAAGCATAGGGTTCGTCCGGCTTCTTAGCAGCCGACGGCATGCTTGTAATCTGATGATTATACATGCCATCGCCCCCGCCTAGGCAGTGGCTAGTCCCGAGACGGCTGTCCCCTCCAAAATCCTGGCCTGCTGGGGACGTCGAGGCCGGGGTCAGCACGTCGTCGCCGTAGTCCGAGTTCGCGAACACACTTCCAGTGTCTGTGATCATGCCTGGCGCTCCGCCGTCCTCCATCGTACCGGAACACTGGGGATAATGTTGTGGCGCTTCGTCGGGGAGACTGCTGTGAACTGCGGTGCCCGGAGTGAAATTAATAGGCTGATTGAACTGATCCGTGGGAGAGGATGAAGACCACGTTGGTGACATACTAGGGCGGGCGAAGCGACTGGAGTTGTCTGGAGGAAACGGGACGGCCGTATTAAGCGCGAGGCTCTGGGTGTGGGTGCTCTGCCTATGGTACTGACTGTGTTGGGGTTCAAAGGGTGCTCGCCACGCGGCAGGTTGGACTTGCTCGGAAGAATGCCAGACTTGGGGGTGAGTGCTGCTAACGCAGGAGAATTGGGCACTGCTCCGAGGATCCTGGAACATAGAGGAGCTCTGTTGATCCCGTTGGCCAGGCCAATGTTGAGCTTCCCAGGCAGAGGAGCGTTCGGCAGGTTGAGGAGGAGAAGGATGGTGTAGTACGCGAGCACTTGGCCCCCCTTGTAGTGTCGGAGAGTTGTCCCGGTGAATCGTATGATACGATGACTTGCTCTGATCGTCTGTTACGGGGGGAGGTCTGCTGCTTTGAAGCAATTGCGGCGACGATGAAGTCATGGAGGTCTGCGCGTCCGGGTATGTCCTCAGTGGGAGTGATTGTGTCGTGCAGGCCATCTTTTGCCCGTACAATGTATCGACGAAACGAGGTAGCCCGTCGTAGTGCATGACTGAAAGTTGACACTTCAACCCGCAAACCGGACTGGGTGGAAGATTGCTCAGCAGGCGGAGATGGACTTGAAACTAGGACTACTAATGCAGGACTAGAAGCGGCGGAAATCTTGCAGTCATTGTTCAGGTGACTTCGATTTAATCAGATCTGCTGAGCAGTTAAGAGATGGAGACGAAGTAGGGCTTAAAGGGAGAGTGAAAGAGTAGTAGGCAATATCTATGCCTGGGGCAGGGGGCTTCGTGTGTTGGTATCCGGTAGCACTGATGATCGACGGTAGATGTGTTGACTAGGGAGGTGCAGGGTAAGGGTGTCTGGACAGGGAAGCAGGCGGCAGATCTTCGATGATGACAGCCCGGATCCGGTAGCTACACAGATAGATCACCTCTCGGGGCCGAGCAGATCTGCACGAGCCTTGCCCGCCAGGGCCGAATTCCAGGGGTTGCGCAGACGGCCAGGGAGGGTTGGGACAATTCGTTGACAAGCTACCTGCGGGGAGGGAGAAAGGCTACCAACACACACTAGTCCCGCGCTTCCTGGATGTAGGCGGAGGACGAAAGACTGCGTATTGTACATTGTGTGTGTATCATATAAATGCGCACTACTCATGTACACACGGAAGCATCGTGCGTACCATGACTGCCGCTTGTGCACTTTGTATGCTAGGTACATACCATGTAGCGGGTACGGTGTATGTTGCTCCTGCTCAACATGCGTCAAAGTGGAAGATGCAAACGAAACAGGGGTGGTTTGTATGTACTCGTAGGCTGGGCACATGGCTCAAGGCTGCCTGGGAAACACCTCACGGCCGTTGCAAGGAGTTACTAGTGTAGGCTTGTCACTGCCATGCCGTCGGTGGAGCCGACCGGGGGGTAAGGGGTGGGAATGCCACCTTGGGCGCGCACCATAGGTGTGCGTGGAGAGAAAATGACGGGGTTAGGAGAGTGGCCGAGAGGACAGGGTGACAGGGCGAAATGGGCACCTGTAGAGGTAGTGATGACTTGACTGGGACAATGTGATTGTCACAGTTCAGGCCCAGGCCATCTCGTCACCAGCTCTTGGAGGGGCGTTAGGTAGGTAGCCTGGCATGTGCTGTTAGTATCAGGTGCACCTATGCATGCAGGCCATTCTTAGTGTCCGGGAGGAGTGCACTAAGGTCCCCGTAGAAGAGGCGCCTGGGTCGACAAGGTAGAGCCTGAGGTATAGAGAGCAGAGCCAAATGCAGGGATCAGGGCTGATTGATGTTGGCCTCTCTTTTCGGGGAGGTGCAGCAGACTGAAGAGGTCGCCAACAACCAGCCAATCAGTTTGCCAGCTAGGGGGCTGGTCGATGGGTCGTCTAGCAGCCAGTGCGAAGCCAGCCTCAGTAACACCCGCACTGCGGCGGGAAGTCACCTCCCTTATGTCTCATGCAGGGCACGTCGTGTTCTAGAAGGCGACTGTAAAGATATTTTCTCCACCAAGACCCAGCACATGTAGGCAGTCTAGTTGGCGAGGAGAACGGGACCGCACGAGGCGAGGTGGCCGAAAACGCCGATCATCTCGATGCCTCTCCCATGGCCAACCAAGCTCTAACATCCAACAGGCGAGTACGACATGTACCACTCTGCCTGTGCGGATGTTGGTAGCCAAATCGGTACAGGATGGGAATATGGTTAAGCGACCATCTGAGCCCTTTGGCTAGGGCGTCGAAGCGATGCTAGAGTTGTGCATACACTCTATCAACCTGTTGGTAAGGGACGACGAATACGATAGACGAGGTCGTCTATGAGAAGTTGGCACTTAGCTGGATCTGGCAGCCGGGAATGATGATGGGAAAGGGAGATAGAAAAAAATATGGGACAGCAGCTCCCCGAAAGTTGTGTCACGGAAAATGTGAGGTGGTCGATTCGGCCGATGAGGAGGCTGCGGCTTTGACCAGGTTGCAGAGTTAAAATACCCGAGTTTTTTTCATTTCCCGTACGAGTACCGAATAGGTACGCTATGGTACAAGGGCGGAGGTTCCCATTTCCCAATCTCCCAACGCCAGGCGCTTGCATTCAAAGCGGGTATTTCGTCCCAAGGCTGACCGATAGCCAGTTATTTCCGATAATATATCTGCGAGGGACCTGTCAGTACCGCAATGCAGGGCTCAATACAGAGGAATCGGTATCTGGGAGGCTTACCTTCTTGAACTGAAAGTGTAGTTGGAGGATCCCCTGTTGGTGTGGTAGATCAGTATCGACAGGGACAAGGGTTTTTGGGAAAAAGAAGCAACGGGGGCTAAGTTAATGTGGCGGCCGCGCGCGCGGTTCTAGTGGCGCCAGGGATTTGGGAGCCCTACGATGCGCCCCAACGCACGCAGAAACCAGTATCGAGAGAGGATAGGTAAACTTTGAAGGGGGTGTGGGGGTAGTGGCCAGAGAGGAAAGGGGGG
>Ga0164242_10006372_pt1 | contig 12988 bp, 12 predicted proteins | sample OricomgcompostMG_FD_108783 | JGI IMG/M metagenome (GOLD analysis project Ga0164242, IMG submission 108783) | Miracle-Growth compost microbial communities from Emeryville, California, USA - Original compost - Miracle growth compost (MG) ... | reverse complement strand
TCGATCGAGGTGTCGAGCGAGAAGTCGCTCATGCTGATCCGCTCGGACTCGCCGCCGCGCACCTGGCTGCGGTTGTCCTTGAGGTAGCGGGTGATGTAGGCGCGGATCCACCACACGGCGTAGGTGGCGAAGCGCACGTTCTTCTTCGGGTCGAAGTGCTCGATCGCCTTCATCAGGCCCACGTTGCCCTCCTGGATCAGATCGTCCAGACGGGCGCCCCGGTGCGAGAACTTCTTCGCCACCGAGACCACGAAGGCGAGGTTCGACGTCGCCAGGGTCTCTCGCGCCTGCGCGTCCCCTTTTCGGGCCTTGTAAGCAAGCTCGTACTCCTGCTCTCGCGTCAGCTGAGGCCTGCCACCCAGCTGCCGAAGGTAACCAGAAATGTTCTCTCTCTCGCGTGCCACGCTTGCCATTGCGTCGACCTCCTCTCAGGAGCGCTTCCGCCACCCGATTTCCGCCCATCCGCGCCCAACGACAGTTAGACGTTTGAGGGTTGAAACGGTTTCCCCGTCCCCGTTAGGCCCGTATTCGCTTCGCTTAACGGACCCTGAAGGGAATGCGCATGCCTCGTCTCCCCGTTAGGGCGGGGCTTGAAGGCACTGAGGGTGGAAACACCGCGGTGCGGCGCGTTACTCCGGGAGGAAGATCTTCCCCGGGTTCAAGAGGCCGGCCGGATCGAGCAGGGCCTTGAGCTTGCGTTCGAGCGCGATCACGTTGGCCGGCTGCTCCAGCGGGAGGAACGGGCGCTTGGCGTAGCCCACGCCGTGCTCTCCGGTGATCGTTCCCCCAAGCGCCACGGTGAGCGCCAACATCTGGCGGAGGGCCTCGTCCACCTTGGGCTTCTCCGCGGGCCCCGCGTAGAGGACGTTGGCGTGGAGGTTCCCGTCCCCGGCGTGGCCGTAGGTCGCCACGGTGAGGCCCAGAGACGCGCCCATGGCCTTGAGCGCCTCGATCGCCTCGGGGATGCGCGAGCGGGGGACGACGATGTCCTCGGAGATCTTGAACTTCTTGACGGCGCGCAGGGCGGAGGAGGCGCTGCGGCGCGCGGCCCAGAGCCCTTCGCGCTGGGCCTCGGACTGGGCGATCAGGACGTCCTTCGCGCCGGCCTTCTGGCACAGCTCGCCCAGGAGCGAGAGCTCCGCGAAGAGCCCCTCTTCGTGGTTCCCGTCCACCTCGGCCAGCACCGCGGCGCCGGTGTTGGGCGGGAACGAATACCCGCGGCCATCCACCGCGCGGATGGTCACGTCGTCCAACAGCTCCAGCGTCCGGGGGAGGATCCCGCCCTGGAGGACCGCGGTCACCGCGTGCGCGGCCTGAAGCACCGAGTCAAAGAGGACGAGCGCGGTCTGGACGAAGCGCGGCTTGGGCAGCAACTGGAGCGTGATCTCGGTGGCCACCCCCAGGGTGCCCTCGGAGCCCACGAAGAGACCGACCAGGTCGTACCCGGCCACGCCCTTGATGGTCTGCCGGCCCACCCGGAGGATCTCGCCGTCGGGAAGGACCCACTCCAGGCCCAGGACGTAGTCGCGGGTGACGCCGTACTTGAGCGCGCGCGGACCGCCGGCGTTCTCGGCGATGTTCCCGCCCAGGGTGCACCACTCCCACGAGTTCGGATCCGGCGGGTAGAAGAGCCCCTGGGCCTCGGCGGCCTTCATCAGATCGCCTGTCACCACCCCCGGCTCCACCACCGCGGTCAGATCCTCCCCCGAGAGCGACTTGATCCGGTTCATCTTCTCCAGGCTGAGCGCCACCCCACCCTCGAGTGCGAGGGACCCGCCGCTCTTCCCGGACCGCGCGCCACAAGGGGTGACCGGGACCTTCCAGGCGAAGCTGAGCCGCAGGATCTGGGAGACCTCCTCCGCCGAGCGCGGATAGACGATCAGATCCGGCCGGAACTCGCCCATGTCCGATTCGTCTTTGGCGAACGCGGAGCAGAGCGTCTCGTCGTCATGGACCGCGTTTGGCCCCAACGCCGAGACCAGCTCCTCTTTCAAGGCGGCGATGGCCTCGGGCAAGGGGCGGCTCAACCGAACGCCTCCACCAGGCTGCCGGTCATGGCGAAGGGGGCCTCGTCACAGAGGTAGCGGACGATCTGGGCGACGTCCTGGGGCTTCATCGTCGGGGCGAAGCCGGAGCCCTGGAGCATGTCGGTGTCCACGCTGCCCGGCAGCACCGCGGCCACGAAGAGGCCGGCGGGCTTGAGCTCCTCCGCGAGCGCCTGGGTCAGCCCGTTCAGCCCCCACTTGGACGCGCAGTAGGCGGAGAGCCTGGGCGTCCCCAGGGTGGCGCTGATCGACGACACGTTGATGATCCGGCCGAAGCCCCGCGCCGTCATCCCGGGGATCACCCGTCGCGCCAGGTAGAAGGGCCCGGCCAGGTTCACCGCCAGCACCCGGTCAAAGTCCTGGTCCGCCATCTGCTCGAGGGAGAGGCGCGGCGCGATCCCCGCGTTGTTCACCAGGAGATCGATCCGGCCGAACAGCGCACTGGCCTCCTGAACCAGACGGTCCGCGCCCGCATGCGTGCCCACGTCCGCGACCACTGCCCTGCCCTTCTCCCCCAGCTCCGCGGAGAGGCTGCGCACGCCCTCCTCTTGAACCCCGGAGCCGACCACCCGGGCGCCGGCGTCGACCAGGCTCTGGGCGATGGCCCGGCCAATCCCCCGCGTGGCCCCGGTGACCACCGCGACCTTGCCCACCAGGCTCATCGCGCGTCCTCCGCGCTGTGCGACACCGCAACCCTCGACCTGTGGGAGCGGTCTCCTGACCGCGGTGGGCTCATTTCGCCGGCCCGATCCGCGCCCACAGCTCGCGTCTGAGGTCCCGGTCGGTCCGGAGCCGTCCCTCATACGCCTCGGCATGGGTCCGCGCGTGGAGCTGACGGCTGCCGCGGACGCGCAGACAGGCCTGCTCCGCTTCCAGGAGGCACGCCGTCGCTGGGCTCTGGAGCTCCTTCGCCAGCGCCCGGGCCACCTCCCGCGCCAGGTCCTCCTGGAGGATCAGCCGGTGCGCGTAGCAATCCAGGAGCGCCGCGATCCGGCCAAACCCCACCACCCTCTGGCTGGGGACGTAGGCCACGTGCGCGCGGCCGGTGACCGGCAAGAGATGGTGCGGACACATGGACCGGAAGGTGAGGTCCGTGATCACCACCAGCTCCCCGTCCGAATCCGGGGGCGCGGGGTACGTCTCTCCCAGCGCTTCGGCCGCGGTGGTCCGGTAGCCATCCAGGAACTCGGTGAGCCAGGCCTCGACCACCCGCTTGGGCGTCTGGGCGAGGTTCGGCTCGTCGAGCGAGAGGCCGGCGCCTTCGAGGAACGCCGCCACCGCGCGCTCCATCACCTCAGGACGAGGGGCGGAGGTGGCGTCCTTCTTCAGCTTTCGCGGTAGGCGACGCAGTACTCGGGGGTTTCCCACAGGCGCAGCTCCTTGAGCCCCTCGATCTGCGGCTTGAGGCGCTCCCAGATCCAGACGATCACGTTCTCCGCGGTGGGATTGTCCATGAAGTCGTTGAGGGTGTGGTGATCGCACTCGGTGAGCGCCTTCTCCCAGACCGTCTTCCGGATCTCGTCGAAGTCCCGGATCATCCCATCCTTGGGGTTGGGCGTGCCCGCGATGGTGACCTGGAGCCGGTAGTTGTGACCGTGCATCCGGAAGCAGGGGCCGTCGTAGTACGGCAGCCGGTGGGCGGAGCAGAAATGAAAGTCGACCGAGATTTCCATGCGCATGGACATGACGCGTGGGCTCCTAACGTCGTTTCCGTCGGGAAGCAATCCGCTTCGCCCACGCCAGGGACCGCTACTTCACCGCCTGGGAGACGGCCTTGAACGCGGGTGTCCCGGCCACCTCGAGGAGATCAAACAGCGCGGACTCCACCGTGGTCACCACCGCGCCCGCGGCCCGGGAGAGCGCAAGCCCGGTCTCGAAGTCCAGCCGGTTCCGGGAGAGCACGCCGTCCGCGCAGAGAAAGACGTGGCGACCCTCCGCGCAGAGGTCCCGGACCGTCTGGAAGACGCAGACGTGCGCCTCCATCCCGGCCACCAGCACCTGATCCCGCCCCCCGAGCGCCTCGCGGACCTCCGGGATCGCCGCGGAGAAGACCAGCTTCTCGAAGACCTTGGCGTCCGGCACCAGCGCGCGCAGGGAGGGTTCGGTGGGGCCCAGCCCCTTGGGGTACTGCTCGGTGAGGATCACCGGGAGCCCGAGCGCGTTGGCGCCCTGCAGCAGCGCGCGCAGCCGGTTCATCACCCGAGCCCGCGTGTCCGGGTTCATCGCCGCGGCGAGCCGGGTCTGGACATCCACCAGCAACACGGCGCTGCGCGCGCGGTCCAGCTTGAGCGGGCCTGCCTGGGACATGGCGCCTCCTGGGCGAACGAGACGGGGCGAATGAGACGAAAACCATAACGGAATCCGTTGGCGTTTCCCGGAAGCGTTCGCGGTGGCGCCGGGTCCCCCGTGACGCTAAGCAGGGCCTCGTGAGCTCGACCCCGACCCAGCAGGCGCCCCATCCCCTGTCCGAGGCCCTGGCTCGGCACGCCAAGACCTTTGGACCCAAGCTGGCCGAGGCCGCCTATTCGCGCGGCCTGGCGGTGACCCAGAAGGACGGCACCACCAAGCCTATCCCCACCACCGCCACCCCGGTGGTCGTCCCCCTGGCCGAGCTTCGGCGACGGGTCCGGCTCTCCGCGGCGATCGCCAGCGCCAGCGTGAAGATGGCACGCGCGGTCACCGCCGGTCCCGCACGCGAGCTTCTCCTGGGGTGCATGGCGCCCCTGGAGCGCTCGGTGGTGGAGACGACGGCGCCGCACACGAAGCGCTTTGCCATCTGCCGCACAGACTTCTTCGTCAACGATCGCCCGTGGGCGCTGGAGCTCAACGCGACCATCCCGGCCATGCCGGGCTACTCGGACATCGCGGCCAACGCCTTCATCGACACCGTGGGGCGGCTGGGCGGGCTGGGCCAGGATGAGATCGCGCGGCTGACCGGGCAGAACGGCTCGAATGCGATCGCCCTCTACCGGGCGCTGCGGGACGGCTACGCGCTGGAGCGGAGCGGGCGGCTCCCGGAGCGGATCGCGCTCCTCACCCGGCGCGGCGACTCGCAGCTCACCGAGCTGGGCTATCTGGCCGCGCGCTTCGCCGAGCTGGGCACCGAGGCGGACGTCGTCTTCCCGGACCAGCTCTCCGGGACGGACGCGCTGGAGGCGAACGGCAAGCGCTACGACCTGGTCTACCGGCACCTGTTCGTGCGCCGGCTGGAGGAGACCCCCTCCGACTACGTGCTCGACTTCCTCAAGCGCACGCCGGACCCGCGCGCGGTGCTGCTCAACCCGCCCGCCGCGCACGTGGAGACCAAGACCAACTTCGCGCTCCTCTCCCAGGCCAGCGCGGAGTCGGACCTGGCGGTGGCCGCGGAGCTCAACGAAGAAGAGCTCGAGGCCGTCCGGACGGCGGTGCCCTGGACGCGGCCTCTGCGGCACTACCCGGGTTTGTCCCCGGACGGGGAGCGGCTGGCGGACATGGCCGAATACGTGGCCGCCCACCCGGACCGCTTCGTGCTCAAGCGCGCCTGGGAGTACGGGGGCAAGGCGGTCTTCGTGGGCCGCGCGCGGAAGGAGCAGGGCTTCGAGGACCGCGTCCGCGCCACCTACGGGCGGCCGCACACCTGGCGGGAGCTGGTGCTGCGCGCCGCGGACGATCTGGTGGGCGGCGGGTTCATCGCCCAGGAGGTGGTGCTCACCGCGCTCGAGCCGCACCTGGTGCTGGTGGGGGACAAGCAGGTCGCCACGGACATGTACGTGGACTTCTCCGCCTACGCGTCGGTCGGGCTCACCGAGCAGCCGAGCTGGGGCGGCGTGTGCCGCGGGTCGCCGTCGCAGATCGTCAACATCGTGGGCGGCGGCGGCGTGCTCCCGCTCTTGACGAAGGAAGTGGCCGACCGGCTGCTCGAGGGAATCCAGGAGCGGTTCGGCGGTTCCAGGACATAGAGTCACCGCCGGTCTTAGTCACAAAAGCAGAAGCAACCGCAGGGAGACACCAATGGCGCTTGGGTACGGGTATCAGCAGACGGGTTCGGTGAACGACACGCTGGCGCAGGCGAGCGCGAACACGTTCATGGCGCGGGTGTACCGTTGGATGTTCGCCGGGCTGACCGTGACCGGGCTGGTGGCCATGTATGTGGCCACCCAGCCGGCGCTGGCGATGCAGGCCGCCCAGCACATGTGGCTGCTCTTCGGTGCTGAGCTGGCCATGGTCTTCGGCCTGAGCTTCTTCGCCCACAAGATGAGCGCGGCGATGGCCGCCACCCTCTTCCTGGCCTACGCGGTGCTCAACGGGCTGACCTTCTCCACCCTGTTCTTCGTCTTCCAGCTGGGCTCCATCGTCAACGCCTTCTTCCTCACCGCCGCGGTCTTCGGGGCGATGAGCATCTACGGCACCTACACCAAGCGGGATCTGAGCAGCTGGCGCGGGTTCCTCTATGGCGGCCTGTTCGGGATCCTGGGCGCGATGGTGCTCGGGTTCTTCTTCCACAGCGCGCTGCTCCAGTTCTTGATCAACGTGGCCATGGTGGTGGTCTTCACCGGGCTGGCCGCCTACGACCAGCAGAAGCTGCGGAAGTTCCACGCCAGCAGCGGGTACAGCTCGGTGGGCAGCCTGGCCATCGTCGGCGCGCTGATGCTCTACTTGGACTTCATCAACCTCTTCATCGCCCTGCTCAACCTCACCGGCAAGCGCCGGTAGGGCCCCACCCAGCGCCATGCCCCCTCCGTACGAACGCCACGTCTTCGTCTGCACCAACGAACGCCCTCCGGATGATCCGCGCGGCTCCTGCGGACCCAAGGGCGGCGTGGCGGTCCACAAGGCCCTCAAGGCGGAGGTCGCCCGGCGCGGGCTCAAGGGCAAGGTCCGGGCGAACAGCGCGGGTTGTCTGGACGCCTGCGCCTTCGGGGTGGCGATGGTGATCTACCCGGAGGGCATCTGGTACCGCGGGGTCACCGTGGAGGACGTCCCGGAGATCGTGGAGCGCACGCTCCTGCACGGGGAGCGGATTGAGCGCCTGAAGATGCCCATGCGTCCGGTGCGGAGCGCAGAAGAGGGCTGAGGCGTTGGAAGGACGAGCGGACGTCCCTACCCTTTGGACGTGCCGCTCCCCCACCACACCATCGTCCTCCGGATCGGGCTCGCGTTTCTGCTCGGGTTCCTGCTCGGGCTGGAGCGGGAGGCCAAGGGTCACCAGGCGGGGCTGCGCACGCACATCCTGGTCTGTCTGGGCGCGTGCCTCTTCACCCTGGCGGGGACGTTCGGGATGCCGCTGGAGCAGATCCTCCCCTTCGCACCCGCGCTCCGGACAGATGTCTCCCGGGTGGCCAGCCAGGTGGTCATAGGGATCGGGTTCCTCGGTGGCGGGAGCATCCTGCGCCAGGGCAGCGCGATGAAGGGCCTCACCACCGCCGCCAACCTCTGGATCACCGCGGCAATTGGGCTGTCCTGCGCGCTCGGGTTCTACGTCGGCGCGCTGACCACCGCCGGGCTCGCCCTCTTCTGTCTCCTCCTGCTCAAGCCCGTGGAGCGGTGGATCGCCGGCGTGGGCAAGCAGCTCCGCAAAGGCGCCCCGCCGGACGCGGACATCTGATTTCACTGTGCGTGATATTTCTGCGGATGGAATTTCGCGGCGGGTCGTGACCCTACGTCGCATGACGCTTCACGTGGGCTCAGCCCCCTGTCAGGCCGCGGTGTTACAAGGGCGGTCACCGAAAAAGGAGAAGCCCAAGCGTTTCCGGGGGTTGTGCATTACCCTACATCTTGGGCTTCGAAGAATTGGCCCCCACAAGGAATGGGGGTTGAAGCCCCTTGACAGGAAGGCGATCGGCCGTGCTACAAGTCGCAACCTCTCAGCGCAGGGGGGAGCTGTCGGGCCTCTGGGGGCCCATTCCAAGAGCCTTTGAAGTCGTCCATTCCATCTCGGCCCCGGTCGAGCATGGCTGATACCGCTTGCCCAAATGGGTTTTGGCGGCTGACCGTTTTCCGAAAAATTTACACCGCTGGTACGTGAAAAGGAGGGTTCCCATGGAGAAGGAGCTGGCTTCGAAGGCGACCGCTTCCACCCGGAAGGCCGCGAAGAAGATCAAGGGCGGCCAGGGTTTGGTGGTGAACCGGTACTTCACCACCGCGGGGGTGGATCCGGCGGACGAGCTGGCGTGGGAGCTGCGCGCGGCGGGCATCTCCGGTGAGGACGGGAAGTCGGTCTTCAATCAGAGCAACGTGGAGGTCCCCAAGGCCTGGTCCATGCTCGCCACCAACGTGGTGGCCTCGAAGTACTTCCGCGGGACGCCGGGCACGCCGGAGCGGGAGACCTCGGTGCGCAAGCTGGTGGCGCGGGTGGTGGACACCATCACCGCCTGGGGCCGCAAGGACGGCTACTTCGCCACCGATGCGGACCGGCTGACCTTCCACGCCGAGCTGACCCACCTCCTCCTCAAGCAGAAGGCGGCGTTCAACTCGCCGGTCTGGTTCAACGTGGGCGTGGAGGACGAGCCGCAGTGCTCCGCCTGCTTCATCAACTCGGTGGAGGACTCCATGGGGTCCATCCTCGGGCTGGCCAAGACGGAGGGGATGCTCTTCAAGTACGGCTCGGGGACGGGCTCCAACCTCTCCAGCCTGCGCTCGTCGCGGGAACTCCTGGCGGGCGGCGGCACCGCGTCCGGTCCGGTCAGCTTCATGAAGGGCTTTGACGCCTTCGCCGGGGTGATCAAGAGCGGCGGGAAGACCCGGCGCGCGGCGAAGATGGTGATCCTGAACGCGGACCACCCGGACGTGCTCCAGTTCATCCGCTGCAAGGCGGACGAGGAGAAGAAGGCCTGGGCCCTGATCGACGCCGGCTACGACGGCTCGTTCAACGGCGAGGCCTACTCGTCGATCTTCTTCCAGAACTCGAACAACTCGGTGCGGGTGACCGACGGGTTCATGAAGGCAATGGTCGAAGACCTGCCCTGGACCACCAAGGCGGTCCGGGACGGCCGGCCCATGGACACCTACGCAGCGCGCGCGCTCTTCCGCGAGCTCTCCGAGGCGGCGCACCTGTGCGGCGATCCAGGCCTCCAGTTCGACACCACGGTGAACGCCTGGCACACCTGCTCCAACACCGCGCCGATCAACGCCTCCAACCCCTGCTCCGAGTACATGTTCCTGGACGACTCGGCCTGCAACCTGGCGTCCCTGAACCTGATGCACTTCCGGACCCTGGAGGGCGGGTTCGACGTGGCCGCCTTCAGGCACGCGGTGGACGTGGTGCTGCTGGCGCAGGAGATTTTGGTCGGCAACTCGCGCTACCCCACGGAGAAGATCCGCGACAACAGCCACGCGTTCCGGCCGCTGGGTCTGGGCTACGCGAACCTGGGCGCGCTCTTGATGGCGTCCGGGCTGCCCTATGACTCGGAGGAGGGCCGCGCGTACGCGGGGGCGATCACCTCCCTGATGTGCGGCGAGGCCTACCGCTGCTCGGCGCTGATGGCCGAGAAGGTCGGCGCGTTCCAGGGCTACGCCCACAACGCGGAGCCGATGCTGGGGGTGATGCGCAAGCACCGGAAGGCGGCCTACCAGCTGCCGGCGCAGGGCCTGGAGGCGTCCTTGTTCGACGCCCAGAAGAAGGCCTGGGACGAGGCGTTGGCGCTGGGCGAGCAGTTCGGCTACCGGAACAGCCAGGTGACGGTGCTCGCGCCCACCGGGACCATCGGCTTCATGATGGACTGCGACACCACCGGGATCGAGCCGGACATCGCGCTCATCAAGTACAAGAAGCTGGTGGGTGGCGGGATGCTCAAGATCGTGAACAACACGGTCCCGCTGGCGCTCCAGAAGCTGGGGTACTCGGCGCGCGAGGTCCAGGCGATCGTGAGCCACCTGGATCAGCAAGAGACGATCGAAGGGGCGCCGGGGCTGAACCCCGCGCACCTGCCGGTGTTCGACTGCGCGTTCAAGCCGGCCAAGGGCGAGCGGAGCATCCACTGGCTGGGCCATCTGAAGATGATGGGGGCGGCGCAGCCGTTCCTCTCCGGCGCCATCTCCAAGACGGTCAACCTGCCCAACAACGCCACGGTGGAGGACATCGAGCAGGCGTACCTGGAGGCCTGGAAGCTGGGGCTCAAGGCGGTGGCGGTGTACCGGGATGGGTGCAAGCGGAGCCAGCCTTTGAACACCTCGAAGGCGGCGGAGAAGAAGGCGGAGGTCTCCCCGCTGGTGGCGGTGGGGCCGCACGCGGTGCGCCACCGGCTGCCGGATGAGCGGAAGGCGCTCACCCACAAGTTCTCCATCGGCGGCCACGAGGGCTACCTCACGGTGGGGATGTACGAGAGCGGTCAGCCGGGCGAGCTGTTCTGCGTGATGGCGAAGGAGGGATCGGTGGTGAGCGGGCTGATGGACAGCTTCGCCACCGCGGTGTCCCTGGCGCTGCAGTACGGCGTCCCGCTCCAGGTGCTGGTGGACAAGTTCAGCCACACCCGCTTCGAGCCATCCGGCTTCACCGGCAACCCGCAGATCCCGATCGCCAAGTCGATCATCGACTACATCTTCCGCTGGCTGTCGTTGAAGTTCCTCACGCCGGAGGAGAACGCCACGGCGACGGAGGAGACCTCGTTCGAGGCGCTTCCTTCGGGCGAGCAGAAGGTGGAGGCGAAGGCGCCGCCGCTGGTGCGGAGCGCGGCGAGCACGGTGTTCCTGAACCAGGCGGACGCCCCGCCCTGCCACACCTGTGGCGAGATCATGGTGCGCAGCGGTGCTTGCTACAAGTGCAGCAACTGCGGCGCGACCAGCGGCTGCAGCTGAGACCTTGAGGCGCTCTTGAACTGACGAAGGCCCCGGGTGGAAACGCCCGGGGCCTTCTCATGTGCCCTAGGTCCGTTGGGCTGGGTCACCCGGCCCGACCGCGATTCACTCGCCATCACGCGAGCAACGCCGACGTCAGCCATCCAGCTGGGCGCCGACGATCTTCACCAGCGCATCCCCCACCGGATCACGCCGGACCTGGGCGGCGACGCCGCGGGCGTAGTCGGAGGTCTGGTAGCGGAGGTGGGGCGTCTCGGCGGTGGCGGCCTCGACGATCACGGCAGCCACCTCGTCGGCGGACTGTGCGCCGGAGGAGCTGAAGCGCGCGCGGACGGACCGCTCGTAGGCCTCGAGCAGCGAGGCATAGGGATCGTCGCTCTGGCTGGCCTTCCGCTTCGCCTCCGCGGCGTTGCGCGAGGCGAGGAACTCGGTGTGCACCGCTCCGGGCTCGATCACAGACACGTGGACGCCGAAGCGCGCCATCAGCGGGGCCAAGGACTCCATCATCCCCTCCACCGCGAACTTGCTCGCGCTGTAGGCGTCGCTGAACGGCAGCGCCACCACGCCGCCCAGGCTGGCCACGGTGAGGATCCGCCCTGATCGCGCGGCGCGCATCCCGGGGAGGACGGCCTGGGTCACCCGCCAGACTCCGAAGAAGTTGACGTCAAAGTTGGCCTGCACCGCTTCGACGGAGAGCTGCTCCACCGTCCCCACGATCCCTGCCCCGGCGTTGTTGACCAGCACGTCCAGCCGGCCGTGTCGCTTCAGGACGGAGCCAATGCACGCCTCCACCGACGCCTGGCTGCAGACGTCGAGCGGCTGGATGTCCAGCTCCACGCCCTCGCGCTGCGCCCGCTCTCGAAGCGCACCGGCGCGGGACGGATCCCGAAGGGTCGCCACCGTGGTGAAGCCGGCCTTCGCCAAGAGCACTGCGGTGGAGAGGCCAATGCCTGACGACGTTCCGGTGACCAACGCGACCTGCTTCATGGAAGCTCCCTGGTTTTTTCGATGCGGCGAAAGAGGATACCCGAGCCATGCAGGGTGAGCGCCCGTTGTTGAGCGCAGGTGCGCCCACGCGCAGCGCTCGATGACCGATGGCGGGCCGCCGGCCCTCCGGCTTCAATTCGCGGCACCGTGCGCCCAACCCCGCAATCGCGTCCGTCCCTTTGTTGGCCTCGTGCGAGACAGGCGCTCCCTCGCAAGGACCGCGGTGCGTTCAGTCAGCGGGTGGCAATCGCGGTGGTGGTGGCGGGGATCTTCCTCATCGGCATCGGCTCTCTGGTGACAGGGGCCGTCTGGAACGCGCATCGGATGGAGCGCTTCTGCACCTCGGTCCAGGTGGGCGAACCCATCCGGGCGGTCATGAAGCGCGCCGATGAGCAGGGGTTCAACGACCCGGACAACGTGGTCCGCTTCTTCGCCGAACCGCTGGACGGAAAGCCGGGCGAATACCTGGTGGGCGCCGAAGGGTTCGCGGGAAGCCATCTCCTCTGCGCCGTGCGGCACGACGGGGCGAAGGTCCTGAGCGTGAAGCGGGCCGACCTTCAGTAGCGGGGCCGGCCGCTGGTTTGCCTCAGCTCGGCGAGCCTGGGCAGGAGCTGCTCCAGCGGAGCTTCCGGGTCCGAGAGATACACATCGTTCGGGATGCCCACCGCCTCCATCGGGGTGCTGAACCAGTTGCGCTTGGTGGGGACGTTGAACTGCACGCCGGTCCGGGGAAGGACCACCGTGACCACGTCCCCAAACGCCGAGTACCCCGCTGTCCGTTCGCCGACCACCGTCGCGCCGAGGGCGTGTTGGAGAACCCAAGGCGCGCTCTCGCCGGAGGACCCGGAGCGGCGATCCACCAGCACCTGGAGGGTGCCGGTGTAGGGCGCCTGGGCGTGGTCGTCCTCCAGGCCGTCGCGGAAGACCTCCCGCGGGTCCGGTGGGCGGCTCGGCCATCTGGATTGGAGCGCCGCCCGGAGGGCCTTGGCCGCCGGTCCAGCCACCGACCCATCCAGGAGCTGCATCCTCACCACCCGGTTCCAATCCGCGCAGGGGAACAAGCCGCCGATGATCCGGGTGTCCGCGCCGGAGAACCAGAGGCCTCGCTTCGCCTGGGCGATCCAGCGGTACACATAGCCATCGTTCCCGCCGCCGTTGCCGCGGAAGTCGAAGACCAGATGCGG
>Ga0164242_10006371_pt1 | contig 12988 bp, 12 predicted proteins | sample OricomgcompostMG_FD_108783 | JGI IMG/M metagenome (GOLD analysis project Ga0164242, IMG submission 108783) | Miracle-Growth compost microbial communities from Emeryville, California, USA - Original compost - Miracle growth compost (MG) ... | reverse complement strand
TTCGTCGGCCAGCCCTGCCGCTCGCAGTAGCGCAGGTACATCCGCAGCAGGATCTCGGCCCAGTCGGCGGCGTCGACGCCGCCGGCGCCGGCGCGGATCGTGATGACGGCGGGATACGCGTCGTACTCGCCGTCGAGCAGCGTCTGCGTCTCGAGCTGGTCGACCGCCTTGGTGAGCTCGGCGAGCTCGCCCTGGGCCTCGGCCGCGAGCTCCTCGTCGCCCTCCGCGTTCGCCAGCTCGACCATCACCTCGAGGTCGTCGAGCCGGTGCCCCACGCCGGTCACCCGGGCGAGCTCGGCCTGGGCGCGGGAGAGTTGGGAGGTGACCTGCTGCGCCTTCGCCTGGTCGTCCCAGAGGTCGGGCCGGCCGGCCTCCTCGGAGAGCGCGGCGATGCGCTCGCCGAGGGCGCCGACGTCGACCACCGCCGCGATGTCGGCGAAGGTGCGACGGAGACCGGCGATGTCGGCGGAGAGGTCGAGCTCTTGCATGGCTGATCCAGCCTACCGGCGGCGTATCGTGAGATGAGTGACGAGTGCCGCACCCGCCTTCTCCTGGCGGACGGCCGCACTCGCCGTCTACGGCCCCTCGGTGCTGTTCTCCATCGGCGAGGGCTCGGTGCTGCCGATGATCCCGCACGTCGCGGAGGGCATCGGGGCGACCATCGCGGTGGCCGGGTTCATCGCCGCGCTGGAGACCGTCGGCGAGCTGCTGGGCAGCCTGCCGACGGGCTGGCTGATCCCCCGCATCGGGGAGCGGAACACCATGTTCATCGCCACCGGCGTGGGCTTCGCCGGCGCCGCGGCCGCCTTCTTCGCCACGACGCCGTGGCTGCTCGGCCTCGGCATCCTGCTCATCGGGATCGCCGCCGCCATCTTCCAGCTCGCCCGGCAGGCGCTGCTGACCAGCACGGTGCCGCTGCAGTACCGCGCCCGGGCGATGTCGATGCTCGGCGGCATGTTCCGGCTGGGGATCACGATCGGCCCGTTCCTCATGGCCGCGCTGCTCGGCCTCGGGCTCGGCCCGACCTTCTCGTTCACCCTGCAGGCCATCGCCCTGGTGCTCATCGTGGTGCTGCTGCTCGTCGTCCGGGACCCCGAGCGGGCGATGCACGCGGCCCGCCGTGCCGAGATGCCCGACGAGATGGCCGAGGAGCTCATCACCGAGCCGATCGACGCGCATCCGCGCACCGGCATGGTCACGACCGCCCGCCGGTACCGCCAGGTGCTCGCCTCGGTCGGCGTCGGCGTCGCGGCGCTCCAGGCGCTGCGGCAGTCGCGGCAGATGATCCTGCCGCTGTGGGCGGTGGCGATCGCGCTCGACCCGGACGCCACCGCGATCGTCATCGGCATCGCGGCGCTCGTCGACTTCGCGCTGTTCTACACCGGCGGCATGGTGATGGACCGCTTCGGCCGGATGTGGGTGGTGATGCCGGTGATCCTCGGCCTCGCCGGGGGCCACATCCTGCTCGCCGTCACCGGCTTCCTGCCCGGGCAGACCATCTGGTTCACGGTCGTCGCGATCGTGCTCTCGCTGGCGAACGGGCTGGGGTCCGGCGTGGTCATGACGCTCGCCGCCGACCTCGCGAACCGGGACAACCCGGCGCCCTTCCTCGCCATCTGGCGCCTGCTGACGAGCGCGGGCGGCGCCGCCGCGCCGCTCATCATCGCCGGCGTCACCGCGATCGCCTCGCTGCCGATCGCCGCCGTCGTCGTCGGGGCCATCGGCCTCGGCGGCGCCTGGATCCTCGGCACGCAGCTGCCGGTCTACGATCCGCGGCGCCGGCAGACCACGCCCGGCTGATCGGGCGACTAGCCTGGGGGATCACGCGCGGGCGTGGTGGAACTGGCAGACACGCAGGATTTAGGTTCCTGTTCTTCGGAGTGAGCGTTCGAGTCGCTCCGCCCGCACGGCGGGTCGCGGGCGCGGCGTAACATCGGAATCGGCTCGGAGCCGAAGGAGATGACACGTGTCCACGACGCAGCGGATGTCCATCCAGGAGGTCGACCCGGACGCCTACAAGGCGGTCTACGGCCTGCAGAAGTACGTGAGCTCGAGCAGCCTCGGCAAACGCCTCATCGCGCTCGTCGACATCCGGGCCTCGCAGCTGAACCGCTGCGCCTGGTGCCTCGACATGCACACGATCGAGGCCCGGGAGGCCGGCGCCTCGGCGCGGCAGGTGGACCTGGTCGCCGCCTGGCACGAGGCCGGCGACCTGTTCTCCGAGCGGGAGCAGGCGGCCCTCGCCTTCGCCGAGCAGGTCACGCTGATCGGCCAGGAGGGGGTCTCCGACGCGGTCTGGGCCCGGGTCCGGGCGAGCTTCACCGAGCAGGAGATCGTCGAGCTGCTCATGACGATCGCGGTGATCAACGTCTGGAACCGGATGAACGTGACCGTCCGGACCGCGCTCCCCTCGCGTCCCGAGGACTGACGGTCCGGGACCGCACCGAGGAGACGCGCCGATGACGGACACGCCGACGATCGGGGCGCGGTTCCTCGCGCTCCATCACGGACCGCAGCCGCTGCTGCTGCCGAACCCCTGGGACGCCGGCTCGGCGCGCCTGTTCGAGCAGCAGGGATTCCTGGCGCTCGCCACCACGAGCAGCGGCTTCGCCGCCTCCCTCGGCCGGCAGGACGGCCGGGTCTCGCGGGACGAGGCGCTCGAGCACGCCGCGGCCCTCGTGGCGGCGACGGCGCTGCCGGTGACCGCGGACTTGGAGCAGGGCTTCGGCTTCGACCCCTCGGAGGTCGCCGACACCTACGCCCGCGCCGCCCGCAGCGGCCTGGCCGGCGCCTCGATCGAGGACTCGACCGGGGACGACCAGGAGCCGATCCTCGGCATCGACGCCGCCGTCGAGCGCGTGCGCGCCGCCGCGGAGGCGGCCCACCAGACCGAGGCCGGCTTCGTCCTCACCGCCCGGGCCGAGAACCATCTGCACGGCCGCCGCGATCTGGCCGACACCATCGCCCGCCTGCAGGCGTACCAGGAGGCCGGCGCGGACGTGCTGTACGCGCCGGGGCTCGCCGGGGCCGAGGAGATCCGGACGGTCGTCGCCGCGGTGGACCGCCCGGTCAACGTGCTGCTCGGGCCGAGCGGGCTCACCGTCGCGGCGCTCGCCGAGCTCGGCGTCGCGCGCATCTCGGTCGGCGGCGCGCTCGCCTTCGCCGCCTACGACGCCGCGGCCGCGGCGGCCGAGGAGCTCCTCCACGCCGGGACCCGCGGGTTCCTCGATGCGGCGCGACGGGGCCGGGAGCGCGTCGGCGGCTTCTGAGGACCGCCGCGCAGGCGGCCCTGGATAGACTCACCCGATGCATCCGACGTCCCTCATCCCGTGGCTCGATCCGGCCACGATCATCCAGGACGCCGGACCGTGGGCGCTGCTCGTCGTCTGCGCGATCATCTTCGCCGAGACCGCGTTCCTGATCGGCCTCATCCTCCCCGGCGACACCCTGCTGCTGATCACCGGGCTCCTCGTCTTCCAGGGGACCATGACCGAGGGCCGGGCGGGGATCCTCATCCCGGTCTGGCTGGTCTGCGTCTGCATCAGCGTCGCCGGATTCCTCGGCGGCGAGGTCGGGTACTGGATCGGGCACAAGGGCGGGCCCGCGATCTTCGAGCGCAAGGAATCGGGGATCTTCTCGATCGAGAACGTGCGGCGGACGAACGCCTTCTTCGACCGATTCGGCGCCGCCGCGGTCATCCTCGCCCGCTTCGTGCCGATCGTGCGATCCATCACCCCGATCCTCGCCGGCGTGGCGCACCTGTCCTACCGCCGCTACACGCTCTACAACGCGATCGGCGCCGTGGTCTGGGGCTCCGGCATGACGCTGCTCGGCTTCGTCCTCGGCTACATCCCCTGGCTGAGCGCCTTCGTCACGGAGTACGTCGACCTGATCCTGCTCGTCGTCGTCGTGGTCTCGCTCGGCAGCATCGCGGTGCACTACCTGCTGAACCGGCGGAAGGCGCGGCGCGCCGGTCGGGCGCCGGCGAGCCAGGACGAGATCGAGGCGCTCGTCGCCGACGTGGAGCACGACGCGGAATGAGCGGGGCGGGCGCTGAGCGGGATGCCGCCGCGCCCGCCGGGATGAACGCCCGGATCCTGCGGCTGGCGCTGCCGACGCTCGCCGCCCTCGTCATCGAGCCGCTCTTCCTTGCGACCGACACGGCCCTGGTCGGGCACCTCGGCGCGACGCCGCTCGCCGCGCTCGCGATCGCGAGCGCCGTGCTCGCCGGCGTCGTCGGCGTGCTCAACTTCCTCGCCTTCGCGACGACGCCGATCGTCGGACGCCGATTCGGGGCCGGCGACCTGCCCGGGGCGGTGCGCGCGGGCGTCGACGGCATCTGGATCGCGCTCGGCATCGGCGCGGCGCTGCTCGCGGTGCTGCTCCCGCTCGCGCCGCCGATCGTCGAGGCCTTCGGGGTCCGCGGCGAGGTCGCCGCGGGGGCGGCGCAGTACCTGGCGATCGCCGCCGTCGGCGTCCCCGGGATGCTCGTGACGATGGCCGCGACCGGTCTGCTCCGGGGTCTGCAGGAGGTGCGCACCCCGATGTGGATCTCGATCGGCGGCTTCGGGGCGAACATCGTGCTCAACGTCGTCCTCATCTATCCGGTCGGCATGGGACTGGCCGGCTCCGCGCTCGGCACCACGATCGCGCAGTGGGGCATCGCGCTCGCCTCGGTCGCGGCCGTCGCGCGGCGCGCGCGGCGGGCCGGCGTCGGTGCGCTGCCGGGTCGCGACGGCGTGCTCGGCACCATCCGCGTCGGGGGCTGGATACTCCTGCGCACCCTGTCGCTGCGGATCCTCTTCCTCGCGATGCCGATCGCCGCCGTGCCGCACGGCACCGGCGTCGTCGCGGCGGTGCAGGTGACGTCGACCGTGCTGAATCTCCTCGCCTTCGCGCTCGACGCCCTCGCGATCGCGGGTCAGGCGCTGATCAGCGAGGAGCTGGGCGCCGGTCGGGCCGAGGCGGCCCGTGCGACCGCACGCCGGCTGCTGCGCATGGCGATCCTCGCCGGGCTGGCGCTCGGGGCCGTCGTCGCCGCGCTCGCCTGGCCGATCGCCGCCGTCTTCACCGCCGACGCCGGGCTGCAGGCGATCGCCGTGCCGGGCCTCTACCTCGTCGCGGTCGGGATCCCGATCGGCGGCGTGGTCTACGTGCTCGACGGCGTGCTGCTGGGCGCCGGCGATGCGCGATTCCTCGCCCTCGCCGGTCTCGTGAATCTCCTCGTGACGCTGCCGGCGCTCGCCTGGGCCGGGCTCGCCCCGCTCGACGCGCTGTGGGCCGTCGTCGCCATCCAGGCCATCTGGTCGATCCTGTCGATGCTCGCCCGGGCCGTGCCGATGCGGCTGCGGCTGCGCGGCGACCGATGGCTCGGCGCGGCCCGCTGAGGGCTCAGCCGATCCAGGGCGAGGCGACCTGCGCGCCGATCACGGCGAGCTCGCCCCGGCGCCATGCCGCGACCGCGGTCGCGACGCCCGTCTCGAGGTCTGCCGGCGACGTCACGGCGACCCCGACGGCGCCGCAGGCCTCGGCGATCCTCGCGACGTCGATCCCGGTGTCGAACGCCGTCGCCGGCGGCTGCGCCCGATCCGGGTCGGGGAAGAGCTCGTGCACCGGCCGGCTGCTCGCGGCATAGCCGCCGTTCTGCATCACCACGACGAGGCCGCCGACGCCGGCCCGCCGCAGTGCCGCGAAGGCCGAGACGGGGGCTCCGAACAGGAATCCGCCGTCGCCGACGACCACGAGGCTCGCGCCCGCCGGGTCGGCGATCTGGGCGCCGAGCAGCGCGCCGAGCGCCCAGCCGAGCCCGGAGCCGCCGGAGCGGAACCGGGTGCCGGGGCGGGTGCGCGGCAGCGCGGCGGCGACGGCCGGCGAGCTCGTCGCCGACTCGTCGATGAGGCGGTCCTCGTCCCGCAGGTGCGCCGCGAGCGCCGTGAGCACGTCCTCCGGGCGCAGCCGGCCATCCCCGGTCGGGAGCGCCGGCACGATCCGCGTCGGGGGCGCCGGGGACGGCACCGCGTCGGGCGTCTCGAGGTCCAGCTCGGCCACGACGGCCTCGAGCCACAGTCGCGGGGTGGCGGCGATCCGGAGGTCGGCGGGGAACGCCCAGTTCGGCATGGTGCTCTGCATCGGGTCGGTGTCGACGACGAGGACGCGGCAGTCCGCGCTCGGCCCGCCGTGGCCGAGCAGCCACGGCACGGGCGAGTCGACGACGATCACGAGATCGGCCGCGGCCAGCGCCGCCTCGGCGTCCGGCGCGGCGAGCGGGTGCGTGGCCGGGAAGTTCATCCGCTCGCGCTGGTCCACGACGGGCGCGCCGATCGACTCGGCGAGGCGGACGAACGGCGCCACCGCGGCGGGATCGCGACCCACGCGGCTCGTGACGAGGACGGGATGCTCGCTCGCCCGGATCTCCCGGACACTGGCTCGGATCGCCTCGGCGCTCGGTCCCGCGGGGTAGCGCTCGGTCGGGCGGGCCGGCGACGGCGCGGAGCCGGATGCCATGAGCATCTCGCGACCGAGCGTCATGTAGACCGGCCCGCTCGGCGCCGCGGCCGCGAGCTCGACGGCGCGGCGCACGGTCGAGGGGACGAGGCCGGGGTGCGCCGGGCTGAACGCGGCCTTGACGTACTGCCGCACGATCCCCGCCTGGTCCGGCACGTCCTGCATCCAGTGCACGGTGGCGTCCCGGCTGCCCGGGACGGTGCCGGTCTCGTCATAGGGCGTGAGGCCCGCGAGGATGAGCACCCCGGCCTCCGCCCGCGCGGCGTTGTGGATCATGGACCCGAGGTTCTGCGTGCCGACGTCGACGTGCACGAAGACCGCCTGCACCCGCCCGGTGACCGCGAAGTGGGCGTGCGCCGCCGCGAGCGCGACGGTCTCGTGCGGGCACAGCACCAGCCGCGGCGCCGGCCGCCCGGCCGACGCGGCGACCTCGATCGCATGCGCGAACGGCGCGGTGTCCGTCCCCGGGTTGATGTAGACGGTGTCGATGCCCTGGTCGACGAGCGCGCGGACGAGCAGGTCCGCGCCGCTCAGGGCCTCGGAGTCCGCGCCCCCGCGCGCGCCCGGCGCCGGCCGCGACATCACGCCCGGTCTCGGGTCGTGGCCTCCTCGGCCGCCTGCGCCGCGTCGTAGTCGTACAGCCAGAGCCGCAGACCGCGGGAGTCGCGGATCTCCGCGTCGCGCTGGCCGAGATCCTCGTAGCCGGAGTCGTAGCGCCGGCCGTTGTCCCGGGCGTTGCGCTGCACGGCGCTGGTGCGCTCCCGCCGAAGCCGCTCGTAGGCCTGCAGCGCCGGCTCCACGCCGTCGCCGTCGGCGTCGACGTCGCGCAGGAACGCGGCGAGGGCGATCCCGTCCTCGACCGCCTGGTTCGCCCCCTGGCCGAGGTGCGGCAGCATGGCGTGCGCGGCGTCGCCAAGCAGCGTGATCCGGCCGCGCGACCAGGTCGGCAGCGGCTCGCGGTCGTAGAGGCCCCACCAGAAGGTGGTCTCGACGGCGTCGAGCAGGTACTGCACCCGCGGGTCCCAGCCGGCGAAGTCGGCGCGCAGCGACTCGATGTCCCCGGCGGCGGACCAGGACTCCTTGAGCCGCTCGTCGCTCGGCACGAAGCCGACGTAGTTGATGAGCTCGCCGCGCCGCACCGGGTAGGTCAGGAAGTGCTTCCCCTCCCCCATCCAGAGCAGCCCGACGCCCTGCGGCCACTCGGGGATGCGGTCGGCGGCGACCACGCCGCGGTAGGCGATGGAGCCGCTGGGCACCGGCGCGGGGATGTCCGGCACGATGGCGTCGCGGACCGCGGAGTGGATGCCGTCGGCGCCGACGACGACGTCGGCGCGGGCCTCGGGGGCGTCGGCGAAGCGCAGCACGACCTCCGAGCCGAGATCGTGGACCTCGACGAGGCGGCTGCCGGTGCGGATCCGGTCGGCGCCGAGGGCCTCGGCGAGCACGCCGATGAGGTCCGCGCGGTGCAGCCCGAGCGTGAAGTACGTCCCGGTGCTGTCGGAGTTCGTCATGTCGCCGATCGAGGCGCCGTCGGCGCGGAGGTAGTGGGAGCCCGCGGCGTAGCGGGCGCCGACGGCCTCGACGGCCTCGCGGAGTCCCAGTCGGTCGAACATCCGCATGCCGTTCGGCGCGATGCCGACGCCGGCGCCGACCTCGCCGAGCGCGGAGGCCTGCTCGTAGACGGTGACGTCGAGCCCGGCCTGCCGCAGCGCGATGGCCGCGGAGAGGCCGCCGATCCCGCCGCCGACGATGGCGACCCGCAATGCTCGAGCCATGTATGCACTCCTTCGTATAACGAACTCTTTTCGGAAACTCACGATACCCTGGTCGCCGAGGCGCCGCAACGACGGAAGACTGAACGGATGCAGATGGATCTCGAAGAGGGCATGGGCGGGCTCGCGAAGGGGCTCGCGATCGCCGAGTGCTTCGACCGCGAGCGCCGCCGCCTGACCGTCACCGAGGCGGCCACGATGACCGGGCAGACGCCCGCCGCGGCGCGTCGCTGCATGCGCACGCTCGAGGCGCTCGGCTACCTCAGCTACGACGGCAAGTTCTTCCGCCCCACCCCCCGCTTCGTCCGCCTCGCCGCGGCCTACACCGACACCGACCCGTTGCCGAGGCTCGCGGCGCCGCTCCTCGACGGGCTCCGCGACGAGCTCGGCGAGTCGGCGTCGCTCGCCGTCCTCGACGGCGACGACGTGCTCTTCGTCGCGCGCGCCGAGGCCCACCACATCGTCGTCACCGGCCAGCGCGTCGGCGGCCGCATCGCCGCACCGCTCTCGGCGGCCGGCCGCGTGCTGATGGCCGCGATGCCCGACGAGGAGCTGCGCGGGCGCGTCGAGCTCGGCGTCCACGGCCCGATGACCGAGAAGGCGCTGCGCGGCCCCGCGGCGATCGTCGCGGAGGTGCGGGCCGCCGCCGCGCGCGGCTACAGCATCACCGACGAGGAGGTCGAGATCGGGCTCCGCGCGATCGCCGTGCCGGTGATCGACGGCGCCGGCCGCCCCGTGGCGGCGATGTCGATGAGCGCGCCCAGCGCGCGCGCCACCGTCGAGCGCATGGTCGACGCCTTCCTGCCGGGTCTGCAGCGCGCCGCAGCGAGCCTCGGCCGTATGCTGTAGCCGCTTCTATCGCCGGACTTGCCCTATATCCGGACGGATCGTACGCTTTACGGACGACAGGTGGGCGATCGCGCCCCCTGCGCGGGAGGAACCGGATGAGCGGGCGCCCTGAGCACGTCGACCAGCGCGACTACGTGCAGTCCCTCGAACGAGGACTGTCCGTCATCCTCGCCTTCGCCGATCACCACGCGAAGCTGACGCTGTCGGAGATCGCCGCCATCGCGGGGCTCAGCCGGCCCACCACGCGACGGCTGCTGCTCACGCTCGAGTCGCTCGGCTACGTGCGCGCCGACGGACGCACCTTCTCCCTGACGCCGCACGTCCTGACGCTCGGCTACGCCTACCTCAACTCGCTCGACCTGACGGCCATCGCGCAGCCGATCATGGAGCGCATCGTCGCCCAGGCGCACGAGACGTGCACCCTCGCGACGCTCGACGGCTCCGACATCGTCTACGTCAGCCGGATCTCGACCCGGCGCATCGGCAGCCTCTCGCTCGTGATCGGCACGCGCCTGCCCGCCTATGCGAGCGCGATGGGCCAGACGGTCCTCGCCGACCTGTCGCCGGCGGGCCTGCGCCACTACCTGGAGACCACCGAGCTGGAGGCCATCACCCCGCACACCATCCGGACCGAGGCGGCGCTGCACGAGCGCCTCGCCAAGGTCCGCAAGCGCGGCTGGGCCGAGGTGGACCAGGAGATCGAGACCGGCCTGCGGTCCATCGCCGCACCGGTCCGGGGCAGCGACGGCCGGGTGTTCGCCGGCCTCGGACTGTCCTCGTCCGCGCTGACCGTCCGCGAGCTGCGGGAACGCCACCTCGCCGCGCTGCTGGAGGGCGCCGCGGAGATCAGCAGCCGGCTGGGCAGCGAGTTCTCGGCGCGCCCGCCGGGCTGAGCCCCGATCAGGCGCGCGCCGCCGGCTCCGCGCTCGCCCGACTGATGAGCGTCGCGACCTGGGTCCGCAGCTCGCCGAAGCGCGGCAGCCCCTTCGTCGTCACCTGACTGCGCGGTCGCGGCAGATCGATGTCGATCACGTCCATCACCACCGTCGGCCGGCCGGACACCACCACGACCCGGTCGGCCAGGTACACCGCCTCGTCGATGTCGTGCGTGACCAGCACGACGGTGACCCCGGCGATCTGCCGGACACGGAGGATCAGGTCCTCCAGATCGGCGCGGGTCTGGGCGTCGACCGAGGCGAACGGCTCGTCCATGATGAGGAACTCGGGCCGGTACGCGATCGCGCGGGCGATCGCGACGCGCTGCTGCATCCCGCCGGACAGCTGCCACGGGTAGCTGTCGGCGAAGCCCTCCAGCCCGACGCTGCGCAGGGCGTCGTCGACGGCGCGCTGCCGCTCGGCCTTGTCGGAGATCGTGTTGCGCAGCGGGAGCCCGACATTCCGCCCGACCTTGTACCAGGGCATCAGCGAGCGGCTGTAGTCCTGGAACACGCAGGCGATCTCCGGCGGCGGCGCGTCGACGACCTTGCCGGTCCTGGTCAGCATGACCGTGCCGCCCGAGCGCGGCAGCAGCCCCGCCATGCAGCGCAGCAGCGTGGTCTTGCCCGCGCCGGACGGCCCGACGACGGTGACGAACTCGCCCTCGTCGACGGTGAAGCTGATGTCGCGGAGCACCTCGAGCGGCTTGCCGCCGACGTTGTAGGTCTTCTGCAGGTGTTCGACGGTGAGCATTCAGTCCTCCTGGCCTTGGGTGTACCAGCGGAGCAGGCCACGCTCCACTAGCACGAAGAGTCCGTTGACGATGAGCCCCAGCAGCCCGAGCAGGATCAGCCCGGACCACATCAGCGGGATCTGGAAGCCCTGCTGCGCCAGCAGGGTGACGTAGCCGACGCCGTTGGTCGAGCCGAGCATCTCCGTGGCGACCATCACGACGAACGCGAGGCTCAGCGCGACCCGCATCCCGGCGATCACCTGGGGCGACGCCGCATGCAGCTGCACCCAGCGGAAGCGCTGCAGCCGGGTGAGCCGGAACGAGCCCATGACGTCCTCGAGCACCGGGTCGATGTTCCGGACGCCGTCGATCGTGTTCAGCAGGATCGGGAAGCAGCTCACGAAGGCGATGAGAACGATCTTCGGCGTGTCGCCGATGCCGAACAGCACGATGGCGACGGGGATGAGCGCGGTCGCCGGCAGCGCGCGGCCGAACTGCAGGATCGGGTTCAGCGCCGAGGCCGCGAGCCGGAGCCGGCCGAGCAGCGCGCCCAGCACGACGCCGACGACGGCGGCGATCGCGAAGCCCGCGATCATGCGCACCAGGCTCGGCACGATGTCGGAGAGCACCCGATCGGACAGCCAGGTCTCGGCGAAGGTGCTGAGGATCGTCCGCAGCGGCGGGAAGAACGGCGAGGTGCTGCCCTCCGAGGCGAACCACCACGCGACGAGGATCACCACCGGGACGATCAGGGAGATCGCGACGCCACGGGCGCCGGAGGACCAGCGCTTCCGGCCCGCCGCGGTCACGATCGAGGTCGTGGTCGTCATGCCTGCTTCTCCCGATACGAGGTGTGCCAGTGCAGCTGCCGGCGCTCGAGCGTCTCGAGCAGCCAGTTGAGGAGGAACCCGATGATGCCGACCACCAGGATGAGCGCGTACATCCGGGGGAACACGCCGTTCGCGGCGTAGGTCTCGATGTCGCGCCCCAGCCCCTCCACCGAGGCGATGATCTGGACCGCGACCACGACCACGAGCGCGTGCGAGGCGGCGATCCGGATCCCGGTCGCGAGGAACGGCGACACCGTCGGGATCACGATGCTGCGCAGCTGCTGGGCCCGGGTCAGGCCGAACACCCGGCCGGTGTCCTTCAGGATCTGCGGGACGCCGACGACGCCGTAGTAGGTCTGGTACAGGATCGGCCAGACCGAGCCGAGCGCCGCCAGCACGATGGACAGCTGCGGCCTCGCGCCGAGCAGCAGCACCAGGATCGGGATGTACACGATCGCCGGGGTGAATCGCAGGAACTCGAGCACATAGCGGACGAGCTGGTTGACCAGCGGCACCGCGCCGAGCAGGATGCCGAGCACGACGCCGACGACGATGCCGATCACCAGGCCGACGGCGAACTGCTCGAGCACCTGCGCGAGCCCCAGCAGGAACTCCGGGGTCGGCAGCATCTGCCATCCCACCGCGATGGTCTCGGTGAACGGCGGGATCAGGCTCGGGAGCACGCCGGTACGGGCGAGGATCTCCTGCACGGCGATGATCGCGATGGTCGTGACCCAGGGCAGGGTCAGGGCGAGCCACGAGCGACGCTTCACTTCAGTCCTTCCACGGCGTGGCCCGGCCGGCCCCGGCAGGAGCCGGAGCCGGTCGGACCGCACGAGTCGTCATGCGTTCGGTGAACTCACGGCACGATCAGGCTGCTCAGGTCCGGTGCGGTCTTGATCACACCGTACTTGACCAGCCAGCCGGCCTCCTTCTGGATCGCGTCGGTGTCGATCGCCGAGACGTAGTTCGGCACCGGCGCCGCCGCGACCAGGTCGGGGTCCAGCTTGACGAGGTCGACCGCGGCCTTGCGCACCTCGTCGGGATGCGCGTTCGCGTAGTCCGCCGACTTCTGCAGGGCGGCGCGCCACCGCTCGACGACATCGGGGTGATCCTGGACGAACTGCTTCGCCATGAAGTAGTTCGTGTTGCCGTTCTGCGGGTTGCCGTAGGCGGTCGCCGCCGGGTCGCCGATCGAGACGAAGCCCTCCAGCTCGGCCTGCTTGACGAACGGCTGCTGGGTCGTGATCGCGTCGACCTGGCCGGCCTTCAGCGCCGCGGCCTGCTGCGCGAACGGCAGCTGCACCATCTGCAGCGTGCTCTGGTCGCCGCCGGCCTGCTCGACGGACTCCCGGGTCCAGAAG
>Ga0164242_10006370_pt1 | contig 12993 bp, 12 predicted proteins | sample OricomgcompostMG_FD_108783 | JGI IMG/M metagenome (GOLD analysis project Ga0164242, IMG submission 108783) | Miracle-Growth compost microbial communities from Emeryville, California, USA - Original compost - Miracle growth compost (MG) ... | reverse complement strand
GGCGGCTGCCTGACGGCGGCGCTCGGCCGCCCCGGCACTGGTCTGCTCGGTAGTGAGCTTGAACGGCAACAGGCGGTGGCGCGCGCCGATGCGCAGCAGCTCGGCGTAGCGGCGGCTGCGCTCACGGCTGCGGCGGATGCCCGCGAGCACCTGATCGGGGCGCGGCAGCGACCCCTGCGGCACGACGAGCTCGGCGACCACCAGGAACGCGATGGCCACGAACAGGATGATGCCGAACTGCACGGGGATGAGCGCCGGAGTGTAGGACCCCCAGACGAACTGCGACTCGAAGCCGAGCTCGGCGAGCAGCCCGATGATGCCGGCGAGGATGATGCGCACCGTCCCGACCCGCACGCCCAGCACGCGTCGCGCGAAGGCGCCGATGACCAGCATCGCGACGACCGTGGCGACCGTCATGACGATCACATCGACGACGATCGAGCCGACACCCATCGCGCGCTCCTCCCCCGTCGCCGCTCACTGCGGCGCGGTCGGGTTCAGCGTAGCCGCCCGGCCCCGCCCCGTCAGGGTTGGGTGTCGGCAGGTGCCGGTTCTGCCTCCGCCTCGCGGTGCGTCGGGTCGGCGGCCAGGCGCGCCAGGTAGTGCATCGTCCCGTTGACGCGCTCCGCCCCGCGCGGGTCGCTGTCTTTGAGCGCCCACCACGCCTGCCCGCCGAGCATGCTCGCCTCTTCCGGCTGGCCGGCCTCGCCGAGCTTGCGCAGCGCCTTCGTGAACAGGGTGACCAGATCGCGGCCGTCCGCGTTCGCCATGGGGACCTCTTCCTCTCGCTTCGACGCTACCGTCGGGATGCCCCGGGTCGGCCCGTCGCGGAGAAATCAGCGCATTGCGAGGCGCCGCTGATCGGTGTTTGCTCGTTCCCGCGCGAACCTCTCGTCCCATCGCGCATCTTGGCGACGCAGCATCCCACCCACCACGCCCGCGAAGCCGACCGCGGCAACGAACACGGCGACGATCACGCCGATCACATCCGGTGTCACGGTCATGCCTCCATCGTGCCGCGGCGAACGCCGATTCACACCGGGATCTCGACCAGCAGGAACCACTCGCCCGCAGGCGCCAGCCGCGCCCAGTTCGGCATGAGGTGAGGGTCTGACACGTGTCCGTCGAGATCGACGCTCGTGACGCCGCGGTCGGCGAGCACGGTGAGCGCATGGCGCAGACACCCTTCGACCAGCCGCTCCCCCTCCGGCTCGTCGGGTCGGGTTGTCTCGGCACACACGACCGGCGGCTCGGTGTCGAGGTACACCGCCGCAATCGCTCGCACGCGGCCCTGGTCGTCGAGCGCGAGCGCCGACGCCTCCAGGTCGAGGTCGTCGAGCAGACCCTCATTCACAACCGACGCGAAGTCGGGGCCGACCGGGCTCCATCCGCGGTGGATCCACTCGTACATGTCGGCGTGCGCACCCAGCACCTGAGCGAACGGCACGCGCGCCGCGGCGACCTCGGCGCCGTGCGGCCGCAGCACCTCGGCCCGCGTAGTCCGCACCCGCGCCGGCGGCACGATCTGGATCGTCCGCGCACCGCACGCGAACGCGAAGTTCAGGCGCTCGCTGTCGACATAACCACGGGTCATGAACGGGATGCCGCGGGCCCGCAGCCCCGCGAGATGCCCCAGCATCGCCGTCCCAATTCCGCGGCGGCGAAGCCGCGGGTCGACGACGATGTCGATCCAGTAGCGATCGCCATGCGCGCGGGATGTCCAGCTGACACCCGCCGCCACGCTGGCCCCCGACTCGTCGACCGCGACGGATGCCCGGGTGTCGGCATCCCGCCACTGGTCGATCCGCAACCCGATCTCGCCGAACCACGCGGGCGCCGCGTCGAGGTCGCGCGCACTCAGCGGCCGGAATCGCACGTTCCCCATGCCCGCGAGGCTACCGCGCCTCAGCGCAGCTCCGGCCCATGGCCCACCCGACCGCGGCCGTGAGAGTGCAGCTGGTGGACGAGGGGTAGGGAACCACCCACGCTCTCGTCCACCAGCTGCACTCTCAGCGATCGGGACGAGGGGCGGGAGGGAGGGGATGCCGCGGGCCGCGGCTCAGGCGGCGGCGAAGTGCGCGAACAGCCGCGGCCCGAGCGCGCCGGCGAGCGCCGCATGTCCCGCGTCGTTCGGGTGGATGCCGTCGGAACCGAAGCAGTCGCCCCGATGCACCTCGGGCGCCCTCGCATCGAGAAGCGGGATGCCGCGATCGGCGCAGGCCGGAACAAGCTGGGCTCGCACCCCGAGCCAGCCGGGCGGCAGCGCGGAGCCGTCGGCGGGCAACCCGGCGTCGTCGAACGGGAAGAGCCGATACAGATCGAACACGGCCAGCCGTGCAGGCCCGAACCGCTCGATCAGCAGGTCGAGGTCGCGCTCGATCGCCCGGCGGATCTCGTTCGTCCAGTGCGTCGAGCCCGTGCGCCGGTCCTCGTTGACGAGCACGGAGTCGTTGCAGCCGAGGGCCACGACGCAGGCGTCGGCGTCAGAGGCGAGTACCTCGGCGAGAAGGCCGAGCGATTCGCCGGTGTGCTCGCGGGGTTCATCCTCTGAGGGGCGCTCACCGCGCCAGCGCACGAACCCCATCCCGCCGCGAGCGATGTTCCGCTCCGTCCAGCCGTACTCGGCGCACACGCGGGCGGTCCACCGCTTGTCGGGTGCCGAGATCGAGCGCCATCCCGTGGTGATCGAGTCCCCGTAGAAAGCGATGGTCGATCCGGGCGGCAGCACTCGCTCAGGCTATCGGCATCCACTCTTCCGATCCCGCCCGCCCGCCTCAACCGTGAGAGTGCAGCTGGTGGACGAGGGATAGGTAACCACCCGCGCCCTCGTCCACCCACTGCACTCTCACCGGTCGGGGCGCCGGGAGAACCGCCCCCCTCAGATCACGTGGTGGCGCCGCTCGAGCGCGGCCCCCTCGACGTCGACGTTCGGGATGATGCGGTCCAGCCACTTCGGCAGCCACCAGGCGCCGCGCCCGATGAGGTGCATGAGGGCGGGCATGAGCAGCATCCGCACGACGAAGGCGTCCACGAGCACGCCGAACGCGAGTCCGAACCCGATCGAGCGGATCATCGTCGACTCCGAGAAGACGAACCCGCCGAACACCGACACCATGATCAGGCCCGCGGCGGTGACGACGGCGCGGCCGGCGCGGAATCCACGCTGCACCGCCACGCGCGCCGACGAGCCGTGCACATACGCCTCGCGCATGCCCGAGGCCAGGAACAGCTGGTAGTCCATGGCGAGCCCGAAGAGGATGCCCACGAGGATCACCGGCAGAAAGCTCAGGATCGGTCCGGTCGAATGGATCCCGAGCACATCGGCCAGCCATCCCCACTGGAACACGGCGGTCAACGCGCCGAACGTCGCGAACAGCGACAGCACGAATCCGCCGGTCGCGATCAGCGGCACCAGCAGCGAGCGGAACACGCAGATCATGATCAGCAGCGACAGCCCGATCACGACGGCGAGGTAGATCGGCAGCACGTCGAGCAGGTTCTCGGAGATGTCGATGTTGATCGACGCCTGACCGGCGACCCCGAGCGTGATGTCGCCGTCGATCGGCTCGAGCGCGCGTAGGTCGCGCACGAGCTGCTCGGTGCTTTCACTGCTGGGTCCCTCGGCAGGAATCACCTGGAACGCCGCGAGCCTGTTGTCGTCGCTGACGGCGATCGGGGCGACGGCGGTGACGTCCTTCTGGTCCATGAGAGTGGATGCCACGTCCACCTGCGCCTGCAGAACGCCGTCGTCGTCGAGCCCGGCGGGCAGGGTCGCCGACACCAGGAGCGCACCGTTCGCCCCCGCACCGAACTCGTCGTTCACGATCATGAACGCGCGGTACGACGCCGAGCCCTCGGGCTCGGTCGATCCGTCGGGCAGGCCGACGCGCATCGACAGGGCGGGGATCGCCACCACCAGCAGGGCGACGACCGCTCCGACCGCGGTCAGGGCCGCGCGCCAGGTCGACATGGGCGTGACCACGGGAGCTGCCGGGGCCGCGGCATCCACCCTCTCGTGCTCGGCGATGACAGCAGCCCGCTTCGCGCGCGCACGACGGGTGAGCAGCTTCTCGCCGGCCATGCCGAGCAGAGCCGGGGTCAGCGTGATGGCCATGAGCACCGCGATCGCCACGCACACGGCGCCGACCGTGCCCATGACGCCGAGGAAGGGGACTCCGGTGATGTTCAGGGCCAGCAGTGCCACGATGACCGTCGTCCCGGCGAACACGACGGCGTTGCCCGCGGTGCCGTTGGCGAGCCCGATCGACTCGTGCACGGGCATACCGGCGCGCAACTGCTTGCGATGCCGGTTGATGATGAACAGGGCGTAGTCGATGCCCACCGCCAGGCCCAGCATGACGCCGAGCACCGGGGTGACACTGGTCATGTCGACGATGCCCGAGAAGGCCATCGAGCCGACCACACCGACGCCCACGCCGAGGATCGCCGTGATGAGCGGGAAGACGGCCGCCACGATCGAGCCCAGCATGATGAGCAGCACGACCGCCGCGACCACGAGGCCGACGGCCTCACCGACGCCGAAGATCGCCGGCACGCCCTGGGCGATGTCGGTCGAGAACGCGACGTCGACCCCGCCGATCGGGGTGCCGTCGAAGTAGTCGATCACGGCCTGCTTCGACGACTCGGGCAGTTCGAGGCGCGCCAGATCGAACGCGACGTTGACGATGGCGGCCGAGCCGTCCTTCGACACGGTCCGGATGCCGTCGGCGTACGTGAGCAGCTGCTGACCGAGTTCGGTCTTCGTGCGGTTCGCGTCGAGCTCGTCTTGACTGTCGGCGAGCGTGGTCTTCTGCTTCTCCAGCTCGGCGCGCTGCGCATCGAGCTGCTTCTGCTGGGCGTCGATCTGGTCGGTCGGATAGCCCGCGGCTTCGGCCTGCTCGCGTGCCGTGTCAAGCTGCTTCTGGGCGTCGTCGAGCTGGTCGAGCCCGTCGGCGATCTGCGCCGTGCCGCTGTCGATCTGCTTCTGCGCGTCGTCGAGCTTGGTCACGGCGTCGTCGAGCTCAGTGGCCTGGTCGGCGCGCTGCTGCTCGGTGTCGAAGGGGTCGACGACGTCCGAGACGTCGGGCAGGTCGCCGGCGCCGTCCACGAGGGCGCTGATCTGCTTCTTCTGGTCGGCGGTGAACGCTTTACCGTCGGTCGTCGAGAACACGACCTGGCCGGATGCCCCGGCGAGGTCGGGCAGCTTCGCGGCGAGCTCGTCGGTGACCTGTCCCGACGCGGTGCCCGGGATGTCGAAGCTCGAGGCGAGCGGCTTGAAGCCGATGACGAAGCCGACGACCGCGATCGCCAGGATCGCGAGCCACGAGACGAGCACGACCCAGGCGCGTCGCGCCGAGAATCGTCCGAGTCGGTACAGAAGTTCGGCCACGCGCGCACCCTCCAGAAAAGAAGAAAGGCGTCGGTTCGGCTCCGACGCCACGGTAGATGATACGCCACGTCTCGTCTAGACACCTATGCCTAGGATGAGAGCCATGACCGACGGGCACCGCAGCGGACCTGTGCGCAGCGACGCGGCACGACGGGCGATCCTCGAGGCGACCGCGCGGCAGTTCCACGAGAAGGGCTACGACCGCCTGACGATCGAGGGCATCGCGCACGATGCCGGCACCGGCAAGCAGACCGTCTACCGCTGGTGGGGGTCGAAGGGCGAGCTCATCGCCGAGGCGCTGCTGGAGGGGTTGATCCTGCCCGATACGCTCGCGCCGCCCGACACCGGCGACCTCGAGGCCGACCTCGGGGCCTGGCTGCAGACCCTGTCGGAGGTCATGCAGCAACCGCGCGGCGAGGCGCTCATGCGCTCGATCATCGCGGCGGCCGCCGAGCACCCCGAGGTGGGCAAGCGTCTGCGCTCGGCGCTCGGCGCCGACTTCGTGTTCGCGCGCCGGCTGCAGGCGGAGGTCGATGCCCACCCCGACGCCGCCCCGGCCTCGGGCGCCGAACTCACCGAGGCTCTGCTGGGGTTGATCATCGTGCGCGCGCTCAGCCGTGAGCCGCTCGACCCGTCGACGGCCGCACGTCTCGTGCGGGTGCTGGCCGCGCCGCCGGCATGAGCGGCGCCGCGAGAGATGAGTGGATGCCGCGGGCCGCGGCATCCACTCATCAATCAGGCCAGCGCACCCATCGGATCCCACGCGGGCAGCTCGATCGGCTCGAGCTCAAGGGCAGCCTGCAATTCGGCGGGCAGGCGGTCCTTGCGCACCACGACCTCGAACATGTACTCGTCGAACCACGAGTCGTCCATCGTGTAGAAGCCCTTGTCGCCGTTCTCGGTGCCCCAGCTGTTCTCGACGCGCCAGCGCCGCGGGGCGCCTTCCTCGTCGAGATCGACGCCGGTGAACAGCATCGCGTGGGTCATGGCCGACTCGCCGTAGCGCACGCGGTCTTCCTTGGTGGTGGAAAGGTCCACGCCGTACACGCCCGCGTAGTCGAACAGGTCGGCGGCCCACACCCCGTCGGTGCGCAACATCTGCGGAGCGACATCGCAGCCGAACCAGACCGGCTCGCCGTCGACGATCGTCTGCGCCGCGACCTTCTTCATGAGGTCGATGTCGACGTTGAGGTACACGACCGGGTCACCGGCGACGACGTTGCCGAGGTGCGCGACGGTGAGTGTGGCACCCTTCGGGTGCTCGGGGCGCGGGTCGTCGACGAGGCAGACGTAGTCGTGCAGGTCGATGCTCGTGTACTCGGCGAGGAACGACTGCGGCGTGAACACGCCCGCCCGGTGGAAGCCCTTGTCATCGTCGTTCCACTGCCACTCGAAATCGGTCGGCGGCACACCGAGGTGAATGCTCAGAATGCGGTGCGTGTCGGCGAGCACGTCCTCCTTGAGCGCCTGCAGCTCATCGACCGTCGCGCCGGCCGCGACCGCCTCGCGCAGCGATCGGGCCCCACGGCGCAGCTGTGTGCGCAGCACGGAGTTCATGCGCGCCGTGTTCGACGACGACTCGGTCTCGGGCATGAGGTCCTTGGGCACGGCGCCGTGCTTGGCGAAGACCGAGACCTCCATGTTCCACTGTCCGCCGTCGCCCATCAGCTCACCGAGCAGGAAGGCCTGCAGCCGATCGCCGGGGTCGGTGTCGGCGAGCGCGATCATGTCCTCGAGGAAGTAGTTGGCCCGCTCGATCTTGTCCCAGTACATCGCGTGGTTCTGGCTGAACTCGAAGTTCTTGAGCTTCAACGAGCGGCGGGCGTCGTTGCGCAGCAGGTTGAGCGCGGCGAACAGCCAGCAGCGGCCGGACTTCTTCTGGTTCGTGGCCTCCCAGTCATCGAGCCGGTGCGACATGCTGCGCTGCGTGTCGACCAGCCGGGTGCGGTTGATCGCCACCTCGTCGATCGTCGTGCGGGTCACCGCGTTCATCGCGCGCACCGCGGTCGGGTCGGCCAGGAACGCGGAACGCCAGCGGTCGACCGTCTCTTCGTCGAGAGGGGTGGATGCTGCGGTGCGGGCCTCGTGGGTCGTGTCGGTCGAAATCGTCATGATGCCACCCTGCCACCGCCACCTGGGCGTCGCGCCGCGGCATCCTCTCGCTCGTGTCTCGCCGCCCAGACCGTGAGAGTGCAGCTGGTGGACGAGGAAGCGGTTGCTTCCCTACCTCTCGGCGACCAGCTGCACTCTCAAGGCCTCGCGGAGGGCTTGCGTCGGGGTGCCGCCGCACCGGCGAACACGACCGCCGCGACCGCGAGCGCGGCGAGCAGGGGCGGGCCGAGACCGGTGATCGACGGGTCGTCGCTGGCCGCGAGTGCGACAGACGAGAACCACGTGAACGCGATGAAGCCGGTGAGCAGCGCCCCGGCGGCGAGGCCCACGGCCCCGCGCACGCGCGAGATGTCATCGCCGGCGCCCCACACGATGACCGTCAGCAGCACGGCGCCGGCAAGCCCGGGGACGAATGCCATCACGAAGGCGAGCTGCACCGTCATCTCGCTGCCGACATCTCCGGTGAAGCCCCACTGCGTCGGGACCTTCGCGGGGAGCGACTCAGCGGTCAGCCGGCTCACGAGCACCGCGAGCGGCGCAACCCAGGTCACCGCCGCCGCGACCAACAGGCCGGGGCTCGGCAGCTTCATCGCCACCCCGTCCCTCGCCGCGTCGCCATCGGCGGTCAGACTATCGCGCCGCGCGGGCGCCGCGCCGGAGTAGCGTCGATCGCACAAGTTGAGGAGGCGCCATGACCGAACGCCAGGTGAAGATGATCGTCCTGTCCACGGAGGATCTCGACGAGTCCATCAAGTTCTACACGGAGACCCTCGGCTTTCCGCTGAAGTTCCGCGACGGCAACCACTTCGCCGCGCTCGACGGCGGCACGATCACACTTGCGCTGGCAACGTCGCTCGACCACCCGATCCCCGGTCAGGTCGTCGTCGGCATCAAGACCGACGACGTCGACGGTGACGCGAAAGCAGTCGATGACAACGGCGGCGGCATCGCGAAGGGTCCGTACAACGACGCGCACGAGCGTCGTGCCGTCGTCTACGACAGCCAGGGCAACGGGCTCACGTTCTACTCGCCGCTGCAGCGGGACTGACCCCGGGTCAGCCGGGGATCTTCTCCCCCGCCTCGATCGCGACGTCAAGGCGGTTCTCGACAGGCGGCAGCGGGCACATCGCCGACGACGTGTACGCGCACGGCAGGTTCGTCGCGCGGTTGAAGTCGATGCGAACGCGCCCGGCGGCATCGGGCACACCGTCCACGGCGAGCGCCTCGCCCTCGGCGAGCACGACGACCGCACCGTCGGCACCCGCCGACCAGGCTCCCGGCACGTCGTCGAACCGCTGCGGCTCGGGCGTGAGCCAGTGCGCCGACGTGATGGCGAGGAACCCGTGGGGGTCGGCGCGGACCCGCTCGTGCGCGGTGTGCCAGCTCTCCCAGCTCGCGGCGAAGTCCGCGGCATCCCGATCCGTCATGCTCTCAGTCTCGCGCACCCTGACGCGCCTACGCTCGACGCATGACGACGCATTTCCTTCCGGCATCCTCAGGTCCCTCGGTGGTGCTCGTTCGCCATGGCGAGACGGCATGGAGCCTTTCGGGCCGGCACACCTCGACGACCGATGTGACCCTCACCGCGACCGGTGAGCAGCAGTCGCGCCGCATCGGGGAGGCGCTGCGCGGAATGCACTTCGCCCAGGTGCTGTGCAGCCCGCGCCGCCGCTCCCGTGACACGGCGAAGCTTGCCGGCTTCGATGAGGTCGACGTCGATCCCGACCTCGCGGAGTGGGACTACGGCGTGCTCGAAGGGCGCACGACGCGTGAGATCTCGGCAGAGATCGGACATCCGTGGAGCCTATGGACCGCACACGCGCCCGACCCGGTGCCCGCCGAGACGCCGGCTGACGTGGCTCGCCGCGCCGACGCCGTGATCACGCGGCTGTCGGAGACGACCGCGGCGGGGCAGGACGTTCTGGTGTTCTCGCACGCGCACTTCCTGCGGGTGCTGGCCGCCCGCTGGCTCGCCCTGCCGCCGACCGAGGGCTCCCGCCTGGCCTTGGACGCCGGCAGCATCAGCGAGCTCGGCTTCGAGCACGATGCCCGCGTCGTCGCGCGCTGGAACATGCACGTGTGAGGCGGGTGCCCAAACGCGGGCCGGGGCCTTGCGACCGATTCGGGCCGCCCGTACGGTGGCCGAATGGCCTGCCGCCCACAGGACGGGAATACCCCTAGGGGGTATTGGCGTTAGGTCCGGCGAACGCACTCAGGCGCGTTCCCGAGGGAGAGACGACCGTGAATCACGACGCACGACCCGCACAAGCCGCCACCACGCGCGATCACGCGGCACACACCGACCACAACCCCACAGCCGCCGACCACGGCGCGGACCACCCCGGCCACAACGCGCACGCCGGCCACGACCACACCGCCCACGTCGCCCGCTTCCGGCGGCTGTTCTGGATCAACCTGATCATCGCCGTGCCCGTCGTCGCGCTGTCGCCGATGTTCGCGATGATCCTCGGCTACGCGGTTCCGACGTCGCTCGTATGGCTCGCCCCGGTTCTCGGCACCGTCATGTACGCCTGGGGCGGGTGGCCGTTCCTCTCCGGAGCCCTCTCCGAGCTGAAGACCCGCCGCCCCGGCATGATGACGCTCATCGCTCTCGCGATCACCGTCGCGTTCTTCGCCTCGTGGGGCGCGACGATCGGTCTGCTCGACCACCAGCTCGAGTTCTGGTGGGAACTGGCGCTGCTCATCGTCATCATGCTGCTCGGCCACTGGATCGAGATGCGCTCGCTCGCCCAGACCACTTCGGCGCTCGATTCGCTCGCCGCGCTCCTGCCCGACGCCGCCGAGCGCGTCGAGGGCGACAGCGTCGTGACCGTCAGCCCCTCCGAGCTGCGGGTCGGCGACGTCGTCGTGGTGCGGCCGGGCGGCAGCATCCCGGCCGACGGCACCATCGTCGAGGGGCGCGCTGCCATCGACGAAGCCATGGTCACGGGCGAGTCGCGTCCCGTCACGCGCGAGAGCGGCGATGCCGTGACAGCCGGCACCGTCGCGACCGACTCGGGCCTGCGTGTCGAGGTCACCGCGGCCGGTGACGACACGGCGCTGGCGGGCATCCAGCGCCTGGTCGCCGAGGCCCAGAGCTCATCGTCGCGCGCGCAGCGCATCGCCGACAAGGCGGCCGCGCTGCTGTTCTGGTTCGCACTCGGCGCCGCCGTCGTCACCGCTATCGTCTGGTCACTGGTGGGCAGCCCCGACGACGCGGTCATCCGCAGCATCACGGTGCTGGTCATCGCGTGTCCGCACGCGCTGGGCCTGGCGATTCCGCTCGTCGTGTCGATCGCGACCGAGCGCGCGGCGCGTGGCGGCGTGCTCATCAAGGATCGCCTCGCGCTCGAGACAATGCGCACCGTCGACACGGTGCTGTTCGACAAGACCGGCACCCTGACCAAGGGCGAGCCGACCGTGACTGCGATCTCTCCGGCGCGGGATGCCGCGGCCGACGACGTCCTCGCCCTGGCATCGGCGGCCGAGACCGACAGCGAGCACCCCCTCGCCCGCGCCATCGTCGCGGCGGCGCGCGATCGCGGGCTGGCGGTGCCCGCGGCATCCGACTTCTCCTCCTCACCCGCCGTCGGAGTCACGGCCACGGTCGACGGGCATGAGGTGCGCGTGGGCGGCCCGAACCTTCTCACCGAGCTCGGCCTCGACGAGGTCGGCGACGCCGACACCTGGCGCACCGACGGCGCCATCATCCTGCACGTCGTCCGTGACGGACAGGTGATCGGCGGACTGAAGCTCGCCGACGACGTGCGGCCTGAGTCGCGTGAAGCCGTCGACGCGCTGCAGGTCCGCGGCGTCGAGGTCGTCATGATCACCGGCGACGCCGAGGCCGTCGCCGGCGCCGTCGCGCGCGAACTGGGCATCGACCGGGTGTACGCCGGCGTGCGCCCCGAAGACAAGGCCGCGGCGGTCGCCGAGCTGCAGCACGAGGGCAAGCGCGTGGCCATGGTCGGCGACGGCGTCAACGACGCCCCGGCGCTGGCGCAGGCCGACGTCGGCATCGCGATCGGCGCCGGCACCGACGTGGCGATTGCGTCGGCCGGGGTGATCCTGGGCAGTTCCGACCCGCGTTCAGTGCTCTCGGTGATCCGCCTGTCGCAGGCGACGTACCGCAAGATGACGCAGAACCTGTGGTGGGCGGCGGGCTACAACCTCATCTCGGTGCCACTGGCCGCCGGCGTTCTCGCGCCGATCGGGTTCGTGCTGCCGATGTCGGTGGGTGCGATCCTCATGTCGCTCTCCACGATCGTCGTGGCGCTGAACGCACAGCTGCTGCGGCGCCTGGATCTGCGCCCGAACCAGAGCACACCTCGATCGAGCACCGCCATGGCCACGGCGGAGTGAGCAGCCGTCGAGTGTTGCACACCGCAACATACCGCGGTATTGTTGCATCAAGCAACACAAGAGGAGGTGTGGGATGCCGCGGAATACTGACACCGCTCAGATCCTGAGCGCCCTCATCCTCATCACGCGCCGCGGCGTCTCCGACGCCCGCACCCCCGACATCGCCCTCAGCATGACCGCGCAGTCGATCGTGGGTTACATCGTCGACAATCCGGGGTGCCGCGCGGCCGACATCGCACGCGACTTCCGGCTGAACCGCTCGACCGTGTCGCGCCAGCTCGGCGAGCTCGTGCGCGCTGACCTGGTGACCGAGGTCGACGGCCCCGGGCGAGGCCGCGCCCTCGCGCTCACCGACGCCGGCGACCGCGCGTACCGCGACACCATCGCTGTGCTGACCGGCGTCGTCGCCGACGCGATGCGCGATTGGTCCGACGGTGACGTCGACCGTTTCGCCCACGACCTTGCGCGCTTCACCGCGGGAGCGCGTGCCGATTGAACGTTCGCAGCGGGCAGGTTGCGGCATCCACTCTCCACACACAAGAGAAGGAAGAACAGATGGACAACATCACAGTGCTGGGCACGGGTGTGCTCGGTTCGCAGATCGCCTTCCAGACCGCGTACAGCGGCCACCAGGTCGTCGCGTACGACGTGAACGACGAGGCGCTGGCCGCGGCGAAGACCCGCTTCGAGAAGCTCGCCGCCACCTACACGAAGCACGTCGAAGGCGCCGCCGACGGCAAGGCCGACGCGGCGCTGGGGCGTATCCGGTACAGCTCCGATCTGGCCGACGCCGTGAAGAACGCCGACCTCGTCATCGAGGCCGTGCCCGAGAAGCTCGAGCTCAAGCGTGACGTCTACACAAGGCTCGGCGAGGTCGCTCCCGCGAAGACGATCTTCGCGACGAACTCGTCGACGCTGCTGCCCTCGGCGATCGCTGAGTTCACCGGGCGCCCCGAGCGCTTCCTCGCACTGCACTTCGCGAACGAGATCTGGGTGCACAACACTGCCGAGATCATGGGCCACCCGGGCACCGACCCGAAGGTGTACGACGAGGTCGTCGCCTTCGCCAAGAGCATCGGCATGGTGCCGATCCAGCTGCACAAGGAGCGCTCGGGTTATGTGCTCAACTC
>Ga0164242_10006369_pt1 | contig 12994 bp, 12 predicted proteins | sample OricomgcompostMG_FD_108783 | JGI IMG/M metagenome (GOLD analysis project Ga0164242, IMG submission 108783) | Miracle-Growth compost microbial communities from Emeryville, California, USA - Original compost - Miracle growth compost (MG) ... | reverse complement strand
CATGGAAAACATGGGAATGATCCTTATTGGATTTGCATTAGGAGGATCAGGAATCATTGGGTCCGGAATTATTATTCTGGCCCACGGGTTGGCTAAGTCCGGTGTTTTTTTTCTGACGGGGGATGTGCTTTCGACCTATCATTCAACGGATATCGCGGAAATCCATTCGCTACTGCGCAGAATGCCTCGATCCGCCCTTGGCCTCTTTCTCGGATCGATGGCAGTCACCGGTGCGCCTCCCTTTGCCATTTTCGCCGGAGAATTATTTATAATGGCTCAACTCATACAAACTTACGGTTGGCTGCTCGCAGTAGTCCTCATCTTGTTTTTGTCTATCGCCTTCATTGCCGTTAACTATCGAACGGGGAAAATGCTTTTTACCGGTACTCGCGGGGACACATCAGAAAAATCCCGATGGGAAACATGGATTCCTCTGATCAATTTGTCTCTTTCCGTGCTTGTTTTATTTATGATACCTTATCTCGAACAGTTACTAACGCCCATTCCTTAGCAATGAATATTCTTATAGGAGTTTTACAACGAGAAGAGAACGAATACCTTGTGGTGTTAAAGGACGGCAAAGCATGCTTGGATCTGTCTACGGGCGAAAGCACCGAAAAAGAGTACCCCAATTACCCTCTACTCAAAGACCGAAACCTCCTTATTAAAGGGGACCCAGTTAGTGGCTATGGTGTATTTCGCTTTCGATATGGCCCTGTTACTTCCGGACTACGAGAGGCCGGATCTTTTTCGTTATATACGTACGGTGAAAAAATACTTCACGCTACTATTGATCTAAATTGGAAGCATCGAGAGATGGAAGAGTCAATGACAGGCAAAAATTCCCATGATGCAGTGACCTTGTCCGAAAAAGTCTGCAGTAATTTCGCCGTTTCCCATTCTGTAGCCTGCAGCATAGCCATAGAGAATGCGATGGGTATACGGGCCAATACCATCGTGCGAAACTGGCGTACAGTTTTAATCGAAGCGGAACGGATCTACAATCATCTTCATGTTATTTACAAACTGGCATCAGCAGCTGCACAAAAGGTATTAGCCTCTCATTTAAGCGCACTGTTCGAAGAATCACTTCGAATTAATAAAGCACTGAGCGGCTCAAGATACTTAATGGGAATTAATCAAATCAACCACGTCAATTTCCTCCCGGATTTTAGTACGATTAAAAAGATTATCAGTGATTACCAAAATCTCAGCATTCATTTCGAAAAATTATACAAACATAGTCTGTCAAATCCGAATTTTCTAGACCGCCTCCATCATGCCGGGATGCTGTCCCGAAATCAGGCTCTTTCATTAGGATTGTCCGGACCATCTTTGCGTGCCTGCGGATTGAAGGATAATTTGAACGGCACTACAGGAGAGCATCTTATTTCCCTGCCAGTAGTTACCCAGCAGGAGGGCGATTCACTAGCCAGAATGGAAACACGCGCTGAAGAACTTGTCAATTCCTGCCAGTTTCTAATCGACCACCTAAAAGTCAGCGATATCTGGGATGCGGACAGCGAGGCCGAAAGACCAGAGACAAAATCACAAGGAGAAGGAGTAGGTATTTCGCACTCTCCAAGTGGTGCCGTGGGATATTATGTCCTTTTAAGAGATAACAGGGTTTTGCACTTACGCATGTTTACTCCGTCATATCCTGGTATGCACGCGGTGTCGGAGGCCTTGAAAGAGCAGGTATTTACAGACTTCCCGTTTGTATATGATTCGTTTGGCGTGCATTTTACAGATGCCGCTTGTTAATAAAATAATTTTAGCCCATGAATTGGTGGCCTATATACGGATTAAAAAGAAGATTGACAGAGCGCACCGCGTATGGGTCCCCTGTGACTGTAGGCAGAATTCCGGCATCTAGATTCGGGAGGTCACTATTTGTCTATGTGATCGACGTAGGGAGTTCTAATGCTTTGAACTTTGAAATTGACGCGTTGGAGTCACCTCAGTATAATATCCATCGTTTCGGAATATATATGACAGATTCTCCCCGTCATGCGGACGTGCTGTTGATCCTGGGCCGGCCAGTCAAAGCTATGATCGGGCCACTCGAAGAAACGATAGACCAAATACCCCGGCCTTTTGGTATCATCGTTCTTGACGATTGCCCTGACAATTCGGCTCGGTTACACTATGCCGATCTACCTAACGTAATAGCAGAGTTCAAGGGTGTTCCGGACCCGTCACAACTATTGGGCATTTTAATAAACTGCTTAAGTGTAAACAGAAAATGATAACACAGGCTGAATTTGGGTTGGCAGTTATTCTATTCCTATCTGGCGCACTTCTGTCGTCTCATAGGAAGGCTACCTATATATTGGCATTCGCCGCTTCCGTATTGGTTTTACTCCTGGGCGTTGCAGGATTTACTTCTAACGGCACCTTCTGGCAATACACTTTACTTCCCGGTATTTCTCTACGATTAGGCTTAGATCGCCTTTCAGGAATTTTTATGGTCATGGCGGCAGTTGTGTGGATTGCCTTGGCCTTGTATTCTCTAGATTATAGCCGGCTCTACCCACACAAAAGCCTTTCGGCCGGCTTCAATATCAGTCTTCTGGGCATGTTATGGATCTTGACTGCCAGGGATGGATTTACGCTGATGATCGGCTGGGAAGTCATGACGGTTGCCGCTTTTGTCATGATGCTGGCCTCCGGGAAATATTATCAGCAATCCTTTCGCTTCCTGGCATTTGGAGAGTTCTCGTTCATTTTTCTATTAATAGGTTTCGCTGCCATGTATATCTCATCAGGCAGTATTTCTTTTGAACATATACAAAGAGGAGGCATGCTTTTTATGGTATTTGTCTCCCTCGGATTCATAATAAAGATGGATATCGTCCCTTTTCACGGCTGGATGAGCGGCATCTATGGCGAAATACCCGATACGGCAGCTGCCGTGCTGAGTGCACCTGTTACCCTGATGGGAGTTTATGGACTGGAGAGAATAATACCAGCTATCCCAAACAGTGAAGCATGGAGCCTTGTGCTCATTGTATTGGGCGCAATTTCCGCGTTCTGGGGAGGCTTACAAGCAGTGGCAGCCAATAAGGTCCGCCTGCTCCCGGCCTATTCTACCATCGAGAACAACGGAATGATACTGACTGCCATCGGGTTTTATACCATATCCAAGGGAAGTATAGATCCAAGTTTGCATTATCTTTCGCTATTTGCACAGGCCGCTTCACTCGTTTTGGCTTTATCCCACACTCTTTCCAAAACGCTGCTGTTTATGTCACTAGGTCACGCTAAGGAAGCCTATAATGTACATACGATTGACGAGGCAAGAGGTGTATGGAGCGGCGTGGGCAAAACGCCTGCCTTAGGAATCGTTATCGCCGCACTCTCCTTCAGCGCGTTTCCGCCTTTAATCGGCTTTGTCGGGGAATGGATGATATTGGAAACCATATTTCAGTCTTACAAGTTTCCGGGAGCAGCTACTGCTTTTTTTGCAGCCATATCCGGCGTACTCACCGCCATGGCTATTGGTCTGATAAGTTTTGCCATGATCAAGCTAATAGGATATACCGCCTTAGGATATGACCATGGAAGAAAAAGCCAGCCTATGGCGAAAACCTGGATGCGTATCACGGAAACGAGTTTGCAATTGCTAATCATCGCCTGCGGAATAGGCCTCCCTGCAGTCATCTTGTTTTTCGGCTATCCAGAATTGCTATCAGGGCTGCTCGGCGTACCCAAACCACTGGCCTTGGTATCCGGACAGCCTCTCTTTGGCATCATATCACCAACTTTTATCGCGATCATCATGTTAATCTTAATCATTATTCCGATTCTAGTTTTTATAGCAAATCGAAAGGCCGTACGAAAAGTACACTCATGGAATGGGGGGATCCCCCTGGACGAACAGGAATTCTTTACCGCACAAGCTTATTCACAGATACTGGAACATATCCTGCGAAAGGTCTATCGAACCCGGGAAGTGTCCCTGGGTATGCATCGCAGAATTGAAGTCGAAGACATCCTGCTCAGACCGATAAGAAGTTTTACGAAGCTCGTACAAAAATTAGGTGAAGGCGAAGCTCTTGTCATAATGAATGGGAAAATAAGCGCCTATGTTACTTATATTTTAATCTTATTTGTTCTGGCCTTTGTAATCGGCGTAATCGTCATGTAGATTTAGTAGCTATTTCTTAAATAAAATCCCAAACAGATCATGCATATAGAGATTGAACGTAAATTTCTGGTTAGGGACCAGAGCTGGAAAAAAGACTTACATGGAGCATCCTTTAAACAGGGATATATGCTCACCGACCAAAGTCGAACGGTAAGAGTACGAGTAGGGGACGGTAAGAGCTTCATTAATATAAAGGGCAAAACAGACGAGCAAACCCGCATGGAATTCGAATACGAGATTCCTGCCAAAGACGGATTATTACTTCTACACTCATTTTGCCTACAACCACTTATAAGTAAGACGCGTTATAAGATTCCGCAAGGAGAGCTATGCTGGGAAATAGATATTTTTCATGCTGAAAACGAAGGGCTCATCATCGCCGAAATCGAGCTAGGTTATCCCGATCAGCCTTTTTATATACCCAACTGGATTGGAAAGGAAGTTACCGATGATGCACGCTACTATAACGCTAGCCTAATTCAAAATCCCTATAGAAACTGGGAGTAATATCAACTATTCATTATACATAAAAAACAACACTATGAGAATTGTAAGCATCCATGCCAGAGAAGTATTAGACTCCAGAGGAAATCCCACGGTTGAAGCGACTGTCATTCTAGAAGGAGGATATAACGCATCCGCCATAGTCCCGTCGGGGGCCAGTACCGGTGAAAAAGAGGCCGTTGAATTGAGAGACAATGACAAAAAAAGATATGCAGGAAAGGGGGTTCTAAAAGCAGTCAGCCATGTTAATACCACAATCGCCAAAAAACTTGTGGATAAGCATATAGCCAACCAATCAGAACTGGATGAAAGTCTTATTCAACTAGATGGCACGCCGGACAAATCTCATCTCGGGGCCAATGCCATATTAGCCGTGTCTATGGCATTTGCAAAAGCGACTTCACTGGCTAAGCAGATTCCGCTTTACCGTCAACTGGAAAAACATACAACCTATCAATTGCCTGTCCCTTGTATGAATGTAATAAATGGCGGTCGACACGCAGACAATATCATCGATTTCCAGGAATTTATGATTGCACCGCACAATGCGCTGACCTTCAGAGAATCTATTCGTATGGGCATTGAGACTTTCCATGTGCTGAAGGAAATTCTAAAAAAGAAAGGCTATTCAACCGGTGTAGGTGACGAAGGCGGATTTGCCCCCGATCTAAAATCAAATGAGGAAGCTTTACAGATAATCGTAGAAGCGATTACGCAAGCCGGATATAAACCCGGGAAAGATATCTCTATCTGTATAGATCCGGCAACCAGTGAAATGTATGAGGCTGGACGTTATGTCTTCTTCAAGTCAAAAGAAGGCTCCTGCTCACCAGATGAATTACTCGAACTCTGGAAAAAATGGGTGAAGCAGTATCCTATTATACTAATCGAAGACGGAATGGCTGAAAACGACTGGGATGGATGGCAGAAAATGACCCGTGAATTGGACAAAAAGATCGAATTAGTGGGAGACGATATATTCTGTACCAACCCGAAAATATTCGAAGAAGGAATCAAAGCCGGTATTGCTAATTCTATTCTTATCAAACTGAACCAGATCGGCACAATCACGGAAACCTTGAGAACCATAGAATTAGCAAGAAAAAACAATTACGGCTATTTTATCTCTCACAGGAGTGGCGAAACAGAAGACACTACCATTGCCGACCTCGCAGTAGCCACAGGTGCAGGACATATTAAGACAGGCAGTGGTTGCCGGGGAGAACGAATTGCTAAATTTAACAGGCTATTGAGAATCGAGGAAGAATTGGGTAATAAAGCCACTTTTGCGGGCATCAATGCATTTAAAACACGTTAACAATGGATAAACCTAATTGTCAAGAGCATAACTTCTGTCCATGGCACGATATCGCCCCGGGAAACACCGACTCTGATATTGTTACTGCTATTATCGAAATACCACAGGGAAGTAAATGTAAATACGAGTTAGATAAACCGTCCGGCCTCTTAAAACTCGATCGCATACTATATTCATCTATTCATTACCCGGCTAACTATGGTCTGGTCCCGCAGACCTATTTTACCGATGACGATCCCTTGGATATCTTAGTTTTCGCTTCTATTCCATTCGTACCAATGTGCTTAGTGGAGGCGAGGGTAATCGGATTATTAAAGATGACAGATGAAAAAGGTCGCGACGACAAAGTCATTGCTGTTGCCCATCGGGATATGGCGTATAATCACATTACAGCATTGACGCAAATGCCTGAATTTTCCCTGGCTGAACTGCGCAATTTTTTTGAAGACTATAAAAAGCTAGAAGGCAAAGCGGTGGATGTTTTAGGATTTGATAATAAGGACAGCGCATTGCGCTGTATCCACGAGAGCATAAACAGGTATAACCGAAAGTTCCGATCATAGCTTGCTAAAACCAAAGCCCTTTGCCGATGTCTGTCACCTCAACTTCCAGGAACAAAGCCTTCCGTTTTATTATCCTGCTCGGCGTCATCAGTTTGTTCGCAGACATGACCTATGAAGGAGCAAGAAGTATAAATGGACCTTTTCTGGACGTGCTTGGCGCCAGCGGTTTCATAGTGGCTGTCGTAGCTGGCATGGGGGAATTTATAGGATATGCATTGAGGCTGCTTTCGGGTTATTTGAGCGACCGAACGGGTCGCTACTGGCTTTTTATGTATATAGGCTATGGGGTGAATCTGCTTTCGCTTCCCCTGCTCGCCTTTGTCGGCTACTGGCAAATTGCCGTGGTATTAATGATAGTGGAACGCGCGGGAAAGGCGTTCCGCAATCCCACACGTGACGCCATGCTTTCGCATGCATCTAAAGAAACCGGCCGCGGATGGGCTTTTGGCTTCCACGAATTTATGGACCAACTGGGGGCTACAATCGGCCCCCTTCTGGTAAGCGCAGTATTGTTTTTCAAAAATCAGGAATATCACTTAGTTTATCTTCTACTTTTTATTCCGGCACTGTTGGCCCTGGGCACCCTTGTTACGGCGCTATATAAATATCCTCATCCGGAAGCGCTCGAAATAAGAACAGTGCACCCCGAAGAAACGAAAAGTTATCCGACTGCATTTTTCGTTTATGCATTTGCAGCAATGTGTATGGCCACCGGCTATGCGGATTTCCCTTTGATTGCCTATCATTTTAAGCAATCTAAGATCGTCACTGATGCCTGGATTCCTTTATTTTACGCAGTCGCCATGTTCAGCGACGCAATTGTTGCCCTCGTAGTCGGTCGCCTGTTCGATAGAATCGGGGTCTGGGCCCTAATGCTTACGACATTTCTCAGTATGTTTTTTGCTCCGCTTGTATTCTTGATGGGTAAAAATGCGGCGATGTTGGGCATGGTTTTCTGGGGTATTGGGATGGGCGCCCAGGAATCCATCCTGAAGGCGACCATTGCCGATTTGATACCGTCCGTGAGAAGAGCAACTGCCTACGGTCTTTTTGATACCATGTACGGTGCGGCATGGTTTTTAGGAAGCATACTAATAGGCTATTTTTATGAAGCTTCCGTAATCAATACAGTAGTTTTTTGCATGGATATGCAATTTATAGCCCTAATTATTTTATTTTTTTATGTGAGGAGAGTAAGGAAGATTTCGTAGTTTTGTATCGGTAGATTACCAGGTGATGGAGTTCGCCTATAAGCGTTTTATAACTAATGACTCCTATACATTAAATCTTTTATTATGTATAGGATTCCTCAACTTAGATGTCGTTCGATCGCTACATTGCAGCGACGACACTTACCTCTCCTTAATGATTTTTTCGGCGAATTAAGTCCTATTGACCTAGAACGGTCATCGGATATAACAATATATATCTTTCTATTGAATCACCCGAATAATCAACCACTATGTTGTTAGCAGTATTCAGCGATGTTCACGCCAATATGCCGGCACTCGAAGCAGTGTTGGCTGATATAAAAAAAGTCAAACCGGACCTGACCTGTTGTCTAGGCGATCTTGTCAACCAAAACGTGTGGAGTCGGGAAGTGATTAAAATGATTAGAGAAGCCAATATCCCCACCGTCATGGGAAATCATGATCAGGGCATCGGCCAGGGCAACGCAAACTTTCGCTATTCTTATTCCACTCGTGAAGAAAAGGAGTGGGGGAAAGAGGCGATAGCTTATACATTGGCGCAAGTCTCAGCGAAAGACAAGACTTTCCTGAGTAATCTTCCATCCGATATCAGGTTCAGGTTTAACTCTGCGGACGGCTTAATGAATCTACTGTTGGTACATGGAAGTCCCCAGAGCATAAATGAATACATCTATCATTTTACCAAGCCTGAAGAGTTGCAGGTGATCATACAAAATGCGCATGCCCATGTATTGCTAATGGGCCACACCCACCATCCTTATCATCAGGTGATACCAGCAGAAGAAAACGGGGAAAAAATATTTTTGCACGCGGTCAATGCTGGTTCCGTGGGTTGTCCTAAAGACGGGGATTGGTACGCCTGTTATGTCTTGATAGAATGGGACGACAATAGACATCTTCTAACAGATCCGGACGCTATAAAGGTCTCCATTCACCGGGTAGACTATGATATTGATACTGTAGTACACGCTATCCAACGGAGCCCGTTACCTCTGTTCTATGCAGGAAGACTTATAAAATACTAAAATAATCCGGATTTCGATATCGGAGAATGTTCCAACAATTATGAATATAAGGCAACTAATGCTTGACGTGGATAAAGCTCTGGATCATCCATCTATTCTTGAAATTGCAGAAGCGATCGAATCCCAAAATGGCGTAGAAGGTGTTTGTATCGTCGTTAGTGAAGTAGATATCGAAACCGTAGGCATGGAAATCACCATCGAAGGACAGATGATGAACTGTGAAGAAATAGTAACCGTCATCGAGAAAACTGGCGCGGTCGTCCATAGTTTGGACCAAGTGCTTACGGGAAAAAGGATGATCAACCCGGCAAAAAGAATGAGATGAATAAATTGGTATCCAGATTGCACACTGAGTTATTTGCAGTGCTGTTGGGATTAATAGATGGCATACTCACTGTTCTCACCTTAGCTACAGGTCATGTTATGCGTCCGAATGACCCAGTTACCTTGTCATTGGCTATAAAGGTCTCATTGGCAACTTCATTTTCAGGCGCTTGTATATTTTTCTTTTCAAAATACTCAAACTTACGTCAGCACCTCACTCACACAGAGAAAGAACTGAACCTTTCGCACCACGGGCGTCTGGCCACTACACAACTCGGAAAGCAGGCCTTGCGAGAGGCCTTGGTTGGCGTTATCATATCGTCTGTGTTCAATTTCTTGGGTGCTCTGCTACCGCTAGAAACAGCTGTGATTTTTCCAAAAAAGCAATGGCTTGCTATCGTTACCGCATTTTCTTTCCTTTTCCTGTTGGGAATCTTCATTGCCAGACTGGTATATGGTACGCCGTTTAAATGGATATTGGCGCTTCTTTCTGCTGGCGCCGCAGTGAGCTATGTTGGCTATAAGTTGAACGTAATATAAATCATTATAGTTTTCCAATAACCCCAAAGTCAGCACATGAATCGAACAGATGATTACATAGACAAAAATAAAGACCGGTTCCTTGAAGAACTGATGTTATTTTTAGAAATTCACTCAGTGAGCGCAGATAAGAAAAGCGAGGCAGCACTGACTCGCTGTGCCAAATATGTGAAAGATTTGCTTAGGAAGGCAGGATGCGATAAGACAGAATTATACTCCACATCCGGGTGGCCTTTAGTATTTGGTGAAAAAATAATCGATACCAATAAACCTACCGTGCTGGTATACGGACACTATGATGTACAACCAGCTGCCCCCCTATCCTTATGGGAAAGCGAGCCATTCAACCCGGTAATCCGAAACGGAAAGATTTTTGCCAGGGGGGCTAGCGATGATAAAGGACAGATTTTTATCCAAATTAAGGCGCTGGAAGCTATGATAAAAACGGATAACCTGCCTTGCAACGTCAAATTTATCATTGAGGGGGAAGAGGAAACAGGATCCCAGAGTCTGCTTGATTTTCTGGAAAATAACAGCGAAAAGCTATCAGCCGACGTAGTACTCGTTTCTGACACGGCTATGATCAGCCTGGACTGTCCTTCCATAGAAACCGCATTGCGAGGTATGGTGTATATGCAAGTGGCGATAACGGGTCCTGACCGGGATCTTCACAGCGGAGTATATGGCGGAGCCGTGGCCAACCCCGTAAACATACTATGCGAGATGATATCTTCCTTACACGATGCAAATAACCGCATCACGATTCCAGGATTCTATGACCAAGTAATATCTATTCCAGAGAAAGAACGAGCAAAAATAAACCAGGCTCCTTTCAGTCTCGAAGCCTATAAGAAAGAATTAGGAATAAGCGAGGTCAACGGCGAAAAAGGCTATACTACACTGGAACGAGTAGGTATCCGCCCGTCGCTGGACGTAAATGGCATATGGGGTGGATATACCGGAGAAGGGGCCAAAACGGTATTACCGTCAAAAGCCTTTGCCAAAATTTCAATTCGGACAGTACCGGATCAGCATTCCATGGAAATCGCCACATTATTCAGCACCCATCTAAAGAAGATCGCCCCTCCTTCAGTCCACGTGAAGGTAGACTTTATTCACGGCGGTGAGGCGGCCATTACCCCTACGGACTCCAAAGGGTACCGGGCTGCTGCAAAAGCCGTAAAACACACTTTTGGAAAGGACCCTCTTGCAATCTATAGCGGGGGAAGCATACCGATAGTACCTGCCTTTAAAAAAATACTGGGTATAGATACGGTATTATTGGGTTTTGGGCTGGACAACGACAACATCCATTCCCCTAACGAGAAAATGGATCTAGCCAACTTCTACAAAGGGATTCACACTATTCCCTATTTTTATCAATATTTTGCCGATTAAATACCAAAATATCCAGCATAAGTAATTCAAAATAAATTCATTTAAGAATATTAAAGTTTTATCTATCTTAGAAGCTTAATTATGGCGATGGGGTTCGCCAATATATGTTTCCATGTTCGGGAACTGATGACTCCTGTAGGTATCTGATTAAAAGATAAGTCATCCCTATTTCCGACGATGAAAACGATAGGCCTCAAAATTCTCACCCTACCAGCGCACCGTACATCGAGTATTGCCAGCTGCCTCCGGATTAACGGCGCCGCCGCCCGCCTTCCAGTTACGGGCAACTCCATTTCTTTAACCCAAATCCGTTCAATCTTATATGACGACAAGCTATAAGCGTATCTTCCCCTGTATGCTACTAATGTGTATCGGGGCGATTCCGTCGCGTGCCCAAAAAGCCCTGCACGACTATCTTGACCAGGCATTTATTCATAGTCCACTAATCTATGAAAACTCCATCCGCCAACAGGCAAATCTTGTCGAAGCCAAGCGTATTGAAGCTTCACTGACGAAGCCTGTGATTGGAGCAGATATCAACTATATGTTGTCTCCGGTGCTTGCCAAGAGCGGCAATGGCTATTCATTTAAACTAAACCCTGATAAGAATATCCCGGACTATTACGGCTATGATCTGGCTGTTACCAATGGCGGCCTATACAGCGCGGTACTGACACTCGACCAACCCATACTGAATCGAAACAAAGCGAAAACGATCGCTGCCCAATACGACGCCCAAAACAATTTGCTGGCTAATCAGACGAACCTTACAGCACACGAGCTACAAAAAGCAGTCACTGCGCAATATATACTCTGCCTCAAACATATCCATCAATTGCATTTCCTCAATAAACTCATCCAAATTACTACTACGCAAAGAAAAGTGACGCTGCAGCTGGCATCGAGCGGGGTGTCCAAACAGTCGGACGTCAAATTACTCGATATAGAATTAATGCAGCAACAGACAGACCGTACAGCTGAAATAGCAGAGTATCATGCCTCTATCCTGGATCTCAACATTTTATGCGGCATTAATGACACAACGACAGCGATGTTGTCGGATACCTCATTGGTCCTGGGGGATTCCGATTCCGGCCGGTCACTATTTACCATCCAGTATCAACTGGACAGTGTCCTGGTTTCTGCTAAAAAACAAGTGTTTGATCTTTCATATAAACCTAAGATCAGTCTCTATTCTTCTGCGGGTCTCAATACCGTGTATGCTCCCAACATTCCTGACCGGTTTGGTCTTGAAGCGGGAATACGTTTTAGCTTAACCATATCCGATGGAATGCAACGACAGCTTAATGCCAAACATGCACAGCTAATGCAACAAACCGCAGCCGCCTATACCAAAGACTTTTCCATCCGGAACAACATCCGAAAAACTCGGATATTACAACAGATCAGTTCTATCGAGGCCCAATCCACCGCATTGAAAGAGCAGGCGAAAACCTATGACGACCTTTTAGCTTACTATAAACAACAGCTGGCAAACGGGCAAATGTCCGTGATAGACTATATCACAATACTTCGAAGAAGGACGAGTTTACAAGGAACCCTGATTATACTCCAAACGAACAAACAACTCTTAATTAATGACTACAACTATTGGAACTGGTAAGTGCCTCCATGGCACAATTGCAATTGCATGGCTGTTTATACTGCTAACACAAGTCTTCGGGTGCCATAACCCCGACACACACGAAGATACGGGAAAGGCAGTCGCACTTGTGACAATAGTTCATCCGCAGCAAGGACTGATTGAGAGTACCACACAACTTCCGGCCATCAGCCTGTACCTGCAGAAGAACTCTATTGCGGCACCGGTAGGGAGCTATATCAAATCGGTTAAAATCCGCCTAGGAGACCATGTGCAGAAAGGCCAATTGTTATATGTACTCGAAACTAAAGAACGACATGCCATGACTTATGATACATTAAATCTGAAAGATTACGGT
>Ga0164242_10006368_pt1 | contig 12996 bp, 8 predicted proteins | sample OricomgcompostMG_FD_108783 | JGI IMG/M metagenome (GOLD analysis project Ga0164242, IMG submission 108783) | Miracle-Growth compost microbial communities from Emeryville, California, USA - Original compost - Miracle growth compost (MG) ... | reverse complement strand
TGATCACCGTCAATATCCTGCTCGTGCTGAACGTGTCCGCGTTCTACACGACGATCGCCGAGGCGGTGATCCTGATTTTGGCGGTGCTGGGCTCGTCGGTGGGGCGGCACTCGGCGCTGCACCACGCTGCGCAGCATGCGACGCGCTGGGTCAGGGCTCGGCTCGACCGTACCTGCGCGCGCGATATGCGCGGCGCGCGCCGCGTCCCGTTCGAAGTGAAGGAATTTCGCGCGATCGCGAACACGGAGTTGACGGGCAAGCCGTATTCGGACTGGCTCGAGCGCAACCGTGAATGGGTGAAGTATGTGTTGCCCGCGTACGTGTTATTCGTGGCGGTAATCGTCGCGACCGGGTTCGTCTATGGCTTCCCGGTGCTCGGCCGCGCGAACTTCTACAGCAGCCTGCTGACGCTCACGCTGTTCCTCGCGATTCTCGGGCTCGGCCAGGGCGCGGTGATCCTGACCGGTGGTCTCGACCTGTCGGTGCCGTGGCTGATCACGTTGTCGGGTGTGCTGCTGACCGGCCTCACGCACGGCAGCAACGCGGCGGCGTGGTGGGCGGTGCCGGCGGCGCTTGGCGCGGGCGTCGCGGTCGGTTTCTTCAACGGCGTCGGCGTCGTCACGCTCGGGTTGCCACCGATCGTTGTCACGCTGGCCGCGAACGGCTTGCTTGAAGGGCTTACGCTGATCTACTGCAACGGTTCTCCGCAAGGGTGGGCGCCGCCCGCGCTTGCCGCATTCACAAACGAACGGCTCGGTCCGCTCTCGCCCGCCGCGTGGAGCGTGCCGGTACTGCTCGTGATCGCGCTGCTGCTGCTTCATCGTACGCCGTTCGGCCGGCGGCTATACGCGGTCGGCAACTCGCAGGTCGCCGCACGGCTGTCCGGCGTGCGCGTCGGGGCGACGTTGATCGCCGTGTACTGCCTGTCCGGCCTTTGTTCCGCGCTGGTCGGCGTGCTGCTCGCGGGCTTCAGCAGCCAGGCGTTCCTTGGCATGGGAGACCCGTACCTGCTGCCGTCGATCGCGGTCGTCGTCGTGGGCGGTGCGCTGATCACCGGTGGGCGGGGGCATTACCTCGGCGTGTTCGGCGGCGCGTTGCTGCTGACCGCGCTTGGCACGCTGCTCGCCGGCACAACGGTACCGCCCGCGGTGCGCGACATCATCAACGGGCTGGTCGTGCTGGCGGCGGTGATCACGCTGCGCGATCGCAAGGCGTGATGGCGATCTTTCTGCGTGATGGTGGCGCCAGCAACGCACGAAGGTTACGCGGGCGAATGCCCGCACAACGGAGACAGCGATGACCGAAGTACGAGTGCTTGTCGATGCGAATAATCATCTTGGCGAAGGGCCGCTCTGGGACGTCGAGGAGGAGCGGCTGTACTGGATCGACAGTACGGCAGCCGAGATCTACAGCTGCCGCGCGGACGGCGGCGACGTGCGGCGCTATTTCGTCCCGCGGCACATCGGGTCGATGGCATTGCGAAAGGGAGGTGGCGCGGTCGTGGCGCTTGCAAACGGTCTGCACTTCTACGACTTCGATGCCCAGACCGTCGAACTGATCGGCGACCCCGAGGACGACGATCCGGAGACCCGCTTCAACGACGGCAAGGTGGATCGCCAGGGGCGCTTTATCGCGGGTACGATGGCCTACGATTTCGATCGCTACGACGCGGACCGCGGGCAGCGGTCGACGCGCAGCGGCGGCCTGTACCGGCTCGACCCGGACCGCACGATCACGCGGCTCGACGGCGGCATCAGCTGCTCCAACGGACCGTGCTGGAGTCCGGATAACCGCACGCTATACTTCACCGACACCTATGACCGGCAGATGTACGCGTACGACTATGACATCGAGACGGGGGCGGCGTCGAACCGGCGCGTGTTCGCATCGGCGCGCGATATGGCCGGCACGTTCGACGGTGCAACGGTCGATGCCGAAGGTTACGTGTGGACGGCGCTCGTGTTCGGCGGACGCATCCTGCGCTTCGCGCCGGATGGAAAGCTTGACCGCGTCGTACCGTTTCCGGTGCGCAACCTGACGAGTGTGATGTTCGGTGGCCCGAATCTCGACGTGCTGTATGTGACGACGATGGGGCGTCCGATGTGGGGCATTCCGCAGAAGGAGCGCGACAAGGGCGGCCTCTTTGCGGTGACCGGGCTCGGGGTACGAGGACTGCCGGAGCCGCGCTTCGCCGGGTAGGGCAGACTGGTGAGCCCCAGCGGATGCGAAAAGGCGGCACAATGGGCCGAATGCTCACCATGGCGATCCGCGCGTCGAACGCCCCGCGCCTTTTTTTCGCGCTCGCACTTTGCGGCTTCGGCGTCTGCATAACCAGGCCTGTGTACGCGGTCTGCGCGATCGCGCAGTACGGAACGCCCAAATATGCTGCCGGTTTCCGACACTTCGATTACGTCAATCCGGACGCGCCGCGCGATGGCTCACTGGTACTCGCGAATCCGGGTCGCCGGACAAGTTTCGACACGTTCAATCCGTTCACGCTGCGCGGCGACCCTGCGCCCGGACTCGGCTTGATGTTCGAAAGCCTGACCACGGGCAGCGCCGACGAGGAGGCGAGCGCCTACTGTCTACTCGCCGACGACATCGCCGTTGCCCCCGACGGTCTTTCAACGACATTCCACATCAATCCCAAGGCGCACTTTTCGAACGGCGATCCGGTTACCGCCCAGGACGTGAAATACTCGTTCGAGACCTTGAAGAGTCCCCAGGCACTACCGCAGTTCGCCGTTTATTTTGGCCAGATCGCACGCGCGGTCGTTGTCGACCGCCTCACGATCCGCTTCGAGTTCAAGGTCGCGAGGCGCGAGTTGCCGCTCATCGTCGGCGGCATACCGGTGTTTTCACGCAAGTGGGGCATGCGTGCGGATGGCACGCGCATTCCCTTCGATCAGCTTGCGTTCGAAAAGCCGATCGCCAGCGGTGACTATCTGATCGACAGCTATGGCAACGGCCGCACCATTACTTACCGACGCGACGCGCATTACTGGGGGGCATCGTTGCCCGTGCGCGTCGGCACCCATAACTTTGCGCGCATCGAATACAAGCTGTATTCAGACGCGGTCGCGCAACGCGATGCCTTCATCGCCGGCGAATACGACGTGCTGGTCGAGAAACGTGCGCAAGACTGGGTACGTCGCGACGTGGGCAGACGCTTCGACAGCGGCGCGCTCGTCAAGCGGGAGTTCGTGCATCACAACGGCACGGGCATGCAGGGTTTCTTCTTCAATCTGCGGCGACCGCTGTTTCAGGACGTACGCGTGCGCCGGGCCCTCGATCTGGCGTTCGATTTTCAGTGGCTCAACCGGCAGCTGTTCTTCGGCCAGTACCGGCGCATCGACAGCTACTTCGACAACACGGACTTGCGGGCTACGGGCAAACCGGACGCGGGCGAACTCGCGATTCTCGCGCCGCTGCGCAACCAGCTGGACTCGGCCGTGTTCGGCGAGATGCCGCGGCAGCCCGATACCGATCCACCCGGCTCGCTGCGCGCCAATCTCATCGAGGCGCGTGACCTGCTGGCCGCGGCGGGCTGGACCTGGCGCGACGGCGCACTGCGCAATGCACACGGGCAGCCGTTTGTTTTCGAGCTTCTCGACGACACCGGCGACAGCGCCGCGATGGCGCCGGTGGCCGCGGCGTTCGGCCGAAACCTGCAAAAGCTCGGCATCACGATGCAGGTGCGTTCTCTCGATTACGCGCTGATTCAGAAGCGCATCGATGCGTTCGACTTCGACATGACGAGCGTGCGTCTGCCCGACGTGCAGGTGCCGGGCACCGAGCAGATTTCCCGTTTCGGCAGCCGGTACGCGGACGAGCCGGGCTCCGACAATCTGCCGGGTGTGAAATCGCCGGCTATCGATGCGATTCTCGGTGAGGTGGTGGCGGCGCAAACGCGGGAACAACTGGTCGACGCGACGCACGCGCTCGACCGCGTGCTGATGAACGGCTGGTACGTGATCCCGCACTGGTACTCTCCGTTCCACCGCATTGCGTACCGCAATACGCTCGCCTATCCCGCGACGCTGCCGCTGTATTACGTCGCCGACGAATGGGTCCTGTCCGCGTGGTGGCGGAAAGAGGGAGCGCAAACAGCCGCAACGCGCCCGCAATAGTCGCCGTTGTCGATCAGGAGGCGCCACCGTCGCGCGCTGCCCGGACCGCGCCTCGCAATTGCTCCGCGGAATACGGCTTTTGCAGCGCGACACAGGCGACTCCGGCGACGGCGTTCTCGTGCACCTGATGCCCCGAAGCGAGGATGACCCGGATGTCCGGCTGTAGCGCAACGGCCTCGCGGGCCAGTTCGAGTCCCGACATGCCGGGCAGTTCGATATCCGTCAGCAGCACGTCGAACGGCGCGGCGCCCAATGCGTCGAGCGCGACCTGAGGCGCCTCGGCCCTCGTCGGCGCGTATTCCATCATGACGAGGAGTTCGAACACGGCATCGAGCGCGTCGACATCGTCCTCGACGACGAGAATCCGCGTTCGCTCCGTGGCCGGAAGCGGCCTGGCGATTATGGCTTCCCGTTTGTTGTCGTCGGCGTCGGCATCCGGTTCGTGTTTCCCGCCGTGCGCCCCAAGCAGTTGCCGAAGCCGCCGCGCAAGCTGCTGACGGCTATAGGGCTTGCTCAGGAGTTCCACGCCAGCGTCGAGCCGGCCGCCGTGCACGATCGCGTTGCGCGTGTACCCGGAGGTGAACAGCACCTTCAGGTCCGGACGCATCTGGACCGCCCGCCGCGCCATTTCTATGCTGCGCAGCGGCCCCGGCATGACGACGTCCGTGAACAGCAGGTCGATATGTACGCCGCTGTCGAGAACAGCCAGGGCCCGTTGCGCATCGTCGGCTTTGAGCACGGTGTATCCGAGGCCGGCGAGCAGGTCGACCACGGTCGACTGGACTTTCGGATTGTCCTCGACGACGAGGATCGTTTCGCTGCCGCCGTTCGCGCCGCCGCTGGGACGCGCGACCGGTTCCCCGGCAACCGCCGACGAGCGCGGCAGATAGATCTTCACGGTGGTGCCGTGGCCGGGCTCGCTGTAGAGCGCGATATGCCCGCCGCTCTGCTTGACGAAGCCGTACGCCATGCTGAGGCCGAGACCGCTACCCAGACCGACGGGCTTCGTCGTGAAAAACGGATCGAACGCGTGCTGCTGGACGTTTTCTGTCATTCCCGAGCCGGTATCGGTTACGGCGAGCATCACGTACTGGCCGGCCTTCACATCGGTCAGTCCGGACACGTAGGTATCGTCCAGCAACGCGTTGCAGAGTTCGAGTGTCAGCTTTCCGCGATCTTTCATGGCATCGCGCGCATTGATCGCGAGATTCAGGATCACGTTTTCCACCTGATGCGGGTCGACGAAGGTGTTCCACAGACCGCCCGCGACGACTGCCTCGATCTGCACAGCCTCGCCCAGCGCGCCGCGCAGCAGTTCGTCCATGCCCCGAATCATCGCGGCCAGGTTGACGACGACGGGCTGAAGCATTTGCTGGCGACCGAATGCGAGGAGTTGCGCGGCGAATGTTGCGCCGTGCTCCACCGCGTCGATGGCCCTGTCGAGCCGCTCGCGACTCCAGGCGTCGCCGCCATGCCGGCTCTGAAGCAGTTCGAGATTGCCGCGGAGTACCTGTAGCACGTTGTTGAAATCATGCGCCACGCCGCCGGTCAGCTTGCCGAGCGCCTCCATCTTCTGCGCCTGGAACAGCTCGTGGCGGGTCTGCTCCAGCAGCCGGTCGGCTTCGCGGCGCTCCGTTACGTCGCGAGTGATTTTGGCGAAGCCGATCAGGTCTCCATCGTCCATGATGGCGTCGATGACGACGTGCGCCCAGAAGCGGCTACCGTCCCGTCTGACGCGCCATCCTTCGGCTTCAAACCGGCCGTCGCGCCTAGCCTGTTCGAGCCCGCGCATCGGGAGACCCGCGTTGGCGTCCTCCCGCGTATAGAAGCGTGAAAAGTGCAGGCCGATGATTTCGCCGGCTTCATAACCCTTGATGCGCCGCGCCCCCTCGTTCCAGTTGGTCACGTAGCCTTGCGGCGAAAGCATGAAGATCGCGTAGTCGGTGACGCCCTCGACAAGCAGCCTGAACCGCCGTTCGCTCTCGAGCACCGCGTCATTCACGTATTTATGTTCACTGTTGTTGCGAACGACGACGCCGAAGCCAGCCAGCGATCCGTCGGCGTGGCGCAGCGTCGTGATCGTGGTGAGCGCCCAGACGGCGCTGCCGTCGCGATGCAGTCTCCACCCTTCCGCCCGATGATGGCCATGCTGGCGTGCGTTCGCGAGTGCAGCGCCTGGCGCGTCGGTGTGCCGGTCGTCATCGGGATAGAGAACAGCTAGCGGCTGACCACGGAGTTCGTCGCTCGCATATCCGAGCATCTGTTCTGCGCCCGGGTTTCCCGTCAGGATGTTGCCGTCCGGCGCAACGGCGAAAATGGCGTAATCGATGGTCGATTCCACCCACAGCGAGGGCCATCGGGAGGCGAACTCCCGCATACCGCTTTGCGCGTCGTTCATGGCAACGTCCGCCTTCGCGGCGCCTGTAGTGTCTTTTTCTGACGGATTCGAGTAAGCCCCTTGCCGCCGGCAGCATTCGCACGGAGGTTCCCCGGGGTAGTGCCAGGAGGAGCAGGAGCAAGTAGCGATCCCGAACGCCGGCGCGCCGCGCTATCTGGTGACATGCCGGCGCGGGGAGTCGCCTGCGGAGTTTTACGGCGACGGCCGACGCTAAACGGGGATAATGGTGGGGACCGGACATTCGCGCGCTGTCTGGCCCTGGTTCGGTCAAAATGCCTTGCGGTGTTTCCTTTCTCCGGAGCACGTATGCGACTGGCACCGTTTATAAAGAGTCATATTGAGGCGATCCTTCGGGAGTGGGACGCTTTCGCCCGCACGCTGTTGCCCACCACGCGCCACATGTCGGCGGCGGTGCTGCGCGACCATGCGGAGGCCATACTCCACGCAATCGCCGCGGATCTGTCGACGTCCCAATCGAGCGAAGACCAGCATCAGAAGTCTTGGGGCAGGGGCCGACAGCCGCAGTCCGAGACGGCCGCCGAGACGCATGCAATCCTGCGCGCGCGAAGCGGATTCGACGTGAACCAACTGGCCGCCGAATATCGCGCGCTGCGGGCCAGCGTGCTTCGCCTGTGGACCGAGGAATGCGGTTCCGTGCCACTGCACCAGGACGACATCATCCGGTTCAACGAAGCGATCGATCAGGCGCTGGCCGAATCGATGCTGCTCTTGAGCGCCCAGGTCGAGCAGGCCCGCAACCTGTTGCTCGGCATGTTGGGGCACGACATGCGCAGCCCGCTGCAGACGATCCAGATGACCGCGTCGTACCTCGCCGCATTGCATGCCGGCGAGGCGGTTTCGGGTGCCGCTTCGCGGCTGATTCGCAGCGGCGCGCGGATGCAGACCTTGCTCGACGACATGCTCGACTTCAACCGGACAAGGCTCGGCCTCGGCATCAACGTGACGCCCGAAGACCTGGACATGCGAGACGTGATCGCCGACGAACTGGACCAGCTGAGGGCCGCCCATCCCGGTCGTGAGGTGCAGCTGGAGGCGTCGGGCGATTCTCGCGGAACGTGGGACGGGCAGCGCCTCCAGCAACTGGTGGGAAACCTGGTGGTGAATGCGCTGAAGTACGGCTCGCAGGATGCGCCGGTCCGGGTCAGGCTGTCCGGCGAAACTTCAGCCGTATTGCTCGAGGTCTGCAATCGAGGCCCGGCGATCGAGCCCGCGATACTGGACGCGGTATTCGACCCTCTCAGGCGGGGGCAGCACACGCGCGACGCGGCGGATTCCCGGGCAAACCTGGGGCTGGGCCTGTACATCGCACGCGAAATCGCAAAGGCCCATGGTGGCGAGATCGCGGCGCGGTCGGACGAACACGAGACCGTGTTTTCAGTGCGATTGCCGCGCCGACCCGAGGGCGTGTGAATGGTCCGCCTCGTCGCCGTGGTTGTGACGACCCGGTATGGCGGCGCTTCATTCCCGAGGAAGAGCCATTCGCGCCGTCGCGGGAATCGAGGTGGTTTACCCGCTAACGGGGGAGCCGGCCGGGCGCGTCACCGCGGGCCGCCTTCCTCGATGAACCGCCCGAGCAGGCGCTTCAACTGCTTTGCGTTGCGGGGCCCAAGCGCTTCCTCGATCGCGGCATGGTGCGCATCGACGCCCGGCTGGAGGCGGGCGAGCAGCTTGATGCCGCGATCCGTGATGAAGATCAGCACCTTGCGGCTGTCGTATTCGTCGGCTGCCCGCTGCACGAGGCCGCGGCTCACGAGCTTGTCGACGTTCTTGGTCAGCGCGGGAAGGTTGAGCAAGACTTCGGCGGCGAGTTCGCCCATCGAGTGACCGGCCTTGTCCGATACCGCGTGCAGGATGCGCCAGTGCTCTTCGTTTACCCCTTCTTCGGCGGTCAATTGCGCGAGGCCGAGCTTCATCTGCCGATGCGCGGAGGCGAGGAGCCAGGCGAGGTATGAGGAAAGGTCGGTGTCCGGCATGGTAGATGCTTTGCGGAAGATGAATAGCTGAATCTTACGCAAATAAACTTTCTCTGGAAAGTATCGGTGCATCAGTGTTCCGGTGCCGGCGCGCGATGGTGCGTGCGCGCCGTTCATTGGTGCATTCCTGATCGCCCGAACCCACCGCGCCGACCGTTTGATGAACCAGCGTTCTCGTTCCCGCCGCCAGAGGCCGGAGATGACCGTCGCGCTATGCGTGCCAATCGGCGGCGCGGCCGGACTCTGGGCGCCTTGCGCGCTCGCCGCGGCACAACTAGCCGTCGACGAACTGAACGCAACCTCGGGCATCGCGGGCCGGCCCTGCCGGCTTCTGACGATCAACGCGGGCGACGACGCCCGCGAGCTCGAATCGGCCCTGACCGCACTCGTCGACGACGGCGCGACCGACGCGCTGGTCGGCATGCACACGAGTGCGGTGCGCCTCGATCTGCTCAAGGTCGTGGGCGGGAAGATTCCCTTCGTCTACACGCCGCTCTACGAGGGCGGGGAGCGCACGCCCGGTGTCTTCGCGATTGGCGAGATCACTCCCCGGCAGCTCCGGCCGGCCATTGGGTGGATCAGCGAGCAGCGTCGTCCGAAGCGGTGGTTCTTCGTCGGCAACGACTATGTATGGCCTCGCGCGACGCATCGGCTGGCCCATCGCTGCGTGACCGAGGCAGGCGCAAGCGTGGTCGGCGACGTGTATCTGCCGTTCGGCAGCGGAGACTATGGAGAAGTACTCGACGCGATCCGCAGGCAGCGCGCGGACGCGGTGCTGATATCCCTGATCGGTCAGGACACCATCGAGTTCAATCGCGCGTTTGGCGAAGCCGGGCTCGATACGCGGATCGTGCGGCTGTCATGCGCGCTCGGCGAGAACGAGCTGCTCGGCATCGGAGCGCGCAACACAGCCAACCTGTATGTGGCCTCGGGCTACTTTTCTTCGCTGCCGACCGATGCGAATCTCGGTTTCAAGGAACGATATCGTGGACGATACGGCGCCCGCGCGCCGACGCTCGACACGTTCGGCCAGTCCACCTACGAAGGCATTCATTTTCTCGCAGCGCTGATCGACGATGCGCGTCGCAGACATCTCCCCGAGCACGCGGGGCTCGCGCAACTCGGCATCGCACCTCTGGCCTATCGAAGCGCGCGTGGTGCCGCGTATGCGGGCGGACGAGTCAACCGCGTCCCTATCTATCTGGCTCGGGCGGACGGTCATCACTTCGAGGTGCTTTCGCCGTTGTAGGTGGTACGCCCCTTTCGCAGTCTCGCTACTTCGGCAATTTAGTTTCCCGGGAAAATAAATTGTTGACGTGGAAAATATGTGTTCATACCATGGCTCGCAGATCGGGGCAGGGACGAGCGGCACGTCGATCCGCCCGGTTCAATACGACACGCCTGCATGGAAGCACGAGGCGGGTGGCAGTCGGTCACGAATACGATCGAGTGAGGAAGACATGACAGTAAAACGTCCCACGCCGGCCCAGCTTGACGAAGTCGCCACCAGCCTTGGCATCCATCTGTCCGAGGCCCAGCTCGCCGCCTATCACACGTTGCTTCAGCCCAATTTCGACGCGTACGACGTCATCGACGCGATGCCGGATTACCTTCCGCGTGTTTCCTATCCGCGCACACCGGGTTATCGACCGTCGGGCGAGGAAAATCGCTACGGCGCGTGGTACGTGAAGTCGGAAGTGAAGGGCGCTTCAACCGGGAAGCTCGCCGGCAAGACGGTGGTCCTGAAGGACAACGTGTGTCTCGCGGGCGTGCCGATGATGAACGGCGCATCGACGCTCGAAGGCTATGTTCCCGATGTCGATGCGACCGTCGTCACGCGTCTGCTCGATGCGGGCGCGACCGTGGTCGGCAAGGCGACCTGCGAGTATTTCTGCTTCTCGGGCGGCTCGCATACGAGCGCGCCGGCTCCCGTGCATAACCCGCGAAAGATGGGCTACTCGGCGGGCGGCTCGTCGTCGGGAAGCGCCGCGCTGGTGGCCGCGGGCTAAGTCGATCTCGCGCTCGGCGGCGATCAGGGCGGGTCCATCCGCATGCCCGCGTCTGATTGCGGTGTTTACGGCATGAAGCCCACTCACGGTCTCGTTCCCTACTCGGGAATCATGCCGATCGAGGTGACGCTCGACCACACCGGACCGATGACGGGCAACGTGACGGACAACGCGTTGATGCTGGAAGTGCTCGCGGGCCCGGATGGTCTCGATCCCCGCCAGTATGCGGGGCAAGCCGCGAAGCCCTATGCGGACCTGATGAAGGACGGCGTGCGCGGACTCAGGATCGGCGTCGTGAAAGAGGGTTTCGGATGGCCCCAGTCGCTCGAGAGTTCCGATGCGAAAGTGCGCGCCGCCGCGGACCATCTCGCGGAACTGGGCGCCAGCGTGAGCGAGGTGTCGATTCCGATGCATCGCGTCGGCCCGTCGATCTGGTTGCCGATCGCCGCCGAAGGCGCGACGCAGCAGATGATGAAGGACAACGGTCACGGCTTCAACTGGAAGGGCCTTTACGTGACCAGCATGGTCGACTATCACGCCGGCTGGCGCGAGCGCGCGGACGAACTGTCGGAAACGCTGAAGATCACGATGGTGCTCGGCGAATACTTCATCCGCCATTACCGCGGTCATTTCTACGCAAAGGCGCAAAACCTGTCGCGCCAGCTCACGGCTGCCTACGACGCCGCGCTCGCCGACTGCGATCTTCTGCTGATGCCGACGCTGCCGCTGACCGCGACGCCGCTGCCGAAACCCGGCGCGAGCGTCGAGGAAATCGTCACCCGGGCGTTCGAAATGCTGCCGAACACGTGCCCGACCGACTGCACCGGACATCCGGCGATGAGCATTCCGTGCGGCATGGTCGATGGCCTGCCGGTGGGCATGATGCTGATCGCGAAGCACTGGGACGAAGCGACCATTTATCGCGCCGCGTATGCGTTCGAGCAGTCGGTGGACTGGATGAAGCTCTGACCGTTGCGATCCCTTCACGTTTCTTTTCGGAAAACCCTCTATGGACCGACGTTCGTTTCTGAAGTCCTCCGCGGCATCGCTGGCTGCCGGCATGGCGGGCTCGTTTCCCCTCATCGCCGAAGCGGCCGACGAGATTCTCGTCGGCAGCATCACCGACCTGTCGGGCGGCCTCGACATCTACGGCAAGCCGATGGCCGACTGCCTCACCCTCGCGGTCGAGGAGTGGAACGCGCAGGGCGGCCTGCTTGGCAAGCAGATCAAGCTGCTGAGCTACGACCCGCAGTCGAGCATGCAGCTCTATACGCAGTTCGCGCAGCAGGCGGCGTTGAAGGACAAGGTCGCGGTCGTGCACGGCGGCATCACGTCCGCGTCGCGCGAAGTCATGCGGCCGGTGCTCGACCGTTACCACACGCTGTATTTCTACAACACGCAGTACGAGGGCGGCGTGTGCGACCGCAACACGTTCTGCACGGGCGTGACGCCGGGCCAGACCGTCGCGAAGCTGATTCCGTATGCGATGAAGCAGTGGGGCAAGAAGGTGTATGTGGTCGCGGCCGACTACAATTACGGCCAGATCACGTCGCAGTGGGTGAAGAAGTACGTGCAGGAAAACGGCGGCTCGGTGCAGTCGATCGACTTCTTCCCGCTCGACGTGACCAATTTCGGCTCGACCATTTCGAAGATCGAAGCGGCGAAGCCGGACATGCTGGTGTCCGCGCTCGTCGGCGGCTCGCATATGTCGTTCTATCGGCAGTGGGCGGCGGCGGGGTTGCAGAAGAAGATTCCGCTCGCGTCCACGACGTTCGCGGGCGGCAACGAGCAGATCGTGCTGTCGCCCGAAGAGTGCGACGGCTTTCTCGTGTCGTACAACTACCTCGAGAACCTCGACAACCCGGTCAACAAGGCATTCAAGGACCGCTTCCACAAGCGCTTCGGCGCGAACTATCCGAACATCACCGAACTGGCGATGGGCACGTATCAGGGCTTCAACCTGTGGGCGCAGGGCGTGAAGAAGGCGGGCACGATCGACCGGATGAAGGTGATCGAGGCGCTGGAGTCGGGTATCAGCATCGACGCGCCGAGCGGAAAAGTGTCGATCGACCCGGCGACGCATCACTGCATTCTCAACGTGAGCATCGCGCAGGTGAAGAATCACAAGCTCGACATCATGGAGACGTTCCAGAACCAGCGTCCGGTCGACACCAGCGCGGTGTGCAATCTGATCAAGAACCCGCGCGACAACCAGCAGTACGTGATCAAACTTTGAGGCACGCGCCGCGCGCCTTCACGAAAGGAGAGCAACGATGGATCTTGCCGCGATCATCCTGTTTCAGGTGCTCTACGCGATCGCGAGTCTCGTCGTGATTTCGTCGGGGCTCGCGGTCATCTTCGGCATGATGAAGGTGATCAACCTCGCGCACGGCGAATTCATGATGCTGGGCGCGTACGCGGCCATCGAGGCGATGCGCTTCGGCGTGAACCTGTGGGTCGCGATG
>Ga0164242_10006367_pt1 | contig 12999 bp, 11 predicted proteins | sample OricomgcompostMG_FD_108783 | JGI IMG/M metagenome (GOLD analysis project Ga0164242, IMG submission 108783) | Miracle-Growth compost microbial communities from Emeryville, California, USA - Original compost - Miracle growth compost (MG) ... | reverse complement strand
CCGAGCTGGGCCGCCCGCGCATCGATGTGACCGTGCGGATCTCGGGTTTCTTCCGGGACGCCTTCCCGCATGTGGTCACCATGCTCGACGACGCGGTGCGACTGGTCGCCGGCCTGGGCGAGCCCGCCGCCGACAACTACGTCCGCGCCCACGCCCAAGCCGACCTGGCGCAGCACGGCGACCAACGACGCGCCACCACAAGGATTTTCGGCTCCAAACCGGGCACCTACGGTGCGGGGTTGCTGCAGCTGATCGACAGCCGCAACTGGCGCGACGACGCCGACCTGGCCGCGGTGTACACCGCCTGGGGCGGTTTCGCTTACGGCCGCGACCTGGACGGCCGCGAGGCGGTCGACGACATGAACCGCCAGTACCGGCGCATCGCGGTCGCGGCCAAGAACACCGACACCCGCGAACACGACATCGCCGACTCGGACGACTACTTCCAGTACCACGGCGGCATGGTCGCCACGGTGCGGGCGCTGACCGGCCAGGCGCCGGCCGCCTACATCGGCGACAACACCCGACCCGACGCGATCCGCACCCGCACCCTGTCGGAGGAGACCACGCGGGTGTTCCGGGCCCGGGTGGTCAACCCGCGCTGGATGGCGGCGATGCGCCGGCACGGCTACAAGGGCGCGTTCGAGATGGCGGCGACCGTCGACTACCTGTTCGGGTACGACGCCACCGCGGGCGTGATGGCCGACTGGATGTACGAGCAGCTTACCGAGCGCTACGTGCTGGATCCGGAGAACCGGAAATTCATGGCCGAGTCGAATCCCTGGGCGCTGCACGGGATGGCCGAACGGCTGCTGGAGGCGGCCGGCCGGGGTATGTGGGCGCAGCCGCAACCGGAAACCCTGGACGGCCTGCGCCAGGCGCTGCTGGAAACGGAGGGCGACCTGGAGGGCTGAGCGGCTGCTCGCCGAGCATGCGGCTGGTCTCACACTCGGCGCCGGTGAGGCCTTCTAAATGAAGTCCGATCCGCCGTCGACGTTGACCATGGCGCCGGTGACATAGCCGTTGCGCCGCGACGCCAAATAGACCGTGATGGAAGCGACCTCTTCGGGAAGTCCGGCCCGTCCCAGATCGCAGGGCTGGTGAAAGTTGTCGTCGATCCAGGTCATCACATCGACCGGATCGGTGGCGTCCAGCCCGTCGGCGGCGAGAACGCCTTTGAGCGCTTCGGTGAAGCTCGCGGTGACAATGGTGCCCGGGCACACGCAGTTGACCAGAATGCCCTCCGCGGCAAGGCTTTTCGAAAGGTTCTTGGTGATACTGGCCAAGGCTGCCTTCGACGCCGTGTAGGCGACGATGCGCGGATTTTGCCGCTGGATCGAATGCGCGGCGAACGTCACAATGCGGCCCCAATCCGCGGCACGCAGCAGCGGCAACGCGTTGCGAATCGATCGCACGGCCGACATCGTGCCCAGGGCGAACGCCTCGTCCCATCCGGTGTCGTCGAGCTCTTCGAAATCGCCGTCACCGGGCCCGATGGTGTGGACAAGGCTGTTCAACCGGCCCCACCGTTGTGCCACTGCGGCGAAACCGTCGGCGATCGACTCCGCATCCGCCATGTCCACGCTGACGCCCACCGCATCGGGAGCGCCCGCCTCGCGAAGCAATGCCACGGCCGCGTCGAGGGCGTGGCGGCCTCTGGCCATCACCGCCACCTTGGCACCTTCGGCCGCAAGGGTTTCCGCGACGGCCAGCCCCATTCCCTTGCTGCCGCCGGTGACGACCGCGGTCGATCCGGCAAGACCCAGGTCCATCCGCTAACCCCTTTCCATCACGAAGCACACCCGGTCGATCACCTCGTCCGCGATCCCCAGCCCGCGCAGGCAGAACCGCTGCACCCGTCGGCGCAGATCATCGCGGTCGCAATCGCCACTCGCCCATTGCCGAGCGATGCCCGTCCACACCACGCCATGAATGAACTGGGCTTGCGTCACCGGGTCGACGTCGTGAAACACCCCGTTCTGCGAACCGCGTTGCAGCGCGTCCCGAAGCGGTTCGAGCATCTCGGCATATGCAGGCTGGATCAGCTCGGCGGGTCCCATCGCCTGCGATTGGGCCTCGAGTGACAGGCGGCGCAGATCATTTCCGATGCGGTCGTCGAAAGCCAGGTCGAGTCGCCCGTCGATCCAGGCGGCCACGGCCTCGGCTTCGCTGGCAGCGCCGGTCATTCGACGCCGCAGCCGCCGCTTCTCCGCGCGCGCGTGTTCCAGAAATACCGCGGCGACCAGTTCATCCTTGGAGCCGAAATGCCGATAGAACGCTCGCGTGCTCAACGAGGCTCGGCTCAGCACCGCGGCGATGCTGAGCCCGTCGACGCCCTGCCGGCGCAGGGTCGTCGAGGCGGCGTCCAGGATCGCGCGGCGCACCGCCGGATCGGGACCGACCTTCTCACGTCGCCGCGTGCGGGGAGCGTTCACCAGTTCATGCCGTCGCGTCGTAGACGGCGAGGTAGTCCGCGAACCGTTCCCGAACACCTTCGGGCGTCAGGCCGTAGTCGGCCAAGTCGTAGTCATGGTGGCCACGGGAACCGGGTCGATGCGTCCGCGCCCACTGCGTGACCGCGTGCAAAGTGTCATCGGTGAAGTCCAGGCCCAGGGACTGGTAGCTGGCGCGCAGGGTGCCGACCGGGTCGGTCTGCAAGTCGGCGAAGGACACGTCGGCGAAGCGCTCGTCGCCGTTGCGGCGACGGAAATCCATTGCGCGACGGACTCCTTCGACCCAGCTGTCGACCTGCTCACGGCCGAGCTCGTGAGGGTCGTTGCGGTCGCTACTCCAGCTGCGTACGTATTGAATGAGGCTGCATACCGAGGCCATCACCTTGGCGGGGTCGCGGTGACTCCACAGGAACTTGGCGTCCGGGTAGGCCTCGACGAGGGCGTCGAGGGCGAACATGTGCACCGGAGTCTTGAGGTGCCACAGCACCGGTGGGCAGTGCCATTGCAGGAGTTTGAGCACCCGCCGGTGATACAGATAGGTGCCCCGCATGTCGCAGCCCATCAGCCAGGACAGATATCCCGGTGCGCGCACGGCACCGTCAAAGTGAAAGGTACGAAAGCTCATTCCCATCAAGTCCTGGCATTCGGTAGGTGCCGTGGGCTCGGAGTTGTACAGCGTTTTCATCAGCGGGAACATCTCGTCGAGCATTTTCAGGCCGGCGGCGGCCTGTGCGATCCGTGGGTCGCTGTGCTGGGTGGCGGCTTCCGGTGGCGGGGTGGGTGATTGGGATTCCCACATCCGCAGCGACCGGAACTGCGGATCGGCGCCGACGAGTTGGCTCAGGGCGGTGGTCCCGGTGCGGGGTAATCCGATCACGAACACGGGGCCGCCCACCACCTGCTCGTCGATCTCTGGGTGCGCAGCGTAGGTCTGCTCGACCTTGAGACGTTGGATTAGCGCGTTGCTGATAGTGGCGTGCTGGATGACCCGGCCCATGTCGTTCAGGTCCGCCTCGGTGTTCAGCGCGTCAACAATGCGTTCGAGTCCCTCGCGGTAGTACGGCGAGCCGAAGTCCTCGAGATCGGTCGCCGCGCAAGCGCCCTGCTCCAACTCGTCGACGTCGAACGTCATCGTCCGAACCTCTCGTGTACTGCGCGACGGCGGGCCGCCACTATCGACTCACGCTGTCCTGCGGTGACTCGTGCGGTGTCGGAGGGCAATTCGGAGCTGATGTCGTCGAACGCCACCACACGCGTCCTGGGCGTCGGCGCCGTCGTGGTGCGCACGCAGCGCAGGATGATCGGACCGTTGCCGTGACCCGCGGTGTCGAGCCAGTTCGCAACCCCGGGATCCTCGGCGCACAGCACGACGCGCACCATGCCATCGGCATCTACCGCCGTCTGATGCGCGTTGAGGCTGGATTGGTGGCGTCCGTAGTGGATCGTCTCCCACCACGGATTGCCGATCGAGAAGCTCCAGTAAATCCCTTGCGGCGGTTCCACTTCCACGATGAGCGCCTCGTTCGGGCAGAGCTCCCACCGACCGATCACCGGCCGATTCTCCGCGGCCGCACCCATGTCGGTGCGGTCGATGGCCGGCAGGAATCCGTTCTTCGGCGCCGCAGCACCGAACTGCAGGAAGAATGTCAGGTTGTTCTTCACGAAGTCGCCTAGGGCGACCAGCTGCCTGGTCACGGCTAGCTCTGGATCGACTCCATAACGTGCTGGGCGCGTCACGTCGCCCAGCTGCTCGATGTGGAGCGACGACGGCACCTCGACATCCCAGTCGTAGAAGAAGTGCCGCACCGTCAGCGTGGGATGCTCACCATCGATGCGCATCCAGTTACCACCCGGCCGGGTCTGTTCCGAGGCCGAGAGCACCACCTCGAAGTTCCCCTCGGCGTCGGTCTCGAGCTCGTCGACCAAACAATTCGCCGTCGCCGCGATGCCGTTCATGGTCTGCAGTCCGACATAGCGGGCCGTACCCCGGTTACCGAACAACCGATAACTTTCCCCGCCGCGCAGCACCGCCCGCGTGTACAGACAGTCCGGGCACTCCATTCCCCAGGTCACCACGTCGTCGGTGCTGGTGCGCTGGACCCGCAGCACTGGATCGGGATCGAACCGCAACGCCTCGTCGATACCCGCGGCGAGCAGGACCAACAGGTGCCGAAGGCCCGCGGCGGCGTCGATTCGGTTCTGATTCGCGGGGTCGGATTCGACCATCTGCGCGGCTTCACCGAGCCGGGCCAGCAGATGCGACCAGGCCTCAGCCAGGTCCGGGGTATCGGGTTTGTCCGCCGTGGTCGCCTCGGCAATGGTGAACGGCAACCATGCCAGGTTCTCCGGATCGCTCACGATTGCCTGCTTCCGTCGATGCTCCGCGGCGTTAACTGAAAACATCGTTTTCGGTTAAGGTGCTCCTGACTATCGCAGCGCAGCGTCGGGAATGTCAACGGTGAGAATGCCGAGCGGCTTCTGGAAGCGGCCGGGCGCGGCATGCGGGCCCGGCTGCTCGCCGAGCATGCGGCTGGTCTCACACTCGGCGCGCGCCGGTGATCGGCTCCAGCGGTACGTTGATCGAGTGACCCCCACCTTCGCCGACCTCGCCAAGGCGCAATACATCCTGTTGACCACGTTCACCAAGGACGGCAAGCCCAAGCCGACCCCGATCTGGGCGGCCGCGGACAAAGACCGACTGCTGGTCATCACCCAGGAAAAATCGTGGAAGGTCAAGCGGATTCGCCACACCCCGCGAGTCACGCTGGCCACCTGCACCATGAACGGCCGGCCCACCAGTGAGGCCGTCGAGGGCACCGCCGCCATCCTCGACAAGTCGCAGACCGCAGCGGTCTACGACGCGATCGGCAAGCGCTACGGCGTGGTCGGCAAGGTGTTCAACTTCTTCAGCAAGCTGCGCGGCGGCATGGCCAACAACGTCGGCCTCGAATTGAAAGTGGCGTAGCGGCCGGCCGAACCGGGGCGGGACTACGGCGTGGCGGCCAGATGCTCGCCGAAGAAGGAGAAAACGCGGCGCCAGGCGTCCTCGGTGGCCTCCTCGTTGTAGCCGAAACCGGCGATCCGCAGCAGCGGCTGGGCCGGCAGCTCGTTGGCGAAGCTGTGCCCGGCCTCCGGATAGACCTTGATATCGGCGGTGATGTTCTTGTCCGCGGTCACTTTTCGCAGCTTTTCCGGCGCGCCCTTGCCGGTGAGATCGCGGCCGCCGAAACTCGCTACCACCGGGCATGCGCCCTCGAGCACCTCGTCCAGGTTGCCGGGCAGGGGAGTGCCGTAGAACGGCGCCGACGCGCCAAAACCCTTGGGCGACATGACAAGAGCGAAGCGCCCGCCCATGCAGAACCCCGCGATCCCGACGCGGCCCGTGCATTCCGGCATGGCCTGCAGGTGGTCGCGGGCGGCCAGGATGTCGTCGAGCGCGCGACCCCGCTGGGCCGCCAGCTCCTTCATGACCCGCGTGATGCAGCGGACCAGGCCGCCGCGCGCGTACATGTTCGGGGTGAGCGCCAGGTAGCCCGCCCGGGCGATGCGGTCGTTGATCGACTGCTTGTCCCGGCCGTAGCCGAACGCGTCGTGGATCACCACTACACCCGGCCAAGGGCCCTGTCCGGCCGGAGTGCTCAGCAGCGCATCGATCGGTCCGTCGGGGGTATCGATCTGAATCGTGGTCATAGCGTCATCTAACTGCAATCGCGTCGGATCGCACCACGGGAACTCCGACCGGTGCGCGGCCGTTGGCCTGACATGGTGGCCCGGCTGTTGCTCCTCTACGCCGTCGTCGAACTCGCGGTGACCTTCGCGGTGGTGTCGACGATCGGCTGGGGCTCGACCCTGCTGGTGCTGCTGGCGACCTTTCTGCTCGGCTGGGGCGTGGTGGCGCCGATGGCCGGATCCCAGCTGCTGCGCCGGATCGGCCAATTGCGCTCGGGGTTGACCGAGCCCCGGGCCGCGGCCGGAGACGGCGCGCTGCTCAGCGTGGCCACGGCGTTGGTTCTCATCCCCGGACTGCTGAGCACCGCGCTGGGCCTGATGCTGTTCATCCCGCCGGTACGCGGCGCCGCCGCGCCGCGGTTGACCGCGCTGACGCTGCGCACCCTGCAGCGGCACGCCCCGCCCTACCCGACCGCATTCCGCGCCGCCACCGATCCGCGCGGCCCGTACGAGCAGCGCGACTACATCGACGGCGAGGTCATCGACGTCCACGACGTGCCGGCACCGGCGCGCAACCAACCGTTCGACGGCCGCCGAGCCACCGGATGAGCCGTTGCCGCGCCCGGCGCGGCGGCACGTAGTTTTGGCGTGTGGACGTGGCCGACCGACCGACACCGGTGACCCTGCTGGTCAACGGCCGGGTGCACACCCCGGCGGCGCCGGACGCGACCGCGATGGCCGTCCGCGGCGGTGTCATCACCTGGCTGGGCGGCGACGACGTCGGCCGCAGCCTGTTCCCGGATGCCGACGTCGAGGACCTCGACGGCGGTTTCGTCACGCCCGGCTTCGTGGACAGTCACATCCATCTGACCGCCACCGGCCTGACCCTGTGCGGGCTGGACCTGCGCCCGGCCCGCTCCCGCGCCCACTGCCTGCAACTGATCGCCGACCACGCCGCCGCCCACCCCGGCCGGCCGGTCTGGGGACACGGCTGGGACGAAACGTCGTGGCCGGAGCGCACCCCGCCCAGCACCGCCGAGTTGGACGCCGTGCTCGGCGACCGGCCGGCCTACCTGACCCGGGTGGACGTGCACTCCGCGCTGGCCTCCACCGGGCTGCGACGGCGCGTCGCCCAACTCCCGTCGGCCACCGGTTTCAGCCCCGACCGGCCGCTGGTCGGCCACGCCCACCACGCGGTCCGGGCCGCCGCGCGGAACCTGCTGACCGCCGAGCAACTCGCCGAAGCCCGCGCCGCGGCGTTGCATGCCGCCGCGGCGGCCGGCATCGTGGCGGTGCACGAATGCGCCGGACCCGAGATCGGCGGCATGGACGACTGGCTGCAATTGCGGGCCCTCGACCACGGTGTGGAGGTCATCGGCTACTGGGGTGAGCCGGTGAGCACCGCCACCGACGCGCGGGCGCTGATCGAGGCCACCGGCGCCCGGGGGCTGGCCGGCGACCTGTTCATCGACGGGGCGCTCGGGTCCCGCACCGCCTGGCTGCGCGAGCCGTACGCCGACGCGCCCGACCGCACCGGGACCTGCTACCTGGACCCCGACGCCGTCGAGGCGCATCTGCTTGCCTGCACCGAGGCGGAGATCACCGCCGGGTTCCACGTCATCGGCGACGCGGCCGTCGCCGCGGCGGTGGACGCCTTCGAGAAGGTCGCCGCCCGGCTCGGCCCGGTCGCCGTCGCCCGCTGCGGGCATCGCCTCGAACACGTCGAGATGATCGACGCCGAGCAGGCCGCCAAGCTGGGCCGATGGGGCGTCATCGCCAGCGTGCAACCCAATTTCGACGCGCTCTGGGGCGGCGCCGACGGCATGTACGCGCAGCGGCTCGGGGCCGAGCGAGGCAGTCAGCTCAATCCGTTTGCGCTGTTAGCATCCCAAGGCGTGCCCCTCGCGCTAGGTTCCGACGCCCCGGTCACCGGGCTTGACCCCTGGACGAGCGTGCGCGCGGCGGCCCACCATCGCACCCCGGGCAGCGCGATCTCGGTGCGCGCCGCGTTTGCTGCGGCCACCCGCGGCGGCTGGCGGGCGGCCGGCGTCCGCGACGGCATGACCGGCACCCTGGTGCCCGGCGCGCCCGCCTCCTACGCCGTCTGGGACGCCGGCGACCTGGAGGTGAGCGCCCCGCGCGACACGGTCGCGCGCTGGTCGACCGATCCGCGGTCCCGGGTGCCCGCGCTGCCGCGATTGGGCCCGACCGACGCCCTGCCGCGGTGCCGGCGAACGGTGCATCGGGGCGCTGTCATCCATGGCTGACGAGCGGGCCGCAGCCCGGCTGGGCAGCGCCGCGCGCCGGGCGGCGACCGGGCTGGGCGCCGCGGTGATCGCCCGGCTGCCGGCCGCGCAGGCGGCGATGCGGCCCCGACTGCTCCGGTTGATCTGCGCCGTCGTGGGCGGCGGGTTGCTGTGCGCCAGCTTCCCGGCGGTGAACTGGTGGTGGGCCGCCGTCCCCGCCGCCGCGGTGCTGGCGTGGGTGCTCACCCATCCGGCGACGACGCCGACGGGCGGGCTGGGGTACGCCTTCGTCTTCGGGCTGGCCTTCTATCTACCGCTGTTGCCGTGGGTCGGGCTGCTGGTCGGGGCCGTCCCGTGGCTGGTGCTGGCCGCGGTGTCGGCGCTGTTTCCCGCCGTCTTCGGGCTGTTCGCCGTGCTGGTGCGCCGGCTACCCGGCTGGCCGGTCTGGTTCGCGTTGCTGTGGGCGGCCCAGGAGTGGCTGAAGTCGATCTTCCCGTTCGGCGGCTTCCCGTGGGGCTCGGTGGCGTTCGGCCAGACGCACGGACCGTTCCTGCCGCTGGTCCAGCTGGGCGGCGTCGCGTTGCTCTCGTTCGCCATCATGCTGGTGGGCTTCAGCGCGACGGCCCTCGCGCTGGAGATCGTCAAGTGGTGGCGCTCCGGTTACCCCGCGGCCCAGTCATCGGCCGGGCCGGCCGCGCCGCCGGCGGTGGTGCTGCCCGGCGTCTGCATCTGCCTGGTGCTGTTCGCGGCGGTCATCGTCTGGCCGCAGGTGCGGCACTCCGGTACCGGCTCGGGCGGCGAGCCCTCGGTGACCGTCGCGGCGGTCCAGGGCAACGTGCCGCGGCTGGGTTTCGGGTTCAACGAGCAGCGCCGGGCGGTGCTGGACAATCACGTCCGGGAGACGCTGCGGCTGGCCGAGGACGTGCGGGCCGGGGCCGCCCCGCAACCCCAGTTCGTGATCTGGCCGGAAGACTCCTCGGACATCGACCCGCTGGTCAACGGCGACGCCGCGCTGGAGATCTCGCAGGCCGCGTCGGCCATCGGCGCGCCGATCCTGATCGGCAGCGTGCTCGAAGTCCCCGGACGCCCGGCGCAGGATCCCCGCTACACCAACACCATGATCGTGTGGAACCCGGCGACCGGCCCGGCCGACCGCCACGACAAGGAGATCGTGCAGCCGTTCGGCGAGTACCTGCCGATGCCGTGGCTGTTCAAGCATCTGTCCGGATACGCCGACCGCGCCGGCGCCATGGTGCCCCGCCCCGGCAGCGACGTGGTGCACATGGCCGGGGTTCCGGTCGGGGTCGCCACCTGCTGGGAAGTGATCTTCGATCGCGTCCCGCGGCGCGCCGTCACCCACGGCGCCCAGCTGCTGGTCGTGCCGGCCAACAACGCCACCTTCAACCAGCGGATGAGCGAGCAGCAGCTGGCGTTCGCCAAGGTCAGGGCCGTCGAGCACGACCGCTACGTGGTGGTTGCCGGCACCACCGGCATCAGCGCGGTGATCGCCCCCGACGGCGCCGAACTGGCGCGCACCGACTTCTTCCAGCCCGCCTACCTGGACATACAGGTGCGCCTCAAAACCAGGCTGACGCCGGCCACCCGCTGGGCGCCGCTGCTGCAATGGGTGATGGTCGCGGTGGCCGGGGCGGTGATCCTGGTCGCGATACGGCAGAATGGATGGTTCCCGCGTTCGATCCGGCAGAGGCCGGGACGCTCGGGTGCGCCGAAGCATCCCGATGCCTCCCCGGCCGAAACCGAGGGCGACACACACCCGGCGCACAATGCCGCGCCCGACGAGGACGGCGACCACGCTCCGCCAGAGGACGGCGGCGACGACACTGGACCGCCCGAGGGCGGCCGACCCCATATCGGGCGACACAGAGGAGCTACATGACCACCGGCCAACCGGCGCCCCCGGACCCGGGCACCCGACCCAGCCAGCGCGTCCTGGTGATCATCCCCACCTACAACGAGCTGGAGAACCTGCCGGTCATCCACCGGCGGCTCAAGGACGCCTGCCCGCACGTGCACCTGCTCGTCGTCGACGACAGCAGCCCCGACGGCACCGGCCGGCTGGCCGAGGAGCTGGCGGCGGCCGACGCCGGTCGCACCCACGTGATGCACCGCACCGCCAAGGACGGACTGGGCGCGGCGTACCTGGCCGGCTTCGCCTGGGGGTTGAGCCGTGACTACTCCGTGCTGGTCGAAATGGACGCCGACGGCAGCCACGCGCCCGAGCAGCTGCACCGCCTGCTGGACGCGGTCGACGGCGGCGCCGATCTGGCCATCGGCTCCCGCTACGTCGACGGCGGCACGGTGCGCAACTGGCCGTGGCGGCGCTGGGCGTTGTCCTGGACCGCCAACACCTACGCGCGGCTGGCGCTGGGCATCGGGGTGCACGACATCACCGCCGGCTACCGGGCCTACCGCCGCGAAGTGCTGGAAGCGATCGACCTCGACGGCGTGGACTCCAAGGGCTACTGCTTCCAGATCGACCTGACCTGGCGCACCATCTGCAACGGGTTCACCATCGCCGAGGTGCCCATCACGTTCACCGAGCGCGAGCTCGGCGTGTCCAAGATGAGCGGATCCAACATCCGCGAGGCCCTGGTCAAGGTCACCCGCTGGGGCATTCAGGGCCGCCGGTCGGGTGCGCGGCGGGCGCGCCCGACCCGGGCCGACAACCGCAGCTGAGCGGGGGTCAGCCGCGGCGGCGGCTCTTGATGATCTCGAGGCGCTCCTTGAGCAACTCTTCGAGCTCCTCGATCGAGCGGCGCTCCAGCAGCATGTCCCAGTGCGTCCGCGGCGGCTTCACCTTCTTCGGCTCGGGCAGGTCGCCCTCGATCAGGGTGCCTTCCATGCCGTTGCGGCACAGCCAGGTGCCGGGGATCTCGGCGTCGTCGGCGAACGGGACCTCGAACTCTTCGCCGTTCTCGGTGCGGTACCGCGCGATCTGACGCGGGGCCAGGTCGTGGTTGCGGTCGGTCTCGTAGCTCACGGCTCCGAGCCGGCTGCCCCTCAGGACGCGATCAGCCATGTGTGCTACTCCTTTAAATCTTCTGGAGCTCTGCGGCTCCCGTAGGGCGATTCTTCCTCGCTAAGCAACGCTGTGGCGATCTGCGCAGTTCCCGGCGGCAGACCGGGATACGCGACGCGACCATCCATGATACCGGGATCGCCGAGAATCCCCGACTAAAGTCGGCAGGCGTGAGCCGCCGTACCCATCCGCAGCCCTGCCGCTGGTGCGGTCGCGACGTCACCGACGCGGGCATGGGCCGTCGCCGCCAGTACTGCCGCCAGTCCTGCCGGCAGCGGGCCTACGAGCAGCGCAGCTCGCTGAACCGGCACGGCGCCGCGGCGGTGCCCGAGGATGCCGTGGTGCTGTCCGCCGACGACGCGGCCGACCTGTCCGATCGCGTCTACCAGGTGCGCTGCGCGGCCGAGGACGTGGCGACCGCGGTCGACGAGGGCGCCGGGCCCGCCGAGCTGCGTCAGTTGTGCGACGCGCTGATCCAGGCCGCCCGAGCCGCCGACGGCTGGCGCCGCGCCGGTGTGTGACGGCTTCGTGCCTGCCGCGCGGCCCGCGCCGGCTCGGCGGCTGAACCGGCCGCGACCCGCGCCTGACCATGCACGACGGGCGGCCGGGTACAGTCGCGCCATGGACCAGGGGCCACGTTCACGGCGGACCGCTGTCCAGCGAGCGCACCGGGCGCCCGGCGTCGCATCCCGCCCGCGCGGGGCGCTTCGCCCGTCCCAGCCGGTCCTCCTGTAGCAGCCGGGAGCAGCGGACGTTTTGAAATCCAGTCGGAGTTGGCCATACTCACCAGCAACATTCTTGCGTTCCAGAGCGGCACGATGCTGGTCGAACGGAACACGGCGTCGCCCCGTGCAGCAAATTCCGTGACTCGGCGAGAACCGCATCCGGCGGCACCAGACGGCCAGACATTAGGTGAGGGTTAGGCGAGGTTTTGTGATGGTGGACCAACTCCAGCATGCGACCGAGGCGCTGCGCAAAGCGCTGGTCCAGGTCGAACGCCTGAAGCGCACCAACCGCGCGCTCCTGGAGCGGTCGAGCGAGCCGATCGCGATCGTCGGGATGTCGTGCCGCTTCCCGGGCGGCGTGGACAGCCCCGAGGCGCTGTGGCAAATGGTGGCCGAGGGCCGCGACGTGATCTCGGAGTTTCCCACGGATCGCGGCTGGGACCTGGCGGCGTTGTATGACCCCGACCCCGACGCCCGCCACAAGTGCTACGTCAACACCGGCGGCTTCGTCGACAACGTCGCCGACTTCGACCCGGCGTTCTTCGGCATCGCGCCCAGCGAAGCGCTGGCGATGGATCCCCAGCACCGGATGTTGCTGGAGCTGTCCTGGGAAGCGTTGGAGCGGGCCGGAATTGACCCCAGCGGCTTGCGCGGCAGCGCCACCGGCGTGTTCGCCGGCTTGATCGTCCAGGGTTACGGCATGTTGGCCGAGGAGATCGAGGGCTACCGGCTGACCGGCATGACGTCCAGCGTGGCGTCGGGTCGGGTGTCGTATGTGTTGGGGCTGGAGGGCCCTGCGGTGTCGGTGGACACCGCCTGCTCGTCGTCGTTGGTGGCGTTGCACATGGCGGTGCAGTCGCTGCGAT
>Ga0164242_10006366_pt1 | contig 12999 bp, 15 predicted proteins | sample OricomgcompostMG_FD_108783 | JGI IMG/M metagenome (GOLD analysis project Ga0164242, IMG submission 108783) | Miracle-Growth compost microbial communities from Emeryville, California, USA - Original compost - Miracle growth compost (MG) ... | reverse complement strand
CTCTCGATGTCGAGGACGGCGAGCATCTCGGCGACGGGATCGGGCGTCTCGGTCGGCATGGCGTCAGTCTAGGCTGGGGTCGATATGACGCTGCGTCTCACCGAGCCGGGGGCGGCGGGGGACCTCGGCACCTACCTCGGCCGTGCGGCCGGGCTGCAGGACGGCTCGGTCCGGCTCATCGCGGGCGGCGGGATCCTCGCCGTCTACGTGCCGGTGCTGAGCCCGACGAGCCTGCTCGACGACGGCGCGACGGTGCTCGCGCTGCGCACGTTCGCGATCGACGACCCGGCGCTGGAGCTCGACGTCATCGTGCCGGCCGGCTCGGTCCGGAGCCGTCTCGAGGCGGCCGGGGAGGACGGCTTCGATCCCGGGCCGCCGACGCCCGTGTACGCGGTCGCCTGGGCGGGCATCGTGCCGCCGCGGGGCGGCTGGACGCGCAGCGGCGCCGTCGCCGCCTCGGTGCTGCGTGACGCGGCGGCAGCCGGGATCGCGGAGGTCGCGGCGGCGATCCCCGGCACGGTGGGGGAGGCGATCGTGCAGGCGGTCCGCAGCCGGGCATGGAACGTCCCGATCACCGACGCGATCCCGCGCGGTGCCGCCTTCGCCGCCGAGATGCTCGGCTTCCTGCCGCCCGACGGCGTCGAGGAGACGGCGGCCTGCTTCGAGGTCGGGCCGTGGCATCGCGTCTCGCTCGCCCGCGGGCACGTGCTCGTCAAGCGCCGTGCCTGGTCGCTCGCGGGCTGACGGCCCCCTTCACCGGCGGCCGTCCTATCCTGCTGTCCATGCTGATCGGCGCGCCGGCACCCGAGCTCGATGCGAGCGAATGGATCGGCCTGCCCCGTCCGCTCGCGGCGCTGCGCGGCCGGGTCGTGCTGGTCGAGGTCTTCCAGATGCTCTGCCCGGGCTGCGTGAGTCATGGCCTGCCGCAGGCGAAGCGCGTCGAGGAGCTGTTCCCGGAGGTCGCCGTGATCGGGCTGCACAGCGTCTTCGAGCATCACGAGGCGATGCCGCCGGTGGCGCTCCGAGCGTTCCTGGACGAATACCGGATCCGCTTCCCCGTCGCCATCGACCGGCACGACGGGGACCGGATCCCCGTGACGATGCGGACCTACGCGCTGCAGGGGACCCCGTCGACGCTGCTGATCGATCGCGCCGGTCGACTGCGGCAGATCGCGTTCGGACCGCTCGACGATCTCGCGCTCGGCGCATATCTGGGACAGCTGCTCGGGGAGGCCGGCCCCGATGCCGAGCCCGCGATCGAGCTCGAGCCGGAGACGGCCGGCTGAGGGGCGCCTCGCCGGGTCGCGTCGCGCCTGGCGGCCCGCCGAGCGCGCCGGCGCTACGCTCGCGGCCGTGAACCCCGTGCTCCGCACGCCGCAGCTCTGGCTCCGCGCCGTCCTCGTCCTGGACGTCGTGCTCGGCTACATCACCGGCTCCTATTCGATGACGTACCTCACCACGATCACGAGCTGCCTCGCGCTGATCTACCTCATCGTCGGGCTGTGGTGGATGTGGACCCGGCGCACCACAGCGCTGCCGGCGCCGCGGCTCCGGCTGGGCCTCACCACCTGGATGGTCTTCGTCGGCATCGTCGCGCATGTGCTGCTCGAGCACGGCGTGCTCCCCTTCGCGGCCTTCGGCGGCAGCGACTGGGACGCGGCACGGGAGAGCTTCACGAAGCTCACGATCCACTACGTGCTGCCGCTCGGGATGCTCGTCGACTGGCTCGCCTTCGGGCCGCGGCGCCGGGCGAAATGGCTCGATCTGTGGTGGATCGCCGCGGTGCCGACGTTCTACGGCTTCGTGACGGTGGCGCGCGCGATCGTGTTCCCGGAGATCCAGGACCGGATCCCGTACCCGTTCATGGAGCCGGGCAGCGACGGCTTCGGGCACGTGATCCTCACGCTGCTGCCGATGGTGGTCGCGATCGCCGCACTCGGCGCGGTGCTCCTCCTCGCCGACCGGCTGTTCGCCCTCTGGCGCCGCACCGCGCCGTAGTCCGCCTCAGTCCTCGAAGGTGTTGACGAGGGCGTGCGCGGCGCGGTCGAGGTAGTCCCAGAGCTGCTCGCGGTCGGCGACGGAGAGCGTCCCGTCGGCGGCGAGCTCGTCCACGGCGACCTCCATGTGGCCGAGCCACCGGTCCCGCGCGGCGGGATTCACCTTGTAGGGCACGTGCCGCATCACGAGCCGCGGGTGACCGCGCTGCTCGGAATAGGTCGTCGGGCCGCCCCAGTACTGCTCCAGGAATCCGGTGAGCCGCTGGATCGCCCCCTCCAGATCCTCCTCGGGATACATCGGCCGGAGCACCGGATCCTCGGCGACGCCCTCGTAGAAGCGGCGGACGAGTCGCTCGAAGGTCGCACGCCCGCCCACCCGGGCCCAGTAGGCGGCCTTCGCGCCGGCGGGCACGAGGGGGAGCGAGGGACCGGTCACGAGGCGTCCCCGTCGGGTCGCCGCTCGTCGCTGAGCCCCGAGGCGTCGGTCGGCTTGGTGTCGATGCGCTTCGCCGCCTCGTGGTCGGCGATCGGGTTCGCGCCGGTGGCGGGCGTGACGGCGCTCATCGGCGGCAGGATGAGGCCGGCCGCACCGAGGGCGGCGCGGACGCGGCTGCGGAGCTCGCGGGCCACCTCGCTCTTCGCGCTGGTCCGGGTGCGCACCACGAGCCGGAGCACGAGATGGTCGAAGGACACCGACTCGAGGCCCCAGACCTCGGGCTTCTCCAGCAGCATCTGCCGCCATTTCGGCTCCTTGGCGAAGGCGGCCGCGGTCTGCGAGATGATCGCCTTCGCCTTGTCGATGTCGACGGAGTAGGGGACCGCGTAGTCGACGATCGCGCGCGCCCAGCCGTGCGACTGGTTGCCGACGCGGTCGATGTCGCCGTTGCGGATGAACCACAGCGTGCCCTCGACGTCCCGCACCTGCGTGATGCGGATGCCGACGTCCTCGACGACGCCGGCCGTGGAGCCGATCGTGACCACGTCGCCGACGCCGAGCTGATCCTCGACGGCGAGGAAGATGCCACCGAGCAGGTCGCGGACGACGCCCTGCGCGCCGATGCCGAGGCCGGCGCCGAGGGCCGCGGTGATGAGGGCGAACGCGGAGCTCGCCCCGGGGAAGAGCAGCCAGACGACGAGCAGGATCGCGATGATGCTGATCGCGGCGGTGACGCCGTTCGAGAACACCCGGCCGAGCGACTGCGTCCGCCGCACCCGTCGGACCGCGGTGACCGGCGACTGCGCGGTGAGCTGCCGGGTCTCGGTGACCTCGTACTTCGCCTTGACGCCGCCGACGATGCGGTCGACGGAGCGCTTGATGAGGGCGCGGAGCACGATCCGCGCGAGCCAGGCGACGACGATGACGATGAACGCCTGCACGATCCGGCCCCAGAACGGGTCGTTCCACAGCCAGACGAGCCAGGCGGTGAACGCGTCCCACCAGGTGACGGTCGAGGTCCCGTCCACGGCTCAGGCCCCCCGGCGGTCGCGTTCCTGCGCCCGCAGCGCCCGCTCGACGCCGGCGACGTTCTCCGCGACGAGGCGTCGCAGCGCCGGGACGCCGGGGTGCTCGGCGAGCCAGGCGTTCGTCTGGTCGGCGAGCGCCTGATCGGCGAGCGGATACGGGTAGAGGCCGGCGACGAAGTGCTCGGCGAGCTTGTAGCTGCGGTCGCCCCACACCGCCTCGAGCGCGTCGAGGTAGGGGAGGACGAAGGGGCGGAGGATCTCCGGATCGTTCACCGCGACGAAGCCCTGGAAGGTGCTGCGCTGGATCTCGTTCGACGCGGTGCCGGCCCGCAGCAGGTCGAAGGCCGCCTGCTTGGCCGCCTGCGTCGGGATCGCGGCGCGGACCTTCGCGGCCGCCTGCTCGCCCTTCGCCGAGGGGTCGCGCCCGAGCTCGGAGCGGATGTCGCCGTCGCCGGCGGCGCCGATGCGGGCGAGCCCGGCGAGCAGGACCCAGCGCAGATCCTGGTCGATGGTGAGCCCGTCGAGCTCGATCCGGCCGGCGAGCAGGCCGACGAGCACGGCGCTGTGCGACTCGAGAGAGGCGATCCCGGCGAAGGCGCTCACGAACTGGAACTGCGGATCGGATCCCGGCTCGGCGGCCTTCGCGAGCTCCCACAGCGCGGTGGCGACCGAGGCGACGGTGTCGGCGCGCTTCGCCGGATCGACGTAGCGGGTCGCGGCGGCGGCGAGCTGGGCGAGCGTGGTCTGCAGGGTCGTCGAGGCGGTCTCGGCGGCGATGTTCTTCAGCACCAGCGAGACGTAGTCGCTCGGCCGCGTCTCCGCGTCGCGCGTCGCATCCCACGCGGCGCCCCAGATGATGCCGCGCGCGAGCGGGTCGGCGATGCCGGAGAGGTGGTCGATGGCGGTGCGGAAGGAGGCCTCGTCGAGCCGGATCTTCGCGTAGGCGAGGTCGTCGTCGTTCACCAGGACGAGTGCGGGCCGGCGCTTGCCGACGAGCGCGGGGACCTCGGTCCGGGGACCGTCGATGTCGAGCTCGAGCCGGTCGGTGCGGATGAGGCGCTGCGAGGCGTAGCCGTCGTCCTCGAGCTCGTAGAAGCCGATGGCGAGCCGGTGCGCGCGCTGGTGCGGGTGCTCGGCGGGGGTCTCCTGCAGCACGGCGAAGCCGGTGATGACGCCGTCGGCGTCGGTCTCGATCGCCGGCCGGAGGGTGTTCACCCCGGCGGTCTCGAGCCACTGCGCGCTCCATCCGGAGAGGTCGCGGCCGGAGGCGGCCTCCAGCTCGACGAGCAGGTCGCCGAGCTCGGTGTTGCCGTGGGCGTGCTTGCGGAAGTAGGCGCCGACCCCGGCGAAGAAGGCCTCGACCCCGACCCAGGCGGCGAGCTGCTTGAGGACCGAGCCGCCCTTCGCATAGGTGATGCCGTCGAAGTTGACCTGGACGTCCTCGAGGTCGCGGATGTCGGCCGAGATGGGGTGCGTCGAGGGCAGCTGGTCCTGCGCGTAGGCCCAGGACTTCTCGGAGGCCTGGAAGGTGACCCAGGCATCGGTCCACTCGGTCGCCTCGGCGGTCGCCATGGTGGACGCCCACTCCGCGAAGGACTCGTTCAGCCACAGGTCGTTCCACCACTTCATGGTGACCAGGTCGCCGAACCACATGTGCGCGAGCTCGTGCAGGATCGTGACGACGCGGCGCTCGCGGCGGGCGTCGGGGACCTTGGAGCGGAAGACGTAGGTCTCGGTGAAGGTGACGGCGCCCGCGTTCTCCATCGCCCCGGCGTTGAACTCCGGCACGAAGAGCTGGTCGTACTTCTCGAAGGGGTACGGGACGCCGAACTTCTCCTCGTAGTAGGCGAAGCCCTGCTTCGTCTTCTCGAACATGTGGTCCGCCTCGACGAAGGGCTCGAGCGACTTCCGGGCGAAGACGCCGAGCGGGATGACCCGGCCGTCGCTGGACACGAGCGAGTCCCGCCAGTCGACGTAGGGGCCGGCGACGAGGGCCGTGATGTAGCTCGAGATCCGGGAGGTGGGCTTGAACGTCCACGTCTTCGCCCCGCTCGGCGCGCCCTCGGCGGTGATGCCGGCGACCGGCTGGTTCGAGACCAGCGTCCAGGCCTCCGGCGCGGTGACGGTGAAGGCGAAGCTCGCCTTCAGGTCGGGCTGCTCGAAGACGGCGAACATCCGCCGGGAGTCCGGCACCTCGAACTGGGTGTACAGGTAGGCCTCGCCGTCGACGGGGTCGACGAAGCGGTGCAGGCCCTCCCCGGAGGTCGAGTAGCGGAAGTCGGCGACGACTTCGAGCACGTTGTCCGCGGCGAGCCCCGCCAGCTGGATCCGCACGCCGTCGGCGACCTCGGCGGGGTCGAGGGCGAGGCCGTTCAGCACGACGAGGTGGACGTCGGCGGTGATCGCGTCGATGAAGGTCGCCGCGCCGGGGGTCGCGGCGAATCGCGCGACGGTGCGGCTGCGGAACGTCTCCGGACCGGTGGTCAGGTCGAGCTCGACCTCATAGGACTGGGTCTCGACGATCGCCTTGCGCTCGATCGCTTCGGCACGGGTGAGGTTCTCCGCTGGCACCCGAACAGCCTAAGCGTGCCGGCCATGCTTGGCCCGTGTCGGAGGTGCGGCCTAGCGTGGCCGCCATGAACGCCGACGAGCTCTTCCTCGCCTCCGACGCCGCGCTGCGCGACGTCATCGACCGGCTGACGCCGGAGCAGCTCGCCCAGGGCGCGCCGCAGGAATGGACCGGACAGACCACCGACCCGACGATCCGCGACGTCGTCGCCGCCCATGCCTACGACGAGGCCTGGGTGCCGGACGTCCTGGCGGGCAGGGCCGTCGCCGACGGCGATCCGTGGCGCGGCCGCGATCTGCTCGGCGACGATCCGATCGCCGCCTACGACGCGCTCCACGACACGGCGACGGCCGCGGTCCGGGAGCACTACGACCCGGATGCGGTCCTGCACTTCCAGTACGGCGACTATCCGGCGTCCGAGGGGCTCCTCCACCTCGCCACCTATCGCGGCTTCCAGTCCTGGCTCATCGCGAAGCACGTCGGCCTCCCGTTCCGGCTCCCCGAGGCCGTGGTCGAGGGGATGAAGGAGCTGGTGCTGCCGCAGGCCGAGATGTGGCGGGAGTGGGGCGTGTTCCCGCCGGCGATCGAGCCGCCCGCGAAGGCGGACGCCGAGACCCGGCTGCTCTGCGCCGTCGGGTACTGGCATCCCTGAGCCGGATGCCGGCCGCGCGCCCGCGTTCGGATGCGAGACTGGGCGGGTGCGCATCCACATCGCGACCGACCATGCCGGCCTCGACTTCTCTCGCGACCTGCAGACGCATCTCCGCGGCGCAGGCCACGAGGTCATCGATCACGGCCCGACGAGCTACGACCCGCTCGACGACTATCCGGGCTTCTGCATCGCCGCGGCGCTCGCGACCGCGGCCGACCAGGCAGCCGGGATCGAGGCGCTCGGCATCGTCTTCGGCGGCTCCGGCAACGGCGAGCAGATGGCGGCGAACAAGGTGCGCGACATCCGCGCCGCGCTGGTGTGGAGCGAGGCGACCGCGACGCTCGCCCGGGAGCACAACGACGCGAACGTGATCTCGATCGGCGCCCGGCAGCACACCGTCGAGGAGGCGACTCGCTTCATCGATGTCTTCATCGCGACGCCGTTCAGCGGCGAGGAGCGGCACGTGCGTCGCATCGCCCAGCTCGCCGAGTACGAGACGACGGGCCGGATCGCGGGGCATCCGCTGCCGAGCGATGCCTGAGGGCCACTCCGTCCACCGCATCGCGCGGCAGTTCGAGCGGCACTTCGTCGACGCCGGGCCGGTCGCGGTCTCCAGCCCGCAGGGCCGCTTCGCCGGCGACGCGAAGCTCATCGATGGCCACGCGATGACCTCGGCGATGGCGGTCGGCAAGCAGATGTTCCTCGAGTTCGAGGGCGGCCTGTGGCTTCGCGTCCATCTCGGCATGTACGGGGCCTGGGACTTCGCCGGCGACATCACGGTCGACGACACCACGGCGAGCGCCGGCGGCCGGATGGGCCAGACGAATCAGCGCGGCACCGTCGTCGGCGTCCGCGACACGGGGGAGCGCGGCGTCTCGGCGCACGCCAGGCGGCCGAAGGTGGACGGCGCCTACGAGGACTCGGTGTGGTCGATCGGCGCGCCGCGTCGCACCCGGATCCGGATGGCCGAGTCGGAGTCCGTGCTGCCGGTCGCTGAGCGTGCCGAGGGCGAGACGAAGGCCGCGCCGTGGCCGCCGGAGCCGATCGGTCAGGTCCGCGCCCGACTGCTCACCGCGAATGCCGTCGCCGACCTCCGCGGCCCGACCACCTGCGAGGTGATCGACGCGGCCGCGGTGCAGCGGGTCGTCGACCGGCTCGGTCCCGACCCGCTCGTCGACGACGGGCCGGTCGCCGAGCAGCGCTTCGTCGACGCGGTCCGCCGCCGTGCGACCCCGATCGCGCTGCTGCTGATGGATCAGGAAGTCGTCTCCGGGATCGGGAACGTCTACCGCGCGGAGCTGCTGTTCCGGGCGCGGCTGTCGCCCTTCACCCCGGGCCGCGATCTGCCGGAGGAGCTCGTCCGGGAGCTGTGGCGCGACTGGGCGCGGCTGCTGAGGATCGGGGTCGAGACCGGGCAGATGCTCACCATGGACGGGCTGAGCGGGGAGGCCTATGAGCGGGCGCTCGCCAGCCGCGCCGACCGGCACTGGGTCTACCACCGCACCGGCGAGCCCTGCCGGGTGTGCGGGACGCCGATCGCGATGCGCGAGCTCGGCGGTCGCAAGCTCTACTGGTGTCCGTCCTGCCAGTCGTGAGTGCCGATAGGATGACGGCATGAAGTACGTGGTCTTCGTCATCGCGCTCGTCCTCTTCCTGGCCGGACTCTACGTGCTCTCCCTCTCCTTCGTCGCCACCGAGTGGCAGGGGGCCATCGCCTTCGGCGGTCTGCTGCTCGTCTGCCTCGCCTACGGCATCCCGGCGCATCTGCTGAAGCGCATCGCCCCCTAGGGCTTCCCGCGGATCGCCTGAGAGGGTCCCCGACTTCCACGGTCGTCCATCTAGGCTGGCCGCAGCGATCGGCGCCCGCCTTTGGCTTCACGAACGGCCGCATGGCCGTCGACGGGAACAGGTGCCCTCATCGCCGCTTCATCCGTATCCGCATCCCTTCCGCCGCTGCAGCGCAGTCGGCCCCGTGATACGGACCGTCCCCACCCGACCCGCAGCTACAGCGACGTCTCGCGGGTCGTGAAGGAGAGCGGGCTGCTGCGGCGCACGCCCGTCTTCTACTCGGCGATCGGCGTCGTGCTGCTGCTGGCCTTCGGCGGCTGCATCGCCGGATTCGTGCTCTTCGGCGAGAGCTGGTTCCAGCTCCTCATCGCGGGCGCACTCGGCATCGTCTTCACCCAGGTCGCCTTCCTCGCGCACGAGGCGGCGCATCGCGCGATCGCGGCGACCGGCCCGGCCAACGACCGGCTCGCCCGTCTGCTCGGCGGCATCGCCGGCATGAGCTACTCCTGGTGGGACTCGAAGCATTCCCGGCACCACGCGAACCCGAACCGGCTCGGGAAGGATCCCGACATCGAGCTCGACACCATCTCCTTCCTGGAGGAGGACGCGGCGCGGGCCGGCCGGTGGCGGGCTCTCATCACGCGCCGCCAGGGCTGGCTGTTCTTCCCGCTGCTCACCCTGGAGGGACTGAACCTCCACTACCTCGGCGTGAAGCATCTCGTCACGACGCGCCGCGTCGAGGGCCGCTGGCACGAGCTCGGGGTGCTCGCCGCGCGCTTCGCGATCCTGCTGGTGCCGGTGTTCCTGGTGCTGCCGCTCGGCATGGCCTTCGCCTTCATCGGGGTCGAGCTGGCCGTCTTCGGCGTCTACATGGGGGCGACCTTCGCGCCGAATCACAAGGGCATGCCGATCATCGGCCGCGACGAGAAGCTCGACTTCTTCACCAAGCAGGTGCGCACCTCGCGGAACATCACCGGCGGCTGGTGGGCGACCTGGCTCATGGGCGGCCTGAACTACCAGGTCGAGCACCACCTGTTCCCGAGCATGTCGCGGCTGCACCTGTCGCGGGCGCGGGACATCGTCCGCGAGCACTGCGACACGCTCGACGTGCCGTACACCGAGACGAGCCTGCTGCGCTCCTACCGGATCGTCATCGACTACCTGAATCGGGTGGGTCTCGCCGCCCGGGATCCCTTCGACTGCCCGATGGTCGCCCGCTTCCGAGGAGCCTGACCGCTCGGCGGCGCGCGTCGGGGGATGACCGCGCCGGCCGGTCCCGCGCGTTAGCGTGGCATCGATGGCGGCGTCGATGCGAGGCAGGACCGGGGTGGTGCTGCGCGCGCTGCCGTGGTTCCTCATCCTGCTCGCCATCGCGATCGTCCAGGTGGTGCGCGGTCAGGTCTTCGACGTCGTGCTGTTCGGGCTCGGCGCCGTGGCGATCGCCGCGGACGCGCTCGGCGTGCTGCCCGAGCCCCGGCGGGTCCCGTCCATCCCCGGCTCGGTCCTCATCGCGGGGGCCGGCGTCCTCGCCGTGCTGCTGATCCTCTCCCCCCGGCACGGCCTCGCCGAGGGGGCGGCGGTCGCCGCGGTCGGACTCGTCGCGCTGCCGCTCGCCTGGCTGCCACGAGCGAGGCGCACGACGGCATCCGAGCCGCACGGACCGGACGACGAGGCCGTGGTCCGCCGGATCCGCATCCGCCGGGCCGCGATCGCATGGTCGGTCGTGGTCGTCGCGATGTGCCTCGTCGAGCTGACCTCGTTCATCCTCGGTCGGATGCCGATGGGTGCGGACGGCGAGTACCCCGCCATCTCCGACCTGCTCGACCCGCTGCTCGACGGCTGGCCGGGCCGGCTGTGCTTCATCGTCGGGTGGCTCGCCCTCGGCGGGCTGCTGCTCCGGATGTGGCGGCGACGCGATGCGTGACGCGACGATCTTCGTGTACTCGCTGTGCGTCGTCGCCTTCGCGCTGCTGACCCTCGGTGGGCACCGACCGGGGCTCCGCCTCGGCACGCTCACCGAGCTCCTCGACGCCGCGCTCGCCGAGCGGGCGCCGAGGATCGCACTCGTGCTGTTCTGGTGGTGGCTCGGCTGGCACTTCCTGGTCGGCCAGACCGTCGACCCCTCGGTGCTCGGCTGACCGAGCCGACCGCCGCTACTTCGTCGTGAGGTGCGCGGCGAGGAACCAGCGATCCTTGTCGAGCGAGGCGGCGATCTGGATCGCGGTGTCCTGACTCACCGGGTCGATGCTCTCCAGCTCGGCGATCGCGGTGCGGACCGTGACGAGCGTCGCGTCGATCACGCCGACGACCTTGGCGATCGCCGCGTCGGAGGACAGGAAGCCCTCGGCGAGCTCCGGCGTCGTCGCCTTCTTCCCGACCGTGCGGGAGCGGGCGTCGAGCGGGGAGCCGAGGGCGACGATGCGCTCGGCCGCGAGATCCGCGTTCGTCCGCGCGTTCGCGACGACGACGTCGAGCAGCTCGTGGACGTCCTGGAACGCGTGGCCCCGGACATGCCAGTGCGCCTGCTTGCCGTCGGTGGCGAGCGCCATCAGGTCGATGACCACGGGGGACAGGTACTTCGCGACGCCCTCGGCGACCTCGGGCGCCACCGACAGCATGGAAACGGACTTCGGACTCATGACTCCTCCTCGGCTCCATCGGGATGCCGCCCACCTTAGGCGCGGCCGCCGACATTCCGCCGGGGGCTTGACGCGGCCGTGGCGTGCGTCATCGCATCGAGCCGATCAGTTCGTGCCGGCCAGCGCCTCGGTCTCCCGCCGCATCGCCATCGTGAGGTCGTCCGGGAACGGCGCCACGTCGGCCCAGGTCAGCACCTCGCCGCGCGCGACCGGCCGCAGCACCGGCATGCTATGCGCGAGCCCGATCGGCAGCGCGCCGATGCGGACCGAGGTCTCCGCGGGCATGAGCCGTCCCCACACCGCGAAGCCGCCCTCTCCGTCCAGCTCGTCGCCGGGCTTCAGGTCCCGCTTCGCGACCGCGACGACGTCGCCGCGGAACCAGCGGCTGTGCCCGGTCGGCTCGCCGCGGAGCGCGGCCGAGAGCACCGACACGCCCACCTCGAGGCCGACGATGTGGAATGGCTTGTACATCGCCGAATAGCGGCCGTTCGGATCGGTCCTCAGATGGCAGTACTGGAACTGCTCGGCGACGAAGGCGTTCGGCGCCTCGAAGACGACGTAGACGCCCCAGCGCAGGTCCCGGAAGACCGGCCGGCCGTCGCGCTCCATCGAGGAGATGGTCTCCACGATGCCCTTGCGCTCGAGCAGCCCGCCGTCCTCCCGCGGCCGCAGCACCTGGGCGAGGTCGTCGACGCCGCAGGGGAAGAACGACAGGCCCGCCTCGGGGACGCCGAGGCCGCAGGCGTTCGCGATCGCCGCCATCTCGATCGCCGACTTCGTGCCGTCGGTGAACGAGGCGAGCATCTGCGGGTTGACGTCGTGCCCCTCCTCGGGCGTCATGCCGAACTCCGGCCAGACGTTGTCCGGGTTCACGTCGTGGAAGTGGGGGAGGAATTTGGTGCCCTTGCCCGCCGCGACCGGCTCGAAGCCGCTGGAGCGCGCCCAGTCGACGAGCTCCGCGGTGAGCGCCGGCTGATCCCCGTACGCCATCGAGTAGACGACGCCCGCGGCGCGGGCCCGGGCCGCAAGGGCCGGACCGGCGAGGGCGTCGGCCTCGAGGTTCACCATCACGATGTGCTTGCCGTGCTCGATCGCCGTGAGCGCGTGGGCGATGCCCGCGGCCGGCGCGCCGGTCGCGTCGATGACGACGTCGATGCGGTCCGAGGCGCACACCTCGAGGCCCGACTCCGCGTACCAGGTCGCCGCGATGCGCTCCTCCGGCCAGCCCGCCGCCCGGCACTGCGCCTTCGCGCGGTCTGGCGACAGGTCGGCGATCGCGGTGAGCTCCAGGCCGGGCGTGGTGAGCACCTGTGCGAGGAACATCGAGCCGAACTTCCCGGTCCCGATGAGTCCGACCCGCACCGGACCGGACTCGGCGACGCGGGCCTGCAGCAGACTGAAGAGGTTCATCCGGATCTCCCTCGAAGCGGTGGCGTCCCCACGCTATCGGCGGGTTGCGGGCGCCGGCTCGGCCATCGGCGCACGGCGCTGTGCCGGATGCGCAGGGCGGCGGGAACTGGAGGGGCGGACGGGAATCGAACCCGCGTAATCAGTTTGGAAGACTGAGGCTCTGCCATTGAGCTACCGCCCCGCGATGCGGCTCCCGAGTCTAGGCGATGCGGATCAGCCGGATCGTCGGGGCGACAAGATTTGAACTTGCGACCTCACGCTCCCAAAGCGCGCGCTCTACCAAGCTGAGCTACGCCCCGCGACCGGCATGCGAGTCTATCGGCCCCGTCACGGCGCGTCACGGCCCGTCACCGGCCGTCATCGACGCAGCCCGCGCCCGGTAGACTCGGTTGGTTCCACCGACAGGAGTAGTAGTGAAGACGACCGTCGAGAAGCTCGACCCGACCCGCGCCAAGCTGACGATCACCGTGAGCCCCGAGG
>Ga0164242_10006365_pt1 | contig 13000 bp, 11 predicted proteins | sample OricomgcompostMG_FD_108783 | JGI IMG/M metagenome (GOLD analysis project Ga0164242, IMG submission 108783) | Miracle-Growth compost microbial communities from Emeryville, California, USA - Original compost - Miracle growth compost (MG) ... | reverse complement strand
TACACCGGTGCGGCGCCTCCCAAACCGCACGCCGGCGACGCGGACCCGCTGCTCGTGTCGCGCATCCCGCCGTTCCCGACGGACGACGAGCTGCGCGCGCTGCTGACGGCGGCGCCGCTGAGCTACACGGAGGCGAGGGCGGTGCTGGGCGACGCGGGGGAGGAGGACGAGGCGGCGAGGTATCCTGCTAGGCGGTTCTGTGGGGTGTGTGGGTATTGGGGACGGGTGCGGTGTACGAAGTGTGGTGCGAGGGTTTGTGCGCTGGATTGTTTGGATGTTCATCGGCAGGAGTGCTTTACGAGGTATGGCATGTGAGGTTGGGGATTGGATGTGGTAAAGGGGGACTTGACTTGGGTGTAGGTTGGATGGTGATATGGAAGAGTTCTATTAATCTACAGGTGTTTTTGGGATGGCGTACTGGTCGGGTAGTGCATTCGTAGATTTATAACAAGATACCCGGAATATAGCATCAACGTTGAAGATATGGAATGGCTCGGCTCAGATATTGTCGGGGCCTGGCTCTCGGCTAGGTTGTCTGAAGGTGATGTCTTGACATTTCTCTGTGTTCAGTGCTCATGAGTAGGGCCATGTCAGGGCACGGGTTTGTTTAACCATTCCCGTGCCCGCACCTCTCAGGAAAATGGTAGGTGAATAAGTATATACAGTTTCCGAAGCATATAGTTACAAGTTCCAGCCTCGTGTCTATCATCCAGACCCAACTCCTCCAATGAGCATTCCTCTCCCAACCGAACTGCCCCTTACGGGTTGTCCAGCGTGAACGCCACGTCTCCCTTGCTGGCGCCGCCCGCGCACGTGGCCGAGAGGCTCCCCGTGGGACACACGGCCCTCGCGGCGCGGACGCACTGCTCCCACCGGCCTTTCGAGATGTTGAGTGTGGCGCCGCTCTGGACGGGGGTGAGCTCGAACTTGGCCGAGCCGGACTGGCCGGTCGTGCTGGTTGGCGCGCCGCCGCACTTGGTGATGGACCCCGCGATGCCGCCGCAGATGCTGAGTATGGCTACGTTCTCATCGTGGAAGACGATGTTCCTGGTGGGCTCTAGGTTAATACCTGAAATCCCATGCTGGCCGGTATAGTAACTACTTACTTGCTCGAGTCGAGGCAGGTGGTCTGGGTGACGGCGGCTGGGTTGACGGATGTAGATGCTCGCATCTTCAAGACCTCGAAATGTTCTTGTCGCACAAGGACTCGAGGAAACATGTGGTACCCTGACGGGGCGGCCAGGGCGACACTAGAGAGTGCGAGGAGGGTTTGAACGAATATCGTGACGGCCAACATCCTGGCTATATATGTCCCGTTTGTTGGTGCTCTGGTGAAGTTGGTAATGTGTTTCGAGCTTGAATATGGAGAGAAAAGAGCGAGACAACTACTGGAGTCGGTCCAAGTTATAAGGCTCCAGTTTATAGGGAGAGGTGTGGAAAAGAGGGATAGAAAGAGGGATAGAACTGATCACAGATCAGGCAATGAATGGAAACCAGCACGAACCGCTCAAGGCGAATGAATGCTTGGCTGAAGAAGTGAACGATGCAACTTGAAGACCTACATGAGAAGATCAAAGAGAAGAGAGATGGAAACCCACTCGAGTTTCTATATCTTCGAACAGCAGACGAGCACCCATGCTTGAACGGGGCGCCGGGGCGTAACCTGTTGGAAATCATAGCACGGAGGATCTTCTGCGACACCAGGGATTTACATCCTGGTTGCGGGGCCCAGGTATGAAGTTCCAGGCCACTTCGGAGCCCAGGACGAGCGCCGCACAGGGGTCGCCAAAGCTGCAAGGTGCGGATCCGGAGCGATCCCTGTGCAAAGCTGCCTATCAGGCCATGCTGGCTTTCGCTGTCGGGCTGGTCGCTGGGGGCTCCGAGGTTCCTGATAGGGAGAAGGGCTGAGGATCTGAAACAGGGGGCGAAATCGTCAGCAGGGAGAGGGTGAGAACGACGGAGAGCCAATCAATCTCGTCGAGGAGCTTCCCCCACAATCCTCACATCCCTGTGGAGGTTCGCAGCCTCCTCGTCTCACCTCATAAATGGAGTGGCTAGGAAGTGGTCATCACTCACGTCCAACTTCCAATTGCTTCCCAGCTGAAGGGGATTGGCTGCACCAAGCCGGGTGAAGGGTGATATTATTTAAGGATCGACAGTCAGCGCCAAAATACTGAAAATCATAACCTCAAGCCGCACTCGGCTTCCTCCCTAGTTTCGTCGCAGTTAAACACTGGCGTGTTTGCCTACATGCAGTGACGTCGAGCTAGAACTAGTCGTTTGGGGTAGAGAGCCAGCATTCCTTCCGACTGTAACGTCATCCATTACTGTATCCGTACACGCCATCTTATTACGAATTGTCAACTCCTCCGTTCCATGGAACGCTCCTTTGTTAACTCGGCGGTCGCCGCGCATAACATACGCCGCACACGCCGCAATCACCGGCATTGACATAACGGCTGCCTGCACAGGATTGGCTTTGGCATCGCCATGAATTGGGCACGCTGCTAGGATCAAGGACGTTGGCGCACATCCAACAAGTAACCGAGAACTCCTCGTTGGCAAAGGAGCAAACTTGACAGTTCCTCGTTCCGGAATCTCGCAACTTTTGGACGGCCGTGGCTGAGTCTGCGGGCTGTTGTTGCCTTGGTTCTGGCGGTTTCTGGGTTATTGGACGTTTCTCATCCTCCTGGGTGATCTCTTCTCTATGTCGGATCTCATCCTCAGCTTCTCGCTGCTTCCGAGGCTTTGGGATGACTGTCCTGTCAACGGCCTTATTAGACGACGACGTAGTGGACCTGCCGGGCGGCCCTTGTGTCGACTGCAGTTCGCGCAGCTCGTTCTGTGCGTCCTGGTCGTCCGGGTTCTCATCCTCACACACTTTGACCATCCGTCGTCCCTTCTCATCTAGGATTTTCTTGCCGTCGGCTTCCGTAGCGTCGGGGAGAGCGTCATCATCGTAGTCCGATCCGGATTCTGTCTCCGCTTCACTCGCAGTCTCATCATCATCAGCTGGCCCCCTCTTCACCTCCGCGTCGTCCGCTGGCTCTTCCTTCTTCTGCTGGTCAAAACGAGCCAAGGCCGCGGCAGCCCGAAGCTCGCGTCCACGGGCGCTCCCAGCAACCCGGGGTTTGGCAACAACCCGCCGGCCCTTTTCTAGTATCCGCTTCTGCTCCTCGTCTTCGCCGAGCGGCGTCCCATTAGCTCCAAACTTCTTCAGGATTCGACGTTCCTTCTGCTCCTGGTACGTAAGCGTCTTCTTTGCTTTGCGCTTCCTGCCTCTCGACCTGTAGGTTCCTCCACAGAGGTGCTCCGGGAGGACTTCACCGGGCTGGACTGTATTCTTTTCCCATTCACCGGTGCCAAGCAGGGCACCCCTTCCCCAAAGGCCTTCGCCGATATAACCGCGGTTCCAAAGGAGCCTCATTTGGTCCGCGTATTGGTTGCGTACGGCCCAGAATGCTTTAGAGTGGTTCATTTGCTTGCAGTGCGCCAACCTGTTGCGTGAGTGAGTTGCTGGCGGGCAGAGTAGCCGACCTTGCATCAAGGCGAAGACTTACTCATGCATCATGACCATCTGCACATAATTAAACGGCAGCCACCGGCCGGTAAATCTTGCCTTGAGGACAAGCTGGACAACTTCGCCCGCGTTGAAGTTTCTGCCCACGAACTCGGCATTCGGCTCATATTCCTCCAGGGACATGACTGATAGGTGGTGCTCCTTCATGATCGGCACTAAATCAAGCCGTCAGACTTTATAATTCGGTATTTTTCGTCGTCTAGGTACTCACGACATTGTGCCGCGATCCTTTCCAGGAAATCCTTTGCAATGGCCTCGTCTGGCCCCGGCAGGGGTTTGACGAACACTATCCGGTCATTGGGATGAGATTTCTTCGCATTCAGGCGCTGAATACCTATTGGCATTTTCAAGGGGCAAAGTAGAATCCGGATACAGTTATGGTTAATATTAAACTCGGTATGAGAGCCCGACGGAAAGGTGGAATCGCTCGACAAGGTGAATGAACATTGAAGGGGATGATAAGGTTACCCCCACTAAGGTAAGGTACGCGACGTTTTGGACGGGCCGTGTTGAGGGGTGTCGCCTGGTCACCTGACATCACTTTACTCCACAGGATGCAACCCCGCCTGAACTTGGAAGGTGGTCGAGTACTGTACCTCTACGCAAAGACAAAGACAATAAGTACCAAGGCGTAAAAGAGAGGTTGAGGTACTATGGACAACGCAACAATTAGGTACTAAGGTGGGTATCCGTATGCAGCGCAAAGTTACAAACCTTAAGCGTCAGTATCCGTATTTAAGACAGCGTTCACATTTAAGCTCTGGCAGGCCCTCATGACTGAATCAGCTTTTCTTGGTAGGTGGTTGGGAAGCTTGAGTCCTGCCAGGCACGGGCGTTGTTGTCACCGGATTGGTTTAGAGTTGGCGTCAAAGTATCGAGCTTGGCTGGGATCAGCTTCCCCGCATAACCCATATACGAGCCTGGTATATATAGAGCTCCCCTCGAGTTCCGGGTCAAGCTCCATCGTGAATCTTAAACCTCGAGTCTTTACAGCAACCCACTCATCGTCACAAAATTCAATTAATATCAATTTATTCTCTATCGGCATAACTAATAGCTTCCACCCGATATTCACCTAGAACGTCCCCAAGGAGTATATATTCACCATCTATTCAAAGGAAACCTAAAAGTACTAGTTTCGCTGTGCCCTTTCAGCTCAAACACGCTTGTGGAACGCAACCTTTCTCATCGCCCGGTCCCAGAGGCGCTGTCGACCAGCTCAATACCGGTAGCTAAATCACCTATCAGAACCATTTTATTCAGACTCGAAAATGGGTGGCGCAAGCGACCATCAGAAGAAGCCCAAGAGCGACTACCCGGCGCTGGCGCCGAGGCCGGTCGGCCAGTGGATTTCCAACATCTACAAGGAACGGCTTCGTCAGTTCACCTCCGGGGGGCAGTATGAGAAACAAAACCTCCAGGCGATGATGTACGAGGGTGTCGTCTCAGGCGAGCCGCACGTCAAGCTGTCCGTCTGGGATGCCCCAGGCTTGACCAGGCCGACGTTTAAAGAGGCGGTTGCCGGCGAGTTCAAGCGAACGCAAGTTGGCACCTGGTTCGGCCCGTCGTGGTCGACCCATTGGTTCAAGGTCATCCTGACAGTCCCGGAGAATCTCCGCGACCAAGAGCTTCTCGAGCTCCACTGGGACGCCAACAACGAAGGTATGGTCTGGACCGAAGACGGCCGTCCATTGCAGGGCCTGACTGGTGGCGGCGAACGCGTTGAATGGATCCTGCCCAGTTCCTTCCGGGATGGCAAGGAGCACACCATCTACATCGAGATGGCCTGTAACGGCATGTTTGGCAACGCCCCTGGTGGAGACTCGATCCAGCCTCCGGACCCCAATAAGTTCTTCCGCCTCGGAAAAGCCGATATTGTGGCAGTCAACCGTGAAGCTCGCCAACTCTACGTGGATTTCTGGATCATTGGCGATGCGGCGAGGGAGTTCCCCCGAGAGTCGTGGCAGCAACACAAGGCCATGAAAGTTGCAACCGACATCATAGATGCCTTCGAGCTTGGAAATAAACAGTCACTCAAAAGGTGTCGCGAGATAGCTCAGGAATACCTCGGTAAGAATGTCGACACATCCAAGGTGTACGACAGCGGCAAGGAACCCTTGGTGTACGCCATTGGCCACTGCCACATCGACAGCTGTTGGCTATGGCCGTGGGCGGAGACCAAGCGAAAGGTTGCCAGGTCGTGGTCCAACCAATGCGACCTTATGGACCGCTACCCTGAGCACAACTTTGCGTGTTCACAGGCCCAGCAGTACAAGTGGCTAAAGCAAGACTACCCTTCCGTGTTTGACCGAGTCAAGGAGAAGGTCAAGCAGGGCCGGTTCCACCCCATCGGAGGCAGCTGGGTAGAACATGACACCAACATGCCCAGCGGCGAGTCGCTCGTCCGTCAGTTTGTGTATGGGCAGCGGTTCTTCGAGAGCAACTTTGGCGAGCGTTGCCAAACATTCTGGCTCCCGGACACTTTTGGATATTCCAGCCAGATTCCACAGCTCTGCCGCTTGGCCGACATGCCCCGATTCCTTACGCAGAAGCTTAGCTGGAACAACATTAACAAGTTCCCCCACACCACGTTCAACTGGGTCGCACTGGACGGTAGCCAGGTGATCTGCCACATGCCACCTTCCGAGACTTACACCGCCTCGGCACACTTTGGCGATGTCAAACGAAGCGTCCAGCAGCATAAGTCCATGGATCAGGATTCGACATCGCTGCTAGTCTTCGGGAAGGGTGACGGCGGCGGCGGCCCTACTTGGGAACATCTCGAGAAACTCCGCCGATGCCGTGCTATAAGCGACCAGGTCGAGCTGTTACCTCGAGTGCATATGGGCAACTCGGTCGACGACTTCTTCGACAAGCTAGAACGCAAGGCGGATTCTTTCGTCACTTGGTACGGCGAGCTGTACTTCGAGCTTCATCGGGGCACATATACCACCCAGGCCAAGAACAAGGATAACAACCGGAGGTCCGAGTTCCTAATGCGTGACGTTGAGCTCCTAGCTACTATCGCATCTCTGAAGAGCTCGTCCTACAAGTACCCTAAGAAGGAGATCGACGACATGTGGGAGGCCATACTCCTCTGCCAGTTCCACGACTGTCTCCCCGGTAGTTCTATTGAGATGTGCTACGATGATTCGGACGAGGTAAGCGATTTTCAAGAAAACAACGCGCAATTGCAAAATGTTAACAGCACCAATAGCTCTACGCCGAAGTCTTCAAGACCGGAGATACCCTCCTGAAGGATATCCACAAAGTCCTTGGCGTCAGTGCGGACAAGCCGAGTCCAGACTCGAGAGGAGTGGCCATCAACACCCTCCCCTGGCACCGGAAGGAACTTGTCGATATTTCCGAAACCGAGGCTGCAGTCGCCTGCGGCGATGGTACATTGCTTACTCTGCGCAAATTCAAGACGGCGGAGGTCCCCGAAGTATCAGTTAAGGAGGTTTCTAAGGACGTGTTCGTCTTGGAGAACAAGCAACTTGCTATCGAGGTCAGAGGTGGCTGCATCACGTCTCTGTACGACAAGGTGGCCGACCGGGAGGTCATTCCAAAAGGGCAAAAGGCGAACCAGTTCGTCATTTTCGACGACAAGCCGCTTTACTGGCAGGCGTGGGATGTCGAGGTGTACCACCTTGACTCCCGCGTTGAGCTACCCAGTGGACAGACTCGGATCCTCGAACAGAAGGGTCACCGCGCCAGCATCGTCACAGAAGTAAAGATTAGCGACAAGAGCTCGATGAAGACGACGATTTCCCTGTCTGCCGCCGTATCGGGCGAGCAGTCGCATGTCGAAATCTCGAGCGAGGTCGACTGGCACGAGACCATGAAGTTCCTCAAGGTCGAGTTCCCCGTCGACGTCAGGAACACGGAAGCCACCTACGAGACCCAGTTCGGCATCGTCAAGCGGCCGACGCACTACAACACCACCTGGGACATGGCCAAGTTCGAGGTCTGCTGCCACAAGTTCGCCGACCTCTCCGAGAACGGTTACGGAGTGTCCATCCTCAACGACAGCAAGTACGGCTTCGCGACCTCGGGCAACCTGATGCGCCTCTCGCTCCTCCGCGCCCCAAAGGCCCCCGACGCCCACGCCGACATGGGCAAGCACCACATCCGCTGGGCCATCTTCCCGCACCAGGGCGCCCTCGGCTCGAGCACCGTCCGCAAGGCCTTTGAGTTCAACAACCCGCTCAAGGTGCTCTCCGTCTACTGGGACTCGGAAGAAGCCGCCGTGGAGCATGTGAAGACGCCTGTTCGGCTGACTGGTGATGCGGCCCTTGTGCTCGACACGGTCAAGCGCGGCGAGGATGACGAGGACGTAAGCCGCGGCGACTTGGCTCCGAAGAAGGGTCGTAGCGTCGTGCTGCGTGTCTATGATAGCCTAGGCGGGAGGGCGAGGGGGACTATCCAAACGGATTGGGACGTCAAGAGGGTCGCCAAGGTGAACCTCCTTGAGGATGAGCTCGAGGATATCGAGATCAAGGACGGCAAGTTCGACATTGAGTTGCGGCCGTTCGAAGTCGCGAGCTACAAGCTGGTGGTGGGCTAGGTGACCCCCATCTATCGCCAGGGATCGGCTACTCTTGCATTTCCCCCTCTGGGACCTATATAAAGAGATTGCATATGGTGGGAGTGATGGCATTTCGACGATCGGCGCTGTTCATCCGTTTTAACGTGGTCGAGGTTGGGTTGGAGGGTATCAGGTTTGGGTGAGTCTGTCATTGACGACGATACGTTTTTGGTCCTCAGGTATTTTTCGCTTCCTTTCAGTCACTCTTCTCCTGGCCCCTAGCTGCTACTAGCGGTTGGTTTACAGGGCTCTCTGGATATAGTAGGTAAATAAATATTGGTTTTTCCACTCCCTGAGAGCAGGACCCAAGCGTCGAGGACCCAGGTGCTCATGAAAGAGTAATAGAATACCCCCTGACCTCTCCCAGAATACACCAGCCACCGTTTCCACCAACCCACAATAGTTCCGACACACACAGCCCATAAAGTCACTCCCCCTAACCCCTCTTGCCAGCCTTCTTCCTCGCCGTCTTCTCCCTCTCGTACTCGTTCGCCGCCTTGCCCTCCTCGCTCTGGATCTCCGCCACGAGCCTGCGATACTTGCGATCGTACGCGTCGTCGCGCTCCTTCTTGCGGCGGAGGTTCTCGCGGGCGAGGAAGTTCGCGTCCTTGCGCAGCTCGCGCATGGCACCCTTGCGCTCGCGCCGGTGCTCCGCCCGCAGCTTGGCGAGCTCGGCCCGCTCGCGGTCCGGGTCGTAGTGCTTGCTCGGGTCGAACGTCTCCTCGAACTTGGGCACGTGCGTGCGGATTGCGAGTGGGCGGTGGTGGTGCAGCTCGAGCGGGCGCCGGGATACGTGCGAGAGCCGGAGCGTGCGGGAGAGGAAGGCTGTGGCCTGGGCGGTTGAGGCTTGGGCGTCGGCGCTGAGGTGCGGGCGGCAGGAGGGGGATGTTAGGTGTTGGAGAACGAGGAGGGCGGGCTGGAACGTCTCGTAGAATGCTGGCTTGCCTGACCATGTCTCCGCCGCGGCTTTTAGAACCGCCGTTGTGGTGGAGAGGAGAGATACCTTTAGGGATTTGGCATCTGCGGAGGTCATTATATCGCTCGGTCGGCAATCTCCGAGGGTCGGTTTCCGCAGAGATATTTTCTGACAGTTCCTCATGCGGATGCCGGACGGGGGGTCGTGGATGGGGAAGAAGCCCGGCCTATCTGCCAGCTTTTCTGGGGCTAGCGAGCATAGAATGTTGAGACAGAAGTTCATCAGCTCAGGCACATAGCGCTTCGAAAGCTTCTGGTACTCGATAGCAAGAATCGATAGGTACGTGCCCGTCGCGTAGTCGGCGAGTCGCTCCGGTACTTTCTGGCCCAGGTACCGGGCAATGGATAGCATTGCAGGTGTGATAACCTGGTGAAAGTGATCCGATGTGGGGAAAGTAGTTGCCGCCGCTTTGAGGATTATGAGGTCGCTAATAGTTGGCGACAGCGGCCGGTTCTTGCTCATCTCCTCAATGTGCGCTCGGTATTCTTGAGCTACCTCGATTGGATAGGCCTTCGCGAGGGAATGGACGTGGCGAATGAGGCTTTCGAGTGTCTGCATCGGCGGCTCAGAGCTTCCGGCGAGATAGGCAACGTGCTTGACGAGCGCCCGGGAGAAATTGGCCAGTTTCTCCTTGTTGCGGCTATCCAATTTCGGATGGTACAGGGCTCGGATCCGTTGGACAGCTATTGGCAGCTTCGGGAGTGCGAGGGGCTTGAAGATCTCGAGCATCTCGGTGTGCGATTGGGGACAGGGGAATGTGTAGGGGACGCCATACTGGTCATCGCCGGACGACTTTCCAGACTCGTTGAAAAGAATATGTTTCGATTCCGCCCCGGTCAAGAGGCCCTTGGTGAATTCGTCGTCGGATTCGGATTCAGGCTCTTCGTCGTCCTTCTCAGCCTCAGAAGCGGATTCTTCATCCTCGTCAGTGTCTATATCGGAACCGCTGGCAACCAGGTCGTCATCGATTATGAAGTCGTCTTCGTCATCGAATCCAAGCTCTGTTGCTGTAGCCCGCATTTTAATGCCTCTCCCAAGGCCGAATTCGTCGTCGTCCTCTTCGTTGATGGGTTTGGCCGAAGTGACATTAGGGGTTTTCGTGAGTCCCTTGTCATCATCCGAATTTTCATCCTCATCATCGCTTGTTGGCTGCATGCCCATCATACGCCTAACACGCTGCTCTTCCAGCTCCTGCAATCTCCTGGACTCATCCTCGGCTACTTCTTCTTCGGTCCTAGTCCTCATAGACGGCTGGGCACGCCTGTCTTGGATCATTTGCTTAAGCCGAAGGTCATAGTCCTTCTCCATTGCCTTTTTATCTATGCCCAAACCCAGGGAATCGCCCTGACCAGTGTTCCCGTTGCTGCCGCCGTGTGCCCTGTCTCGACGGAAGAGCAAGGCCTGAAGGTCCGGCAGTTCTTTGTCGATCTCGGCCCTCAAGTCATCGTCGGCATCCTTGGCAGCTTGACGCTCGTACTTGTGAAGCTTGGACTTGGCCATGACTTCGTCCATGACCTCTTTCTTGGTCTTCTTCCTCTCCGGCTCCTGGGACTCCGGCGCACCGTCTTCCTCCATAGCTTCAAGGCGCATCCGTTTTAACCTCTTGCGGCTGGTCTGCGAGGAATCGGAATCGCCGTCGGAAGAGAGATCAGCCTCGTCGAAGTCATCGACAACAGTCTCCTCTTGGTCGAATGACAGAGATTGACCCATGTGCGTAAGCCCCTCGCTTGGTTCGTCATCCTCAAGGTCAAAGAGGGAATTCTTCTTGTAATTCCTCTGCTTCTCTCGGGCAAAACGTTCAAGCATCTTCTCCTCCGGTGTCATGGTAGGATCGTTCTCGCCAAACCGCCGATCGAGTATCCCGCCGACTTTATTACGGCGCTGCATTTCGACCAGGAGGGTTTCACGGCGCTACAGCTCGTACGTTAGCTTATGCCCACAAGTACGCGGTTACAAGAGCAGTCACAAACCTTCTCTTCCCCAATAGCCTTAGTTAGACCGGGCCTGCCATTGATACCCCTAGCCACGCTGTCGCTGGCAGGCCGGTTGGTCGTAACCTCGAACTTGGGACCCCGGGCATTTGTCTTGAACTGAAAAGGATTGAACTGTTCTCGGATGTTCTCAAGGACGGCAGACCGTTGGAGTCTCTTGTCGTTTCTCGCTTTCAGATCCTGGGCATTCTTGCGCTTCTGCTTTTTCGATTGTTGTGGACCGGTGATTCCTTGCTCTCTAAGAGAGGCTTTAAGCCTCTTAAGCTGCGAGCCTGCCATGGTGAGGATCTCTACGACCCTGTCGAATGGTCTTCAAGAGTCAACACCTTTCTTGCTCGCAGGTGCTCACAAGAGTGCGCTTGAAATAGTTCGGCGGCCAAGGTGGTGGAAATTTTTGGTTACCATACATTCATCTTATCGAGGTGGATGGCGGATACTGTACCCCACAGTGGAGAAGAAATTGGCGGTCAAATCTGGCAGAATTATTGACAGCTGGCAAGCAACTTGGATCACATCCTCCAATCCTCCAGCTCCGTGCTCCAGATCGGAATCATCCTCGTCTCTCGCACCCGATTCTAACTAATAGCTGCAGAGCTCAAACTCGAGCCCTGGTCGAGATGGGCTGGCTAACATCGATCGCTCGCGATGATCGAGTCATCATTGCCAGCCTCAGTGCTGGCGCGGTCGGCTTAGTCCTGATGATGCGCACCATCTTGAGGAGCTATCGCGATGACGCAGAAGTAAAGCCAGTCCAACCAAAGACCCAATATATTACCCAGGACACGGAAGACGCATTGAAGCCTACCACCCTGGATACTCTACTCGGCCATTACAACTACGCTATTCGCGAAACCGCCGGCAAAATTGTTTGCGATAGGGCAATTAACGATCCCACCACGGTCGAGACCCTGCTCTACGGCATTACACGTCCTGACTACGAAGAGCGCATGAAGAACCTGCGTTGTCTTGCTATAATTACAGATCATCGTGCGTTGCGTCCCATGTCCAAGGCCCTATCCCTAGTTGGCTGAATGCTCACAATCCAACTAGAAAATCTCTATATCTTACATACGTGGAAGGCGTACGCTGCGCTTGTCCGATCGCTGGAACTGGGACTCGACCCGGACAGGAGCTCGCAGGACAAGCTCGGGGACAAGTACTTTGACAACTACTTCCTGCGGGACATGTCGGACAAGCTGAGCCTGATGTTCATCAACCAACTGCTCACGCAGTACGACGCCGAGAAGCTCATCAAGGCCAACTTCATCGAAAAGTGGCTGGCCAAGCAATACTGGGGCGACTCGGAGGAAGAAATCGTGGCGAACTTCGCCCAGTATATGAACGGGCGGTCAAACCGGATCGCCGAGATTGCCAACAAGATACTACAATGCCAATCGGGTCGAGAGAGGCTGAAGCGTGCCGGTCTCCTAACCTCTATCAGCGGCGACTCGTGCGAGCCGTTCGGCCGCTTCAGCATGGTGCCCTCCGTGAGTAGGAATAACGAAGATGGCGACGAACAAGGAGAAAGGCTCGTGGGCGGGAGGCAGCACGAGCAGAGCGCAGAGGAGCAGCGCGACAACCTTGGTGGACCCCCCGACCCGTCCCATCTCGGCGGAAGGCTAGCTCAGCCCGAGCGCCTGCTCGACCGGCACGTACTCCATGCCGACACCCTCGGCGACGGCCGCGTGGGTCACCTTCCCCGCCGCGACGTTGACCCCTGGCCGCAGCCCCGGGATCCGCTGCATCGCCCCGGCCAGCCCCTCGTCGGCGATCGCGATCGCGTAGGGCAGCGTCGCGTTGGTCAGCGCCTGGGTCGAGGTGATCGGCACCGCGCCGGGCATGTTGGCGACGCAGTAGTGGGTGAT
>Ga0164242_10006364_pt1 | contig 13001 bp, 13 predicted proteins | sample OricomgcompostMG_FD_108783 | JGI IMG/M metagenome (GOLD analysis project Ga0164242, IMG submission 108783) | Miracle-Growth compost microbial communities from Emeryville, California, USA - Original compost - Miracle growth compost (MG) ... | reverse complement strand
TACAGCAAGGGGGCGTCACCGAAATGCTCGTCCCGTTCCGCCCCCGCCCACACCGCTGACAGGGGGATCAGGTGGGCGAGATTGAGCGTGGAGACCGGCGGCTGCCGGACATTGGCATAGACGTGACCGGGCAGGCTCCCGAGCCATGCCTCGATCGCGTTCATCCCCTCGACGGTGCAGGTGAAGTCGCGGCCCTGGACGACTTTCTCGACCAATCGCAGCTTCTCGGCCGCCAGCGCCGGATCGGTGTCCCAGACCGTGATCGTCGCGGTGACATAGGCGATACCCGCCTGGTCGGCGCCGAGTTCCTGCAATGCGGCGTCGGCATCGGCCGCCTTGTTGGAGGCGTCGGAATCGAGCAGCACCGACGCTTCGTTGGTCATCACCTCCTTGAGGATGGCGGCGACCGACTTGCGCTTGGCGAACCATTGCCGCCGGATGCGGGTGAGCACCTTGGCCGCGTCGGTCTTGTCGAGCATGATCGCGCGGGTCGACCAGCGATAGCCGAACGGCTGACGGTTGAGTTCGTCGAGCAATCCCGGGAACGTGACGCTGGGAAGCCCGGTGATCGTGAGGGTGCGCAGATGGTGGCGGCCGAGCATCGGCTCGAGGCCGCCCGACAAGCCCTCGTCTGCGAGCAGCGCGTCGAAATAGATCGGCGTCTCGGGCACCCGCACCTTCTGTCGGCGGGTCGACACGCACGAATGGAGATAGGTCAGCGTCTCCCCGTCATCGAGCCAGCGTGCCTCGGGCATGAAGCCCTCGACCAGGTGGAGCAGCCGGTCGGTGCGATCGGCGAACCCGCGCAACAATTCCTTCGGATCGACGCCGGTCGACGCCTTCCCCTCATAAAGCCAGCCTTCGGCGCGCGCGGCCTCCTCGGCAGGCGGCATCCAGAGGAGTGTGAGGTAATAGGCGCTCTCGAAATGCGCGCCTTCCTCGCGGAACTGCGCACGGCGCTCCATGTCCACCAACGCCGAGACGGAGTCGGGAAAGGTGCTGGCTGGATACTCGTTGGCGGGAACGCGCTGGGCCTCGACGAACACGGCCCAGCCCGAACCCAGACGGCGCAGCGCGTTATTGAGCCGCGCCGTGACCGCGATCAGTTCGGCTGGCGTCGCGCTGTCGAGGTCCGGACCGCGAAACGCGGCGGTGCGCTGGAAACTGCCGTCCTTGTTGAGGACGATGCCCGGTGCCACCAGCGCGACCCAGGGGAGGAAATCGGCGAGGCAGGCCGCCTTGGTCCGATATTCGGCGAGCGACATCATGGCCGCATCCAGGCGGGATAGCGCAGGTGGCGCCGGGCGACGTCGACGAACTGCGGGTCGCGCCGCGCCGTCCACACCGACAAGGCGTGGCCGATCGCCCAGATCACAATGCCGGCGATCCACAGGCGCAGGCCCAGTCCGATCGCGCCGGCCAGCGTCCCGTTGACGATCGCCAGCGCGCGCGGTGCGCCGCCGAGCAGGATCGGCTCGCTGAGTGCGCGATGGACCGGCGTGAAATAGCCGGGAACGGCCTCGTCACCGATCATCCGACCAGTGCCCCGCCGCCGAAGCTAAAGAAGGACAAGAAGAACGAACTGGCGGCGAAGGCGATCGACAGGCCGAACACGATCTGGATGAGGCGGCGGAAGCCGCCGGAAGTGTCGCCGAAGGCGAGGCTCAGGCCGGTGACGATGATGATGATCACCGCGACGATCTTGGCGACAGGGCCCTCGATCGATTCCAGGATGCTTTGCAGCGGGGCTTCCCACGGCATCGACGACCCCGAAGCGTGCGCTGGGCTGGCGATGATTGCCGTGGTGAAGAGCAGCAGCGTGCCGCTCGCCTTGTTCCGGACGTGGCCGAGCGGATCGAGCATGGTGCCGGCGCGCGGGCGGGCTTTGATTTCCTTCATTTCACATCTCCGGTTGAGGGAAGGGGGGTGAGGCGGAAGTCGCCGGTAGCGGGATCGAGGCCCTCGACGCGGGCCAGCTCGGCAAGCCGGCGTCCGGCGCCGTCGCGGACCAGCACCGCGATCAGGTCGATGGTTTCGGCGAGCAGCGCGCGCGGTATGGTCACGACCGCTTCCTGGATGAGCTGCTCCATGCGCCGCAGCGCGCCGATCGCGGTCCCGGCATGGATCGTGCCGACGCCTCCCGGATGGCCTGTGCCCCACGCCTTCAGGAGGTCGAGCGCCTCGGCGCCGCGCACCTCGCCGATCGGGATGCGGTCGGGGCGCAGTCGCAGCGAGGATCTTACGAGGTCGGAGAGCGAGGCGACCCCATCCTTGGTCCGCATGGCGACGAGGTTCGGCGCGGCGCACTGCAGCTCGCGGGTATCCTCGATCAGGACGACGCGATCGTTGGTCCGCGCGATCTCGGCGAGCAGCGCGTTGGTCAGCGTCGTCTTGCCGGTCCCGGTCCCGCCGGCGACGAGGATGTTCTGCCGCTCGGCGACCGCGTCGCGCAGGATCGTCGCATGCGACCGCGACATGATCGCGGCGTCGACATAATCGTCGAGCGAGAAGACAGCGACGGCGGGCTTGCGGATCGCGAACGTGGGCGCCGTCACGACCGGTGGGATCAAGCCTTCGAACCGCTCGCCGGTTTCCGGCAGCTCCGCGGACACGCGCGGACTCCGCGCATGAACCTCGGCGCCGACATGGTGCGCGACCAGCCGGACGATGCGCTCGCCATCGGCAGGCGCCATGGACCTTCCGGTGTCGCTGATTCCCTCGCCCAGCCGATCGACCCACAGACGGCCGTCGGGATTGAGCATCACCTCGATGACCGCCGGGTCGGCTAGCCATTCGGCGATCGACGCGCCCATCGCGGTCCGCAGCATCCGCGCACCGCGCGCGCTGGCTTCCGATCGAATGGATTGTGCGAGCATCCTGGTCCCCGAATTCGGTGCCGGCGAGCGGCATCCGGCGTTGCGGGGACGATTAAGAGACGCAGAAATCGGTGGGTTTCAACAACCCAACGGCGTGGTCATAGTCTGGCGAAGAAAGACAGAAAATAGCGTAGGACGATCGCGCAAAGCCGTACCAAATGCGGCAATATTGACGGTAGTTTTGAGTCGGGAGCAAAGCGCGAGCCTCGAATCCTCACGCGCCGGTGAGGTCAAAGATGGTTGCGTCGACGAAATCTGTGACGACTTGCCATGCCTAAGGCAGGATATTTCCTTAGAGTTGCCGCTGGGGGATATTCTAATGGGCTCCTTCGCTGAAAACGATTCGACGGCAAGGTCGGACTATCCGGAACGGCAAGTTTTAGGGCGCAGCTTGCGGATAGCTGCCCTTCGTTGCGGCCATGTCGGAGGGCAGCTTCGCGCCCTCATGCCGGACGTTCGGCAATATCGCAGCTATCCCGAAAGCCGCCGTTCGTTCAATTGCGGGAGAGCGAGAGGTTGGGTGGGAAGCGGCATAGCCGCTTTCTGGCGCTCAGTGGTAAAAACGCACTCTCGTTCATGTAGCCGAAGGGTAGACATAACGGCTTCCCCACTCAGTCGTAGCCGGCTCACTTAGGTGTTCAATCCGAACAATCTTTGAATCGGATCGAGGATGAACCGGCGTGGCTCTGAAGTCCGGATCTTAGCATGTATTTGTCTGCCGGCCTCGTCTCGAGTCCCTCGACCGTAGGATACTTGCGCCACCTGGCCCGGTATTAGGATTGATCCCAGCTTTCGGATCAGCGCCGCCAGTACGGGGGCTCGGCCGGCGCGTGTAGCGTGCCGATAGAGCCGTGCCCCGGCAGGGACGCGCCGTTCGACGGATTCTTCTTCTGTTCTGCGATCGTCGTGCTAGCTTGGCTTTGGGACAACACGGATATGACAGACAGCACCGCATCATCGCTGCGACGCTACCGCATCCTCACGCTCGACGGCGGAGGGGCCAAGGGCTTCTATTCTCTGGGTGTGCTGCGTGAGGTCGAAGGAATGCTCGGCAAGCCGCTGCACGAAGCCTTCGATCTGGTGTTCGGGACCAGTACCGGGGCGATCATCGCTGCACTGATCGCACTTGGTTGCCCGATCGACGAGATCCACGCGCTCTACACGGCGCATGTGCCCAAGATCATGAAGGCCAAGAAACCCTCGGCAAAGTCGAAGGCCTTGGCCGAACTTGCCAAGGAGGTGTTCGGCGACGCTGCCTTCACCGACGTCAAGACGGCTGTCGGAATCGTCACCACCAAATGGGTGATCGAGCGGCCGATGATCTTCAAGGGAAGCGTGACGCAGGCGCATGGCCGGGTTGGCACGTTCGTTCCGGGGTTCGGCGTTCCGATCCGCGAGGCGGTCCAGGCATCCTGCTCAGCCTATCCGTTCTTCGATCGCAAGACCGTCCAGACGGCCGCGGGCGACAAGATCGAGCTGGTAGACGGCGGCTACTGCGCCAACAATCCGACACTTTATGCCATCGCGGATGCCACGCAGGCGCTCAAGGTGCCGCTGGAGGCGCTGCGCGTACTGAGCGTCGGGGTCGGGACGTATCCCGAGCCGACAGCACCGGTGTGGAGCAAGATGCGCTGGGCGAAATACCTGCTGAGCGTCCAGCTTCTTCAAAAGACATTGGAAATCAATACGCACTCGATGGATCAGCTTCGGACGATTCTGTACCGTCAGGTGTCGACGGTGAGGATCAGCAACGAATATACGAAACCGGAGATGGCGACCGACCTGTTCGAGCATGACCTCGATAAGCTCAACATCCTGCGCCAGCGCGGCGTTGAGTCTTTCGCGGCGGTAGAGGACGACATTCGCACCCTTCTGATGGACTGACCTGATGGCGATACCTGAAGCGCAACTGGACACATGGTCGAAGCAAGGCTCGGTCGAACAGTCGAGGGCGACTTACGCGACGATGCGCAATGTGCTGAACGAGTCGACGGCGCCGTACAGCAGCCGGTCGTTCGATATCTTCCTGCAAGGTTCCTACGGGAACGACACCAACATCTATGCAGACAGCGACGTCGACGTGGTCATGATGCTGACGTCGGTCTATTACGATGACCTCGACCAACTCCCGGACGACGACAAGACGGCCTACAAGGCGGCGTTCAGCCCGGCGAGCTACAGCTATACGCAGTTCAAGGCGGAGGTGGTGCAGCACCTCACGACCCGCTTCGGCAGCGGCGTCACGCCGGGCAAGAAGGCGGTGTATGTGCCGGGCTCGGGCGGCCGGCGCGACTGCGACGTTCTGCCATGTGCCGAGCTGCGCCGCTACACGCGATTCAAGAGCCATTCGGATCGGTCATTCGAGACCGGCATCTGCTTCTGGACGCCGGACGGCACGCGCATCATCAATTTTCCGAAGCAGCATTCCGCAAACGCGACGGCCAAGCATCAGGCGACGGCGAGCTGGTTCAAGCCGGTGGTGCGCATCCTCAAGAACATGCGCAACCGCATGACCGATCAAGGCTATCTGACGGTCGGGTCGGCGCCATCCTATTTCCTGGAAGGGATGCTCTACAACGTCCCGAACGGAAATTTCGGGCGGAGCTATCAGGACACGGTGGCGAACGCGATCGATTGGCTGGTCGCCTGCGACAGATCGAGCCTGCTATGCGCAAACGAGCTTTACTACCTGTGCCATCCGACGTCGCCGGTGACGTGGCGCGCCGAGCAGCTGCAAGCCTATCTCGATGCGGTGAAGCGGTTCTGGCACGATTGGTAAGGTGCGCGACGCCGGGTCGGGCTCGCGCATGGTGCTGGAGTGCCACGTCGAGCCCGTGGCGCCGCCTGGCCCGGTAGGACCGAGCCTCCTTCCGCTTCTTTGGAGCAACTGGTTATGGCGTTGAGCGAGCTGCAAGCGTCGCTCATGCGCGAGTTGGGGACGAAAGGCGGTCTGATCGAGGGGCTGCCGGTCCGGCCTGGCGTGGACAATGAGACGGTGGAACAGGAGATCGAGGGGCTGGTCGAACGCAGGTATGTGACCGTGGTCGGCCCATCCAATCAGACCAGCTATTTGGGCAAGGACGTCGGCGAGCTGCGGCTGCTGCCGTTCGGCGTTGGGTATCTCAGGACGCTGCGATAGCGCTGCCCTGCGGAGGAATGTGCGATGAGCGAGAGCGAACCGGAGCGCAGCTACACCAACGGGCTCTTTATTTCGCAGGAGGGCAAGGGCATCCCTTATTGGGGTGATGGCGTGCTGCGCGACGATGGCGATGCCAATTACGGGTTCAAGAACCTGAAGGGGCATCCCGAGCGCCTGGCCGCAATCCCCGAGCTGCTACGAGACGAGGCACTACGGGATTGCGTGACGCTGCTGAACGAGGCGGGTTCGGCGTTCGGCACGATCGGTTGTGTCAGCGCGCCCGTCACCGATCCGCGAGGGCATAGGGTTTCGGGCTATATCGAGTTCGCTTTCGATTCAGCGGAGCAGATCGCCGACGCCGGCAACTATTTTCCGGCCTTCTTCCACTTCGATGCCGCCTTGAACCGGGTCAAGTTCGACGACAAGGTTCACTACCATTGGGAGTTGATGGGCGCGACGTTCCGACACACAGATTCACCCGGCTTCACCATGACGGTGACGGTGAACACGGGCTGGTATGAGACGGCGGAGAATGCCGGCATCGCCTGGGCGAACGGCATCGATTTTCTCGCCGGCTTCCTGCGTCATATCCCGTCGGCGGGCGGCACGCCGATCTTCGTCGACGCCTGATCCTCGACGAGCTTGCTGCGGCGTTCGACCGTGATCGCGGCCTCGCCGGCACGATAGCGGGCCATTGCCTCGGCGCGTGCCTCGTCGGCGGCTGTCTCGAGTTGCGCCACCTGGGCGGGCGTCAATGTCGCATCCTTGCCGCACGCGTCGCATGTCCGGGCTGCGTGCACGTCCGCGAACGCGATCTCGATTCGCTCTCCGCAATCGCAGGTGATGCCGATTGGCTGAAAGGTGATGGTCGGCTTGAACTCGGCCTCTGACGGGGGCGGGTCGGGCGAGGCAACTGGCAGCTCGCGCTCGATTCGCTCGATCAAGGTGATATGCGCCTTGCCGATCTTCTTGCCCTCGGCGCGGCCGCGATGATCGTGATAGAGCCGGCCAATCCGCAACTCACTGTCACTGTTGGCGCCGACGTGCACGGCGTCGATCTTGGCGCGGCGAAAGGTCGCCATCGCGACTGCGAGCGCGTCTTGCCCGGTGCCTGTAACGATCTTCTCGGCATGGACGTAGCCGCTCTGCCGATAGATAATGACGCGGAAGATGCCGAAGGGGGAGAGCGCGAGCTTGCCCGGTAGCTGGTCGAGGTGGAGCGTCCGATCGTCGTCAGGATCATCGAGCCGGCGATGGCTTTCGTTCATCGCCCACCAGCTCACGAGGAATAGCCCCGCGATTAGCGGGCCGAAGATGATCCACTCGGCCGTCTTGGTGTCCATCGCATATCCCCCACCGCAGCCTATCGGTTGGATGGCGCGGTGTCACCTGAAGCCGTCTTCATTGGACCCTAACCGCCGGCGGGCCGATGATTGGCTACCGAGCTGGTCGAGCGCATCGGCATTGTCGCGTCCCTGAGGTATGAAAGCTGTCAGTTCGGAATCGACCCATGGGCTGCGAGGCTGCTTTCCCTGCAAACTGCCTGTCGGCAACGCGCCCTAATATCTCCCGTTCAGCAGCGCCATCTACCTTCTCAAAACCGGACGCAAGTGGACTGCACCTAAACTTTCCATCGCCCACCCTTTAACGCGCCTCGTGGCCGACGTAGAACCCTGTAGTTCGCCTCGATAAGACCGAGCGCACCGAAGGCCAACAGGCCAAACGCCAGTCATGCCTCGATCATGAGACCCGCGTCGGCCAGCTTCTGAAGGTATGGCGAGAGACCGTCACAGTCCTTGGAGGCGACAAACTCGAGGCGGTGTTCCGCCCGGCTGATGCCCAAGTAGAGCTCGGCCAAAAAGTTCCGCTCGGAATGACCTCGAAAACTTCCATCGGGGACAAGGTTCGCGTTGGCGTCTGCCAGCACCACCGTGTCGAATTGGAGCCCAGCAACGTATTCTGGCATGCTGAACACTATGCGCCTGTTCATGTAGCGCAGCTTCTCGATGTCGTCACGCGATCTGATCACGAACACCGCGCGCGCGTACTGATGTTCGGCGGCGAGATAGTAGGAGCTGAACCGCTCGTAGTCGAGGCAGAGGACCGCAACCTGGCCCGACCGGGAGCGTGCCTCAGCCTGCAGAGACGCGGCCAGTTCCATCGAACGGCGGAACACCCGTGTCGCGTCCGGTTCCACCCGGAACGCCGGCTTCGGACCGCTCGCCACCATGCTGACGCCGGGCGGAAGATTCCAGTCGTCGCTCATGTCAAGCGCCGGCGCGGCGTCCACCACCCCCTTGATGACCGCGGCGATCTCGGGGGTGTAGCGGTAAACCTCGACGAGGTCGATCTTCTCGGACCCCGCCAGGCCCGCGCGCTCGTAGATACTGACGGCGCGCTGGTCCTTCTCGTCGCTCACCTCGGTGTAGACCTGGCGGGGCGACTGCTTGGGATCCAGCGCCATCATGACCAGCGGCGTGCGGTCGCCGTCGCGCAGCAGGTTGTGGAAAATCAGCCGCTCCTGCGCATTGAAGAGGTGCATCTCGTCCACGAACACGACGTCCCAGCCGCGGGCGGCACGCGCCGCCTCCCAGAAGAAAGTCTGGAGTTCGTTTAGGTAGTCGCTCACAATCTGATCGGACGAGATCAGTCCGTGTTCCTTGAGGTGGGCCAAAAACTTCGCCCACAGCCCGAACACCACCTCCTTCTCCACTTGGTTGGCGAGCGGCATCATGTAGCCAACGCGCCGCATGCGCATGTAGCGCTCGCGATCGGCCGCCCGTCCCAACAGGCCTTGCGCGGCAAGCACGCAGCCGAACTCGATCAACAGATCCCATGCGAGGCGACGACGCTCGCGCGAGCCTGGGGGGCATTCAAACGGTTTCCGGAAGGCCTCGGTCGAGCCACCGCGATATGCGATCCAGTCCGTGTCTGCGAAGGCGTTCACGAGGTCGTCGATGATCTTCAGGGAGCGACGCTTCCCCTCATCGCTGTCCCCGCCGAGCGGTTCGCGACCGATTGACGCGTAGTCCCGCTCGCCCGAGATGCTGAGCAGTGGGTAGACCTCAATGGCGTCGACGCCCGGCACGTTACGCCCGATCGAGCGCACCAAGCCGTCTACCTTGATCGCCATCGCCCAGCTGTGAGTCAGGAACAGGATGCGCTTGGGCTGTCCCTCCGGGGCTTCCTTCGCGATCCGAAGCGCCCGCATCACCATAGCCAGCGTCTTGCCCGTTCCCGCCGCTCCCCGGACTCGCAAGGGACCGTTCAGCGGGCGCTCGACGAAGTCTCGCTGCCGCGGTGAGAGCCTGCTGAACCACTGGTCGTAGCTCATCCCCCGCGAGACGGCGTCGCCCTCGATCGTATCCAAATCGACGCGGGAGGCGTCGTCCGGGTCCGCGCCCGAGCGCCGAGCCAGTAAGGAGGGAAGTTCGTCCAGCGCATTGCGATAGGGCGCCGGATCGATCTTGAGGTTCGCTAGATCGCGGGCATCCCTGTTTTCGACGAGGTCGAAAACGAAGGTGTTGCCGGATTGCTCAAAGTTCACCTCGGCGATGACGCGCAGCTCGCTCCAAGGGTGCGCGAACAGCGAGACGCGGTTGTGCTTGCGCCAAGGCATCCAAGCCGGATTGAGGGCGATGCGGTCGTCGATGCCGCGCAGTGCGATCCGTAGGCAGCGATCGAACAGGACGCGCCGCTCGTCCTTCTCGACGCGGTCGAAAAAACCGTGGCTCCCGGGACCGATCACGACGACGCGGCTGTCCTCGTTGCAGGCCGACGTGGCGACCAGCGTCGCGTCGGCGCCGATGATGATATGGGCGTGCCCGAACCGCGGCGGCGCTGCGTCCGTCAGCACCTGATCCAGCGGGAAGTCGGGATGTGAGGCGACGTTCATCGCCGCCGCGGTAATCATGATCGTTCGCATGTCAGCTCCAAGACTCGAACAGGCGCGCTGCGGCGTCCTTCTTACGTATGTCGTGCTCGTCGGGGAGCCCGATGTCGGCAAACACCTTGGCGAGGCTCTGAGTTATTGCGTAACGGAACGGCGCGCGCACCCTGGCAACGCGCTTCGCGAGCGCTTCGCCCGCGCGGACGGCACCCGGCCTCCCGGTGATCTCGTCCACCCCAAGCTGCCTGATGTGGCGGAGAAGCAGGAACAGGCCGCCCTCCTCGCCCTCGGGTGTGGACGGCAGATGGTACACGTCGCCAGGCAGACCGCTCCAGACATTCTGTATCTCGCGGACGAGGATCGCTGCGTCGGCGGCGCTTTTCTGATTTGTCGCCTCGTGTGCGCGGCGTAGAAGCGGTAGATCAGGCGTCTCGCATGCCAGCGCGGTCTCCACCGCCAGGAGCTTCTCCAGCGGGGGGCGTAGGCCGTTCCGCTGTCCCTTGTCCGTTGCCCCGAGCTCGTCGAGCAGGCCGTCGACGCCTGCGCGCACGAGCCAGTCCCGCGCTGCCGATGCGGTCAGCTCCCCCGTCGACCCGTGTTTCGCGCGCCACGTGTTGAGGCGCTTGGCTGCGTCCGCCATCAGCTTGGTTTGGTGCTTCGCGAAATACGTGGGACGCCAAGAATGCCAAACGAAGTCGCGGGCTGGCATGGCGGGCACATAGGACACCACCCCGTCGTGCTTCTTCCAGACGAGATCGCAGTCCGCCGTGACCACCACGCCGAAGATCCGCCAGGGCGCGGAGGCGCGGGGGGGCAGCCACTCGATAACGTCACCCTGCGCTACGTTGTCTGGGTCGGCTATGTCCTCATACTCGTGCATACTGAATCCGACCCTGCTCCATCGCCCGGTGCGACCGGCAATCACTTACGGTAGCGCGCCGGCAAAGGCGATATAGGGCTTATGCCTCGAGAGGCGATCCAGTGTCGTGGTCGGCTACCATCGTAGCGCGTCCGAAGAGAAAATCCAGGAATAGAGATTGATGCCACGCAGCCGGCCAACGGTCTGCGGCACCGCGATGGAGACGATGGTTGCCTGGATGGCGATCCTTAAAAAAACGGCCATCACCGTCGCCGGGATTATTGGACGGCGCGTCTCGGCAGCGTTCATCCGCTCCCGCTATACGCGCCATCAGCGCATTTGAACGAATGTCCGTTGCAGGAAGCGAGAGACATGCTCGGGATGACTGACTGTGGGTCTTGGCGGCTCCCGGGCAGCTGAACGGGCGTCCGCTTTCTGCACATCGGGTCCTGAAAGCTGCCTAGCTGCTCCCGGCCCAGGATGAGCCGTAAATCGCCGTGTGAATGATCGGCAGCTATCGGGGAGCAGAAGCAAACCAGGGAACGGCCGGTTTGTCGGCGGCAATGGACACGGCGTCGGTATCTTCCTGAACCGGCGGCTCCCGACCCAGAGCCGGTCGTTCAGATCAGCCAACGCGACCGTCAGCTTTCGGCAGAAGCTGCCAATGGGATGCCCTAAAGCGGATCGTCAGCAAGGCGCCCCAATTTCGGTCATTCGAGCCCTGGAACGGTGATGCCAAAAGCGGTCGTCGACTGAAGGTCCATTGAAGACGGCTGCGCGCTCTCAGACAAACTCCCTTATCTGACGCACCAGGGATTCTGAAGTCCACGGCTTCCGAACGAACTTTCCTGAGCCCGGCATCTCGGCATCTTGCAGCTTGTGATGCCCGGAAGTTAGCAGGAGATGGATATGTGGCCAGCGTTCATGGACAACCTGCGCCAGCTGCAGCCCGTTCATGCTACCTGGCATATCCACATCTGAAAACAGCAGATGTACTTCAACATCATCGCCAAGGATGAGAAGGGCTTCATCGGCATCTGCAGCTTCGAACACGTCGAAGCCCGCGTCCTTGAGAATATCGACGCCGTGCATGCGCACCAATGGCTCGTCTTCGACGACCAGCACGGCCGATACAGGATGATGATCGGACATTCCCGGCTCTCCGCCCGGGAACTGCCCGGTCATAGTGACTAAGCAACAACGCTCGGACGCCGCTATCGATGCATGTCCATTCATGCGATCGGTGGCCCACCGATCTCGCGAGTGATCGTCATGCCGCCGGCGAAGCAGTCGCGCGCGAAATCAAGCTGACAGGCGCCATCGTCTGCGACCAACCCATATGATTGCCGTCCGGGAAATCGACCAGTTCATTGATCCGCGTCCGGCTGAACCCGCCGGCATCGACATCATCGAAGAGAATTGGCCGGAAATGGTCTTCGAACGCAGGCGCGACGAGGCGTCACATCGTCCGATCGCAGCCGAAGCCAAGGGCGCTGCTCATGGCCGTGGGCGTCCAGAGACAAGACCTTGTGACGGTCTAACTGGGCGAGTCCGTCCATTTGCAGGCTGCCCAGCCTTTCGCTTTGGCGGGGTAGGTGCTATATAATTGTCATCGCGGGCTGATCGGTTTGTAGGCGCCTGCGGCTGAGAGACCGACGCGCTCCCGCTTACGACGCAGGAGCCAGTTCATGGATCTCAATTATCTTCTCTCCCGCCACCAGGTCGCGCTGATGCGCGCCGACAATGCAATGTGTTCGGAAGCCAGGGTCGCGCATCGCGGCATGGCGCGCGAGTATGCCGAACGCATCCGCGTCCTGCAGCAATTGATCGGCGCGGAAGGCACTGCGGTTCTGCCCGCCTGAGCCAACCGAACTGACCGCTGTGGGAGAAAACGATTTGACCGATATCCAGAAGAATAAACCTGATCAAGCCGGTTCGGAGCAAGAGGGGCCGAGAACCCAACGCTTTCGGCCACGGCAATCGGGCCCGCGGCTTACTGCCGATGCGGCCGAGCGACAGGGCCGGGTGGTGCGATTGGCCTTTGCCTCATTCGGTGGACGCGATGGCGCAATCGCTTTCCTCAACGCCCCGCATGAGACCCTCGGCGGGCGGCCGGTCGAACTTGCAGTGGCAAGCGAGACCGGATGCGCGGCCGTTGAACGCGCGATCGCGGAGCACGCGGCAAATCCCTGAGACGTGTGCCCGCCTCTTCCGCCGGACGCAGCTTTCAAGACAGCG
>Ga0164242_10006363_pt1 | contig 13002 bp, 24 predicted proteins | sample OricomgcompostMG_FD_108783 | JGI IMG/M metagenome (GOLD analysis project Ga0164242, IMG submission 108783) | Miracle-Growth compost microbial communities from Emeryville, California, USA - Original compost - Miracle growth compost (MG) ... | reverse complement strand
GGCGATCGAGGCCCCGGAGGCGCGCTACCAGCTCGCCGGGCCGAAGCCGACGTTGGAGATCACTCAGTCGGCCCCGCCGCCGCCGCTGGTGACGCTGGCCGACGCCATGCCCGCGATCCGGGCGGCCGGGCCCGACGAGCTGGTATGGGGCATCGGGAAGCGCGCCGCGGTCGTGAAGTCGTCGCTGTCGGGCGATTCCCCGCACGTCGGCCTGTCGATGGGGTCGGGCGCCGGGAAGTCGGTCACCGCGCGGAGCCTGCTCGCGCAGCAGCTCCACCGCGGCGCTATCGGCCTGGTCCTCGATATCAAGTGGCTCAGCCACATGTGGGCCGACGAGCTGCCCAACGTCGCGGTTGCCCGCCGCCCGGCCGAGATCCACCAGGCGCTGATCTGGCTTGGCCGGGAGGTCGCCCGCCGGAACGAGGTCGCCTACGCCGGGGCCGACCACGAGGGGAATGTCCACGCGACGGTAGGCCCGCGCCTGATTGTGATACTTGAAGAAATGAACGCGACGGCCGCCGCCTTGCGCGCCTACTGGAAGAAGGTCAGAACCAAAGCTGATCCGACCCGGTCCCCGGCGCTCGACGCCCTCGACGACGCGAGCTTTATGGGCAGGCAGGTTCTGACCAACCTTGTTTACATCGGTCAGCGTCTGTCGACGCGCGCCGTCGGTTCGGGTGACGCCCGGGAGAACATTTCCACGCTGGCATTCGGCCGCTATTCGGTGTCCGCGTGGAAAATGCTCGCCCCTGATTTCCCCATGCCGCCCGCCTCGTTGAAGCCCGGCCGGATTCAGGTCGTCACCGACACCGTACGGGAGGCTCAGGCCGTCAAGATGACCGCGGCCGAGGCGCGCGAGCTGGCCTTGTCGGGGGTCGTCTCGCCGCTCCCGTACGGGATGCCCGGCCGCCGTGACACAGCTGCCACAGGGACGGCCGTAGAGCTTTACACGGGCCCTGACCTGTATGGCGCCCTAGGTCACCAGCCGGAATCGCCCGCACCTGTGGCAGGCCGGGCGACGCTCCGTGAGGCGGTCGAGGCGGGTATCTTCGGGTCGCTGTCGCTGTCCGGGGTCCGCACCCGCCGCCAGCGTGACGCCCGGTTCCCGGCCCCGGTTGGCACCGACGGGACGGCCGAGATTTACGAAATGCTGGCGCTTATCGAGTACGCCGCCGAGCGCGTGAATTAGTGGACGTGGGCGGCGACGACGCCGCTCACTGTCCCGACTACTGCGCTCGACGCGACGGCTATCCCGGTGACCTTCCAGCGGAAAGCCTCTAGCGCCCGGAGCCGCGACTCGTGGTCCGAGTGCAGCTTGTCAGCGTCATTGTTGCGCGAGTCGATAACCTCGATCCGCGTCAGCGCCTTTGTGATGTCCTGCCGCATTCCCACCAGCTCCCGGTAAAGGTCAGCGGTCGTAACCGCGCCCGGCGCTATCTCGGTCATGATTCCCCCTATGCGTCGAGGCTGATGGTTCCGTGGAAGTAGTACTTGTTGACGAAGCTGGTGGCGATCAGGGACAGTTTCCCGGCGTTGTCGCACTCGACCCATGCTGTCTGGCTGGTGGTGGTCGACCCGGCCGGGACCAGTTGGTTGGAGGCGGGCCGGTAGCCGCTGGGAAGCTGGAAGAACACGCTGGACGTGGCCGCCGCGCCGTTGATCTCCCCTATGACCTCGACCGAGTTGGGCGGGCTGGCGACCTTCCGGTACTGGAACACGACCGAGCCGCTGCCCGCGTTCACCCACCCGTTGCCGAGCACCCCGGCTATCCAGTTCTCGACCGTGAAGCCCGTCGAGGTCAGGGTGACCGCGATCGCCCCGCCGAACTCGAAGACGATCTTCGCCGGGATGGTGGCGTCGGCCGACTCGGAGACGAGCTGGATAGCCGCGTCGTCGTGGCTGGACTCCTTGCCGGATGTCAGGACGAGCCACGCCAGCTCGTTAGCGGAGCCCGCGTTGGTCGCCAGGGGGAAGATCTCAGCGTCCAGCGTGGCGTGTGTGCGCCCGGCCGCGGACAGGTCGAGCACTGGAATGCCGCCGGAGATGGCCATGCCGACCGCGGCGCCGCCGCCGTGCGCGTAGATGCCCTTGCCGTAGGTCTGGCCGCTGTTCGGGTCCGTCCCGGACACTGCGGCGATCGAGAACGCCAGGTTCCCTGTTCCGATCGCCGGCGAGTAGAAGAACTCGCCGGCGGTGTTGAGGATGAAGTCGGTCCCCTCGAACACCGACCCGGTGAACGTCGCCGCGCTGATCGTGGTCGCGTCGACGATCCCAGCGACAACGATCCCGGCCGCCAGGAGCCCGGCGGTAATCGTCCCGGCCGCGATGTTGGTCCCGGTGATGGTCCCGCTGGCGATCATGCCGCCGAGGATTCCAGCCGCCGAGTTGATCTGAGCCGCCGTGATCGTCCCGGCCGCGATCTCGGTTTCTGTGACCGCCCCCGACGCGATCAGCGCCGTTGTGATCGCGTTGTCCGCGATCAGCGACGTGGTGATGGCGCTGTCAGAGATCGCCCCGGTGCCGATCTGGTGGGGCACCCACGCGGTCCCGCTCCACTGGCTCAGCAGCAGCCCGTCTGACACGTCGTACCAGAGATCGCCCACGTCCGGGGAGCGGGGCTCGGTCGAGGAAAAGGTGACCTTCACGCCCGCCGGGAAGTCGGGGAGCGTGATCGAGTAGAACGTCGCCGAGCCGTCTTTGTTGATCGTCCAGCCGGTCCCCGCGCCCGGGTCGTAGTTGGGGGAGCGGAGCTGGGTAACGACGAGCGCGCCGTTGCCGCCCGCTACGTCATGCCGGAATGCCACGTCACACCGTCCGCGTGCCGATCGCGGTAAGCGTGCCCGTGGCGCCGCTGTCGCCGCCCGTCCATTGCGCCGTGAGAGCCTGGCCGACGGCCATCACGAGGCTGATCCCGGTGTCGCTGTCGCCGGTCGAGCCCCACGACGTACCGCCGATCAGCGCGCCGTCGAGGTAGACGTTGCAGACCGACTCGCTGACGTTGGACGAGCACTTGACGCTGATGATGGTGACCGACCACGTTTCCCCGGCCGCAGACGGCCCCAGCGGCGCGCTGGAACCGTCCCCGGAACCGTCGAGGGTTCCAGTGACCGACTTGTTGAGGGGAAGCGTACGGGGCATCGTGGGCCCGTCAGGCGCTGTAGGACTGGCGGATGAAGCTCACGCGCCCGGCGGTCGCGCTGGTGGCCGTCACAAAGATCTCAGACACGGTGTCGAGGGTGATCTGAGCCCCGGCCGCCAGGACGTAGCCGCCCGCCGACTTGCCCGCCGCGGTCTCCGCGTTGCGCGGGTCGTCGGCCGCCACCCGGGAGAACGTGATCACCACGTCCTCGTCGAGCGCGGTCAGGATGGTACGGGCCCGCTCCCCGTCGGTGCCAATGATCCGCTGTACCGCGGTCCCGCCCGTCGACACGACCACGGTCCCGGCCGACGCGATCTCAGGCACGCGCACCTGCACCTTGACGGGGTTGTACCTCGACCCGTCGAAGTCTTCGCCCGGCTCGTCGGCGGGGGTCGCCGCGGCGGCCTGCTTCCGGGCGCTGTCGACCAGCCCGCCGGGCCGCGGGGGGAACAGCTCGTCCAGCTCGCTCATATCGGCACCGGAACCTTCCTGGCCGCGCTGGCGACCGCGTTGTCAGCCCCCGTCATGTGGGCCAGGCCGATGATCAGCAGCGCGCCGCCTACGGCCACCTTGGCGACGCGAATCCATGTGTGCGCTTGCCCCAGCGCCTCGAGGAAACCGGCGAAGTTGGTCAGCCCTGCCAGCCACGAGGGGAGGTCGAGGTTGTAGTTCGCGGGGTTGGCCGTCTGGCCGAGGATGTTGGTCCCCTCGGTCGTCCCCTGGCCGAGCCCGGCCGCGAACGCCGACGAAACCATGATGGCGTCGACGTTGCCCGCGATCGTGTACGGAGTCGCCGTGGGGTTCTGCGCCGCGAGCTGGGCGTAGATCTGCGCGGCCGTCTTCCCGTTGTACGGAGACGACGCGCTGTTCGCGTACTTGTAGCCCTTCCACTGCGCATTCAGGTACGCCAGCGCCTGCGCCTTCGTCGCGTTTGGGCTCAGGGTGGCGGCCATGCTACTGCGCCGTGGCGACGGTGGCGACCTTGCCCGTCGAGGGGTCGACCGCGTTCGCGTGGTAGTACTTCCACGACTCCGCGATGTCCATCGCCGCGCCGATGATGAAGATGGTCGGGGACTTGGCCAGGATCGCCAGCCCGCCGACGATCACGGCCGAGGTCCAGGCCGCGGTCTTGACCGAAGCGTGGACCGTCTGGTTAGCCGCGGGGGCCGCCTTCACGTCCGCCAGGTTCGGCGCGTTGAGCTGCCAGATCCCGTAGACGACGGCCGCCGTCAGCGCGCCGACCTGGATTTCCTCTGATGGCTTGAGGCTCACTTCTCTCACTTCGCCTTCGTGGTCTTGATGGTGATCTTGCCGCTCTTGCCCGCCTTGCCGCCGGGGCCGATCGGGGTCACGGTCACTTCGTAGGTGTGGCCCGACTCGAGCCCGCCGTAGGTGGCCTCCGGCTTGTTCACCGTGGCCGTCCTGCCGTTGATCTTGCCGGGGCCGGTGATCGTCACCCGCCACTGAGTCGCGTCCCCGACGCCGGTCCACGCCACCACAGCGTCGTTGCTGGACACGCTGACCACGCGCCCGGCCGTGATCGTCGGGGTGGTGTTCCCGGTCGTCGCCGGGCCGGTCGAGCTGGTGAGCACGACCGGCGGGTCAGACTCCGGGGGAGCGCCAAACTCGGCCTTGGCCGCGTACACGATCGCCGCCTGCGTCGACGTGATCTTCTGGCCCGACAGCCAGTCACCGAGCGCCGTCGCCACCGTCTGCGGGTCAAAGCCGATGTCGGCCAGCCCCGACTGAGCCGCCTGCGACCACTGGGCATTGGTCCCGAAGCCGCTCGTCGTCCCCACCGCGCCGGTGCTGATCCCGTTGGTGTAGGCACCGACCGGGTAGCCGCCTTGCAGCTCGGCAAGCGCGGCCTCGTCCTGCGCCGAGCCGACCGGGTAGCCGGTCTGCGGGTCGAGGCCTGAGCCAGTGTCCGCCGCCGTGCTCGACGCCGCGGCCGCGTTCTGCTTCATGCGCCAGGCGACGTAGGCCGCGCCAGCGCCGCCCCCGGCTACGGCCACCTTCCCCCACGTGGGCAGCTTCTTGAAGGAGTCCAGCGGGTTAGCCATGCCAGTTCCCCCAGCCGAGCCCCGGCGCCTGCGCGGCCGGGGTGGTCGAGGGTGGCCCGGGGGTCTCGTACGCGATGTTCCCGGGGCCGCCGTAGGCCGTGTTGGCGAAGTCGGGGAGCTGGGCGCCGTTGAGCACGCCGGGGGTTCCGTCCGGGGAGTTGTTCGGCACCGCGGACAGCGCGAAGCGCGCCGCGACCGGGTTCTCCTTGGTGACCGGCCACAGCAGCCGGAAACCCACGTCGTCGGCCCCCAGCAGCCGCCTGACGGCCGTACGGCCGGTCGGGGTGTTCTGCATCCACCCGGCCGTGTCCGTGGCCTGAGAGTGCGCGTCGTAGCCCGCGTACTCGTTCAGCGTCTGCGTGACCGAGCTGACCGGGCGGGCTAGCACGTTGGCGTAGGCGTTGCCGCCGTCGTTCTCAGGCATAGCGGCCGGGCCCTGCTTCCAGCCGCCCTGCGTGAAGCCGCCCCACGAGTCAGCACCCCACGTGCCCCCCTGGTAGACGGCCTCCGTGGCGTCGGTGGCGACGACAGGAACGTCGACGGGCACGACGGGGTCAGCGGTCGGCACCTGCGGGTTCGGAACGTCCGCACCTGGGTTGACCTGCGGCACCCGCCCTGAGTTGCTGTTGGCCGTCGAGTCGACGTTCAGCCAGTCAGTGGCGAGCGCCGGCTTCAGCGCCGCCATCAGATCAGCCCTTCTGAGCGGCGGCCAGCGACTGGCTGAAAGCCGAGCCGGTCGCGCCGATCACCTTGGCCGTGCCGGTCGCGTTCACCACGAGGGTTGCGACCAGGGCCACGGTGGTGATGCTCAGCAGAACCTTGGTCACTGAGTCCACGGGGTCACCTTCTATCCGTTCACTATCGAAAACAGGGGGTCGAGGAGAGACTTCCGGCCAGCCGCCACCGGGACCACGACGGCCGCGGCGAGCGCCACCCACGCGACCCCCGTCACAACCGGCTCTAGCGAGGGAACCTGAGACAGGCCCCCCGCGATCAGCCACGCGATGCCACCGGCCACTGGGATCTTCAGGTCGATCTGCTTGTCCGAGTACCACTTGTCGCCGAACGACAGCCCGGTCAGGATCAGGATCGGGGCGCTGTAGCCTGCCATCTCGCCTCCTAGTACCAGTGCGGGCTGCGCGACAGCCAGGCGTTATAGGCGGCTACAGGACTGCCGTAGCGGGCCTTGATGTACGTCAGCCCGGCGAAGATCTGCACCGTCGGGTCCGTCGTCTTCTTAGCGCCCACCGTCGCCCACGTCGTATCGAGAAACTGCGCGATCCCGAACGCCGTCGAGCCCGGATTCTGAGCCATGTTGTTCCAGCCGCTCTCGCCGTTCCACAGCGCCACCAGCGCGTTCCACTGATCCGGTGACGACCAGCCGAAGCTGGCCATCATCCGCTTAGCGATCGCCTGGTTAGCCGCCGCCGTCGACGAGTGAGCCGACATGTCCCCGGCCGCCGCCGGGCCGCCCGAACTGGGCGACTCGACGGCTGTCGTGATCGTTTCGGTGACAGGCGGGGAAGTGCTCCCCGACAGGACCGAGCGAACCGTGTCCGAGATCGACGAGCCCTTGATGCCCGACCAGAGAACGATGCCCCCGGCCGTCGCGTACGCGACGGAGAAGCCGTTCACCTTGCCGGGCACCGTCGGCCCCCTACAGCTGCGGGAGCTTGTTCAGCAGGGGCAGGGAAGTCAGCTTCGGGGCCAGGACGACGCCGATAAGCACGCCGACCAGCACGGGCACTGCCTTGCTCATGATGATTCCTTTCCTGGCCTCAGACGAGGCCCTGGATCTGGCTCAGCGAGCCCTTGACGGAGATGAAGTTGACCAGCTCGTACAGAGTGCAGCTAGCGGCCCACGAGCCCACCAGCTCGATCTCGTCACCGACGTTGGTGTTGAGGTAGCCGAGCCCCAGCTCGGCGCCCGGCTCAAGGCCGAAGTCCCGGTTGAACGGGAGGGTGAAGACGCCCGTGTCGAGGCCGGTCCCGGTGTCGATCGTGCCCGCCAGGCCGAACGCCTCGCTCATGTCGTAGTGCCAGACGTTCTGGTCGTACTGGACGAGCATGTTGCCCTTGTAGTTGATCTGCAACGGGTCGGGGAAGTCCGCGCTCGACCGGGCCGGGGCGCTGGTGGTGTAGTTCATGAACAGCAGGTTCCGCAGGGGGTTGCCGAGCCCGTTGTTCGGCAGCTGGAAGTCCGAGCTGCCGTTGAGGCCCTGGATCGAGGCCCGGTTGATGTACTGGGTCGAGCCGAACGCCGTGGGGGCGGGCTGGAAGCCAGCGTTCGCACCGTTCCAGTAGCCGCCGAGCCGCACCGTCACCTTCACGACCGGCTCGGTGGTCGGGGCGGTCGAGTAGACGTTCCCCGACTTGTTGACGGTCAGCGACAGCACGTACGGGCTGTTGGTGGTCTGGTTCATCAGCGAGCCGACGCCAGTCCGGTTGACGGCCTCGACCGGGATGCGGAACACGACGTTGAACGACCCGCCGGTCGCCCCGGTGCCCGTGGTCACGCTGTAGACCGCGTTGTTCCGGGGGTCTCCCGCCTGGCTGTAGCCGAAATACTTCATCCCCATCGACAGCGCGAAGCTGTCGAACGACCCCACGATCGAGGTACCGCCCGCGTCCTGGAAGTTCACGGTGGACAGGATGTTGAGCGGCGCGTCGGCGGTGAACGCCACGTCAGCAGAGTTTCCGCTGGTAGTGGCCTTAACCTCGACGTAGATGCACCGCAAAATGTTCGTCGGCGCAATCTCGTAGTCCTCAAGATCGGTCGTCGCGGTGTCCAGTGTGATCGTCTTGGAAAAGCCGGTCTGCCGGACGGTCGGCTGGGTGCCGCCGCGGAACGGGCCAAGCACCGGAGCCTTGGACGCCGAACCGGACGGCTGCGCGGGGGCCGTAGCGGGAGCTGTAGCGGTCATTTCAACCCTTCCTTAGTGCTTCCCACCGGAAGCCAGATGACGGATCGTGCGGGCCCGGTCAGCCGCCAGGAGCGGCATCGACGGGTCGTAGCTGAAATCGGGGGCCGGGATGCGGAAACCCGCGTCGTGAAGCGCCCGCGCGTAACGGAGAAGCCCTTCCGCCTCGTGCTCCGGTACGCCGTCCGGGGTGATCTCGAGGTAGATCGTTTCGTCCCGGTCCCACCGGGCGTGACGCATCGCGTCGTAGTGGGAGTCGTAGGCGGTGTTCGCCTGGACTTCCCGCCCGTCGGACATGCGGAAAGACGCCCACTTGCCCGCGCTGCCCGCGAGGGTGTGGAGCGTCATCGCCTCAGAAATGCGCTTGGCTGCATCGCTCACGACGAGCCCGGCCGGTGCCTGCAATGTCTCTCCCTGGTCGAAGGGAGAGCCGCCCGCCCGGCGGTCGTCACGAGAGCCTGTTAAAGCCTCCCGCTAGGCGGGCGGCTCTCGTGACATCACCAGCATAGAGCATGTGCTACCACGAGTGCTACGGACCCACCAGGGCCAAGTAGGGGCCGGTTAGGTTGATCCACAGAACCTCGCTCACCGTCGCGTCACCGATCCGGTACAGCCGCAGGTTCCGGACGACCTGCTCGACCCGCTTGGGGTCCACCCCGCCGATCTCGCCAAACCTCTTGACGTTCCGCTCGTCGTTGTCGCGCGTCAGGAACAGGTGAGTAGCCGAGCTGTACGCGAAGCTGGTCACGCTGCCAGTCGCCTGGCTGCCGCTTGGCTTCTGCAAGCTGATCCACCCGGCCGAGCCGCCCGCGCGGCCGTTGACGAGTAGTTCTTCCAGGTGCTCGTTCAGGTTCATCATGACCGCGGCCGAGTGCGCGTCGTCGAGGAACGTCACCGACCGGCCCCGCCGGTACTGGTCGTTCAGCGCCGAGCGGAGCACGTCGCCTACACGCTTGCGCCGGTCGGCCGGGGGGACGCCCATCACATGCGGCGGCCAGACGACGTAGCCGTCTGGCTTGCCCGCCAGGAGCTTGCGCGCCGGGGGCCACACCGGAGTCTCGCGCATGTTGAGCGTGCGGGCCCACGCCACCGTGGTCGGGTCGGCTGGCTTTGGCATCAGCGCGACGTACGACAGGTCAGGGTGCTGCTTCATCGTCGCCTGCATGAGCTGCCACATCAGCCACGACTTGCCGTTGCCGGTCGGGCCGATCGCCACCACATGCTGCCCGGGGTGGTAATCCCAGTACTCGTCCAGCAGCTCGGCGCGGCTAAGCCTTAGCAGGCCCATTGGACCGTGGGGGAGTACGCGGGGGAGCAACGTGGGCCGGGGCGGGAGGCGGGGCCGCGTCCGCCTCGATCTTGTCGACGAGGCCGTGCAGCTCGCCGCGCTTGTTGCCCGGAGGAACGGTCGCCTCGATCAGCTCACGCAGCAGCCGGAACAGATGCTCCACCAGCACTCCCTAGCAGCTCGTCCGGGTGAACCGTGCCGGGCAGCGCAAGGCCCGGACGGTGGTTCCGCAGGCACTGAATACCGACCGACACGCCCACGCCCACCAGCGCCGCGTACGGGCCCGACGAGCACACCTTGTCGAGCGCCGCGGCGAACCGCGCGTCGTTCTTCGCCACCTGCACACAAGCGTCAGCGATCGCCGGGGCGTTGTTGGCGATCGTCGCCGCGTCGGCCAGGTAAGCCGCGTTGCCTGTCGCCTTCCCCGCCATCAGGACCAGTGCCGAGCCGAGCTGGGCCAGGCCCTGCACGCCGGCCGCGCGGTCAGCGTCAGACAGCGACGTAGCCGCCTTCGCGGTCGTCCGCGACTTGTCCTCGTTCCGGGGGCGCCCGGGGCCGCGCTTCGGCTTGTCCGCGGCCGGTGCTGGCTTCTCCGGGCGCTTCGGGGGCGCCTGCTCGGCGGGGCCGTCCTCAGCGTCCATCACCGACCGGAACGCATCGTTGATCGCGTCGGCCTGCTCGGTAACCTCGACCGGCTTCCCGCCTTCGGTCGTCAGAGTCGGCATGTCAGCCCCCCAGTGCTTCGGACGCCAGCCGGTCAGCGTCGCCGAACAGCGCGGAGGCCGCGCCGATCTCCCGGCCCGCCTCGAAGATCTCGTACGCCATCAGCGCGGTTGCCGACACCATCACGAGCCGGATCAGCCAAACAGGCATGTCTAGTCCTTCCCGATCGCCACGGCCAGGGCTACGAGGCCGACGGCAAGAGCCGCCAGGCCGAGCACTGCCAGCGAAACCATCGCAGTCTTCGTGTCGGCCGCCGTGTCTTTGAGCTTGTCTGCCGCATCGTCCACCGTCCGCCGCAGGTTGAACACTGGCACTCCAGGGGGGCGTGTGTAACATTTCACTAGACGGTAGCACAGGAGGTAGCACCATGCCGAGAGGCCCCGCGCCACAGTGGCGAGCCCGGAAGCCGCCGGTTTCCGACGCCTACATCCTCGCCGCGATCGACCAGGCCGGGGGACTCGGCAAGCATCACCCGGAGACCGGCCACTACGCGGTGATGGTCATCCGCGACCTGGCTGACCGCGCCGAGGCGAACGAATGGAAACTGAGCCTGTTCCGGTGCGCGCACTGGCTCAGCCGCCACGACATCGCGCCCGTATCCATTTCACAATGCGATATCGAGCGTGACGGGACCAAATTTAAGATCACCTTCCGCGTGACCGATAAGACGATCGCCCGGAAGCACCAGCTCGAAACTCACGGCACCGACCGATCCAAATGGGCTTACGACCCGCGACGGAGGAACACAGAATGACCGCTCACGTCTGCCCTGACTGCGGACTGCTCCACGACATCCCGGCGCCCGCGGCCGGGCCCGACCCGTCCGTCGAGATCGCCCGTATCAACGCCGAGCGCGACAAGTACGTCGCGCGCGTCAGCGCCCGTATGCAGCGCGACGAGCTGGACACGGCCGAAGACATCGCCGAGACCGAAACGGAGGCCACAGTAGCCGCTGCGGCCGTCGAGGGGCAGATCATCGCGGCCACGCTCGACGACGGCCAGGACGACGAGACCGAGCCCGACCCGGTGATCGTCGACGCGCCCGCCGTCGAGGAAACCGAGGTCGACGAGGAACCGCCGCCGCCCGCCGACGACCATTCCCCGAAGCCGCCCGCCAAGACGCGGGGACTCGGATTCTGGTAAGCCTTTCCCGGCCACCCGCATTTATGACCACCCCACAGCGCCAAAGCAGGCAATTTGCCTGCGGTAATTTACGTCCTTTCGCGCGTAGGGGCGTAGGGGCGCGGCAAGGGTGCTCACAGTGTGAGTACCCTTGGGCACACGTAGGCCCCCAACACCAGCATTGATGGTGTTGGGGGCCCCATGCTGTCGGGCTAGGTAGTGGCTAGGTCGACAGTTCCGCGATGTCCTCGGCCGTGAACGCCACCACCGGGAGCGGGGAGAGCCGCACCAGCGCGTTAGCTATCGTCCCGTCGAGGCAGTGGGACGGCCGCCACAGGTGGTAGTTCATCCCGGCCGCGGTGAGCGCGTCACGCCAGCGCCGCTGGTCAGGGCTGAGAACGCCAGTCTGGCTCTTGCACTCCGCGATCAGCACGCCCTTCCGGCTGGCGATCACGAGATCGGGGAACCCGGGCCCCCACGAGCCGCGGGAGTCGCGGATGTGGAAGTGAAGCAAGCCGAGCTGCTTGCACATCTTGCGGATCCGCTCCATGAGCCCGGCTTCGGTCATCGACCAGGCCCGCGGGTCGATGCCGGTCACTGGCCGCCTCCCATCAGCCAGTCGAAGACGACGAGCGCCATGCCGATCACCAGCAGGAGCAGGACCACGACCACCAGGACCACCCACGCGAACGCGAACGCGGACATGCCGGTGAACAGCATCATTGCTGCCCCCTGATCCGGTCGGCCAGCGTGCGCCGACGAGCCGGGGCCGGGGCCGGGGTGGGGACGGGGTGGCTGAGGTCGTCAAGGATCTCCTGCATCTTGCCGATCAGCTCGTCCAGCAGGTCGAGCTTGCCGCTGATCGAGTCGAGCTGGGCCAGCAGGTCGGCCTTGGTCGGGTTCGCGGCGGTCACTTGGCACCCCTGTTCTTGATGCGGTCAGCGACCGCGCGGATGATCAGCGCGAGGTCCGCGCGGAAGACGATCGCCAGGACGAGCAAGGTGAACATGAGGTCACTCATGCTGCACACTCCAGGGGTTCGGGGGCCGCGGCACCGGCCAGCGGCGCGAAGATGCGGGGGAGGGTCCGCCAGGTCCGCTGCGCGCGGATCGCTATCGGCGGCTCGGCCTCGACGAGCACGCCGTCCGCTAGCAGCTCTTTGAGGATCGCGCGGACGGTGCTCACGGACAGGTATCGGTATTCGGCCAGGTCGGGGCGCTTGGCCTCGATCGCGTTCGCTTCGGTGGTCACGGTGTAGGCGGACAGGGACATGCCGTGCTTCCGGTCGGCCAGGGCCAGCTTCCGGCGGCCGATCTTGCTCACGGGGGTGTGACGTTGCAGGTTAGCGACGGCCGCCAGGACGAGCCCGCGGCCGTGTTCGCGCAGCGTCTTGCCGATCCGGGCCCGCTTGTCGCTGACCGGGGCGCCGGGGTAGGCCCGGCGCTCGGCCGGGCGGGAGTCCGACAGCGGGCGGACGAATCCGTCGTCGTCGACACCGGCTAGCCCTTCCTCGCGCATCCACTCGACCGCGGGGAGGTCCGCGGGGGCGTAACTGCCGATCAGTATGGGCTCGGCGAACATGATCCGCTGGTAGATCCGCTGGGAGCCCTTCGGGCCGGTCCACGGCTCGAGCGGGGCCGTCCGGTACGCCTGCGTCTTCTCGTCGAAGCCGGTCTCGATGGAGTACTTCTTGCGCTTGGCCTGCTCGTCGGCCAGGAAGCCCCGGGAGCGCTTCTGGTCGATGAG
>Ga0164242_10006362_pt1 | contig 13004 bp, 12 predicted proteins | sample OricomgcompostMG_FD_108783 | JGI IMG/M metagenome (GOLD analysis project Ga0164242, IMG submission 108783) | Miracle-Growth compost microbial communities from Emeryville, California, USA - Original compost - Miracle growth compost (MG) ... | reverse complement strand
GGGGTTGGGTCAGGTTGCGGTGCGTCCGAATGACGAGCTGCTGGCGGGTGAACCCGTCGGCATGATGCCGGGAAAGCCCGGCGCCCTGGACGGAAGCGAAGGGCGGCTCTATTTCGAACTCCGGCGTGACGGCAAAGGGCTCGATCCTGCGCCCTGGCTCGGCCTCGATTTGAGGAAGGCGAAGAAATGAAGCGCATCGCGTTTGTCGGCATGGGTATGGTCATGGGCTTTGGCGCGGCGCTGGGCGTGATGAGCGCCAAGGGCGCGGACGACGCCTCCGCCTATCGCCAACTCGACCTGTTCTCCGACGCCTTCGAGAAAGTGCGCGCCAATTATGTCCGCCCGGTGCCGGACAAGGAACTGATCGGCGACGCCGTCCAGGGCATGGTGAGCGCGCTCGATCCCCACTCCTCCTACATGAACGCCAAGAATTACGGCGACATGCAGATCACCACCAACGGCCAGTTCGGCGGCGTCGGCATCATCGTCGAGCAGGAGGAAGACGGCCTCATCAAGGTGATCTCGCCCGTCGACGGCACGCCCGCCGCCAAGGCCGGCATCAAGTCGGGCGACAAGATCGGCGCCATCGACGGCGTGACCATCATCGGCATGCCGCAGGACGAGGCCATCGACAAGATGCGCGGTCCCGCCGGCACCAAGGTGACGCTCACCGTGATCCGCCAGGGCGAGAAAAAGCCCTTCGACGTGACCTTGCAGCGCGCCATCGTGCAAGTGGACCAGGTGACGTTCCACCGCGAAGGCGATATCGGCTATATCCGCATGCCCGGCTTCAACCAGCAGACGGCCCGTGGCCTTGAACGCGCCGTGCGCGCGCTCAAGAAGCAGATCGGCCCCGGCATCAAGGGCTATATCCTCGACCTGCGCAACAATCCGGGCGGACTGCTCGACCAGGCGATTCAGGTCTCGGACGATTTCCTCACCAGCGGGGAAATCGTCTCCACGCGCGGCCGCCACCCCGACGACACCCAGCGCTATGACGCCAAGAGCGGCGACATCCTGGAAGGCAAGAAGCTGGTGGTGCTGATCAACGCCGGCACGGCCTCGGCTTCCGAGATCGTCTCGGGCGCGTTGCAGGACCACAAGCGCGCCACCATCGTGGGCATGACCAGCTTCGGCAAGGGCTCGGTGCAGACCATCATCCCGTTGGCCGATGGCGGCGGCGCGCTGCGCCTGACCACGGCGCGCTACTACACGCCGTCGGGCCATTCGATCCAGGCGCAGGGCATCATCCCCGACATCCAGGTGGCGCAGGGCGACGAGTCCAATGTGCCCAAGCTGGCGCGCCAGTCGGAAGCCGATCTGCGCGGCCACCTCGCCGGCGAGCCCTTGCCGCCCAAGCGGCTCAACGCCCCCATCATCAAGCCGGCGCCGGGCAAGAAGTATGACGACTTCCAGCTCTCCTATGCGCTGGACCTCATCAACGGCAAGATGACCGTGGCCTCGGCCAGCACTCCGGCCGCCGCCAACGGCAACGCACCGGACAAGAATTAGACGCGCGTCGAAAATGCCCGGCTCTTTTCAGGGCCGGGCGTTTTCACGTCCCGTTCAGGCGGGCACGGACATACTCTGGACAAACACTGGCCCGCGCCGCTGTGTTATGGCGGCCGTTGAATGCCGATATTGCCGGTGCGATTTTGAGGAGTTGCGACGTGAAACGCCTTGTTTGCCTGTTGTCCCTGGGTTTTGCGCTGGCGGCGGCGCCGGTCCTGGGCGCGGTGAAAGACGTTCCTCCGACCGTGGCGGTGGTCTCCCCGCCGCTCAGCAACAGCAGCATCGGTCCTGGCGGCTGCACGCCGCTCAATCCCTGCGCCGTGGCGGCGCCGGCCCTGGGCAATGCGATACTGCCGGCGCCGGAAACCCCGCCCCAGCCCGACCTGTCGGCCGCCGCCACACAGGACCCCGCTCCGGCCCGGCCCACCGCCGATTGCCCACCGGTGCGGGGGCGCGGTGCGTTCGCCGGCCGGGCCGGTAGCGGCCGTGGGGAGGGCCGCCGCTTTGCCCGGGCTGGGGCCGGCGGCGCCGGGCGCGGCGCGGAAAGCCGGGCCGCCCGTGACGCGGCCGGCTGTCCCCGCCCCGCCGCCCCGGCGAAATAGCCGAAAGCACGGGTTTCCTCTCTTTTCGCGCGCGCGCCCAGCAAGGGAGCCGCGAGGGAAGGGGTCATTAACCATAAGGAAACCCTGATCTGTCTTCCATGGCGGCATGGCTGTGTATGCCGATTCCGACGCCGCACCGGCGCCGCCCAAAGGCGCGCGCGCGCTCGCCCTTGCCAGTGCCGGGCTGGCCTGCCTGCTGATGGCGGCCGCCGCCACCATCACGCTGCTGGGGCATGGTCCCGGCGCCCTGGCGCGGCTGGAACTGGCGCCCCCGGCGCAGGTCCACGCCGCCGCGCCCGTGCTGCGCGCCGCGGCGGTGCCGGACACGCCGATGCCGGCCGTCACCCAGGTGCAGCGCGCCGGGCGCGCCCTGATCGCCGATCCCGCCCTGATCGAGAACACGCCGCTGGGGCCCTTGCCGCGCATCGCCGATGATGGGCGCAAACCCATGACCGCCTATGCCGCGCCCGCGCCGGCGGGCAAGCTGAAGATCGCCATCGTGATGATGGGGCTGGGCCTTTCCGCCAAGGCGACCGACGCCGCGCTGGCGAAACTGCCTGCCGCCGTCACGGTGGGCCTGCTGCCGTATGCCTCGGACGCGCCGCATTGGCTGGCCGCGGCGCGGGCGCGCGGCCATGAAGTGCTGCTGGAAGTGCCGATGGAGCCGTTCGATTTTCCCGACAGCGATCCGGGCCCGCACACGCTGCGCGCCGGCAGCGCCACCGGCGCCAATGCCCAGCGCCTGAACTGGGCCCTGACCCGCTTCACCGGCTATGCCGGCGTCACCAATTTGCTGGGGGACCGGCTGTTGTCCGACACCGAGGCGCTGGCGCCGGTTCTCACCACCCTGTCGCGGCGCGGGCTGTATTTCTACGACGCGGGCAACGCCACCCAGTCGGTGGCGCCGCAGGTGGCGCAAAGCCTGGCGGCGCCTTTCGCGCGCGGCCAGGCCGAGATCGACACCATCCAGACGGCGCTGGAGATCGACCGCAGCCTTTCCGCGCTGGAGACCGCCGCCCGCGAACATGGCAGCGCCGTGGGCACCGCCTTTCTCTATCCGGTGTCGGTGGACCGCATCGCCCAATGGGCAAAGGGTTTGCAGGCGCGGGGGTTTGTACTTGTCCCCGTCTCGGCCATAGTATCGCAGCCCAAATAACCACGCGCGACAACGACAGGAACGAAAATTCCTCGCGCCGGGATGCCGAGAAAAATGCATAGCGACCTTCCCTATCGTCCCTGCGTCGGGATCATGCTCGTCAACAGCGACGGCAAGGTCTTCGCCGGCAAGCGCATCGACCAGACGCTGGAAGGCTGGCAGATGCCGCAGGGCGGCATCGATGCCGGCGAAAGCCCGCGCCAGGCGGTCTGGCGCGAACTCAAGGAAGAGACGGGCACCGACAAGGCCGAGATCGTCGCCGAACGGCCGGACTGGCTGACCTATGACCTGCCGGCCCATCTGGTCGGCGTCGCGCTGCACGGGAAATATCGCGGCCAGAAGCAGAAATGGTTCCTGGCGCGCTTCACCGGCCGGGACAGCGACATCGACCTTGCCACGCATGAGCCGGAGTTCTGCGATTGGAAATGGTTCGGCCTCGACGAACTGCCCGGCCTGATCGTGCCGTTCAAACGCCCGACCTATGAAGCCGTGATCGCGGGCTTCCGGCCCCTTGTCGGGGGCAAGGATTAAGGCCGCTTATAGCGGTGGCCAGCCCGGCTTCGGCTCTACCCGGACTCCGGCCTGGTCCACCAGCAGAATCCGGTGTTCCGCGGCCCCGCGTTTCCAGGCGGTCTCCAATTCGCGTTCAACGCCCAGTCCTCGCGCCGTCTCCAGGAGCTGGCGGAACTGGTTCGTATCGAATTTGCCGTAGAGGTCGAATGCCCCCGTGGCCATCTTGCGCATATTCTCCACGATGACATGCGGCGGCGAACGCCAGCTCACCGGCGTGGTCACGCCGACGCCGTCGCTGGTGACGATCACGCCATGCCACCACAAAGGTGGAATATAAAGGGCATCGCCCGCATCCAGGCCGGCGGAAAACCACTCCAGGCGCGCGCCCGCGAGCACGTCGAAGACCGAAGGGTCCTCGTAATAATCCTCGTCGAAGAAAATACGGCAAAGCGCCCGGCTGTGGGGATTGTCCACTTTCAAAAGCCCCACGCGCTTGGTGCCGGCGACCTGGCACATCAGGGTCTCGTCGAAGGAGTGGTAATGCCAGCTCGAGCCGGCGTTGCGGAAAATGAAGAACCGGAACGGCGGATAGCTGAAGCCCAGTTCGCCCTCGGTGAAGAACGAAAAGCCGCTCAGATCGGCGGCCATCGCGGCGGTCCCGGGAACGCATCCGATGGCGGCAACCGCGCCGCGCTCCGCATCGTGCAGGCGATCGATGGCTTGCGCGAAGGGAATGTTCGTGATCCCCGGCGTGCTTCGCTTTTTCGTGACGTGATTTTCGTGCGGCCAGAAAGGCACCGCCTCGGAGCCGCAGATACGCTTCAGATAATCCCGGTCGCGCCATTTGCGTGCCGCGGGCCAATGGCTGACGGCGCCCTTGATGACGCAGGGGCGGCTGTTGGCGACATAGGTGTTCTTGAATACGGGCTCGGTGAGCCTGTCGGCGTGCAGCAGAGGAACCGGCGCCGCCGCCGCCATTCCCGGCACATTCCTCAATATGGCATCCGGCATGGTTTCTTGATGGCTTATTATTTGCCGCTGGATGCGTCAGTCTCAGCCCATACATGCCTTGGCCGCAAGTTCGGATGACGTGCGGCAGGCCGATCGCGTATGTTTTCATTCCGCAAACCTCCGCTGCAGCGCGAAATTATTTTCGTTTACGTCAACTGCGATCAGAACATTCTCGCCGACACCGGCCCGCGAACTTTTTTCCGGAAGTCCGCCATGACGCTCTTCAGCGTATCCATGCTGACGATCTTCGCCGCCGCGCCGCGGAAGACCAGGCCGTACATGTCGAATGGACGGCGACCTCGCCGACGCCACGAGTTGGAATTCTGCGACTGGAAATGCTTCGGCCGCGACGAACGGCCCGACCTGGTCGTGCCGTTTAAACGCGCGACATACGAAGTCCCGCTGTCCGCTTTTGGTCATAAGCAGCCAGGCCGATCGCCGGCCGGCCGCTGGATCAAGACGCCTTGACCGGCGCGGGGCCCGCGAACTTCTTCTGGAAGTCCGCCATGAAGCTCTTCAGCGTGTTCACGCTGGCGATTTTCGCCGCCGCGTCGCGGAAGGCCAGGCCGTGCATGTCGATGGGCTGGATCAGCACGGCGAACAAGGTGGCGTCGGGCGTGCCTTTCAGCTTCGGCGCGAACGCCGCGCCCAGCCGCTCCAGGCTTTTCTCGTCATCGGCCAGGGAATAGGCCACGGCGGCGCGCAGTGCGTCCATCCGCTCGGGGGCGGTCAAGGGCGCGTCGCCGCCACGGGCGTTCAACAACTCCTCGATCTTCTGGCCGGCCACCGCCCAGTTGCCGCTTTCCCAATAGATATCGGCGCGCAACTGGCGCGTATCGGCGCTGTCGTCGACCGCGATCAGGTCCAGGGCATTGTCATATTGCTTGAGGGCGGCGAAGGCGCGCGCTTCCAGAATCAGCCGGGCATGGACCATGTCGCCGGGCAGGCCGGTGATCTCGGAACCGCGCAAGGTGGCGATGGCGTCGCCGGGCTTGGCGTCCATCAGTTGCACCGCCGCCAGCCGGGTGGCGACCTGGGCCTTGGCGACACCGTCCAGCCGCTTGTCGACCTGATAGGCCAGCAGCGTGCTGGCGGGCGCCAGCAGATCGACCGCGATCAGTCGGTCGGCCATGCGGCGGATCATCTCGTCGCCGTCCGGCCCGATCGGCGTCAGGTCGATATTGTCGTAGAACATGGCCAGCGATTGCACCGGCGAAAGCTTGTCGGCGGCGCCCTTGAGATACAGGCTGATAAAGGCGGCGCGCATGTCGTCCTGCGCCGCCCGGGCCGCGTCGCCGCTGAAATTCTGCGTCGCCACCCGCAACGTCTTCAAACCGTCCTGCCAGTCGCCTTTCTTGAAATAGAGCGACGCCAGCTTGCGCAGCGTCTTTAATTCCAGCCCGTCGCCGCGCCAGCGGAAGCGCAGTTGCTCCAGTATATCGATGGCCTGTTTCGGCGGAATCGCGCCGGCGCGCAGCCCCGCGTCCGTGCGGTAATAGATCGCGGCGGCTTGCTGGCGCTCGTCGCCGGTCTTCTCCACGGCGGCGAATTCCGGCACGGCGGCGTCATAGCGGTCTTCGGCGGCGGTGACGCGGGCCTTGTCCAGCCGCGCCTCGATCGCCATCGCCGGCGGCAGGGTCTTGGGCAGGCGCAGCAGGGCGGCGTCGGCCAGATCGAGCCGCGACAGTTCCAGCGCCGCCTCGGCATCGGCCAGGATGGCGCGCGCCCGCCATTCCAGGGGATAGCGCGACAGCACCGCGTCGGCGGCCTCCAGTTCGTCATGCGCGGCCTTCCAATTGTTCAGCCCCGCATCGGCCAGGCCGCGCCAGAAGGCGGCGTGGCGGTCATTGTCGAATTGGGGCCCGGCCAGTTCGTTGCGGGCGTCGCGATAGCGGCCCATCTGCACCTCGGCGGCCGCGCGCATGGTGGCAAGCTGGATGTCGCCCTTCAGCGCCGGATCGCTGCTCTGGATCAGGTTTACCAGGCCCAGCGCCTCGGCGCCGAAATCCTGCGCCAGGTAGAAGCGCGCCAGCCGCAGGCGCGCGGAATTCATCTGGCTCGGCGGCACGGTGGCGATGGCATGGTTCAGCGCCCGCTCGCTCGCCAGGAAGCTGCCGCCGTTTTCCTTGCCCCATTTGGCGAGGTCCAGGAAACTGGGGCCGCCCGCGATATGGGCCAGCGCCGCCGGCGAATTGGCCACCGGCGCCTGGGGCGGGGTCAGCGCCATGCCGCCGGGGCGCGAGAGGGTGACGCGCGTCCCGGCCACGCCGATCGCCAGATCGTCGGCATAGGGTGCGATCACCAGGCCCTGCGCCGTGGGCAGGGCGGCGAAGGCGGCGAAGGTTTTCTGTGTTGACACGGCATAGCCCGCCGCCGACGGCACCACGCTCAGCGTGTCGCCGCTGGCCGGATCGACGATCTGGAAAACCTTGTCGGCGCGGGGCAGGGTGGTGGTGAGCGAAGTGCGCTTGGGGTCGGCCTGGTTGCGGGCAAAGCCGATGGCGATGGCGTCGCTGGCGACATCGCCGCCGATGGTGACGCGCAGCGTCTGGCCTTCGGCATGTGCGGCGATCTTCGCCGGGGTCTTCAGGCCGATGCGCAGCACCGCCAGTCCCGGATTGGCGGAGGCCTCCACCGTGGTGGCAAAACCGTCCAGCGCCTTTTGCAGGCCGGCGGCGTCCGGCGCGGGCGCATTCTCCAGCACCACCCAGGCGGTGGTGCCGCGCACGAAGACGGCGGCGGCGCCGGCGCCGCGAAAGCTGAGGCTGGCGCCGGTCTTTGTCCGTTGGCCGACCGCGCCGGGTTGGTCCGGCGCGGCCATGGCTTCGGCGGGTTTGGCATCGGCCGTTTTCGTCCCGGGCTTGCCGTCGCCCGTTTTGGCATCCGCCTTGGCGTCCGCCTGGGCGTCGGGCTTGGCCTTTGCGTCGGCGGTGTCCGCCGGTTTCGCCGCCGCGGGCTTCTTGCCGGCAAGCCGCGCCGCCGCATCGGCGATGACTTTGGCCTGCGCCGCGCTGGCGCCGGCGGCCATTTTCGTCACTTGCGGCTTGGCGGTGAGTCCGCTTTCGCTGGGCGGCACATAGGCGGCGGCGTCGGTCTTGGGTGCCAGGATGTCCAGCACCACATGATGGCCGTCGCGGAAATCGTGATAGCCGGAATCGGAATCGGTGGTGAACTCCACCAGTGTGTTGCCGCCGTCCAGGCGCCAGGCGGCGTTCTTCACCCAGGCGGGCGGAAATTTGCTCAGGATGGAAAGGTCCATGCGCGCGGGCGCGCCGAACTTCACCGTCAGCTTGCCCGCGCCGGCGAACACCGAATAGGGCACGTCCTTGCTCCAGTCGAAGACCAGGCGGGTGAAGTTGCTGTAGCCGCCGGCGCGCAGCTTGATCTGCGGCAGGCTGGCGGGATCGATGGGCTTGGGCGGTGCGGGCTTGGGCGGCGGTGGCAGATCGGGCATGACGCCGTTGAAATCGGCGGGCGCCAGATCGACCACGGCTTTGAGGCCCTGCTGGCTGACATGCAGCTTGACCGGCTGGCTGAGCGCGAAGCGCAGGGTCCTGCCGTCGCCATCGGCATGGCCCGAGGTGATGAGGCCGGGCGCGGCGGCGGTGACAGCGGCGATATCGAGGTTGGGCTTGCGGTCGAAGGCAATGGCCAGCACCGCGCCGGTGGCGCTGGCGGTGACGTTCGCCGGCCGGTCGAAGGTGAAGCTGAGGCGGCGATAGCCGCCCTGGGCGTTGCCGGCGACCCGGTCGGCGGCAAAGGCGGCAGTGGCGCAGAGCGCCAGCGCCAAGACCGTCACAACCCTTGGGCCAAGCCGTTGAAAAGTCACCACTTACGTCCCCTCTGGCGTCAGTATGGCGGGGCGGCGTTAACCCGGGGTTAAGGCTAAGGAACGGCGCGTATGGCCGTCATTTGCTTTTCGGCGCGACAGGCGCGGCGCTGGCGGTCTGGGTCGGAGCCGCCGCCGGAGCCGCCGTTGCGGCGACCGGGGCAGGGGCGGCCGGGGCCGGAGCGTCCGCCGTTTCCGGCAGGGCCAGCCGGTCGGCCAGCTTCACGGTCAGGGCCTTGGCGTTGTCGGCGCTCATCTTGGCCAGCACCAGCGAGAGCACATCCGCCTTCATCGCTTGCGCCACCGGCACCAGCACGTCATCGGGCAGGGCGTCGAAGATGCGGGCGGCGTCGGCGGGCTTCATCGCCGAATAGGTCTTCACCAGGGCGGCGATCTGCGCCTTCTGGGCGGCGTCGCGGTCGGCCAGCAAGGCGGCGATCTTGTTTTGCAGGGTCTGGAGTTGGGCGATCTTGGCGTCCACCCGCTTCTCGGTGGCGGCCAGGATGTCGGCCTGCAGCTTGATCCTGGCGTCGCGCGCATCCAGTTCGGCGCGCCGGCGCGACAGGCTGGTGAGGATGTCGGCCTCGGCGGCCGAGGCGATCTGCTGATCCGGCTCGGCGTAATCGGCGTTGGCGGGCTGGGGCGTCTGGCTCAGCGAAGCGGCGGCCGCCGAGATCGAAGTCTGGGCCAGGGCGGCGCCGTCGCGCACCAGGCCGGTGCCGTTCAGCACCAGAAGCGCGGCCAGGCCCAGCACCAGGCTGGGCAGCAGGCGCAGAAGGCGGGGCAGTTTGGCTTTCATCACTGGTTCACGCTGATCGGATTGCGGGCGGCATGCAGGCGGCTCATGATGCTGCTGGAGGGCAGATGCAGGTCGGCCAGTTCCAGCCCATTCTTGGCGGCGGCGGCGCCTTCCATATTGCCGCGCTGCGCCGCGGCGGATTCCATCCGCTGGGCGATGCGCTCGCCCGAGACGGTGAGCACCGAGAGTTCGTCGATATGCAGGCGGGCACGCTTGAGGCGCTCGTCCAGGGTGGCGGCGGATTCGCCGGCCGCCGCCTTGAGCGCGCGCAAGGATGCGCCGGCTCCGGCGATGGCCATGTTGAGTTCGCCCACCAGGCGCCCCAGCCCTTCCTGGCCCTTGCGCACGGCGGCCAGGCGCCGTTCCAGCAGGATGCAGTAGCCCAGCGTGGCGGCCAGCAGCGCTTCCAGGATCAGTTCGGCGATGAAGGTGAAGGTCATGGCGATCTCTCTAAAATTGAAAAAGACGCTGGCGGCGTTCACAGCAGCCGGGAGGCATCGGTGCGCTCGATGGCGTCATCGACCTTGACCGCCACCGAAGTGCCCACCCGGCCCATGCGGCCGGTGAGCAACGGCACGCCGCCGCAGCGCAATTGAATTTTCGAGTCGGGCGTGGCGCCCAGCATCAGGGTCTGGCCGACTTCCAGGTTCATCACCTGGTTCAGCGGCATGGCCTGCTCGTCCAGGATGGCCTGGATATCGACCTTGGTGGACCAGAGTTCGGTGGCCAGATGGCTTTCCCAGATCGAGTCGCGGCCGAATTTCTCGCCCATGAATTGTTGCAGCAGCAGCTTGCGGATCGGCTCCAGCGTGGCGTAAGGCAGCAGCAATTCGATGCGTCCGCCGCGATCCTCCATGTCGATGCGCAGCTTGACCAGGATGGCGGCGTTGGCGGGCCGCGCGATGGCGGCGAAACGGGGATTGGTCTCCAGCCGGTCCAGGGTGAAATCGACCGGGGCCAGCGGCTCGAAGGCGGCGCGCATGTCGGCCAGGATCACCTCGACCATGCGCTGCACCAGCGTGCGCTCGATGGTGGTGTAAGGCCGGCCCTCGATGCGCATGGCGGACGAGCCGCGCCGCCCGCCCAGCAGCACATCGACGATGGAATAGATCAGGTTGGAATCGACGGTGAAGAGGCCGTAATTGTCGAGTTCCTCGGCATGGAAGACCGCCAGGATGGCCGGCAGGGGAATGGAATTGAGATAGTCGCCGAAGCGGATCGAGGTGATGGAATCCAGGCTGACTTCGACATTGTCGCTGGTGAAATTGCGCAAGGACGTGGTCATCAGCCGCACCAGGCGGTCGAAGACGATTTCCAGCATCGGCAGGCGTTCATAGGAGACCAGCGCCGAATTGATGATGGCGCGCACGCCCGACTTGTCCTGGCCCTGGTCGGCATTGACGTCGAAGCCGAGAAGGGAATCGATCTCCTCCTGGTTCAGCACGCGCTCGGCGGCGCCGCCGGGAAGGCCGCCTTCCGCCGGAAAGGTCTCGGCGGTTTCCGGTGCGGCGGGGATGTCGTCGGCCATGATCTGCTCTTCGTTCTGGGGCGGTGAAAGCGGTGCGCGGCGGTTACTGGACCAGCATTTCCTTCAACAGCACGTCGCGCACATGATAGGGCGCGGCGGCCACGTTCACCCGGCGCAGCAACTCCTCCTTCAGGCGCATCACGCCGGCCGACCCTTTGAGGTCTTCCAGCCTGAGTTCGCGCAGATAAGCCTGGAACTGGTCCTTGACGCGGGGCATCAGCACTTCCATCGCTTTCTTCTGCTCGCCATTCTCCAGCTCCAGCGACACCGAAAGCTGCAGATAGGCGGGGGTGGAATCGGCGCTCTGGATATTGACGGTCAGCTTGTCGAGGTCGCTGAACGCCACGTCCGGCGGGGTCAGCGGCACGTCCTCGGCCTTGGCGCGGCTGGCGCCGTCCGTCTTGGCGAGGAAGAAATAGGCGCCGGCGCCGCCGCCGCCCAGCACCAGCAGTAATGCCGGCACCGCGATCATCAGCATCTTCTTGGAAAGCAGCTTCTTCTTCGGCGCGCCTTCGGCGGCTTCGCCCTCCGGCTTGTCGCCTTCGGCTTCGGGAGTCTTTTCTTTCTTCGCCATGGAAGCTGTCCGTATCTTGCGTGCCTCACCCTAGGCAAACGTGGTTAAGGAGCGGTTGAAATTGCCGCCCGCGCCGCATCCGCCCCGGCAGAATTTTCCGCGATCCCGCCGGCGCACGCGAAAAGTCCAATAAAACCGGGCCTTTTGCGCTGGCATGGCGGCTGCAACACCCCTTCCCGTCGGTCCAGAAAGGATCCGTGAGGCGTCAAATGGATAATTCACTTCTCATTAGTCTTTCGCAGCAGATCGCGGCCTATCGCTCGATGGACGTGATCGCGAACAACATCGCCAACGCCTCCACGCCGGGCTTCAAGCGCGAAAGCGCCAAGTTCGAGGAGTATGTGAGCCGGATGCGCCCGGCCGAGGGCCAGACCGGCCCGCAGGCCGTCAGCTTCGTCAAGGATGCCGGCACCACGCGCGACATCAGCCAGGGCAACATCACCGCCACCGGCGCGCCCCTCGACATGGCGTTGAACGGCAACGGCTTCTTCACCATCGCCACGCCGCAGGGCGAGCGCTACACCCGCGACGGCCATTTCAGCCTCGACCAGGACGGCCGCATCGTCACCTCCGACGGCTATGCCGTGCAGGGCGAAGGCGGCGCCATCACCATCACCCCCACCGACGGCGACATCCATGTCGCCGCCGACGGCACCATCTCCAGCGTCGTCAACGGCACGCTCAACCAGTTGGGCAAGCTGCGCCTGACCGACTTCGCCGACGCGCGCAGCCTGACCAGGGAAGGCGGCAACCTCTATGCCGCCAGCCAGCCCGGCCTTCCCGCCACCGCCACGCTGGTGCAGGGGGCGCTGGAAAGCTCCAACGTCCAGCCGGTGCTGGAAATCAGCAAAATGATCGAAGTGATGCGGGCCTATGAGGCCACCGCCACGCTTTCCAAGTCGCAGTCCGATCTCGACCGCGACGCCATCACCAAGCTCGGCGCGATGCCGAACTAAGGAGCAGACCCATGCGCGCCCTTTCCATCGCTTCCACCGGCATGCTGGCCCAGCAGACCAATGTCGAAGTCATCGCCAACAATCTGGCGAACATGAACACCACGGGCTTCAAGCAGCAGCGGGCCGAATTCCAGGACCTGCTCTACCAGAACATCCAGACCCCCGGCGCCCAGACCAGCGACACCGGCGCGGTCGCCCCCAACGGCATCCAGATCGGCGCCGGCGTCAAGACCGCCGCCATCTACCGCGTCACCACCCAGGGCGACCTCAAGAGCACCTCCAATCCTTATGATGTCGCCGTCCAGGGTCCGGGCTATTTCCGCATCCAGATGGCCGACGGCACCGACGCCTATACCCGCGCCGGCAATTTCTCGCTGTCGCCGCAGGGCCAGTTGGTGACGCAGCAGGGCCTGGTGGTGCAGCCGGGCATCGCCATCCCGCAGAACACCATCAGCGTCTCGATCAACGCCCAGGGCCAGGTCAACGCCACGGTGGCGGGCAACGCGACGCCGCAGACGGTGGGC
>Ga0164242_10006361_pt1 | contig 13007 bp, 13 predicted proteins | sample OricomgcompostMG_FD_108783 | JGI IMG/M metagenome (GOLD analysis project Ga0164242, IMG submission 108783) | Miracle-Growth compost microbial communities from Emeryville, California, USA - Original compost - Miracle growth compost (MG) ... | reverse complement strand
CGCGAGCGAGCCGCGGGAGATCCCCCACACGTTGAGCTGCCCGGCCACCTCGCCCTCCCACTCCATGACGAAGGGCACGCCGCTGCCGTCGCGGTACTGCTGCAGCAGCCGGCGGATTCCCAGGCGCATGTCGACCGAGACCGGGCCGTCGGGACTCGTGGCCTCCCAGGGCCGCAGCCATGCACGGTTCGAGAGCAGCTCCTGCTGCAGCACGCGCGCGTCCTTCTGGCGGATCAGCCGGATCGACACCGGCCCATGACGCTGCGGATCAGTGAGGTCCATGTCGCTCCTCCCGACCGCTTACAGCGACTGTGCGAACCCCTTGACCCACGGCCGGAGCTCCGGCCCGAGGTCCTCTCGGTCGACGGCCAGCTGAAGGATGGCCTTGATGTAGTCCACCTTATCGCCGGTGTCGTAACGACGCCCCCGGAACACGACACCATACACGCCGGCATCGGGATCGCCCGCGAGCTCCTGGAGCGCGTCGGTGAGCTGGATCTCGCCGCCCTTGCCGGGCTCGGTGCGCTCGAGGATCTCGAAGACGTCCGGTGAGAGCACGTACCGGCCGATCACGGCGAGGTTCGAGGGGGCGTCCTCAGCCGAGGGCTTCTCGACCAGGCCGGTCACGCGCACCACGTCGGTCTCGTCGGTCGGCTCGACCGCGGCCGCACCGTACAGGTGGATCTGCGACGGGTCGACCTCCATCAGCGCGATGACCGTGGCACCGCGGCGGTCGTACTCCTCGAGCATCTTGGGCAGCAGCGGGTCGCGCTCGTCGATGAGGTCGTCGCCCAGCAGCACCGCGAAGGGGTGGTCGCCCACGTGCGCCTTCGCACGCGCGACCGCGTGGCCGAGCCCGCGCGGCTCGCCCTGACGCAGGATGTGGATGTCGGCGAGCTCGTTGGACTCCTGCACCTTCGCAAGCTTGGCGTCGTCGCCCTTGCGCTTGAGAGTGTCTTCGAGCTCGGGCACCGAGTCGAAATGGTTCGCGATGTTGTTCTTGTTGCGTCCGACGATGATCAGGACGTCCTCGATCCCACTGGACACCGCCTCTTCGACGACGTACTGGATAGCGGGTTTGTCGACGACCGGCAGCATCTCCTTCGGCATCGCCTTGGTCGCAGGGAGGAAGCGGGTACCCAGACCCGCTGCAGGGATGACGGCCTTGAAGGGCTTATGTGACATGGCTCTCATGTTAGCGACCGTAGAATCGGTGCATGGCCGACCCGATCGATGACGCGAAGCGCGCCCTGCGCGCCGAGCTGCGCGAACGACGCCAGCTACTCACCGAGGCGGCGAGGCGGGATGCCGCAGCCGGTCTCGCCGCCCAGCTCGAGGCTCTCGTCGACCACTTCGGGGCGAGGTCTGTGTCGTGCTACCTGTCGGCGCGCGCCGAACCCGAGACCCGGCCGTTCCTGAACGCGGCCACCTCCCGCGGCATCCGGGTCCTGCTCCCGATCACCCGCGTCGACGGCCTGCTCGACTGGGTCGTCGCCGACCCCGACGCGGACGTCACCGAGGGCGTCCTGGGAATCCCGGAGCCGGTCGGCGAACTGCTCGGCCCCATCGCCGTCAACGACGTCGACCTCATGATCATCCCGGCGGCGGCCGTCGACCGCACCGGGATGCGCCTGGGCTGGGGCCGCGGCTACTTCGACAAGACCATCGGGTCCATCCAGAACTGCCCGCCGGTGTACGCCGTCATCTATGACACCGAGCTGCTCGACGAGGTCCCGCGCGATCTGCACGATCAGCCCGTCACCGGCGTGGTCACCCCCACGCGCACCATCACCCTCGCGCCCGAGGGACGCTGAATCCGGAGAACAATGCCCACCTACGCCTATGCCTGCAAGAACTGCGGTCACCGCTTCGACGCCGTCCAGTCGTTCGCCGACGCCGCGCTGACCGAATGCCCCGAGTGCGGCGGTGCGCTGCGCAAACAGTACGGGTCGATCGGCGTCACCTTCAACGGCTCGGGCTTCTACCGCACCGACTCGCGGAAGGCGACCGCCTCCGGCGATTCGGGTGGCGCTTCGGCGCCGTCTTCGACATCATCGTCTTCGGAGACAAAAGCCTCCCCCGCAGCCGCGGGCTCGTGACCGACGCACGTCGGCGAACATCCGGGGGGACCGACATGATCAAAGGCTTCAGAGAGTTCATCGCCCACGGCAACGTCATCGACCTTGCCGTCGCGGTCGTCATCGGCGCCGCCTTCAGCGCGGTCGTCACGGCGATCGTGGAGAGCATCATCAATCCGCTGATCTCGCTGTTCTGGAAGGCCGATGACAACGGCAACATCGGTTTCACGCTCCATGGGCTGCACGGGGATGTCGTCTTCCCCGTCGGCAACCTGATCACGGCGCTGATCAGCTTCCTCGCCATCGCCGTCGTCGTCTATTTCGTTTTCGTCTACCCGATGAACCGCTACAAGGAGCACCGCGCGGCCAAGCTCGCCGAGGGCGTCACCGAAGAGCCCGAGGCACTGCCCAGCGAGCAGGAGCTGCTCGTGCAGATCCGCGATCTGCTGGAGAAGCAGAAGAGCTAGTAGTGCGGCGGCTTCTCGCGCCGCATCCTCTCATCATTCGGACCGGTCTCGGCCTCGAGGTCTCCCTCGTCGGCCGGGACCGGTTCTTCACGTGTGCCCGGAGCCGGCGTCAGCCGGGCGCGACGTGACCCCGGCACGTGCACGACGTGCTGCCGCTCGCGCGGATCGTCAGTCGACATCGATGGGCTGGGTCTCGGCGTCGGCGCGCGGTGTCTCCGGGTCGACACCGAGGATTCCGGCGATGCGGATGGCGACCGCCGCCGGGTCGCTGTAGAGGTCGAACGAGTGCACGCGCACATAATGCCACCCGAGCCGGCGCAGCACCTGCGGACGCAGCCGCAGCGCCTCGCGCAGAGAGCCCGACGCGGCCTCGGGGTCGGACTCGGCGACCACGGCCTTGCCGTTGTACTGCGCGACCAGGGGCAGCAGCCCCCGGTAGTGCACGTCGACCGAGACGCCCAGGCGCCGCAGCTCGCGCGCGAGGGCCAGCGTGAGCGGGTCGGCGAGGTCTTCGAGACGCGCCTCGCGGGCACGCGCGGCGATGCCGCCCAACACCGTCATAAGGGTGGATGCCCCGTGCTCGAGCCTTCCCTCGTCGAACGCCGACGGGCGGATGCACGACACGATGACCATCGACCGGCGCGCCCGGGTCATGCCGACCGTGAGCAGCCGCTCACCGTCCGGGGTGGACAGGTCGCCGAAGTCGGTGAGCACGCGTCCATGTCGGGTCAAACCGAAGCCCAGCGAGAAGACGACGCGGTCGCGGCTCTCGGCGACAGACTCCTCCAGGGTCAGGACGGCGAAGGGCTCTGCGGTGTCTCGGGAGAGGAAATCGGCGACGTCCGCACGGCCGGCGAACGCGGCATCCACCGCCGCACGAACCCGCTCGGCGTGCTTGGCACTCGCGGTGACGACCATGAGCGATTCGCCACCGCGATTGACGGCATGCTCGACCACGAGCGTGACGACCCGGGCGACCTCGGCGTCGGGGCTCTCGACCGCGCCGGTCTGCGGGTCGGGGACGCCCATGCCGCCTTCGACATAGTCGACCGTCAGACTCCCCCGTCCGAGGTACGAGCCGGCCCAGGGCAACGAGACCAGCTCACCGCCGTAGAAAGCGTCGTTGACGAGCTCGGCCAGGTCTTCGCCGCCCGCACGGTAGCTGCGCGTCAGCGTCTCGACCGGCACGAGCTCGGCAAGACGCTCGAAGACGCTCACGGTGTCGAACGGTTCGTCCTCGTCGTCACCCTCCCGCTCCACGGGGGCGCGGCCCGCAGCGACGCGGAACGGCGTCGGCTGCTGTGTCACGGGGTCACCGAAGGCCACCACCTGGCGCGCCCGCCGCAGGGCCGGCGCCGCCTCGGCGAGGTTGGCAGCCCCCGCGTCCGCGATCAGCACGGTGTCGAAGGCGAGGTCGTCGGGGATCTGCGACACGTCGTAGGGCGACGCGATCCAGGCCGGCGCAAGGGTCTCTGACAGCGTCGGTGCGATGGTCAGCAGGCCCGCCGCGGTGATCTCACCGGCCTTCAACGCACGCTTGAGGCGTTCGGCCTCGTCGGCGTGGTCCACCAGGCCGATGCGCCACTGCGCTGCGAGGCGTGCGGCCAGAAGCGGACCGGATGCCGCGACGTGCGCCTCGTCGACGAGCCGGAAGTCGCGCTCCAATCGATCGACCACGCTCGTGTTCGCGCCCAGCAGCGCCCGGTCGGTGCGCAGCAGGTGCTCGAGCGCCGACTGCCACCAGGCGAACTCGAGCTCGGCACGCACCCGTTCCTCGGCCACGTGGCGCACGCTCAGCTCGAGCAGGAGCGGTTCGAGGCCCATCTGAGCCAGCTCCGTGCGCAGCGTGGCGCGCTCGACGAGATTCTCGAAGTACGCGGAGTCGGCCGCGAGTCCGCCGAGCGACCGGATGAGAGCCTGCACCGGCTGCGCCGCCAGCGGTTCGCTACGGCCGAGGATCTCGTCGAGCCGCTCGAGACCGGCCTGCGTGCGCTCCCAGAGTGCCGCGACCTCTCCGATGCCGACCGGCACCTCGGGGCCCGCGACGGCCTGGTCGGCGAACGACTCCCACTCGCTGCGCTGGCGCTGAATGCGCACGAGCGCGTCGTGCATGTCGGTGACGTGCACGCCGGGACGCACGTACTCCCGCGCAAGCCGACGGAGGCGGCGCCGGTCGGCGCCCTTGAGGTTCGGCGCATCACGCCGCGGCGCGTGCGCCTGAATGAGCTCGGTCAGCGGACGTTCGAACACCGTCGCACTGAACTTGTCGAGAGAGTCGCGGACGCCCTGCAGCAGTCGCAGGTACGTGCCCAGCTCCGTGATCGTGCGGAAGGGCCGCATTCGGGTCTTGGCGACCAGCTCGTACCCGCGCTCGAGCAGGGCGGGCACGTCTTCACGATGCAGGGTGCGTGCCAGCGCGTGGGCGTCGCGCGCGGCAGCCGTCGTGGGGAACGTCACGCCGTACCACGGCGAATCGTCGGGACCGAAGCGGAACTCGCCCAGCTGGGCCGCCGCGACGAGCTTGTCAGCCGCCGTGCGACGTGCGTCCTTCAGCCGTTGCAGCGTCGCCGCATCGAAGCGCGCCCGGGTCGTCGGCGGTTCGTTCACCGCGGCGAGCGCGGTCAGCTCCCGCGCGATGTCGAGCGCGGAGACGCCCAGCTCGGGGCGGATCGAGGTCAGCGCGCCACGGTAATCGCGCAACACGGTGCGCAGACGCACCAGCGCGTCGTCGACCTCGGCGTTCTTCGGGGCGGACGCCTTCTCATTGCGGCCGATCGCGCGGATGAGGTCGCGCCGCAGGTGCGCCGGCGATGCGGCGAGCCCGTCGAGACCGATGCCCGACAGACGGTGGCGCACGCCCTCGAGGGTCGAGCGGCGCGCGCTGACCACGAGCACCTTCTTGCCATCGTCGATGAGCGCGCCGAGCGCGTTGATGACGGTCTGGGTGCCGCCCGTTCCGGGCAGCGTGTGCACGACGAGGGACTGCCCGTCGACGATCCGCGCCAGGACGTGCTCCTGTTCGGCGTCCGCGTCCAGCAGGAAGGTGTCGGATGCCGGGGGTCGTTCATCCGGGTCGGTGACCGGCGGCGCGTCCCGGCGCAGCGACAGCAGCTCGCGGTCGTCCTCATGCCCGGCGAGGGCGTTCAGCAGCGGATGGTCGAGTCGGCGCAGGTCACGCGCCTGCCGCGCCCCGACATCGGCGAACGTGGAGATCACCAGTCGGGGGCGCACGCTGAACGACGGGATGTGCGCGGTGAGCTGTCGCAGGTGATCGATGACCGGCTGCGGCTTGAACACGCCACCCGAGGTTGCCAGAGCCGCCAGCTGCGTGCCGTCGATCTCGACGCCGAATCGGTCGCGCAGCTGTCGCACGAGCTCGGGGTTGATCGTGAAGGTGCCGTGCAGCTTGAGCTCGAAGTCGGTGTGGTGCCGGCGAATGGCGGTCGGGCGCAGCAGGACCGGCGCGACGAAGCTCTCGTCCCCGAGCTCCCAGGCGGCCAGCCCCACCGCGAGTCGGACGGCGTCGAGGCCTCGCGAGGTGAGCAGCTCGACGCTCTTGGAGGCGATCTGGGCGGCGGCCAGCCGCGCGGTGCGCAGCGCGACCTCGTCGCGGAAGAGATTGGACAACAGCGTCGATCGCCCCGTGATGAACTGCGGGAGGCTGCCCGGGTGCGCTTTGGTGATCTCGATCAGGGGGTCGCGTCCGTCGGTGAACTGCACCAATGTCGAGCGACCGCCCAGGCGCGCGGCCTGCGCGCGAATGCGCTCCCGCTCCGGCTCTGCCACGTGCATGACGGTCACCCCCGGTTCCGCAAGTCTGAGGGACCCCGGGGTCACCGGTGTCGGGGCCACGTCGTCTTCCGTGCCGACCACCGCACGTCCCTCACCTCGCCACACAGGAACACCCTAAGCGGCTCGGCCCGGCGCAAGCGGCATCCGGCCCCGAGTTTCGCGCTATTGCGCCTGAGACACGCGCGGTGATCGGCGGTTCCTCCACAGGCGGGGGTCCGTGACGAGTTCTCCACCGATCGGCCGCCACGACTCCCGCGCGGCCTCGCGCCTGACCAGGATGGAGACATGACCGAAGCCACCTTCACCGTTCACCCCTCCCCCGTGGGCGACGTCCTCCTGGTGACGACTGCCGCGGGCCTGGTCTCGATGCATGTCCTGCACGGCAGCGAGCGCGACGTCGACGAACAGCTCGCGGCCCTCACCGTCCTGTTGCACACAGTGCCGGGCCGTGACGACAGCGACGCCGATGACGTACGCCGCCAACTCGACGAGTACTTCGAGCATCGCCGCACGGCATTCGACCTCACGCTCGACTGGCGCCTGGTCCGCGGATTCTCCCGCGACGCGCTCGAAGCCGTCTGCCGCATCCCCTATGCGCAGACGGCGGGGTACGGCGAGGTGGCGGTGACGGCCGGCATCCCGCGGGCTGCCCGCGCCGTCGGCAACGCCTGCGCACGCACACCGTTCTCGATCGTCGTTCCGGTGCACAGGGTCGTCCGCGCCGACGGATCGATCGGCGGCTACGGGGGGCGCGCGGAGGTGAAGCGCTACCTCCTCGAACACGAACGGGCCGCGGGCGAGTAGGCCGCCCGCGGCCCGTGTCGACGCGACATCGATGAAAAGACGACAGGAGAACAGAGACGAAATACCCGAGCAGGAATGCCACCGACCACGCAAGAAGAAACTGCGCTGCCTCTTCTTCCATTCTCGGAACACTCCGAATTCTGAACAGCGACATCATCGGTATCTCCGGTGTGGCCGGCGAACGCCCATCATCGCGTGACAGGCGCGTAGTAAGGTTGACGCTACGAAAAATCCGCCCACCCTCGTCTCCCCCGGAAGTAGGTCGTGCGTGAGAGCGTCCGCCGCCGACTCCGATACTGATCTCATCGCGCGAGCCGTCTCGGATCTCACGCGGCGCACACGGTTTCCGGTCGCGTTCGGCGGAATGCTGCGCGATGGCGCCGTGCACGTGAGCGCGGTGTCGGGGGCGCGCACACGACACCTCGAAACACTCATCGTCGAGTCGGGCCGCGGGCTCGGCGGGCGTGCCGTGCTCGAGACGCGACCACGGCTGGCTCTGGACTACCGCACGGCCAAGAGCATCACGCACGATTACGACCGGATGGTGCTCGGCGAGGGCATCGCCACCCTGTTCGCTGTGCCGATCGTGGTGGCAGGCACCCCGCGCGGCGTGCTGTACTGCGGTTCCTGGGGCCAGGCTCCGGTCGCCGAAGTGGCAGCGCGCCCCGCGGTGGCCGTGGCCGATGCGGTGGCCGACGAGCTGCGCATCCGCGACGAGGTCGAGCGCCGCCTGTCCCGTGCGCGCCTCGAGCCGGCCGCCGAAGCGATGCCGGCCGTGGCGCGCGAACAGCTTCGTGAGACGTATGCCGAATTGCGGCGTATCGCGGCCGATGTGCGCGACGCCGGAATACGGGAAAGGCTCACGCGATTGCACGAGAAGCTGGCACCGGCTTCTCCGGCCGATTTCGAGATCGGTATCAATGCCTCACTCTCTCCACGGGAAACAGATGTGCTCGCGTGTGCGGCATTGGGGTCGACGAATGCACAGATCGGGGTAGCACTGGGCCTGAAAGAGACGACCGTCAAGTCGTATCTCGCTTCGGCGATGTCGAAATTGGATGCCTCAACCCGCCATTCTGCGGTCGCCAAAGCACGACGCGCCGGAATTCTGCCTTAGCGAAAAGCTCAAAGCACGAATAGGCTGAATTCATGGCTCGAAAAATCGTTCATCAGCTCGTCGACGACATCGACGGAACCGTCCTCGGACCCGGCGAGGGTCAGACCGTTCTCTTCTCGCTCGAAGGCGTCGGCTATGAGATCGATCTGACCGACGACAACGCCGACGCACTGCGCGAGCTGTTCGCACCCTACGTGTCGGCCGCCCGCACGGTCTCGGGCCGCCGCCGGTCGTCGGGCAAGTCCTCCGCGGGACGTCGCGACCTCGCGGCCGTCCGCGCGTGGGCGCGCGACAACGGGCACCAGGTCTCCGACCGCGGCCGGATACCGGCCACCGTGCTCGACGCGTACGACGCCGCGCACTGATCACGCCGCGGCGAACCTGCTGCGCTGCCAGCCCAGCGCGGGCGCGATCTCGTTCGCGATGAGGTGGATGGACCGCAGCACCAGCTCGTGCGGTGGATCCACGGGGTGCGCCTGGAACACGATGTCGGTGGCTTCGGCCAGCACGGAGTCGGCGGTCAGTGCGTGCACGAGGTCGGCGGGCGTGCCCACGTGCACGTCCAGCAACGCCAGAGCCTCGGCCGTGGACACGCCCTCCGGCACGGCGATGCCGGCGCGCGCGGCCAGCGGCACCGCGCGTTCCAGCGCGCGCTCGGCGAGCGCACGGGCCGTGATGCGGTCGTCGGTCGCGAAGACCGTACGTGATGCGAACACCCGCGGCGTGACATGCGGCGGGAGCGCATCCAGGTAGGCCCGCACTATCGGCGACTGCGCGTCGGCGAGCGTTCCGGCCTCGCGAGGCTGCGTACGCGAGAGCATCAGCCCGTGCCCGACCGCCCCTATCCGCGCGGCGCCCTCCCGGGAGAACGTGGCCTCCCACAGCGCGGCGCCGAGCTCGGGCGCGGCCGGGTAGAGCGCCGCGCCCTCTGCGGTCAGCGGACGACCGGCCAGGGCATCGCTCAGGCGGCGCAGATGCTCTGCGTAGACCGTCCGCCGGGTCGCGGCATCCCTCCCGAACGCGGCGAAGGAGGCATCCGGCTGCCCGCTCCCCAGGCCCAGCTCGAGCCGGCCGCCTGACAACCGGGCGAGCACCGCGGCGTCCTCGGCCACCCGCACCGGATCTTCCAGCGGAAGCGCGACGACCCCGGTGCCCAGCACGATGCGCTCCGTGTACGCGCTCGCGTACGCGAGGAGCACGAACGGCGAGGGCAGTCCGCCCTCCTCTCGGTCGAAATGGTGCTGGGCGACCCACGCGGTGTCGAAGCCGGCGCGCTCTGCGGCCACGATCTGCTCGACGGCGAAGCGGAAGCGGTCTGCGGCAGTGGCCTCTTCGAGAACGCGGGTGAAGAAACCGAGTCGCGGGCGGATTGATCGGGGCATGTGCGGACTCCTCTTCGACGTCTTCCGACGGTAGAGCGCAGGAGAGCGCCGCGGGGCACGGGTGACCACGTGTGACATCCGGTGACGCTTTGTGACGCCCACCGACCCGCGGGCCGTAGGCTGAGCACGACCGCAGAATGCGCAACCGCCGACGACCCGAAAGGCACCTCCATGCCCGGAATCCACGCTGACATCACCACGACGTTCGGTGAGACGCCGCTCGTGCGGCTGAACCGTGTGACGGAGGGGGTGGACGCCGAGGTCCTCGCCAAGCTCGAGTTCTTCAACCCCGGCTCCAGCGTGAAGGACCGCCTCGGCATCGCTCTGGTCAACGCAGCGGAGGCCTCGGGCGAACTGAAGCCGGGCGGCACGATCGTGGAGTCCACGAGCGGCAACACGGGCATCGCGCTCGCGATGGTCGGTGCCGCGCGCGGCTACAAGGTGATCATCACGATGCCGGCGTCGTTGTCGAAGGAGCGCCGTTATCTGCTGCGCGCCCTGGGTGCTGAGCTCGTCCTCACCGACCCGTACAAGGGCATGACGGGCGCGATCGCCGTCGCTGAAGAGATCGTCGCCAAGACGCCCGGCGCGATCCTCGCGAAGCAGTTCGAGAATCCGGCGAACGCCGAGATCCACCGCACCACGACCGCCGAGGAGATCTGGCGCGACACCGAGGGCGACGTCGACATCTTCGTCGCGGGCGTCGGCACGGGCGGCACCATCACCGGCGTCGGCCAGGTGCTCAAGGAGCGCAAGCCCGACGTGAAGGTCATCGCCGTCGAGCCCTCCGACTCGCCGCTGCTGGCCGAGGGTCACGCGGGCCCCGCCAAGATCCAGGGCATCGGCCCCAACTTCGTGCCGCCTGTGCTCGACACCTCGATCTACGACGAGGTCATCGGCGTCGGTTTCGACGACGCCCTGGCCACCTCGCGCGCGCTCGCTGCCCAGGAAGGCATCCTCTGCGGAATGTCGGCGGGAGCCGCCACATGGGCGGCGCTGCAGGTCGCCGCGCGTCCCGAGAACGCCGGCAAGAAGATCGTCGTCATCATCCCCGACACCGGGGAGCGCTACCTGACCACGGCGCTGTTCGCGGACGTGCGCGAAGGCTGAGATGGGCACCTGGGGACGGATTCGAGAGGATGTCGCAGCCGCGCGGCTGCGCGACCCGGCTGCGCGCGGTTCGTTCGAGATCGCTCTCCTGTACCCCGGCCTGCACGCCATCTGGGCTCATCGCGTCTGGCACGCGCTGTGGCGCCGCCGGCTGCGACTGCTCGCACGCGCCGGCTCACAGCTGACCCGGTGGCTCACCGGCATCGAGATCCATCCGGGCGCGACGATCGGGCGTCGGTTCTTCATCGACCACGGGATGGGCGTGGTGATCGGCGAGACCGCCGAGGTCGGCGACGACGTCATGCTCTACCACGGCGTCACGCTCGGCGGCCGTCAGCGGGAGGGCGGCAAGCGGCATCCCACCCTCGGTGACGGCGTCGCCGTCGGCGCCGGTGCCAAGGTGCTGGGTGCGATCACGATCGGCGCGGGCTCGGTCATCGGCGCGAACGCCGTCGTCACCAAGGACGCCCCGGCCGACAGCATCCTCGTCGGCATCCCGGCCAAGCCGCGCCCGCGGGTACTCGGCGAAGACACCCGCTCGCTGCTGGCGGCGCCGGAGTACTACATCTAGACGCGGCTCGCCCGCACCTTCTTCTTGACGAGGAGCATCGGCAGCAGGAGTGTCGCCAGTGCCGTCACGGCCCAGACGATCACGGGTGCGAGCACCCAGGCCAGCGCGCCCGTGATGCGCAGGCCGCCGATCGGCAGCAGCACGACGATGAGCAACGCGATGAGCGTGGAGACGATGCCGATACCGCCCAGCAGCGCCGGCGCGTAACGCTTCGCCATGCGTGCTATCCACGGCGCCAGGACGCTCTGCAGAATCGCGAAGATCACCACGCAGAGCACGAAGCCCCACCAGTCGTGCCACCCGATCGTGAAGTCGGGCAGGATGAGATCGGCCACCACGAGCCCGAGCGCCGCGGACAGCAGAAAGATGAGCGCGCGCAGCAGGAACATGATCATGCTCCGACCCTAGCGGCGCGGCGGCGCGGCGGCGATCAGGCGTCGCCGGCGAGGGCGGCCAGTCGGGCCTCTTCGTCGGCCGTGATGCACGACTCGATCACGGGGCCCAGGGCGCCGTCCATGACCTGGTCGAGGTTGTACGACTTGTATCCGGTGCGGTGATCGGCGATGCGGTTCTCGGGGAAGTTGTAGGTGCGGATCCGTTCGGACCGGTCCATCCCGCGAATCTGCGAATGACGGGCGTCGGATGCCGCAGCAGCCAGCTCCTCCTGCTGACGCGCGAGCAGCCGGGCGCGCAGGACGCGCATTCCCGCCTCCCGGTTCTGCAGCTGGCTCTTCTCGTTCTGCATCGAGACGACGATGCCGGTCGGCACGTGCGTGATGCGCACGGCCGAGTCGGTCGTGTTCACCGACTGCCCGCCGGGGCCGGAGGACCGGTAGACGTCGATCTTCAGGTCGTTGGGGTTGATCTCGATCTCGTCGGGCTCATCCACTTCGGGAAAGACCAGCACGCCGGTCGTCGAGGTGTGGATGCGTCCCTGCGACTCGGTGGCGGGCACGCGCTGCACGCGGTGCACACCGCCCTCGTACTTCAGGTGGGCCCACACGCCCTGCGCCGGGTCGGTCGACGACCCCTTGATGGCCACCTGGACGTCCTTGTAGCCGCCCAGATCGGACTCATTGCGCTCGAGCAGTTCGGTCTTCCATCCCTGCGAGGCCGCGTACTGCAGATACATGCGCAGCAGGTCGGCGGCGAACAGCGCCGACTCGGCACCGCCCTCCCCCGCCTTGATCTCCATGATGACGTCGCGGGCGTCGTCGGGATCGCGCGGGATGAGCAGCCGCCGCAGCTTCTCTTCTGCTGCGGCGAGCTGCTCCTCGAGCGCCGGGACCTCCTCGGCGAAGGCCTCGTCTTCCTTCGCGAGTTCGCGCGCCGCATCGAGATCGTCGGATGCCGCGATCCACGCGTCGTGCGCGGCCACGATCTTCGACAGCTCGGCGTACCGGCGGTTCACACGCTTGGCGCGCGCCGCATCGGCATGCACCGCCGGATCGGAGAGCTCGACCTGGACGGCCTTGTGCTCTTCGACCAGTGCTTTGACGGAGTCGAACATCGCGGGCTCGGACACGTCAGGCTCAGCGGATGCTGTTCTCGTGGCCGTGGCTGTGGCCGCCGGCGTGGTTCGTGGTCGGTGCGGGGATCGACTTCTGCATCTGCACGAGGAACTCGACGTTCGAGCCGGTCTCCTTGAGCTTGCCGAGCACGACCTCGAGCGCCTGCTGCGGGTCG
>Ga0164242_10006360_pt1 | contig 13008 bp, 9 predicted proteins | sample OricomgcompostMG_FD_108783 | JGI IMG/M metagenome (GOLD analysis project Ga0164242, IMG submission 108783) | Miracle-Growth compost microbial communities from Emeryville, California, USA - Original compost - Miracle growth compost (MG) ... | reverse complement strand
GCCGGCGGCGACGACTTCGCCTTCCTGCGGCTTTTCCTTGGCGGTGTCGGGGATGATGATGCCGCCGGCGGTCTTCTCTTCGGCCTCGACGCGGCGAACGAGAACGCGGTCGTGCAACGGACGAAAGTTCATTGCTGGAGTCCCTCTCTTCACAGGATGGTGACAGTTTTCTGGCACTCGCCGAGAGGGAGTGCCAACGGCGGGGGATATGTGGGGACGGCCGGCGCTAGTCAACGGGCAGCGGTGAAAATTTTCGCCGCCGTATTGGCCGAATAAGACGGGCCGTTTACTCCGCCTCGCACATCCTCTAGCCAGAGCCAAGCGTCATGCGGGAAAGCGGAGGAGCGTCGCGGTGAAGCTGGTCAAAGGCGCCTGGAAAATCCTGGTCGGCATCAAGGATGCGCTCGTCCTGATTTTCATGCTCATATTTTTCGGCCTGCTGTTCGCGGCGCTCAATATGCGGTCGAACCCCGCGGCGATCCATGACGGCGCGCTCGATCTCGATCTCGACGGCACGATCGTCGAGCAGCCGCACGAGGTGAGCCCGATGGCGATCCTCTCCGGCCAGCAGGTGGCGCACGAATACCGCCTGCGCGACCTCGTCCGCGCGATCGATGCCGCACGGACCGACGACCGCGTCAAGGCGGTGGTGCTCGACCTCGATCATTTCGGCGGCGGCTATCCCGAAGCGATCAGCGAGGTGGCGACCGCGCTGGGCAAGGTGCGCGCCAGCGGCAAGCCGGTGCTGGCCTATGCCACCGCCTATACCGACTCGGGCTATCGCCTTGCTTCTGAAGCGAGCGAGATCTGGCTCAACCCGATGGGCGGATCGCTGTTCCTCGGGCCGGGCGGCTCGCAGCTCTATTACAAGGGGCTGATCGACAAATTGGGGGTCGACGTCCACGTCTATCGCGTCGGCAAGTTCAAGAGCTACGTCGAGCCCTACACCCGCGCCGACGCCTCGCCCGAGGCCAAGCAGGCCGACCAGCAGCTCTACGGCTCGATCTTCCAGCAATGGCAGCAAGGCGTGAAGCGGGCGCGGCCGCAGGCCGACATCCAGCCGTTCCTCACCGCTCCCGACAAGCCGATCGAGGCGGCCGGCGGCGACATCGCCAAGGCCAACCTCGCCGCGCATATCGTCGACAAGCTCGGCGACCGCATCGCCTTCGGCCGGCGCGTCGCCGAGATCGCCGGCGTCGCCTCCGGCAAGCCGGTGGGCAGCTTCAACAAGATCGACCTCGACGATTATATCGACGCCCATCCGCTGCCGACCAAGGGTGCAGCGATCGGCGTGCTGACCGTCGCCGGCGATATCGTCGACGGCAAGGGTGGCCCTGGCGAGGCGGCGGGCGACACCCTTTCGAAGCTGGTACTCGACGGCCTCGCCAAGAAGAATTTGAAGGCGTTGGTGGTACGTGTCGATTCGCCCGGCGGATCGGCGTTCGCCTCGGAAGAAATCCGCTCGGCGATCATGCAGGCCAAGGCGCAGAAGCTCCCCGTGATCGTCTCGATGGGCAGCCTGGCGGCGTCGGGCGGCTATTGGGTATCGACCGCCGGCGACATGATCTTCGCCGAGCCTAACACGATCACCGGCTCGATCGGCATCTTCGGCATCATCCCGACCTTCGAGAACACCTTGAAGAAGATCGGCGTCACCTCAGACGGCATCAAGACGACGCCGCTCTCCGGCCAGCCCGACGTGATCGCCGGCACCAACCCGACGGTCGACGCGATCTTCCAGGCGGGGATCGAGCATGGCTATAGCGAGTTCGTGGCTCGCGTCGCCGCGGCGCGCCATATGACGCCCGAGCGAGTCAACGAGATTGGCCAGGGCCATGTCTGGGACGGCGGCACTGCGCACCAGCTCGGGTTGGTCGACCGTTTCGGCACGCTCGACGATGCGATTGCCGAGGCGGCGAAGCGCGCCGGGCTCGATCCCGCCAAGGTCCATGCCGACTATCTGGAGAAGAAGCCGAGCAAATGGGCCAAGCTCGCCATGCAGTTCGCTCGCAACGACGATGACGACGACGATGCCGCAAGCCAGGGCGATGCCTTCAGCCGCATCGCCGCGCAGCGCCGCGCGGTGTTCGCCCGGGTGCTGGGCGAGATGCGCCGCATCTCGACCGGGGCGGCGATCCAGGCGCGCTGCCTCGAATGCGGCGCCCTGGGGCCGGCCGAGCCCGATCCCGGCGACGTCACGCTGATGCACGCGATCCTGGCGAAGCTCGGCGCATGATCGCGATCCGGCCCGCCCGCCCCGAGGATGCCGCGGCGATCGCGGCGATCTACGCGCCCTATGTGTTGACCGGCACCGCGACGTTCGAGATCGACCCGCCCGATACGCGCGCGATGCGCCACCGCATCGAGGCGTCCGACGGCTTCTACCCCTGGCTGGTGGCGACCAACGGCGATCCGGAAGGCGGCGTGCTGGCCTATGCCTATGCCTCGAAGTTCCGCGAGCGCCCGGCCTATCGCTATGTCGTCGAGACCTCGATCTACGTCGCCGGGCCGGTGCAGGGCCAGGGCATGGGGCGGCTGCTCTACGAGGCGCTGATCGACACGCTGCGCGCGCAGGGCTTCACTCAGGCGATCGGCGCGATCGCGCTGCCCAACGACCATTCGATCGCGCTGCACGAGGCGACCGGCTTCCGCCGCGCCGGCGTCTATCGCGAGGTCGGCTACAAGCAGGGCCGCTGGATCGACGTCGGCGTCTGGCAATGCGAGCTCAACGACTCCGCGATTCCGCCGGCCGAGCCGCGGCCGTTCAGCGATGTCGGCGTGGTGCGGGGGTAGATTGTGTTTCAGCGAAGCTGAGACGGTTGCGGTGCCGGCCCGCTCCTGCGTCGCTGAAAACGAGTCCAACGAGAGATAACGATCAATTACGCCGTTCGCATCGAGCGAAGTCGAGACATGGTGCGTCTCGTTGAATCAGAGTTTGAGCCAGCATATTTGAAACGCCACCCCGGCGGAGGCCGGGGTCCAGTTATGGCCGGCCCGATGCTGGACCCCGGCCTCCGCCGGGGTGGCAGCTGTGGCGATGATCCACATCTGATGGATCAAGCTTTACCGGATCACAAAACTCCTCTCGACAGCTTGCCAAGAGGCATAGTCTGCCACATCGCCATCGGCCAACGCTTCCTCCGCGATCTTTGCAGCATACCGATGCGCGCCGGCTCGGCCATGGGCGACTTCCGGTTCGTGAGCCTTACGTCCGACCTCAGTCCAATCGATTTTCGAGGTCATGCCATTCTCGCGCGGTCTAGTTGGCCGTGGGAGCTCCATGCTCATCTTCCGCCGCACTTACTAAGAGCGGCCGATCGGACGTGACGCCGACGAGCCGTCTCACGATTGCCGTTGAGTTTACATCGCATTGCGATAGAGTGCCGGCAAGGCCGTTTGGCGCGTCTTGGGGAACCGAAGAGTTTGAGCAACGACCGTATCGATCGCCGCCTGGGCGATTTCACCACCGAGCCGCGCGTCATCCTGATTTCGTTGATCGCCATCGTCGTCGCGGTGGCGTCGCTGTTCGCCGGGATCGCGCTGCTCGGGCTGATCCGCCTGTGCACCAACGTCGCCTATCTCGGTACGTTCAGCTTCGCCAATCTCAACCTCGGCGATCATGATCTGCCGCTGTCGTCGGTGCTGGTGCCGGTGGTCGGCTCGCTGATCGTCGGGCTGATGGCGCGCTACGGCAGCGACAAGATACGCGGCCATGGCATCCCCGAGGCGATCGAGGCGATCATGCTCGGCCGCTCGCGGCTCGACATCAAGGTGGCGATCCTGAAACCCATTTCCTCGGCGATCTCGATCGGCACCGGCGGCCCGTTCGGCGCCGAAGGGCCGATCATCATGACCGGCGGCTCGATCGGCTCGCTGATCGCGCAAGTGCTCCCGGTCAGCGATACCGAGCGCAAAACCTTGCTCGTCGCCGGCGCCGCGGCGGGCATGACGACGGTGTTCGGCACACCGATCGCCGCGATCATGCTGGCGGTCGAATTGCTGCTGTTCGAATGGACGCCGCGCAGCTTCGTGCCGGTCGCGGTCGCCGCGATCGTCGCCGAGGTCGGCCGCGTCGCGCTCGGTATGCCGTCGCCGCTGTTTCCCTTTCACGGCACGATGCCGATCGGGCTGGAGGGGCTTGCCGCCTGGGTGTTCATCGGCATCGCCGGCGGCCTTTTGTCGGTCGGGCTGACCCAGCTCGTCTATGCCTGCGAGGACGGCTTCCTCAAATTGCCGATCCATTGGATGTGGTGGCCGATGATCGGCGGCCTCGTCGTCGGTATCGGCGGCCTGATCGAGCCACATGCGCTGAGCGTCGGCTACGACAATATCGCGCGGATGCTCGCCGGCGGGGCGATCCTCAAGATCGCGCTGCTGCTGCTGGTGGTCAAGGCGATCATCTGGGCGGTGGCGCTGGGATCGGGCACGTCGGGCGGCATCCTGGCGCCGCTGCTCATCATGGGGGGCGCGATGGGCGCGGCGCTCGACGGCTGGCTGCCGGCGGCGAGTCCGGGGTTCTGGGCGCTGCTGGCGATGGCGGCGACGATGGGCGGCACGATGCGCGCGCCGCTGACCGCCACCTTCTTCGCGGTCGAGCTGACCGGCGACACCGGCGTGCTGTTGCCGCTGATCGCCACTTGCGCCACCGCGCACCTCGTCACCGTGCTGTTGATGAAACGCTCGATCCTGACCGAGAAGATCGCCCGGCACGGCCACCACATCGTCCGCGAATACCGTGTCGACCCATTCGTGCTGACTCGCGTCGACGAAGTGATGACGCGCGACGTGCAGACCGTGCCGGCGTCGATGACGCTGCAGGGCGCGGTCAGCTTCCTGACCGATCCCGAGCGGCGCCATCCGAGCTTTCCCGTCGTCGATGCCGACGGCCGCGTGCTCGGCACCATCGATCCGCCCTCGGTGATGAGCTGGCGCCGCTTGGGCAAGAGCCGCAAGGCGACGCTCGGTGAATTGCTCGCCGGCACGCGGATCATCGTCGCCGATCCGGGCGACTATCTGGAAAGCCTGGTCGACAAGATGATGACAGCGAACGTCGCGCACCTGCCGGTGATCTCACCCGAGGACGGCGCGTTGCTCGGCTATATCGGCTGGAAGGATCTGATGCGCGCGCGCCAGAAGGTCCGCGGCGAGGACCAGGACCGCGCCTCCTTCCTTGCGCTCAATCGGCAGCGGAAGGCAGCGGATTGAGGCACGGCTACGGCTTGGAGCGCTCCCCGCTCCGCCCCCGATACGCCGGCAGCGCCAGGTTCCACCGGATCGCCGCCGCGCGCAGGCCGAAGCCGGCCACCGCTGCGATCACCGCCGCCTCATAAGCCGGCAAGCCGATCGCGCGCAGCATCACGTAGAGCGTTGCGGCGAGCGCCGCCGCCGTCACGTATAATTCGGGCCGCATCAGGATCGAGGGCTCGCCCGCCAGCACGTCGCGGATGATTCCGCCGACGCAGGCCGAGATCACGCCCATCACCACCGCCGAGACCGGCGGCACGCCAAAGCCCAGCGCCTTGCCCGCGCCGAACACCGCATAAGCGGCGAGCCCCACCGCATCGAGCCAGATCAGCGCCGAGCCTTTCCACCAACGCTCGGGCGTCACCCAGACCAGCAGCGCCATGACGAGGCAGACCGGCGCCGCCAGCCGGTCCCCAACCCAGAACACCGGCGCGCCGATCAAGAGATCGCGCACCGTGCCGCCGCCGACCCCGGTAATCAGTGCGAAGAAGGCGAGCGTCACCAGCGTCTGCCCGCGCCGCGCCGCCGCCAGCGCCCCGGTCGCCGCGAACACCGCGATGCCGATCAAATCGAGCCAGGGGAGGATCGGGCCGATCTGCCAGGGGGCGTTGGTCATCGTCCCGCTGTAGCGTGCCGTCGACGGTCGGCAAAGAATGGAGTGGAAAGCCGGGCGCCGCCCCGGCATGAAGGAATCATGGCTCGCTCTTCGGTTTCCGCCGCCGTCGCCACGCTGCTCGCCGCGCTCGCCGGCATCGTCGACGCCCTCGCCTACCTCAGCCTCGGCGGGTTCTTCGCCTCGTTCATGACCGGCAACACGACCAAGCTCGGCGTCGCCTTCGTGACCGGCAATTATGCCGACGTGTGGACCGCGGTCGCGCTGATCCTCGCCTTCGTGTGCGGGGTGATGATCGCGGCGATCCTGGCGGCCCGCTTCCCGGCGCGGCGCGAGGCGATGGCGATGCTTGCGGTGACGGTGACGCTGGCGCTTGCGGCGCTGCTCGCGGGGTTCACCGACAGGCGATTCCCGCTGATGCTGCTCGCTGTGGCGATGGGCGCGGAGAACGGCGTGTTCAGTCGCGACGGCAAGATCGCGATCGGCCTCACCTACATGACCGGCACGCTGGTCAAGTTCGGCGAGACGCTCGCCGACGCGCTGATCGGCAAGGGGACGCCGCTCGGCTGGGTGCCGCACCTCGTGCTGTGGCTGGGATTCGGCGCCGGCGTGGTGATCGGCGGGCACGAATTCGAACAACTCGGCACGACGGCACTGTGGATCGCTGCCGCGGCGGCCGGGGTGATGACGTTGCTGGTTGCCGCGCTGATCGGGCGAAGCGCACTCGAAAAAGCGCGGTGATCGCATCCGGGAGGAGATCGACGATGAGCCTCGAGGGAAAATGAGCCTGCGGCAACGTGCGGTATCGGCTGACCGACTAGCCGACGATCGTCCATTGCTGCCATTGCAGCTGGTGCCAGACCGAGACCGGCGGCGCCTTTGCCATCAACGCGGTGATCGAGCGTGACCGGCTCGAGGTCGAGGGCGAGCCCGAGGGGGTGATGACGCCCTCGGCAAGCAGCAAGGCCCAGGAGATTTTTCGCTGCCCGCAATGCCGCGTCGCGCTATGGAGCCATTATGGCGGCGCGGGCCGCAAGGCAGCGTTCGTCCGCGTCGGCATGATGGGGAGGCCAGGCGATCGGCCGCCCGATGTGCATATCTACACCTCGACCAAGCTGTCCTGGGTGGTGCCGTCCGAAGGCGTGCCCGTGTTCGAGGAGTTCTATCCCGATCCCGACGTGATATGGGCCGCAGAGGCTTGCGCGCGGTGGAAGGCATTGATGGCGCGGGGCTAAGCTCAATCCCAGCCGTTCGCACTGAGCCCGTCGAAGGGCAAATGTGGCGGGCGCGTGACGCCGGGGCAAGCCCCTACAAGATTCACATTTAGCGGAGCTAAATGTGAATGGGCTTGCCCGTCACCGCCATAGCGGCCTCTTTGATCGCCTCGGAATGCGTCGGGTGCGCGTGGCAGGTGTAAGCGATGTCCTCGCTCGTCGCGCCGAATTCCATCGCTTGCGTCGCCTGCGCGATCATCGTGCCGGCGACCGAGGCGATGATCCACACCCCGAGCACGCGATCGCTCTTGGCGTCGGCGATCACCTTCACGAAGCCGTCGGGCTCGTGATTGGTCTTGGCGCGCGAATTGGCGAGCATCGGGAACTTGCCGACCTTGACCTCGCCGCGCTCCTTCGCCGCTTCCTCGGTCAAGCCGACGCCGGCGATCTCGGGCCAGGTATAGACCACCGAGGGGATCACATCGTGGTTCACGATGCCGGTCAGGCCGGCGATGTTCTCGGCGACCGCGATGCCCTCGTCCTCGGCCTTGTGCGCGAGCATCGGGCCGGGGATGACGTCGCCGATCGCCCAGACGCCGGGAACCTTGGTGGCGAAATCGTGGTCGGTTTCGATCTGCCCGCGCTGGTTTGGCGCGAGGCCGATCTTGTCGAGCCCCAGCCCCTCGGTGTTGGGCTTGCGGCCGATCGACACCAGCACGCAATCCGCCTCGATCGTTTCGGCCGCACCGCCCTTGGCAGGTTCGACGGTGACCGTTGTCTTCTTGCCCTTCACCGCCACGCCGGTGACCTTGGTGCCGAGCTTGAAGGTCATGCCCTGCTTCTTGAGGATCTTGTTGGCTTCCTTGCGCACCTCGCCGTCGAAGCCGGGCAGGATCTGATCGAGAAACTCGACCACCGTCACCTTGGCGCCAAGCCGGCGCCAGACGCTGCCGAGCTCAAGCCCGATCACGCCGCCGCCGATCACCACCAGATGCTCGGGCACCTTGGGCAGCTCGAGCGCGCCGGTCGAATCGACCACCACCTTCTGGTCGATCTCGACGCCGGGCAGCGGCATCACCGACGAGCCGGTGGCGATGACGACGTTCTTCGCCGTCACCTTCTCAGCCCCGACCGAGACGGTGTGCGCGTCCTCGAAGCTCGCCTCGCCCTTGAGCCACGTCACCTTGTTCTTCTTGAACAGGAATTCGATGCCGCCCGTAAGCTGCTTGACCGCGTCGAGCCGCTGGCCGTGCATCGTGTCGAGATCGAGCTCGGGCGTGACCTTGACGCCGAGCTTGGCCATCGCGCCGCTCGCCGCGTGCTCGTAATATTCCGAGGCGTGAAGCATCGCTTTCGAAGGGATGCAGCCGACGTTGAGGCAAGTGCCGCCCAGCGTCTCGCGGCTTTCGGCGCAGGCGGTCTTGAGGCCCAGCTGAGCCGCGCGGATCGCGGCGACATAGCCGCCGGGGCCGGCGCCGATCACCAGGACGTCATAGTCGTATTGCTGGTCAGCCATTTCGCTTCTCTTCCTTGTTCCCCGGCGAAGGCCGGGGCCCAGTATCGAGACGGAATTTGGTGAGCGTCTCGGACAGTTACAAATTGCGCTCCAACTGGGCCCCGGCCTTCGCCGGGGAACAGCGGCGTTATCAAAGGTCGATCAAAATCCGCGTCGGGTCTTCGATCGCGTTCTTGAGCGCGACGAGGAAGGTCACCGCCTCGCGGCCGTCGACCAGGCGGTGGTCGTAGCTCAAGGCGAGGTACATCATCGGGCGCACCACCACCTGGCCGTCGCGAACCACCGGGCGGTCCTCGATGCGGTGGAGGCCGAGCACCGCCGATTGCGGCGGGTTGATGATCGGGGTCGACAGCAGCGAGCCGAACACGCCGCCGTTGGAGATGGTGAAGGTGCCGCCCTTCATCTCCTCCATCTTGAGCTCGCCCGATTTGGCGCGGCGACCGAAATCGCCGATCGTCTTCTCGATCTCGGCGACCGAGAGCTGGTCGGCGTCGCGGATCACCGGGACAACCAGCCCCTGCGGCGCGGAAACCGCGACCGAGATGTCGGCATAGTCGCGATAGACGATCTCTTCGCCCTCGATCGAACCGTTGACCGAAGGGATGTCCTTCAGCGCCATGCACGCGGCCTTCACGAAAAAGCCCATGAAGCCGAGGCGGACGCCGTGCTTCTTCTCGAACAGGTCCTTGTACCTGGTGCGCGCCTCGATCACCGCCGACATGTCCACGTCGTTGAACGTGGTGAGCATCGCCGCGGTGTTCTGCGCTTCCTTGAGGCGCTTGGCGATCGTCTGGCGGAGCCGCGTCATCCGGACGCGCTCTTCCTTGCGGCCACCTTCGGCGGGTGCGGTCTGCTGAGCAGGCGCCGGAGCCGGCGCTGCAAGGGCGGGCCCGCCCTTCTGCGCGGCGGCGACCACGTCGTCCTTGGTGATGCGGCCGTCCTTGCCGGTGCCGGTGATCGTCGCCGGATCGACGCCATATTCGAGCACGGCGCGGCGCACCGATGGTGATAGCGCGGCGGCGTCGACGTTGCCGCCGGAAGGCGCCTGCTGGCCGGCCGTATCGGCAGGCGACGGCTGCTCGGCCTTGGGCTCGGGCGGTGCGGCCGGACTCGGCGCGGGAGCCGGAGCGGGGGCGGGCTTGGCGGCAGCGGCGCCCTCCTCGACCATGGCGATCAGCGCGCCGACCTCGACCGTGTCGCCGACCGCGACCTTCTGCTCGCCCATGACGCCGGCGACCGGCGAGGGCACCTCGACCGAGACCTTGTCGGTCTCGAGGCTGGCGATCGACTCATCTGCCCGGACCGGATCGCCGGGCTGCTTGAGCCATTCGCCGAGCGTCGCCTCGGTGATCGATTCGCCCAAAGTGGGGACTTTGACTTCGGTCATCTTTTCTTCCCTTGTTCCCCGGCGAAGGCCGGGGTCCAGTTGCGAAACGTTCGTTGGCGAGCGCTTCGCTTCGTTATTTCGGCCTTCCCAACTGGGCCCCGGCCTTCGCCGGGGAAGTCGGAAAAGGGGTAAAACTCAACCCTTGCGCTTGCGCCGGATTTCCTCGCGGACATTATGCCCAAGCGCGTCGGCGACCAACGCACCCTGCTCCATCTGGTGCCGCTTCATCAGCCCTGTCGCCGGCGACGCCGAGGCGGCGCGGCCGGCGTAGCGGGCGCGCTTCACCGGCGCCTTCGCGTCGGCAAGCGCCTGCTCGATGAACGGCTCGACGAAGAACCACGAGCCGTTGTTCTTCGGCTCCTCCTGCGCCCAGACGACGTCTTCAAGGTTGGACAGCTTCTTCAGGCGCGCGGTGAGCGGTTCACCCGGGAATGGATAAAGCTGCTCGACTCGGACGATCTGGGTTTCGGTATCGCCCGCCGCGTCGCGTGCCTCGATCAGGTCGTAGGCGACCTTGCCCGAGCATAGCACCAGCCGCTTGGTCTCCTTGTCGGCCGGTGCCGACCGATCGGACAGCAGGCGACGGAAATGGCTGTCGCCGAGGAAGTCCGCCGCCTTCGACACTGCCATCTTGTGCCGGAGCAGCGACTTGGGCGTCATCACGATCAGCGGCTTGCGGAAGCCACGATGCATCTGACGGCGCAACAGGTGGAAATAATTGGCCGGCGTCGTGCAATTGGCGACCTGCATGTTGTCTTGCGCACAGAGCTGCAGATAGCGCTCGAGCCGCGCCGAGCTGTGCTCCGGCCCCTGCCCTTCGTAGCCGTGCGGCAGCAGCAGCACCAGGCCGTTGGCGCGCAGCCACTTGGCTTCGCCGCTCGCGATGAACTGATCGATCATGATCTGCGCGCCGTTGGCGAAGTCACCGAACTGTGCCTCCCACATCACCAAAGTCTTGGGATCGGCGAGCGCGTAACCGTATTCGAAGCCGAGCACGCCATATTCGCTCAAGGGGCTGTCGAGCACCTCGAAGCGGCCGTGCTCGACCGTCGAGAGCGGCACGTATTTGTGCTCGTCGGCCTGATCGACCCACACAGCATGGCGCTGCGAAAAGGTGCCGCGGCCCGAATCCTGGCCTGACAGGCGAACGCCATAGCCCTCCGACAGCAGCGAGCCGAACGCCAGCGCCTCGCCGGTCGCCCAGTCGAAGCCCTCGCCCGATTTGAACATCTCGTGCTTGGCGTCGAGCACTCGGCCCAAGGTCTTGTGCGGGTTCAGCCCCTCCGGCACGCCCGTCAGCGTGCGGCCGAGCGCGTCGAACAGCTTCTTCTCGATGCCGGTCTCGACGTTGCGGCGCGCGGTCTCGGCGTCGGCGGGGGCATGGAGGCCCGACCAGCGGCCCGAGAACCAGTCCGCCTTGTTGGGGAGATAGCTCTGCCCCGCCTCGAATTCGCCGTCGAGCAAGGTGGTGAATTCCTTCACCCGCTCGTCGATCCAGCCCTGATCGATGACCTTTTCCTGCATCAGCCGCTGCCCATAGACCTCGGCGACGCCGGGGTGCTTGCGGATTGCCTGGTACATCAGCGGCTGGGTGAAGCTCGGCTCGTCGCCCTCGTTGTGACCGAAGCGGCGATAGCACCACATGTCGATGACGATGTCGCGGTGGAAGGTCTGGCGGAACTCGATCGCCATCTTGCACGCGAAGGTAACTGCTTCCGGGTCATCGCCGTTGACGTGAAAGATCGGCGCCTGGACACCCTTGGCCACGTCGCTCGGATAAGGTGACGATCTGGCGAATTTCGGACTTGTCGTAAAACCGATCTGGTTATTGATGACAAAATGGATGCAGCCGCCGGTGTTATAGCCGGGGAGGCCGGAAAAGCCGAAGCATTCCCAAACGATACCCTGCCCGGCGAACGCCGCGTCGCCATGGATCAGCACGGGAAGCGACGCCTTGTGCTCGGCAAGATCGTTGGCGATCGTCTGGATCGCCCGGGTCTTGCCGAGGACAACCGGGTCCTCCGCCTCGAGGTGCGAAGGGTTGGCGACCAGCGACATGTGGACGCTGATCCCGTCGAACTCGCGGTCGGTCGAAGTGCCGAGGTGATACTTCACGTCGCCCGAGCCGCCGACATCCTCGGGGTTCGACGAGCCGCCCGAAAATTCATGGAAGATCGCGCGGAACGGCTTGCCCATGACGTTGGCGAGGACGTTGAGGCGCCCGCGGTGCGCCATGCCGAACACGATCTCGCGCACGCCCATCGCGCCGCCATATTTGATGACGCTTTCGAGCGCGGGGATCATGCTCTCGCCGCCATCGAGGCCGAAGCGCTTGGTGCCCACGTACTTCTTGCCGAGGAACTTCTCGTACTGCTCGGCCTCGATCACCTTGTTGAGGATCGCCTGCTTGCCCTCGGGCGTGAAGTCGATCGCCTTGTCCTTGCCCTCCATGCGATCCTGGAGGAAGCGGCGTTCCTCTACATCGGCGATATGCATGTATTCGAGGCCGACATTGCCGCAATAATTGCGACGCAGCGTGTCGACGATCTCGCGCAGCGTCGCATATTCGAAGCCGAGCGTGCCGCCGAGATAGATTGTCTTGTCGAGCTCGGCGTCCGAGAAACCGTGATATTCGGTGGTGAGGTCGGCGGGCATCTCGTGCCGCGACAGGCCGAGCGGATCGAGATTGGCGGCGAGATGCCCGCGCACGCGATAGGTGCGGATCAGCATCATCGCGCGGATCGAGGCGTCACACGCCTCGCGAATCATCTCCTCGGACACCGGCGTGGCCGCGGCGACGGGCTTGCCGCCCTTGGCCGGCTTCGGCGCAGGCTCCATCTGCGTGGGGTCGAGCGCCGCCGTCAGATCGTCGGTGGTGGCGAGCGGCCAGTTCGCCTGCTGCCAGCTCGGCCCGGTGACGGTCGATTCCAGCCCCTCGAACCAGCCGCGCCAACCCGGCTCGACGCTGGCGGGGTCGCTCTTGAAGCGCTTGTAGAGCGTCTCGACGAACGCGGGGCTTACACCGCCCGCGATC
>Ga0164242_10006359_pt1 | contig 13009 bp, 9 predicted proteins | sample OricomgcompostMG_FD_108783 | JGI IMG/M metagenome (GOLD analysis project Ga0164242, IMG submission 108783) | Miracle-Growth compost microbial communities from Emeryville, California, USA - Original compost - Miracle growth compost (MG) ... | reverse complement strand
GGTCTTCTGCTCGAGCAGCGGCAGCAGCGCGGCAAGCGTCGCCTTGGCGTCGCCCTCCAGATTGCATTCCATCGGGAAGCGGATCGAAAGCATGCCGGGATCGATCTCGATCTGCACGCCGCGCGCCTGATCCTGCTTGGGCAGGAACTCGGCATAGGGGAAGCCGGAGCCGATCATCAGCAGCGTGTCGGCCTCCATCATCAGATCCCAGCTCGGCTTGGTGCCGAGCAGGCCGATCGAGCCCGTCACCCACGGCAGATCGTCGGGCAGCACCTGCTTGCCGAGCAGCGCCTTGGCGCAGCCCGCGCCGAGCCGGTCTGCCACCGCGATCACCTCGTCCACCGCATCCTTCGCGCCCGCGCCGATCAGCATCGCCACTTTCTTGCCGGCGTTGAGCACGTCGGCGGCGCGGCGCAGATCGGGCTCGGTGGGCACCTTGCGCGGCGCGGACCAGCCGACGCCGGAGAACACCGAGCCATGCGCGCGTGCCGGCTCCTCCATCGGCAGATCCTGGAGATCGTTGGGAAAGATCAGCGCGGTCACACGGCGGCGCGCCTTGGCGATGCGCACCGCGCGATCGACCAGATGGCGCACCTGCGCCGGCACCATCGCGGTCTGCACGAACTCGCCCGCGACATCCTTGAACAGCGAATTGAGGTCCACCTCCTGCTGGTAATGCGCGCCGATCGCGGTGCGGGCCTGCTGGCCGACGATGGCGAGCACCGGCATGTGATCGAGCCGGGCGTCGTAGAGCCCGTTGACGAGATGCGCCGCGCCCGGCCCCGAGGTCGCCATGCAGACGCCGAGATCGCCGGTGAACTTGGCGTGGGCGGAGGCCATGAAGGCGGCCATCTCCTCGTGCCGCACCTGTACGAACTCGAACTTGTCGCCCGCGCGATCGAGCGCGCCCAGCAGGCCGTTGATGCCGTCTCCCGGAAAGCCGAAGATGCGGCGCACGCCCCACTGGTGGAGACGCTCCCAAAAGAAATCGCCGACCGTCTGGCTCATCGCTGGCTCCATGGTTCGAGGGGACGGAGCCTTAACTGACGGGAAAGGGTGGCGTTCCGCGCTTGCTCCTCGCCTGAGTGGACATGCGCCATCCCTCGTCGTCATGCTGACGAAAGTCAGCATCCATTTGCACTAGGTTGCTGTTTTGAGCGGAGCGATAATGGATCCTGACTTTCGTCAGGATGACGAGCAATGGATGCCTTTGCAGCCCCTATCCCGCCCGCTGCCCGCCGGGATGCGCGACGCGGCTGATCGAGACGAGCAGCTCCGGCCCGAGATCGTCGAGCGTCGCCACGCCCATCTGCCCCATGTCGTGCCAGGCCTCGTCATGTAGGATGGCGAGCGCGCGCTCCACGCCCTCCTCGCCGCCCGCGCACAGGCCGTAGAGCGTTGCGCGGCCGCACATCACCGCGTCCGCCCCCAGCGCCAGCGCCTTCAGCATGTCCGTCCCGCGCCGGATGCCGCCCGAGATGATCAGCGACATGCGCCCGCGCACGATCTGCGCCATTTCGGGCAGCACATCGAGCGCCGCGACCGACCAATCCTCTTGCCGCCCGCCGTGGGTGCCGAGCATCACCCCGTCCACCCCCGCGTCGAGCGCGCGCCGCACATCGTCGGGGTGGAGCAGCCCTTTCACGAAAAAAGGCTTGCTCCACTGCTGTCTGATCTTGGCGACGGTGTCCCAGGAAAGCGATTTGGGCATCTGATCGCGGATCCAGAAGGCGCTCTCGAAGAAACCGCGCTGGTCCCTGGGCACGAAATCGACGACATTGGCGAAAGTCGGCATGCCGGTGGCGATGCTTCCCGCGAACCAGCGCGGATGCATGGCGGCGTTGGCGATGGTGGAGGGGGATGGGATGGTGCGGCCGATGCGGGTGCGCGAATCCCACTCGCGATCCCCGAAGATCTGCGAATTGGTGGTGAGCACCAGCGCCTCGCATCCGCAGGCGTCGGCGCGGCGGATCAGTTCCTGCCAGATCTCGTCGCCGCCGAAGATGTAGAGTTGCCACCAGTGGCGCAGGTTCGGAACCTTCGCCACCTCCTCCATTGTCTCGTTGGACATGGTGCTCTGGATGAAGGGAACTCCCACCTTCGCCGCGGCGCGGGCGAGCGCGCCGTCCGCGCCGCGCATGAACAGGCCGTTCAGGCCCGTCGGCGCGATCAGCAGCGGCATCGGCGCGGTGCGGCCGAGGATTTTCGTCTCCAGCGAACGGTGCGACACGTCGACGAGTTGGCGCGGCACGAAGCGCCATTCGGCGTAACATTCGCGCTCGCGCCACAAGGTCGCCTCGTCCTCCGCGCCGCCCTCGAGATATTCGAGCACGAAGCGCGGCATCAGCTTGTGGGTGCGCGCGCGCAGGTCCGCGATCGCCCGGGCGCGGGAGAGGAAGGGGCCGGAATAGAAATCCCGCTTCGGCGTGTCTCCGAACTCGGCGGTCTGGGTGTGGCGGTCGGGATCGTTCATCGGCAGGCCTCCGGTCCTCACAAACAAGGGTGGAGGCGCTCTCGTTCCGCGCCTGCGTTGATCAGGCTCGGATGCGGGCCTATCGAGGCGGCATGGCAGCGAGCGATCCTCCTTTCAGACTGGAGAACAAGGTCGCGCTGGTCACGGGCGCGCATCGCGGGCTGGGCTTCGCCATCGCGCGCGGGCTGGCGCGCGCCGGGGCGCGAGTGCTGCTGCACGGGCGCGATCGGGCCGCGCTCGATTCCGCCGTGGCGAGGATCGAAGCGGAGGGCGGCCGCGCCGCATCCTTCGCCGCCGATCTGGCCGACGAGGAAGGGCTGGCCGCCGGATTCGACGCGCTGATCGCGCGCGAGGGGCGGATCGACATTCTCGTCAACAATGCCGGCGGGCGCGACCGGCGGCCGATCGAGGCGCTGGACCGCGCCGCCGTGCGCGCGCTGCTGGAGATCAATCTCGTCGCGCCGTTCGAGTTGGCGCGGCTGGCGGCGCGCCGCATGTCCGCCGGCGGGCGGATCATCAACATCACCTCGATCGCCGGGCCGATCGCGCGCGCGGGGGACGCGGGCTACACCGCCGGCAAGGGCGGCCTGGAGGCGCTGACCCGCGCCCTCGCCGCCGAGCTCGGGCCGAAGGGCATCACCGTCAACGCCGTCGCACCCGGCTATTTCGCGACCGAGGCCAACCGCGCCATGACCGACGATCCCGGCATCGCCGATTATCTGGCGCGCCGCACCGCGCTCGGCCGCTGGGGCGATCCCGCCGAGATCGCGGGCGCGGTCATCTTCCTCGCCTCCGCCGAGGCGAGCTATGTCACCGGTCAGGTGATCGCGGTCGACGGCGGCTATCTCGCCCATTTCTGAGGTGGGTATGCCGCTTGCCCTCGGCCGCCGCCCACGCCTAGTCTGGGGTGGGGAACAGGGAGGGGCGCTATGCTGAAGGCTTCGATCACGGCTCTGGCTCTCGTGCTGACGACGCCCGCGCTCGCCGCTCCGCCGCCGAGCATGGAGCAGATCCTCAGCTATCCCTTCGTCAGCGGCCTCGTCGCCTCGAAGACAGGGGATCGCATCGCCTGGATCGAGAATGTGAAGGGCGTGCGCAACATCTGGGCGGCGCAGGGGCCGGACTTCCGCCCGCGCCGGCTCACCCACTACAGCGCCGACGACGGGCAGGAGCTGACCCAGCTCGGCTTCGATCCCTCCGGCGACCATCTCGTCTGGGTGCGCGGCGGCGACCATGATGCCAACTGGCCGGCCGAAGGCGATATCGCCCCCGATCCGGACGCCGACCCCGAACAGCCCAAGGTGACGATCTGGACCATTCCCTTCGCGGGCGGGACCGAGCGCGCCGTGGCGGAAGGCGATCGGCCGAGCGTTTCGTCCGACGATCGCGTCGCCTTCATCCGCGACGATGCGGTGTGGATCGCCTCGCTCGACGGCAAGGCCAAGCCCGCCAAGCTGTTCTTCGACCGCGGCAAGGATCGCTCGCCGATGTGGTCGCCGGACGGCAAGCGGCTGGCGTTCATCTCAGGCCGCGGCGATCACAGCTTCGTCGGCGTGTTCACCGACGCGAAACATCCGCTCCTGTTCCTCGCGCCCTCGACCGGCCGCGACGGCGATCCGGTCTGGTCGCCGGACGGCCGCCGCATCGCCTTCACCCGACGCCCCGGCGAGGGCGGGCCGCCGACCCCGATCCTGACCAACACGCCGCGCCCCTGGTCGATCTGGACCGCCGACCCCGCGACCGGCGAGGGCAAACGGCTGTGGGCGAGCCCGGTCACGATGGACGGCTCCTATCCGCAGGACGGCGACGGCGTGGACCTCGCCTGGATGGCGGGCGACCGGCTTTCCTTCATCACCACGCTCGACGGATGGGAGCATCTCTACACTATGCCGGCGTCTGGCGGCGCGCCCAAGCTGCTGACGCCGGGCAGGTTCATGGTCGAGCATGTGTCGGTCACGCCCGACAGGACGACGCTGCTCTACGCCGCCAACACCGGCAACGCGCCGGGCGACGACGATCGCCGCCATGTGTTCGAGGTGAAGCCGGACGGCGCGGCCCCGCGCGCGATCACCGGAGGGGACGGCGTCGAATGGTCGCCGGTCGCGGCGGGTAGCGGCGTCGCCTTCGTGGCGGCCGGGGTGGGCGCGCCGCCCGCCGTCGCGATCGCTGAGGGCAAGGCCCGCCGCCCGCTCGCCACCGGCTTCGCCGCCGATTATCCGGCGGGCGCCTTCGTCACGCCCAGGCTCGTCCATTTCACTGCGCCGGACGGGTTGGCCGTAGAGGGCCAGCTTTTCGCGCCACCGGCGGACGGCAAGCGCCATCCGGCGGTGATCTTCGTCCACGGCGGGCCGCCCCGGCAGATGCTGCTCGGCTGGCACTATATGGATTATTATTCCAACGCCTACGCGGTGAACCAGGCGCTGGCGATGCGCGGCTTCGTGGTGCTCTCGGTCAATTACCGGCTCGGCATCGGCTATGGCCGCGCCTTCGAGGAGCCGGACCATGCCGGCCCGGCCGGGGCCGCCGAATATCAGGACGTGCTTGCCGGCGCGCGCTGGCTCCAGAAGCAGCCCGGAGTCGATCCGGCGCGGATCGGCATCTGGGGCGGTTCCTACGGCGGATATCTGACCGGCCTCGCGCTCGCCCGCAATTCGGACCTGTTCAAGGCGGGCGTGGACTTCCACGGCGTGCATGACTGGTCCGAGGTGCTGGGCAACGAAATCGGCCCGCCGATCAAGCGTTACGAGCAGGGCGACTGGGCGCAGGCGATGAAGGTGGCGTTCGAAGCCTCGCCCGACGCCGACGTGGCGACCTGGCGCTCGCCGGTGCTGCTGATCCAGGGCGACGACGATCGCAACGTCCGCTTCCACCAGACGGTCGATCTCGCGGTCAGGCTCCGGCGACATGATGTGCCCTTCGAGGAGATGGTGCTGCCGGACGAGATCCACGGCTTCCTCCGCCATGCGAGCTGGCTGAAGGCGGACACGGCGACGGTGCGTTTCCTGACCGAGCAGTTGCGCCCCAACCAGCCGAAATGAGCGCGCTGCTGCTCGGCCTGCTGATGGCGGCGGCGCCCTGCCCCGTCGATCCGCCCACCCGAGCCGGGCTGCTCAAGGCGGAGGCCGACTGGGTGAAGGCGCTGGAGACGCGCGATGCCGCCGCGCTCGCCTGCCGCCTCGCGCCGGAGTTCGTCGACACCGCCTGGAACGGCAAGCCCCGCGACCGCGCGGCGGTGCTGACGGCGCTCCCCCGCCGAACGGGCGGCAAACTCATCTTGAGCGATCTTGAGGCACGCCTGTTTGGCAAGACGGCAGGATTGGTGCGCGGCCTCAACACTCAGGGGCAAGGGGCGGTGCGATTCACGGATATGTTCGTGTTCCGTGAGAGCCGCTGGCAGGCTGTGTCCGCACAGGAGACAATAGCGGCGAAAGTTCACTAAGAAGCATGTCTCGCGCGCGTGTCCTGCTGCTCAATGCCGCCCTTGGTCCGCTCGACTATCGGGTGCCGCGCGAGATGGCGGTGGAGCCCGGCTCGATCGTGCTGGCGCCGCTGGGGCCGCGCCAGATCGTCGGCGTGGTGTGGGAGCCGGAGCACATGCCGTCGAACGCCGAAGTCGGCGACAACCGGCTGCGCAACCTGATCGGCGTCTATGACCTGCCGCCGATCGCCGCGCCGCTCCGCCGCCTGATCGAGTGGACGGCGGATTATTATCTCGCGCCCCCGGCGGCGGTGCTGCGGATGGCGCTCTCTTCGGCCAGCGCGCTCGAGGGCGGGCGGACGGTAATCGAGTATCGCGCGACCGGACTCGTGCCCGATCGCCTCACCCCGCAACGCGCGCAGGCGCTCGAACGGATCGGCGAGCGGCAGGGGCTGGTGCGCGAGCTCGCCGCCATCGCCGACGTGTCCGACGGGGTGATCCGGGGACTGGTGAAGGCCGGCGCGATTCGTGCGGTGGAGGTCGCGGTCGACGATCCCTTTCCGATTCCCGATCCCATCCATGCGCCGCCCGCGCTTTCGCCCGAACAGCGCGACGCGGCGGAAATCATCGCCGCCGCCGTCCACGCCCGCGCCTTCGATCCGATGTCGCTCGACGGCGTGACCGGATCGGGCAAGACCGAGGTGTATTTCGAGGGCATCACCGCCGCACTGGAGGCGGGGCGGCAGGCGCTGGTGCTGCTGCCCGAGATCGCGCTCACCGAACCTTTTCTCAAGCGCTTCGAGGCGCGCTTCGGGCATCTGCCGGTCGCCTGGCATTCGGACCTGCGCCAGTCCCAGCGCCGCCGCGCCTGGCGGGCGATCGGGAACGGAGAGGCGAAGGTGGTGGTGGGCGCGCGATCGGCGCTGTTCTTGCCCTATCGCAACCTCGGCCTGATCGTGGTCGACGAGGCGCACGAGACCAGCTTCAAGCAGGAGGAGGGCGTGATGTATCACGCCCGCGACGTGGCGGTGATGCGCGCGTCGTTCGAGAACATTCCCATCGTGCTCGCCTCGGCGACGCAGGCGATCGAGACGCGCCAGATGGTCGAGATCGGCAAATATCGCGAGCTGAAGCTGCCCGGCCGCTACGGTGCGGCGCAACTGCCCGAGATTTCCATCATCGACCTGACGCAAGACCCGCCGCCCCGCCAGCGCTGGCTCGCGCCCACGCTGGTGAAGGCGTTGGACGAGACGATCGGGCGCGGCGAGCAGGCACTGCTGTTCCTCAACCGGCGGGGCTATGCGCCGCTCACCCTCTGTCGCCATTGCGGGCACCGCTTCCGCTGCCCCAACTGCACGGCCTGGATGGTCGAGCATCGGCTGACGGCGCGGCTCGCCTGCCATCATTGCGGGCACATCATGCCGCCGCCCGCCGCCTGCCCCGAATGCCATGCCGAGGACAGCCTGGTCGCCTGCGGCCCCGGCGTCGAGCGGATAGCCGATGAGGTGGCGGCGCTGCTGCCGGAGGCGCGCGCGGCGATCGTCACCTCTGACACGATCTGGTCGCCGGCCAAGGCGGCGGAGTTCGTCAACCGCATGGAGGCGGGCGACATCGACGTGGTGATCGGCACCCAACTCGTGACCAAGGGCTATCATTTCCCCAACCTGACGCTGGTGGGCGTGGTGGACGCGGACCTGGGGCTTCAGGGCGGCGATCTGCGCGCAGCGGAACGCAGCTTCCAGCAGATCGCGCAGGTGGCGGGGCGCGCCGGACGGGGAACGAAGCCGGGGCGCGTGCTGCTCCAGACCCGCGAGCCGGGCGCGCCGGTGATCCAGGCGCTCGTCTCGGGCGATGCCGAGGGCTTCTACGCCGCCGAGACGGAGAGCCGGCGCGAGGCGGGCGCGCCGCCCTTCGGCCGCTACGCTGCGATCATCGTCAGTTCCGAGAAGCTGGAGGAGGCGGTGGAAACCGCCCGCCTGATCGGCCGCACCGCGCCGGAGGCGGAGGGCATGATCGTGTTCGGCCCCGCCCCCGCCCCGCTCGCCATGCTGCGCGGGCGGCACCGGCAGCGGCTGCTGGTCCACGCCCGCCGCGCGCTCGACGTGCAGGACGTGATCCGCACCTGGCTCGGCGCGCTCGAATGGCCGCGCGGCGTGCGTGTGGCGGTGGATGTGGACCCGTACAGCTTCCTTTGAGCCCCTCTCCCGCTTTCGCGGGAAAGGGCTTGTGCGGCTCCGCGCCGCAAACCCATCTGGTGATATTTTCCACTGGCTTTGTTGGAAATGGTCTGCCATCACCAGCGCATGACGATCCGAATCCTCCTCTCCGCCGCGCTGCTGGCGCTTACCGCCGCCGCGCCGGCGTCCCTGCCGGAGACGCGGATCACGGTGACGCTGCCCGACGGGTGGCAGGGCGACGCCTCGGGGCGGCTGCTCGTCTTCGCCGAGCCCGCCACCGCGAAGAACGCCGATGCGAAGGATATCGATACGGCCGAGTTCGGCTCCTCGGCCGGCGTGTCGGTCGCGGCGCGCGACGTCGAGGGGTTCGGGGCGGACCGGCGCGTGCTGATCGACACGCAGGAGATCGCCTATCCGGCGGGGTTCGCGGCGCTCGCGCCGGGCGCCTATCGCGTCCAGGCGGTGCTCGACCGCAACGGGGACTATAATTACGGCGGGCGCGGGCCGGGCGATCTCGTCTCGAAGGTGGTGACGATCCATTGGCCCGAGCAGGCGCCCGCCGCGATCGCGCTCGATCATGCCGTGCCGCCGGAGGATCTGTGGGATTTCCACGACGCTTCGGCCGAGACGCAGGCGCGGATCGCGGCAGTGAAGCCGCATCTTCACGATGCGACCTATGCCAGCCCCTCGCTCTCCGCCTTCTGGGGGCGGACGATCCCGATCAAATCCTGGGTGCTGACGCCGCCGGGTTATAATCCGGCAGCGGGCAAGACCTACCCGACCGTCTATGAGATCGGCGGCTTCGGCTCCTCGCAGAAATCGAACATCGGCATGGCGGGGCGCATCTGGGCGCTGGAGGCGGACGGCTCGATCCCGCCGATGATCTGGGTGTTCCTCGATCACAGCTCGATGGGCACCGGCACCACCGAGTTCGCCGACAGCGTCAACAACGGCCCCTGGGGCCATGCGCTTACCGCCGAGCTGATGCCGATGCTGGAGAAGCAATATCGGATGGACGCCAAGCCTTCGGGCCGCTTCCTGACCGGCCACAGCTCGGGCGGCTGGGCGACGCTGTGGCTGCAGGTGATATATCCGAAGATCTTCGGCGGAACCTGGTCGACCTCTCCGGACCCGGAGGATTTCCACGATTTCACCGGCGTCGATCTCTACGCGCCGAACGCCAACATGTATCGCAGACCGGACGGCTCGCCCTATCCGCTGATCCGCGCGCACGGCAAGGTGCTCGCCACCATCGAGCAGTTCGCGAAAACGGAGGCGGTGCTGGGACGCGACGGCGGCCAGTTCCGCTCGTTCGATTGGGTGTTCTCGCCCAAGGGGCCGGACGGCGGGCCGATGGAGATGTTCAATCGCGTGACCGGCGCGGTGAACCCGAAGGTCGTCGCCTATTGGCGCGACCATTACGACATCGCCCATATCATCGCCACGCGCTGGCCGGAGCTGAAGCCCGATCTCGACGGCAAGGTGCATCTGATCGTCGGCACCGCCGACACCTTCTATCTCGACGGCGCGGCCCACAAGCTGGACGCGGTGATGAAGCAGGTGGGGGCAAAGGCCCAGTTCACTTATCTGCCCGGTAAGACCCACATGGATCTCTACGAGCGGGGCGGCGACAAGATGGCGCTGGAGAAGGACATCGCCTGGGCGATGTACCGGACGGCGCGGCCGGGCGCGAAACGGCCGGCGGAGGCGAAGCCGGTGAAGTGATCGGCGGCGGGCAGAGAGGACGACGCGATGGCCTATGCGATAGCCGCCTTCGCGCTGTGGGTCGGCTTTCTGCTGAGCTGGCATGCGGCGATGTTCTGGACGGCGCGCGCCACCGCCAAGGCGCCGCTCGGGCGGCGGCTGCTCTATCTTCTCGGCTTCCTGATCGGCTTCTGCCTGCTCTTCTCGCTTCCGCCGACGACGTTCGGCGGCAAGATGCTGCCGGGTTTCGACGCGTTGCTGCCGGAAAGCTGGCGGGGGCCGCTCTGGCGGCAGCCTGTCGCGATCGGCTGGCTGATGGTGGCGATCGAGCTGGCCGCCTGCGCCTTCGCCTGGTGGGCGCGGCTGCATCTGGGGCGGCTATGGTCCGGCATGCTGACGCTGCGCGAGGGGCATCGCGTGGTCGATACCGGGCCCTATCGGCTGGTGCGTCACCCGATCTATACCGGCTTCATCCTGGCAAGCTGGGCTTTCGCGCTGGCCTTCGCGGGCGGGCCGATGCTGGCGGGCGCGCTGGCGCTCACCCTCGTCATGGCGATCAAGGCGGGCGAGGAGGAGCGCTTCCTCAGGCGCGAGCTCGGGTCCGCCGACTATGACGCCTATGCCGCGCGCACCCCGATGCTGATCCCGGGCGGGTGGCGGTAGGGCTACAAATCCAACCACCTCCGTTCGCCCTGAGGAGGGGCTGAGCTTGTCGAAGCCCCGTCTCGAAGGGCATGTGCTTCGAGACGCCACTTCGACAAGCTCAGCGGCTCCTCAGCACGAACGGTCAGAGTTAGCGTGTGCCAGCTAAAGCAACCGATCGCTCGCCTCTCGGGCCAGCAACTCGGCCTTGACCTCCAGTCCCCAGGCATAGCCGCCCGGCGAGCCGTCGCCGCGCCGGGCGCGGTGGCAGGGGATGAGGATGGCGACGGGGTTGGCCCCGCAGGCGGTGCCCGCCGCGCGCGCCGCGCCGGGCTTGCCCGCGCGGGCCGCGAGGGCGGCGTAGCTCACCGATTCGCCCGGCGGCACGCGGCTCAGTTCGCGCCACACCGCCTCCTGGAAGGCGGTGCCGCGCACGTCGAGGGGCAGATCGTGCGCGCGGCCGGGCTGCTCGACCGCCGCGACGGCCTGGGCGACCAGATCGGCCATCGCCGCGCCGCCCGGCTCGATCGCGGCGTTGGGGAAGTCATAGCGGAGCCGCTCCGGCCCCTCGCCGAAAGTCAGGCGGCAGATGCCCCGTTCCGTCGCGGCGACGAGGATGGGGCCGAGGCTGGTCGGCGCGCTCGCCCAGCGGATCACCGCCCCGCGTCCGCCGTCCCGCCAGGCGGAGGGCGCCATGCCGAGCCGATCCCCGGCGTCACCATAGAAGCGCGCCGGGCCCGAATAGCCGGCTTCGTAGATCGCCTCCGTCACCGTCGGTTCCTCCTTCAGCGCGCGTTCGGCGCGGCGCGCGCGCACCGCCCGGGCATAGGCCGCGGGCGTCACCCCGGTCAGCCGCTTGAACAGGCGGTGGAAGTGGTGCGGTGCGTAGCCGGCGGCGGCCGCCATTGATTCCAGCGTGGGCGGCGTCTCCGCGCGCTCGATCAGGGCGGCGACGCGCGCCACCGCCTCGGCGTCGCGCGCGATCTCGTCCGGCTTGCAGCGCAGGCAGGGGCGCAGGCCCGCCTCCCGCGCCGCCGCGCCGTTCGCGAAGAAGCGCACATTCTCGCGCCTCGGGTGCCGCGCCGCGCAGGACGGGCGGCAATAGATGCCGGTGGAGAGAACCCCGGTGACGAAGCGCCCGTCGGCGGCGCGATCGCGCGCCTTGACCGCGGCCCATGCCTGCTCGGCGTCGATCGATTCGGTGAGCGTCATGCGAATCATGTAGGCGCGCGGGGCCTTCGTCGCATCCCGCCGCTTGCGCTCAAAGCGCCGGATCGCGGGCGCGGCCGGGCGGCTTGCATCGACTCCTTCCCCCTGCTAACCGCCTCTCCGCAACCCATGCGGGGACGCCTCTTGGGCGCCCCCTTTTTCGTATGGGTTTCGGCGGCAATCCCGGGGGTTGGACAGGCGTGGAGAGTATCGGCGGAGCACAGGCGGGTCTGAGCGGTCGTTATGCGACCGCGCTGTTCGAGCTGGCGCGCGACGAGCGTGCGCTCGACACGGTTTCGGCCGATGTCGAGACGATGAAGCAGGCGCTGGCCCAGAGCCCCGATCTGCGCGCGCTGACGCAGAGCCCGGTGATCGACCGCGAGGACGCGAAGAAAGCGATCGCGGCGGTGGCGCAAACGCTTGATCTCGGCGCCATGACCACCAATTTCCTGGGCGTGCTGGCGGAGAATCGCCGCCTCGCCGAGCTGCCGGCGATGATCCGCGCCTTCAAGGCGCTCGCCGCCGCGCACCGGGGCGAGACGACGGCCGAGGTCATCTCCGCCCATCCGCTCGACGCCGAGCTGCTGGGCGCGCTGAAGGACAAGCTCCGCCAGCGCTTCGGCCGCGAGGTGGCGATCGACGCGCATGTCGATCCCGCCATCCTCGGCGGGCTGATCATCCGGCATGGATCGCGCCAGATCGATGGTTCGATCCGCACCAAACTCAACAATCTCGCTCATGCGATGAAGGGCTGAACATGGATATCCGCGCCGCAGAAATCTCCAAGGTCATCCGCGACCAGATCGCCAACTTCGGCACCGAAGCGCAGGTCTCCGAAGTCGGCCAGGTGCTGTCCGTCGGCGACGGCATCGCCCGCATCTACGGGCTGGACAATGTGCAGGCCGGCGAGATGGTGGAGTTCGCCAACGGCGTGCAGGGCATGGCGCTCAACCTCGAGACCGACAATGTCGGCGTCGTGATCTTCGGCTCGGACGCCGAGATCAAGGAAGGCGACACGGTGAAGCGCACCGGCACGATCGTGGACGTGCCGGTCGGCAAGGGCCTGCTCGGCCGCGTGGTCGATGCGCTCGGCAACCCGATCGACGGCAAGGGCCCGATCGACGCCGCCGAGCGCCGCCGCGTCGAGGTCAAGGCGCCGGGCATCATCCCCAGGCAGTCGGTCCACGAGCCGGTGCAGACCGGCCTCAAGGCGCTGGACGCGCTGGTGCCGGTCGGCCGCGGCCAGCGCGAGCTCATCATCGGCGACCGCCAGACCGGCAAGACGGCGGTGGCGATCGACACCTTCATCAATCAGAAGGGCGTCAACGCCGGCGACGACGAATCGAAGAAGCTCTACTGCATCTATGTCGCGATCGGGCAGAAGCG
>Ga0164242_10006358_pt1 | contig 13009 bp, 10 predicted proteins | sample OricomgcompostMG_FD_108783 | JGI IMG/M metagenome (GOLD analysis project Ga0164242, IMG submission 108783) | Miracle-Growth compost microbial communities from Emeryville, California, USA - Original compost - Miracle growth compost (MG) ... | reverse complement strand
GTGGGACTTGCAAAAAATGAAGAAGAAATATTTTTTCCTGGTGATAAAGAATCAATTAAACTTCCATGGAACAGCGAAAGTTTGAAACTCATTCGACGTGTAAGAGATGAAGTACATCGGTTTGGAATTACCTTTCACCGGAATCAAAGAAGCCGCGGCACGTTTGTAAATGAACTGGAAAAAATAAAAGGAATTGGAAAAAATACCGCTGATCTTTTATTAAAAAAATTCAAGTCAGTAAAAAAAATTAAAGAGCTTTCAAAAGAAACGCTTGAAGAAACAATTGGAATGTCAAGAGCAAAAATTGTCTATGATTATTTTCATGAAAATGTTGAAGGTTAAAAGTCATGAACTTTTAACCTTCAACAAGAGTAATTTATTTAAAAATTAAAAATTAATCCCGATCCCAAGTTTAATTGCCCTGTTAAAAGCATTCACTCTTTGGTTGGCATCTGCCTTTGATAACCCATAATCGTAAGAGGCAGAAACATTCAAACCATTTGTAAATTGGTATCCTATACCCCCTGTTACTCCTACATCCCACCGATTGAATTGGGAAGTGGCGTCAAGCGTTTTATTCAATAAATTAATTCCCAAAACGCCGGCGCTGGTTTTTAAATTTGCAGAAGCGAGATAAGAAATTTGTGGGCCGGCAAAAATTTGAAATCCTCCAAAATTACCTTTTAATAAAACAGGAATATCCACATATTGAGATTGCAGAACAGCCTTTGCATTGGCCCCTAAGAAATCAAGTCCTTTCAGATTTAAAGCCCCATCTAATTCGTAACCTTTAAGAGAATAATAAACTCCAGGTTCGAAAGTAAGATTTTGATTCATCGGAATGCTTGCATAGGCGCCTGCAAAAAATCCAGTATAATCTTTCGTGGTGATTCTTCCGTTAGTGAAGTCTAAAATGTTTTTAAAATTATCAACTGCATCACCACGATAACCAGAAGATAAGACCCCTGCTTTTACACCAAATGAAGGTGTTGTCTGGGCAAAACTGACACTTGAAATAAGTACAGCAACGATAAGTAAAATTTTATTTTTCATATTTTAATTGGAGCCGGATTTTTCAGCCGTTCACCAATATGAGAAACAAAAAAGAGAAGAAAGATTAATCGAAGCTGTATAAGATTTTGTTAACGATTTTTTGAAGCAATTTGAAATCTTCTTTTCTTAAAAAATTCGTTATTTATTTTTTTAAAGAAGCTTTTTACAAAATACTTTGAAAGCGAATTTTTAATTTTATTGAATGAAATTTTTTCTTTTTTCTACCTTTCTTTTTCTTTTTTTAAGAAACGGATTTTCTCAAAATAATATTCAACCAGAAAATCTTCATGTAAATATTCCTTCTGCTAAAAGTAACAGTACGCTTGATATTGCTGGTTTTATTAATCAACATTTTGATACTGATGATAAAAAAATTGCTGCTATTTATAACTGGGTTACCAACAACATAAAATACGATGCTGATAGTATCCATTATGTAATCCTGGATGAAGACAACGAGCAGCGGGTAACTTATGCATTAAGGAGGAAAAGAGGTGTTTGCGAAAATTTTGCTGCCATTTTCAATGACCTTTGTTTAAAATGTGGAATCCCTTCGTATACCATTGAAGGATTTACAAAGCAGATGGGAACGATTGATCGTTCACCCCATGTTTGGTGCGCAGCATCCATTGATGGAAATTGGGCATTCTATGATCCTACATGGGATGCAGGACAAATAAGAAACGGGACTTTTATAAACGAAACAAATAGCCATTTTTTTAAAATTCCTCCCGATATTTTTATTGATACTCATCTTCCATTTGATCCTTTATTTCAATTTTTAAATTACCCTGTTACTTATAAAGAATTTATTTCCGGACAAAGGGAAAAAGAAAGTAAGAAATATTTTAATTATATGGATTCGATAAAAAGTTATGAAAAAATGGAACGGCTAGACCAATATCTATCTTCCCTTTCGAGAATGAAAAAAGAAGGATGGCCTTCACAAAAAATCGATACTAAAGTAAAGCGGGTGCAACTCGAAATAGAACTAATCCACCAGGATACAGATATGGATCTTTACGATGCTGCGGTTTTAGATTACAACCAGGCAATACAAATTTTTAATACCTTTCTTGTTTACAGAAATAACCAATTTCAACCCCAGAAAACAAAAGAGGAAGTGGAATCAAACTTTAATCATATACAAAAGCTGATTATTTCCGGTAAGCAAAAATTAATTAAAGTAAATGCTTCAAGCGCAACTTTGCAATTGGATACAGGTGATTTACAAAAAAGGCTTGATGACCTGGAAGTCAATTTAAAAACGCAACAGAATTTTATTAAAATCAACTTATTCATTAAATCAAAAAGTGATTCTGCTACAACTAAATCTTAATTGTCAGGCAAATGCTTTGTCTCCTTTTTTGTAAGGAAGATTCCCATCGTAATGGCCTGGGGTTTCAACGTAACGTCTTGCTTCCTTACATCCGATTTCTGATGTAAAATATCCAAGTAAAGTAAGTTCTTTCATCATTCTGAAATAATGAGAAGGATCATCTTTCTTCTTGTTTTTCGTGTAGTCATTTTGCTCCTTATCCAACTTTACCAAAAGATCATGTCGTTGTTGAGGGGTGATTTTTACAAAAGAATTGCCATAAGTTTTCTTAGATAAATCATCCAGTTTTCCCATTCCCTCATGAAAAATCTTTTGATCTTTTTCTTCATAACAATCATTTACCATTACAGTCATAAACTGGCCGGTTTTAGCGGCTTTCGCTCCTGGTGTTTTTGTTGCTGGTAAAATAGTATCTGCTATTTCGTCTAAATATGAAATATCAGCATCATTGAATTTCATGGAAACACCGGTATTGCTTTTACAACCGGATAAAAAAACATTACTACCAACTAAAGTTCCTCCTAAAAGGATTGAAATATATTGAACTGCTTCTCTTCTGTTCATTTTATTTTATTTAATTTTTAAACTTCATAATTAACACCAAAACCGTTTCTGTAATCGCGTTTTATAAACTGGTTCACTTCATCAACATTCGTAACTTTCATGTCTTTGTTATCCCATAAAAGTTCTACATATCTTGCTGGATAATCGTAGCCTTTCCCGTTTGCTTTCTGTTTCCTGATATCAAAACCGCGAATAGCAAGATTGCTCATCAAAAGTGCTTCAGTCAAAGGTCCTGCAACCTGGAAATCACTATCCATTTTCATTTTGCCATAACCAGCAATTGCGCCTTCAACCCATTGAGCATAGTGACCCTCAGCTCCCATTGGGATGCGTGGATATTTTTGAGGAACTTTTACTTCAGTAGTTCTAGAAGTAGGAAGCAGTTTTGGATCAGCACCATAAGTGCCACACATCATGCTACCCTTTGTTCCAATAAAATAAGTACCATTTCCACCATCGCCAAAAGTTTCGTTTGGTCCTAATTCTTCCGGTCTTTCAGGTTGAATTCCTCCATCCATCCAATGCACTTCAACCGGTCCCTGTGTTTTATCCGTTTTGGGAAATTTCATTATCACATGGCTTGACGGAGGGCAACTTTCAGGAAAATAGCCTCTTTGGAATTCACCAACATAAACACTTCCAACACTTGCCTGAACAGAATTAATATATTGCAAATCAAGAACTGCAAAAGCAGGTTGAACTATGTGACATCCCATGTCGCCCAAAGCTCCTGTTCCATAATCCCACCATCCACGCCAATTAAAAGGAACCAGATTATTAAAATAGTTTTTAACCGGCGCGGTTCCGAGCCATAAATTCCAATCTAATTCTTTTGGAATTGGGTCAGCAACTGTTGGCCGCGGAATTCCTTGTGGCCAAACAGGTCTGTCGGTCCAACAGTATACAGTATGAACATCACCAATAATACCCGCATCGTACCATTCCATTAATTGTCTAACGCCGTCTCCGGATGCCCCCTGGTTTCCCATTTGCGTTACTACTTTATATTTTTTAGCAGCTTCCGTTAACATTCGTGCTTCATACACGTCATGTGTCAAAGGTTTCTGAACATAAACATGTTTGCCAAGTTGCATTGCTGAATAAGCAGCAACTGCATGCGTATGATCAGGGGTTGAAACTGATACTGCATCAATATTTTTATGTTCCTTGTCCAGCATTTCTCTGTAATCTTTATAATACTTGGCTTTTGGAAAATCCTTGACACTCTTAGCAGCCCTTCTGTCGTCAACATCGCAGAGAAACGCGATATCAACTTTTCCGGTGCGGGCAAAATGAGCAATATCGTCGCCACCTTTTCCTCCAACACCAATCGATGCAATTTGCAATTTATCGCTTGGCGCGATAAATCCTTTTCCTCCTAAAACATGCCGCGGCACGATCATAAATCCAGCTGCAGTGATCGCAGTATTTTTCAAAAAATCTCTGCGAGAAGTGTTCAAAATTTTTTTGTCCTGATCTTCCATAATAGTATTTTTAAAAAAATGAGAAAATTCTTTTAATAAAACAAAAACCAAAAGAATTGTTTAAATGTTTCTTTTCTTCAATTCATCAACTGCATGATCCACTGCTCTTGCTGTCATAGCCATATAAGTTAATGAAGGGTTCACACAATTTGAAGAAACCATGAACGAACCGTCAGTAACGAATACATTTGGCGCATCCCAAACCTGGTTCCATTTATTTAAAACAGAAGTTTTAGGATCAAGTCCCATACGTGCGGTGCCCATTTCATGAATACCTCTTCCCATTGTTCCGTCGCCATCAAAACCCTGAACGTTTTTCACGCCAGCGGCTTCCAGCATTTCCATAGCATCATTTTTCATATCGACGCGCATTTTTCTTTCGTTATCTCTCCATTCTGCATCAATTGCCAACACATTCAACCCCCATTTATCTTTCTTATTTTTATCCAGTGTGGCCTTGTTTTCATGATAAGGAAGAATTTCACCGAAGCCACCAACTCCCATTGACCAAGGCCCTGGTTCTGATAACGCATCTTTGAAATCTCCACCAATATTCATTTCAGCAATTTCACGGCTCCAACCTTGCCTGCTTGCGCCGCCCTGGTAACCAAAGCCGCGGATATAATCTCTTTTATCGCCAAATAAATTGCGAAAGCGAGGAATGTAAATACCATTTGCCCTGCGTCCATAATAATATTTGTCGTCGTATCCCTCAACTGTTCCTCCAGCACCTACACCAAGATGATGATCCATAAGATTATGTCCCAGCTCATCGCTGCTGCTTCCAAGTCCACCGGGCCAAATATCCGTAGCTGAATTCATCAAAACCCATGCACTGTTTAGTGTAGAAGCATTTAGGAAAACGACTTTGGCAAAATACTGGTATGTTTTATTGGTTTCAGCATCCAATACTTCTACCCCTGTTGCCTTTTTTGTATCCTTGTCGTACAATATTTTCGTAACGATAGACCACGGACGAACGGTTAGGTTTCCAGTTTTCATTGCCGCAGGCAAAGTAGAAGATTGTGTGCTGAAATAGGCGCCAAAAGGACATCCAAGCCAACATTTGTTCCTGTATTTGCAATTAGATCTTTCCTGGATCGGCTCCGTTATATTAGCACAACGGCCAATGATCATCGCCCTTTTATTATCGTAATGTTTTTTAACCCGGTCCGCCACATCTTTTTCTACCACATTCATTTCCATTGGAGGCATAAAATGGCTGTCTGGCAACTGAGGCAAATTTTCTTTTGAACCACTGATTCCGGCGAATTTTTCAACATAAGTGTACCATGGTTCAATATCTTTATAACGGATTGGCCAATCTACTGCAATTCCATCTTTTGCATTTGCTTCAAAATCAAAATCGCTCCATCGGTAGGTCTGTCGTCCCCACAAAAGTGAACGGCCTCCCACATGATAACCTCTGAACCAATCAAAACGCTTTACTTCTACATAAGGGCAGTCCTGCTCGTTTACCCACCAATCGACATTCATCTCGTTGAGTGGATAATCTCTTTTTAACACCGGATGATCCTGGATCATTTTCTGTGTACGGCCACCCCGGTGAGGAAATTCCCAAGGGCCTTTCACAGCGTTTACATAATCTTTTACATGTTCAATGTTTTTTCCTCTTTCGAGCATGATGGTTTTCAAGCCTTTTTCAGTTAGTTCTTTTGCAGCCCAGCCTCCTGAAATGCCGGAGCCGATGACGATTGCGTCGTAGGTGTTTTCTGCCATAGTTATTGAATGATTAAAATGATTTTGTTGGTTAAATATTAAATTTTATACATCGCAAATCTTAATTGCTTCTTTAAGAGAATCAACTTTGTTTTTTCTTGTGGGCATAAATTCCTGCGCTACATATCCTTTAAAACCCGTATCTACAATAGCTTTCATTATTGCAGGATAATATAATTCCTGGGTTTCATTTATTTCATGTCTTCCCGGTACTCCACCTGTGTGATAATGAGCAAAATACTGATGATTGTCTCTTATGGTTCTGATCACATCACCTTCATCAATCTGCATGTGATAAATATCATAAAGCAATTTAAAGTTTTCTGAGTTAATATTTTTACATAATTGTACGCCCCAGGCAGAATGATCACACATATAATCTTTATGATCAATCTTACTGTTCAAAAGCTCCATGATTAAAACCACGTTGTTTTTTTCAGCTAATGGCAGAATTTTTTTGATCGCTATTTCGCAATTTTTCATTCCTGTTTCATCATCCATTCCATTTCTTGCTCCACTAAAACAAATGAGATTTTTGTAACCGGCTTTTTTCATTAAAGGAATAACTTCTAAATATTCACTAATTAAATGTTCATGATTAGCAGGATCATTCAAGCCTTTATACAAATCATTTTTCCCGTTTGTATAACACATGGAACAATAAACTCCATGCTTTTTAAGGACAGGCCAATCTTTTGGTGCAAGTAAATCAATCGCACTAAAGCCAATTTCTTTTACGGTAGTGCATAAATCCTCCAAAGAAAGATCATTGAATGTCCACCTGCAAACCGAATGATTGATATTTCCCTTAAGCTTATGGTTTTTTTCAAAAGAAATTTTTTCTGCAAAAGAAATCGCAGGCGCCGCAACAGCCGCAGATGTTGCAAGAGCAATGTTTTTTAATAATGATCTTCTGCTTTGTTTTGAATTCATTTGTTAAAGATTCTCACTTTGATCTACACGTTTTTCATTTTTATCCTGGAATGCCAATGCAAATAATATAAAGACAGCCAAGGCTATAAGCGAGGGAATTATCCAAACCATTTTCCAGTTGGAAACATTGCCAACTGTGTAAGCATCTTTTATCAATCCGGCTATCCAAAAACCAATTAGCATTCCAATACCATAAGTAGCCAAAGTGATCAATCCCTGTGCTGCACTTTTAACTTTCTGGCCTGCTTTTGCATCTGTATAAATTTGCCCTGACACAAAAAAGAAATCATAACAGATGCCATGTAAAATAATTCCAATAATCAACATAAAAGCCAAATCATCGGCATTCCCGTAGGCAAACAATGCATACCGGATTGCCCAGGCAAGCATGCCGGCCAGAATCGTGATTTTGAATCCAAATTTTTTGAAAAAGAAAGGAAGCAACAACAGGAAAAATATTTCGAAAAACTGTCCAAGACTCATCTTTGCTGTTGGATTGGTCATGCCAACATCCTGAAGGAAAGGATTCGCATATTGATAATAAAATGCAAGCGGAATGCAGATGAGAATAGAAGCGATAAAAAATATCAGGTAGTTTTTATCTTTCAATAATTTTATCGCGTCTAATCCTAAGACTTCTGAAACTTTCACCTTTGCGCCTTTTGCAACTTTCGGTGGAGTTTTAGGTAAGGTAAAACTAAAAATTCCTAAGACCAACGAAGCAATAGAAGCTAGTAAAAAAGTGTTTTTCATCAACCCTGCTGCTACATTTTCCTCTTTATCCCACAGAAAAACGAGGCTTATAGCAAGGCCTGCTATGATCCATCCAATTGTTCCCCAAACCCGGATTGGTGGAAATTGTTTTTCAGTATTGGTCATTTGATTGAATGAAATGGAATTGACCAATGCCAACGTCGGCATAAACAGGATCATATAAAGTAAAAGATAATAAAAAACAGCCGGCGGATACACGTTGGTAACTGCTCCAATAGAATATACCTTATACAATAAAAACGCTCCTATAACATGTAAAATTCCCAGGATTTTCTCGGCATTAAAATAACGGTCCGCAATTAATCCAATGATAAATGGAGCGATAATGGCACCCCACGATTGGGTGGAAAATACAGCTCCTGTCTCAGCACCGTTTGCATTTAGGTTTTTGATTAAAAAAGTGCCAAGAGTTACGAACCAGGCGCCCCAAACAAAAAACTCAAGGAACATCATGGCAGAAAGCTGCAGTCTTGTGGTAAGTTTCATTTACAAAAAATTAATTTGTTTGTTTTAAAATGGATTTGAAATTTGTATAAGGAGTTCAATTTAAATTCAAAAATTTTTTCTAACAAAATCCGGATAAAAAATACTGTAAATCTCGACTTGGAAGTTTAAATGTACAGATTTTATGAATAAATCAATTTTTCAGAAAAAAAAATTTTCGAGGTGGCTAAAATATTTCCGAAAATCATTTTCTTAAATAACAAAAGACGACTTACTGAAAATCACTATTAATAATCAATATTTATTTTGAAAGTCAGCATCTGCAATGCCTTTTGTAAAAGGATTTGATTTTGTAAAAGGTGTAGAACAATAATTGGTCTTACTGAAAATTGTTTTATAAAATAAATTCTAAAGCCTCAATAATTTTTATTTTTTTCCACTTGTTCAAATCTTAACTATGTCTTTCTTAAAAAAATGTTTTCATTTAATTTAAGAATTCCTACATTCATAGCCGATTTTTAAAAAATTCATTTTTCGCTATGGGAAATTTTCAAGTAAAAGTTCAGCCAAAAAAATATGATGCAATAATAGTTGGTTCCGGCGCCGGAGGCGGAATGTCTGCTTATGTTTTGGCAAACGCAGGTTTAAAAGTTTGTTTGATCGAAGCAGGTCCTAATTTCAATCCTGCTGTCGATTCAAAACAACTAAAAAATCCGTGGGAATCGCCGAGAAGAGGCGCCAGTACTAAGTATCGACCCTTCGGTGATTTTGACGGATGTTATTGGGGATGGGAAATTGATGGTGAACCGTATACGAATGCGAAAGGCTCAGATTGGGAATGGTGGCGCGCAAGAATGGTCGGCGGAAGAACCAATCACTGGGGAAGGATTTCTTTGCGATTTGGCCCCAAAGATTTTAAAAGAAAAAGTATTGATGGGCTTGGTGACAACTGGCCAATCAGCTACGACGATGTAAAGCCTTATTATGATAAAATTGACCGTTTGCTTGGAGTTTTTGGAACCAATGAAGGATTAGCAGAAGCGCCGGACGGAATTTTTCTTCCTCCACCAAAGCCTCGTCTGCATGAATTAATGATCAAAAGAGCTGCAACTGGTATTGGAATTCCTGTGATCCCTTCCCGCCTTTCTATTCTTACAAAGAAAATAAACGATTCTCGTGGAGTTTGTTTTTATTGTGCCCAATGTGGCCGTAGTTGTAAAATTTTCGCTGATTTTTCTTCTTCTTCCGCTTTAATTCTTCCTGCATTGGCAACAGGAAATGTGGACCTTGTGGTAAATGCAATGGCTCGTGAAGTTTTGACTAACAAAGATGGTTTGGCGACCGGTGTTTCTTATGTAAATAAAGAAGATATGCAGGAATACCAGGTTATGGGAAAAACAGTAATACTTGCCGCCAGTGCTTGTGAATCTGCTAGATTATTATTGAATTCAAAATCACCTAGGCATCCTAATGGATTAGCGAATTCAAGTGATGTTGTTGGAAAATATTTGCATGATTCTACAGGAGCTGATATGGGTGGAATTATTCCTGAATTGTTTGACCGAAAACGATACAACGAAGATGGGGTGGGAGGCATGCATGTTTATACTCCCTGGTGGCTTGACAATAAAAAACTTGATTTTCCTCGTGGATATCATATAGAATATGGTGGTGGATTTGGAATGCCACTTTATGGTTTCCAATGGGGAATTGAAAATCTGAATGGCACGTATAAAGTAAAAGGGAAACAAAAAGAAGCCGGCGGATACGGAGCTTCCCTAAAAGAAGATTACCGGTACTTCTTTGGCTCTCATGTTGGTATGGCTGGACGCGGCGAAACGGTTGCAAGAAGAGATAACTATTGTGAAATTGATCCTGATGTTGTTGATGTTTATGGAATTCCTGTTTTACGTTTTCATACAAAATATTCTGATTACGAAATCAAACAGGCGAAACACATGAAAGAAACTTTTGCAGAAATTCTTCATGCTATGGGAGCGGTAACTACCTGGGGCGGCGATGATGGTCCTGAAAATAATTACGGTTTACATGCACCTGGAAATATTATTCATGAAGCAGGTACAATCAGAATGGGTGATGATCCGAAACAATCCGCTCTGAATAAATATTCTCAGGCGCATGAATGTAAAAATTTATTCAATGTAGATGGAGGACAATTTGTTTCGCAAGGCGACAAAAATATTACATGGACAATCCTTGCTTTGTCTATGAGAACATCAGAATATATTGTTGATCAATTGAAGAAAAATAATATTTAGAAATTCATTTAAAATTAAAATTTCATTCTTTGATTTTATTAAAAATATAAAAGTTATGGACAGAAGAAAATCTTTGAAAGTAATGGTACTTGGAACAGTATCTTCAGGTTTTTTATTAGATGCCTGCAAAGAATCAGATAATAAAACCGTCCTGAAAAAAGCGCCGGAGACTTCTGGGAAAAAACATCCGGGTTTAATGAAAGAAGAAGTAAAGCATTTGGAAGAAGTAAATTCTTACACTTTTTTTACCCCTCATGAAATGAAAACGATTACCATTCTTGCAGATATTATCATTCCAAAAGATGACATTAGCGGAAGCGCTTCAGACGCTAAAGTGCCTGATTTTATTGAATTTATTGTAAAAGATAAACCTGAAAATCAAGTTCCAATGCGGGGTGGTTTAAAGTGGCTTGATATGCAATGTTTAGACCGTTATAAAAATGCTTTTGCAGAATGTAATCATCAGCAACAGATGGAAATGGTGGATGAAATTGCATGGCCGAAAAAAGCAAAACCGGAAATGAAGGCCGGCGTTAAATTTTTTAACTTAATGAGAGATCTAACCGCGACAGGATTTTACACTTCTGAAATTGGTGTAAAAGATGTGGGTTATATAGGCAATACACCAAATCAATGGAACGGTGTACCAGACGATGTTTTGAAACAATATAATCTTGCTTATTCTCCGAAGGAACTGAAAGAGTGTATTAGTTTTTAAAAAGAATTTTAAGCACTAACTAAATAGATTTTACTATGCGAAAATTAAGAATGGGAATGGTAGGTGGCGGCAAAGACGCTTTTATTGGTGCAATTCACCGGATTGCTGCAAACATGGACGGTTTGATTGAATTGTGCTGTGGTGCTTTGAGTATTCATCCTGAAATGGCAAAAGAGTCTGGTAAAATTTTGTTTCTCCCGGAATACAGAACGTATCTTTCTTATGAAGAAATGATAAAAAAAGAAAGTGAAATGCCAATGGACAAACGCATTGATTTCATTACTATTGTTACACCAAATTTTGCTCACTTTGCCCCTGCAATGATGGCTCTTGATCATGGCTTTAATGTGATTATAGAAAAGCCAATGACGTTTACTCTTGAGGAAGCAAAAGAATTAAAAAAGAAAGTTGAAGAAACAGGTTTGCAATTGTGTCTTACGCATACTTATTCGGGTTATCCGATGGTAAAACAGGCTCGTGCGATGGTACAAAACGGCGAGTTAGGAAAACCAAGAAAAATTGTAGTAGAATATATGCAGGGCTGGCTGAGCAAACTTTCAGAAAAAGAAGGAAATGCAGGTGCAGCATGGCGTACAGATCCATCTAAATCTGGCAAAGCAGGTTGCATGGGCGATATAGGTACTCATGCCGCACATCTTGCAGAATATGTTTCAGGATTAAAAATTACACAACTTTGTGCCAACTTAAACATTGTGGTTCCAGGACGAATGTTGGATGATGATGGAAATGTTTTATTAAGATTTGAAAATGATGTAAATGGGGTTTTAGTAGCTTCTCAAATTGCCGCCGGTGAAGAGAATAATTTGACTTTAAGAATTTATGGGGAAAAAGGAAGTATTGAATGGGCTCAGATGGAACCTAATACATTAATTGTAAAATGGTTTGATCAGCCAGCGCAGATTTTAAAGGCAGGTAATAACTATCCGAATATTTTAAGTAAAGCGGCTCTTGATAATTGCCGTACTCCCGGTGGTCATCCGGAAGGTTATCTTGAAGCGTTTGCAAATATTTATAAAAACTTTGCACATACACTTATGGCAAAATTGGAAAATAAAACGCCGACTAAAGAGATGCTGGATTTTCCGCAGGTGGATGAAGGGGTTCGTGGAATGGCCTTCATTGAGAATGTAGTGGCTTCAGGGAAATCAAATGAAAAATGGACTAACTTTAAGGTTTAAATTCATAATCTTTTAAAAATGAAATTTTACTTGAAGATGTGATTGAACATGATTATAATGCCACTGTGTTTTTTGAAGATGAAAATATTATTAGAAAGGTTTTGAAGATAATCAGGTAATATTAACTCAGGATAATGATGTTGAAAAACTATTATTACCACAACTATTTTATTTTATTCTATTATTTACCTTAGACCTGGCCACTTGCATGGTGTTTTTCATATTCGTACTTTAAAGTATTTTAAAAAAGAAAGGACTAATCCAAAAGAGAACATTAATAATTAGTCATAGATCAGAGAACAAAATCAAAATTAGAGATAAAAAATACCATTAAACGAATGACAACAATCAAAGGACCCGGAATTTTTATCGCCCAATTTATCGGTGATGAACCGCCATTTAATACTTTAGAAAGTATTTGTAAATGGGCGAAAGACAAAGGATTTGTTGGAATTCAAATTCCTTCTTCTGACGAGCGTTTT
>Ga0164242_10006357_pt1 | contig 13011 bp, 7 predicted proteins | sample OricomgcompostMG_FD_108783 | JGI IMG/M metagenome (GOLD analysis project Ga0164242, IMG submission 108783) | Miracle-Growth compost microbial communities from Emeryville, California, USA - Original compost - Miracle growth compost (MG) ... | reverse complement strand
TCGCTTGGGGTGGCGAGCGCGATGGCCGCAGTTTGCGGGAGAGGCTGAGCGCCTCTCAGGACCATTCCCCCCCTCCTTCATGACATCCGGAATTCGAAGGGATCTCCTGAATGACGCTAGACATGCGGGGAAGATGTGCTGTCCGTGGAGAGGAGATTTCGTCTGATGTTGAGGACAGACCGCTGGAGATGGTGTCCGTCGTCGGAGTACCGGAGGCGCGGTTGCCGGCTCTCAGATACCAAGGATGGAATATGCCGGACTGTTTGGGAAACGCAATAGTTCATTCCTAATCCCGGTGGGTTACCTCTTAAGTTAAGCCCTTTGCCAAGACTTTGTCAACATCGCCAGATGGGCGATATTGGAGGACAGCGCGGCCAAGCACTGATACGACCGACCGTTTGCGAGGCACGAGGTGCGTTGACTGATATGGCGCCTTGGCCTGCCTCCAGCCACCCACGAGATGCAGGGACGGACTTGAGAATGGGGTCATTAAGCTCGCCCTGCATTAAGGATATGCAGCAATAGCCCCCTCCGCTCTGAGCCGCGTCTCGCCTCCTGTCTGTTGACGGGCTCCCGTGACCGTATAGAGGTAAGGAAGGAAGGCTATGCATCAAGGGATGCGCCGCGGATGCAGTCATCCAGAGGCTGGAACCATCTCAACTTTTTTTTGCCCTTCTCTCTCGGAGATCTCGGATCCGGCTCATTTGACTAACAATCGACGGGTTTGTTTCGTGTGACTGCTGGGAAGGGTGGTGCCCGCCCCGCGGCCGGGGAAGCTGGGGAAACAAGGTGTTCCGTGCGCCTTCTTCGAGGCCTTGGCCCTGTCTCACGGTGTTGGGTTACACGCCGGTCGAGACGTCACGGTGCAGGTATGTAGGTCCAGCGATGACTTGTAGTTTCGAAACTAGAGATGGTGGCCTGGATTCAAAGATTGCCGAAGAAACAAATGCAGGAACGCGGACGCGCTTGGAGAGACGTCAGAGGGAGGAGGAATTGGTTTTTTTACCATGCCAACCGGCCCAGTACCGCGCCTTGGAATGGAATCCACTTCATTCGGGGTCCGACCAGAATAGTAACAATGCGTTACCTCAACACCCTTACAGAGGAAACTCAACTTTCCTCCCTTGTGTCTACACTGCAGGAGATACAGGTACGAAGGGAGAGGAGATGTACCGCGCACGTGACGAATATTGAATATACTCGACGCCCTCATGAGGCCCGTCGCCAAACTGGCTGGTGCACGGACCGGTTCGGGATACTGTCTGTGGCCTGGGGTCAGGGCCACTTTCTCTTGGTCAGATAAGGGCGGCCGTTCACACCGCCCTTACAAAGGTGTGTGAGTGAGGAGGGAGGGGTTTTGGAGTTGATTGGCTGGAGTTAAGGGCGGAATGCCGACTTTGCTTGGGTACTGACTCAATGGCTTACCACCCACCCCTTGCTAATATCTACAGTGTATAGTGTCGTGGCCAGCACCAGATCATCTGGCACATCGCAATGAAAGAAAGGGGGCAGCCGCGCGGATCGGGGCTGGAAAGGGACAAGAGGGAAGGAAGGGAATTAGTCAAGCAAGAGAGCTGGCATTTTCGGGATGGATCTTGTGAAACCCCTGGCTCGATCGAGTGGTCAGTACTCAACGGTTGGTATATTGGGTGACGTCGAGCCGCAGCGGTAGCGTGCAGAGGAATTAGCGCAGAGTCGCCGCGCCTTCCAGAGGACTCTGCCGAGGAACTTTGACTGGCGCTAGAGGGAGGGTCAGTTCCCGATAGTTGGCAACCTTCCAATAAAATTGAATACCACACGTGGACAACCAAAATTCTTAAAATCTTAATTGGGGGACGGTATAGCCGCAACTAGTCTGTGTGGCTTTGGCTGGCTTGCTGTGGCCGAAGTCGTGCAGTAGTGAGAAACGCAAGGAGAAACGCAAGCGAGAGACACGGGCGACAGACACAGGCGCTTCAGATGAATCCTCGAGGATTGACATTGACGATTGACGCAGGAGTGTGATTGAAGGGGGCGCGAGTTGGGGTCAGACAGCCTACGACGTCCCGGATGGCGACGGGGACGGGCGCGATCTAGACTGTTCGAGATAGGATGCCCGATTACCTCGGGCATTTAATATTTAGCATGTATTTAGCACAGATCGTAGGTTTAGTGTAACCCGTTCGTCGTGGTTTGCACTTAATGGCGTCGCATAGAGGCAATACGTTTAGCGTACCTGCGGTCGTTCTACTAAGTAACCTCCTGCATGATACATGATAATTACAACGTACTACGTAGTAGAGGGTTTCCGAGTGACCAGCCTGCAGTGCGGCTTTCGCCCTTTGGGGTTTCGTCTAATTATTTAAAATTAAGATTTGGACCTGGGGAGGGAGGCAAAGGTGTACTATATGTACTCCAACCAACTCCCCTGCCCACGAGCAACCTCGTGGTGCATCCACGCGGACACACACGATAGGAACACTACGGACCCGTATACTCCTTACGGGCTCCTGCTATCTTGGATTCCGCCCACCCGCGTTTTATGATACACCAACTCCTCCTCCGCCTCTTGGGCGCGGCAAGCGGGCGCAGAAACAGAGGGCGGAGACGCATATAAGTATGCGTAGGTATGCGTAGGTACTGTAGGTACCTGACGAAGCCCGTGCTAAGGTATTGGAAATCCGGGGGTTGATTGGAAAAGAGCCCAGTCCTGGAGAGTCCCTGATATTTTAGTGTGTAAATTGCCTCTGCATACGATGTGGCCCACTTGCAGTGCAGAGTGGCGTTCAGCCATGGCTTTTCCATGTCCACTAGCGTTGCTTTCATGTAACACCTTAACAGAGCCCAACATGAGATGGCCGGGACATGAGATGAGTCCCCCCTTTTGTTGTCACCAGTCTAGTTATCCAAGTCGAAAAAGTTGGGGGCGCAACAGGGAAAGGGAGGGTACCAGGTTTGGTACTCCTTACTTTTGGACTCCTTGCCTCCCTTACTCACATGCAAGGTAATTGTAATTACCTAGGTAAGGTAGTGAGTGCCCTGTAACCAGAGACACGGGACTCGGAAGAGATAAACATTCAACACCCGCTACCAGCAGGGTGTGGCCGCTAGAGGTGTCCCTTGGTTCAGGTTTCGAATAAAAGGGCTCAAGTACTGATCAGCCTGAATAACACGGCGAGGAAACCTCTCTGCCGTGGTTTCAGGTTGGGGTTCCATCTGTCGCTGTCGCCCCCCAAAAAAAGATTGGGCGCTTCCCGGGACGCAGGTATTGCGGTATTGCAGGGAGAGAGGCCAAGATAACGGCTGTTAGTGCGGTTCCCTCCAACCAATCCAGGTGAGTTCGACAAGGCAGGGACCCGCCCCTGCCGGCGCGCCGTGGGGCAGCGCATTGGGCACAATCACGGGCCCTGGTCTTTTTTCTTCTCCATGCCTGTTCTTTGTATTGCTGGTTCTGGATTTCGCACTATTTTCTCTGGCTCCTCTGCTTGATTACCGATTGTGCAAAGCAGAATTATTCCAGACACACAACTCCGTCTGCAGGGGAACCTCTTGTTCTTTTGAGACTCTTGTGTGTTTTTGGGGCTCTTGTTTCTGGAACCGATGCAATCGGTGGTAAGCGACCGCTTGGTTATCAAACGGGGACCGCAGTGGGCAAACCGCTCTCTCCGAATAAGCCAGGGTCCGACGCCGCCGCGCCTTTAACCTCCCCTTCCACTCTCTTGCTACCTCTTGGACGGGGGACACATCCCATTTCCACCCTCTCCACCCCCTCCTCCACACGTTCAACCCTTTCCTTCTCTTCACCCTCCCATGCCTCCAGGGCACAAGCTGAGAGAAAGCCAAAACTGCTCCGTCGGCAGCCGAACGCTGCACCACCTTCCCTCCTCTCCACCAACACGCCTGGCTGCCCGCCCAACACGCAACGGAGAGACGGAGAGCAACCAAGGAAGCGCCAGGTCGCCCGCATTTTGCATGCGACATCAGTCAGGGTCGTCCAGGAGTTGCCCTGCCCTGCATCGGAGCACTGACCTCCCACCGATTGGCCCGTCGAGGCTCTCCCTGGCCCCCCCACCCTCTTCCTCGTCGACTCCGCGTTGCATAGCGGACCATGTCGCAGCTTGCCTACCAGGAGGGCGATGGCCTGCTAAGCCAACAAGCCTACGAACAACCAGACTTCCAGCCTAGCAGCCTGGAGTACGCTCAGGATAGCCCAACGATAGGAAGGGCACAGATCCAGCCCCATGCCTTTGCGGACCAGGCCATCAAGAGCCCCTTGCCAACGCCTCGGTGAGTTACTTTTGCTGCCCATGTCAATTCCCTAATCCCTCCCCCACGCCCCATTCCCAATGCCCCTTTTCATTGTTAGTCGACAAATTTCTTCGCGTCTGCGAACTTGTCCCTGTCTATCACCAACCTACTTTGTTCTAGACTCTCCAACCCGCCCAAACGTGTTGGGAGTTACAAACTGGTAACTTGGTGTGACTGGGTCGTTTTTTTTTCTTTAACGGCATCAACAACACCTCGTCTCCCCGGGATCCGCTTGGCTGGTCGTCCTGCTGTGTGACTGTGCCAGACATTGTAGTGCCTGCACTGTCCACAAACACTAGTGCTGATCTGATCTCCCTACTTCGCCCACAGGTCCCAACGGAAACCCGCTCCGAGTCCTCTTCACGCGAGCACCGCTATATCTCAGCCGTCGAGTACTAGCCCTCCCCGATCCAACCTTCCCTCCCCTCCATATAGGCGTCAACATTCCCAAACGCCACCGCAGATAGTCACCGTCGCGTCTCAACCGGCTGAACCACAGCAGCCATCGAGCGCGAAGACATACTTTGACAGTGATTCTTCAGGTCGCGAATCACCAGAAGCGAGTAGTCCAGGGTACGTCAAAACAACCTTCGCGGCTTACTGTGCCTCACGCCCACACGACATGTGCTGACTAGACTTACACAGACCGGCTCCCCCATCTCGACTCCCGAATGACGCTCAACGCGCTTCCGGCCCAGTCGTGACCGAAAAGCCTCGCGTAGGCACCCCCAAACCGTCGTCGACAATGACAGGCTCGTCGACCACACCCCGGCCGGACCTGGCCAAGGCCGGCTCCCCGAGAAATTCGTCAATCGATTCCGCCGCGTCCTCTAGATCCCAACCTAACCGGATGGCAGCGGAGGCCCAGGCATCAACTCCCGATGTGGCCAGCTTAATCAAGACGGCAGGCAGCGCCGAGGCCGTAATACGATACCTTCTCAAAGAGAAGCAATCCCAGACCCAACAGAACTCTCAGTTATGGCGACTCGTCGACAAACAAAGGGCCATGATTCTGGGCCTGAATAAGGATTTGGAGCGCGCGCTCAAGGATAAAGAGAAGTATAGGAAGAAGCTGAAGGAAGTCATGGCTGCCGCCGACGTTCCTCCTATACCAGCACCGGCACCCCCCAAACAAGCACCCCAACCTCCGGCGGGTAGCGTGCCCAAATTAGAGATGCATTCACCCCCCAAACCTCAGGTTCTCGAAATCCCCGTCTCGCCCGGGCTCGACTCGGACAGCCAAAAGCACTCGCCCATCGATATGGCTCTGGCACCATATCCCATCACACCTCCCGCCGACCATATACCCGCCGGGCCGCCATCAGCGGTTGGCGACATGCTGGATCCTTCGCACATAATGCCCAACCCGTCTGAGCATGCCCTCGACCAATATGACCATGAAAGACAGGAGAGGGAGGCGGAACAGGCTAGAAAGCAGGCCGACACCGTCAAGGACCTCCCTATCAACCTCAACCTGCCACCATCCCGCAGTTTGCCGAGCCAGCCTCCCCGCCTCCCACCACCTCCGCCGCCGCCATCTAACTCTACCTTCGAGGTTACTCCCATGATCGACGAAGGCCTCTCCCAGTTCCCTCCACCGCCCGCTCCGCTGCCGCGTGCCCCCCCGCCGCGGAAGCTCCCCCCTGCTCCTCTACAACTCAGCCACCTGCAGCAAAGCCCCACAGTGCCTCCGGAGGAGGAGCTTGAAACCGACTCGGATTATGACGATATCCTGGAGGTGGACGAGCTTAAGGCCGACGACAAGAGAGGTCGCCGAAGGACAAGGGAGGAAGACGAACGCGACCGGGAAATCCTTGCTCGCAAGGAAGCCGAGTTCAGGAGTCTTTCGAAGAAGAGCAAGAAGAGCACGGGCAGCCTAAAGGGAACGCCCAGCCAGGTTGAACCGGAGGCGGTTCAAAACGAATTGGCAATTTCCCCAAGGCTTGCGATGGCCAAGAATAAGGGTCTCCAGCGAGACAACGTTCCCGCCTCCCTTGCGGGAGTCTTGAATGGCAACATGGGCCCGGAATCAGACTTTGCGATCCCGCCCTCGTTACTGAGCCCGGGCTTACCGGCAAGCCCTCGCCCTATGGGAATGAAATCGCCAATGACCTCGCCGCCGCTCTCCCCTCTCGGCGTGACGGCCTTCCCAGGGACGCCCCTATCTCCCCGGCCACCGCGCCAGCCTATTCCGCTGCCGCCTAGTACGCCCTTGCAGAGTCCTTCACACGCAGAGCCCATGGTCTTGACTTCTCCAAAGCCGCTAAATATCTTGAAGAAGATAGTGGAAAGCGGGCCGCTAAGCCCCACCAGAACTGGTCGTGACAGCGCAGCGGAAAGGACGAGGGTGTTCAAGGGCCTAATGACCGAAGAAAACCCGGACCTGCTACTTCCACCAAATGCCCTGACCTCGATCGATATCAGGGTGGCGTCTTCGCGAATGAAGCCGTCCCGGGCCAGTTTGTTGTCCCTAACGCAGCTGGAGGAGGATCCCGTCTTCACGCTAGCAATCTTGTCAAGGGCCGATGGTGGCGAGCTGTGGCGCGTAGAGAAGGACTCGTCCTCGCTGGCTAAGCTTGACCAGAGGCTGAAGCAATGTGCCGCCTTTACCGCGAAGACCCCGGACAGGTCGCTCTTTACCGGACATGCTCCGGCCAAACTCGATGCCCGCCGCATGGCTCTGGATCAATACCTCGACGAGGTCCTAAGCACGCCTCTCGATAACGCAGCAGCCTTGGAGCTTTGCAAGTACTTGTCATGCAATACCCTACCGCCGAACGCTGATGAGACCGGCTCATCGCCTGCGGGTCCTGCGAAGGACACAAGCCCCAAGACCGGAGCCGGCGGGCGCCCCTTGAGAACCGGTTACCTCACCAAGCGCGGCAAGAACTTTGGCGGCTGGAAAGCCCGGTTCTTCGTCCTGGATGGTCCTCTTCTCAAGTATTACGAGACTCCTGGTGGAGCCCACCTAGGAACCATCAAGTTGCAGAAGGCACAGATTGGGAAACAATCGCAGCACAATAACGATTCCGCTTCGCCGGCACGCGCTCCTTCTGGCTCCGAAGATGATAACCAGTACCGACATGCTTTCCTCATTCTGGAGCCCAAGAAGAAGGACCCCAACAGTATCACGAAGCATGTCCTGTGCGCGGAGAGTGATAAAGAGAGAGACCAATGGGTTGACACTCTGCTCCGTTGGATCGACTACAGAGACCCCGATGACGACGAACCCCCAAAGAAGGACCAGGCCCACGACCGTCATGGCTCTGGCGGATCCGAACGCGCGAGTGGCGCGAATACGAAGAGGAGGACCTATGGCGGCAAGCAGCAGCAGCAGCAGCGCGACGCAAATGATGCCGAGGATCCCCTCATCGGCGTTAGCTACGAAGCCACCAGGCAAGGCGACATCCCCCAGGGTGCGCCCTCCAGAATGAAGAACTCGGGGCACAATGAACACGACGCGCACGCCCAAACCATGACGTCTCAGGCGTCGTTCTCCATCTCCGCGCCTAAGGACCCGCAGGTTATCTCTGACTCGTCCTCGTGGGGTTCGAAGTTGGGAATGGGCTTGGCACCCCCTAACCAGGAAGAGAAGAAGGCGCGAAAGCGAAGCTTCTTCGGCTTCGGACCCAAGACGCGATCCTCCAGCGATGGACAGGACTCCCTCTTCGGCAGCGACAACAGCTCGGGTCCGCCAGGTCCGTCTAACAGCCAGCCGACCGGGCAGATGCGCCAGGTCTTTGGAGCATCTCTTGCCGAGGCAGTTAGATACAACTCTCCCATGGATGTCAAGGTCCCACTACCGGCTGTCGTGTACCGTTGCATCCAGTACCTGGATGCCAATAACGCCGTCCTGGAAGAGGGCATCTTCCGACTCAGCGGTTCCAACGTCGTCATCAAAGCACTCCGGGAGCGCTTCAACAACGAGAGCGATGTCAATCTGATCACCGACGAGCAGTATCACGATATTCATGCAGTTGCCTCCCTGCTGAAGCTTTACCTCCGCGAGCTTCCTACCACCATCCTGACAAGAGACCTCCACATGGAGTTCGTTTCCGTTACCGAAATGACCATCCAGAAAGAGAAGATCGCCGCCCTCAGCGAGTTGGTGGAGCGCCTTCCGCAGGCCAACGCTACGCTGCTCAAGTACCTGATCGCGTTCTTGATCAAGATCATCAACAACCAAGACATGAACAAGATGTCCGTGCGCAATGTCGGGATCGTCTTCTCGCCGACTCTCAACATTCCCGCTCCAGTTTTCGCCCTGCTCCTCCAGAACTACGAGCCCATCTTCGGAATCGATCCCATGGAATACGAGCTCCCGCAGCCGGTGCTGGAAAGGGAGAGGCGGCCGTCTAACCCGGAACGCGGCTTCCAGGATCGCCGTCCTTCCGATTCTCATCAGCGGCCCTCGACTTCGGGGACCGGATCGTCCTCGCCTCACCGCCAGCGCCTCATGGATGTCGTCAAGGATGGGAGGAGCCAGAGGAGCACGCCAACTCCGCCGCCTGCTCTTATGAGCATGTCGCAGATGGCGCAACTAAACGCTACCCAGTACAGGTCTACTCCTACGCCGCCGCCGCAGCGACTGACCAGCTACGAACCCTCATTCCTTGCCCAACAGAACCAGACGGACCGCCATGTTTCGCTGCGACCGGCGTATGAAAGTGGCTTCGTTGTGCCCCCCGGTTACGACGTAACTCAGTTCCAACAATCACCTCAACAACCTCCAGCCGGGCGTTCCCAGCCAGGGTACGATCGGCCCATCTACGATTCCGGCGCCCCGGCTGCTTATGACCAACCTTACGGCGCGAGGCCTCGCCGAGAGAGTGCCATGTTTGCAGCCCCGGCAAACCTAAACCAGCAGGGATCGAGGAGCCGCCTGAGGGAGGAAGCTCAGTTCTAAAGAGTCCAGTGCTTCACAGCATGGACCCTTGTGCTATTTCGCTTAGCAACTGCTTTTCGCCAACATGCTATCATACCCCAGCATCTTGATTTTCGTCAAAGGAATATACCATGCCATCATTTTTTTGGGGCGTTCGGCTTGAACAGCTCTTTATTTTCGTATACCCTTCCGCGCACCAGTGGGCTCGATCTCATACGATGATGCTTTCAACCCATTTCCTCACACACATATATATGTATATATAGGACGGCTTAGGACTGGAGCCTAGCGTCTAACCGCCCATTTATTCTAATCACCAAAATCCGATCGTCGGACTCTCTGGTAATGGCAGTCTTTGGCTTGGCGCTACTGCTCAACTTGATGGAGATACCAAATGGGTTTCAATGCCCAAGGTCTATCGGCACGATGAAACTTTTGTACACTACTATCTGGGGACTTGGGGTTTGGGCTGGGACATACCCTTCTGTGCTTTTTCTCATTTTTTTTCCTTTCCATTTTCATGTTTCGCTTTTTATGCCCTTTCCCTATATATTTTTGTCTTCGAGGCGGACTATTGGACCAACGGTAGGGCGTTCCAAGGCGTTCTGGGCGATTCATTGCGGCGGGGCATTTATGGTGGAGATGCCCTCGCAATGTGATGCCGGAGTGCCTGGTCACATAGATCAATAGGTATGACTGAAGAAGAATGGAATACGATTGAAGGATGAACGCTCTATGCTTTGCGCTGTGAACAGTCGAGTTGTGGTGTTGTTGATCTTGGTGATATAGTTGATAACTTGGAGGGTCTAAGCTGTGGTAGCTCTCCATACAGATTAGGTGAAGAGGTACTTGGGGGTTTACTAGTGGAGCTACTATCCAAACCCCTGCACTGTACCAATAGTCATCCAGACATGTGCACCGGATACGTCGGGATGCGCTGTTTTTAGAGCCGATCGCCGACTACACACGCCCTCTTCAATCACCCCATCTCCCGACATTTTTGGCACGCCGACGGAATCGGCGGTCGGCTCTCCCAAGCGCCGTTCATCATCATCAAACCCCGTCCGCCACATTTCTCGGCATCAGAAAACGGCCTGACGGAGAAAAAAAACACCCGCGGCCATGGATGCCGCGTCGCTAGATCCTCGACTCCGTAATGGCGCCGCCGAGAAGAAGCTCCCTCAACCCACCACAGCGGCGGGCGGCGGCAGCAGCCTCGTGAACGCATCGTCGTCCGACGAGGCCAACAACTCCCCGATATCACGTCATCCGGGCCCGACCCCCTACGCGCCCGTCGCTGGATTTTCGCCGCAGAGCAACTCCTCCACCGACCAGCGGCCCACGCCAGCAACGACAGCGACGGCGGGCGCTACGCCCACGACCACCCACTCCTCCTCCCAGCACGCGAACGCCGGCGCCGCGGGCCATACCCCCCACGACGACGAAGACGACGAAGACGGTGACGACGACCACCACCAGCAGCAACACCACGACGATAGCGGCGTCGGCGCCGGCGGGCCAGGCGACCCGAAGAAGCCGCGCGCGTGCGAGAGCTGCCGGGGCCTCAAGGTGCGATGCCAGCCCGACGCGGCGAACCCGGACGGGCCGTGCCGCAGGTGCGCCAAGGCGGGGAGGGCGTGCGTGGTGACGCAGCCGACGCGCAAGCGGCAGAAGAAGACGGACAGCCGCGTCGCGGAGCTGGAGAAGAAGATTGACGCCCTCACTGCGAGTCTGCAGGCGTCTAGGGGCGCAGGGGCGGGTGCGGCGGCCGCGGCGGCGCACATTAGCGCGCCGCCACCGCCGCCGCCGCAGCAGCAGAAGGATGAGGGAGCGGGTGCTGCTCTGGCGGATCGGGGTGGTCCGTACCATTTGCCGTCGTTGGCCGCGAGGGGTTGGGGTGGTGGGCAGGCTGGTGAGAGGATGATGCAGTCGCAGCAGCCGAAACCCCAGTCGCCCCAGGTGCAGCAAAGTGGCGCCAGCCAGCCTTCGTTCGGGAGCAGGGCGGATCTACGCAGCAACAAGATATACCCGCCGCCGATGGTCATGGCGGGCCAGAAGAGGAAGTTCACCACGGAGAGCAGAGACTCTGTCGCGGAGGGCGCCTCGCGCGAGACGCCCGCGGCGACGCCGCAGAGCCACAACAGCCTCGGCCACGACTACCTGGACGTCGTGGACAGGGGGATCATCACGATGGACACGGCCGCGGAGCTATTCGTGCGGTACACCGACCATATGGTGCCGCATCTGCCGGCCGTGGTGTTCCCCGCCGGCACGACGGTCGCGGAGGTCCGGAAGTCGAAGCCGATCCTGTTCTTGGCGATCATGGCGGCCAGCTCGTCGGAGCTGCCGTCCGTCCAGCGGAGGATGGTGAAGGAGGTCATGGAGATATTTGCCGAGAAAGTCATCGTGCTGGGCGAGAAGAGTCTGGAACTCGTGCAGGCGCTGCACGTGTCCGTGGTGTGGTATTGGCCGCCCGAACACTTCGAGGAGCTCAAGTTCTACCAGCTGGTGCACATCTCGGCCGTCATGGCGCTGGACATCGGCTTGGGTAGGAAGGTGCCTAATCGCGGGGGGTTCAGGAAGTATATCCATTCGACATGGAAGAACCAGCACGTCAGGAGGGATGCGCCGGTGGACCCTACCAGCATCGAGTGCCGGCGCGCGTGGCTGATGTGTTTCTTCCTGGCGACGAATACCTCCATGGCTATGCACCGCCCGAATCTCATCAGGTGGTCGTCCTTCATGGCCGAGTCGGTGGATATCCTCGAGTCCTCCCCCGACGCCGCGCCTACGGATAAGTATCTGTGCCACCTCGTGTGGACACACAAACTGGCCGAGGATGTGGGGATTCAGTTCTCAATGGACGATCCTTCGTCGGGGATCAGCGTCGGGGATCCTAGGACGCAATATGCGTTGAAGGCGTTTGAACGAGAGCTGGAGAGGTATAAGAAGTCCGTCCCGGAGGAGCTGCGCCAGCGTATGTTGTCTCCCCCCCCTTTTCCTTCTCTCGCCAATCATGATCTCCTGCTTTCGAACATGTTCCGAGCCCGGACTGCTTCTTTTTGCTAACCCCCACGTCTTAGCGACCCTCAAAATGAGTTTTCACGTCATCAGCTTATACATGCACGAAGCCGCCACCCAAATCGAGATGAGCGATGACTGCAAGCAACCGGTCACAACCGAAGAGTTGAAAACCTCCCTCGCATCCGACACACCCCTCACCCCAGCCCACATAAGCGCCATCTCAGCGTGCCTAACCTCGATCGACAGCATCTTCGAGGTCTTCCTCTCCATGGACGTCCCATCAATCCGGTGCCTCCCCGTGTTCAACTTCATCCGCGTCGCCTACGCCTTCGTCATGCTGATCAAGATGTACTTCGCCGCCTCGTCGCCCAAGAGCGAGCTCGGCAAGGTCATCGACAAGGACCACATGAAGGTCGAGCAGCACCTCGACAACCTGCTCGAGAAGTTCCGCGCCACAGCTGAGAACGACAAGAGCCGCCCCGCCGCCAAGCTACTCATCGTGCTGGCCATGCTGCGCTCTTGGCTGCAGAAGCAGAAGGGCGGCGGCCCAGGCGCCGGCGGCGGGCTCTGCCCGAAAGCCGCGGCTGCCGGCGAAGGCGCTCCGACGACGGAGATGCCGTACCCGGCCGAAGCGGCCATCTCGTACATCACTCGGGGGGGCAGCACCGGCGGCGGCGCCGACAAGCCCGAGAGTGGCGGGCGCCCGTCAGCCCAACAATCCCAACAGTCGACGGAATACTCCACCACGGCCAACACGCCCCTCCAGCTCCTCTCCGAGATCGCAACCAACGACTCCGCCGCCGCAGCCGCAGCCG
>Ga0164242_10006356_pt1 | contig 13012 bp, 14 predicted proteins | sample OricomgcompostMG_FD_108783 | JGI IMG/M metagenome (GOLD analysis project Ga0164242, IMG submission 108783) | Miracle-Growth compost microbial communities from Emeryville, California, USA - Original compost - Miracle growth compost (MG) ... | reverse complement strand
TTGTCCAGCTGAACGGAGTCGGTGGCGATGCCGGTCTCGTCGTTGATCAGCTCGGCCAGGCCGGCGAGGACTTCTTCGGTGGACAGTGCCATTTGGTTCTCCTTGATGGTGTCGTGTGACCGCCACCAGTTTAGTGAACGGCCCGTGTGCAGACGGTCAGCGCAGCTCTGCTGCTGCCGCCACGTCGTCCGGCGTCTTGATACCGAGCGTCGGAACGCCCTTGAGCCCGCGCTTCGCGAGACCGACGAGGGCGCCGGCCGGGGCGAACTCGACGAGCCCGGTCACGCCCGCTTCGGCGAACGCCGCCATGTCGAGGTCCCAGCGCACGGGGCTCGCGACCTGGCCCACCATGAGCTCGACGAAGCGCGCGCCCGAGGTCACCACGGAGCCGTCCTTGTTGGTCCACAGCGTGATCGACGGGTCCGAAGGCGTGAAGGCGGACGCCTTCTCACGCAGCGCCTCCCGCGCGGGCGCCATGAACCGGGAATGGAAGGCGCCGGCCACCTGCAGCGGCACGACGCGGGTGCCGCGCAGCGGCTCCTCGGAGAGTTTGGCGAGCGCGTCGAGCTCCCCGGCGACGACGAGCTGACCGCCGCCGTTGTAGTTGGCTGGCTCGAGGCCGAGCGAGGTGATGTGCTCGACGACGGCGTCCTGATCGCCGCCGAGGACGGCGCTCATGCCGGTCGGCACCGCGGCCGCGGCATCCGCCATCGCCAGCGCACGGGTGCGCACGAACGCGAGCGCGTCCTCCTCGCTCAGCACCCCGGCGACGGCGGCCGCCGTCACCTCCCCGACCGAGTGGCCCGCGACCGCGCCGATCTCGACGCCGGCAGTGCGCAGGGCGCGCGCGGTGAGCAGACCGGCCGCCACGATGAGCGGCTGCGCGATCGCCGTGTCACGGATCGTGTCCGCGTCGCTCACCGTGCCGTGCGCGACGAGGTCGACGCCGACGGCGTCGGACCACTGGGCGACGAGCTCACGCGTGGCGGGGTCGGCGAGCCAGGGCTCCAGGAAACCGGGGGTCTGTGAGCCCTGACCGGGCGCGACGAAAACGATCACGCGTTCCATCATGCCGAAGCGATCGGATGCCGGTCTGTCGCGATCCGCTCAAGAAACGCCCGAGGCTTTATCGATGGGCTACAGCCTGCGGCGACGCCCGGTGCCGTCGGGCTCCGCGATCGCGCCGATGATGAGCGCCGACTGCAGGATCAGCGCCTCGCGCGCGCCCGTCGCATCCCACCCGATCACATCGCCGACCCGTTTGAGCCGGTAGCGCACCGTGTTCGGGTGCACGAACAGCTCGCGCGCCGTCGCCTCCAGGCTGCGCCCGTTGTCGAGGTAACTCCACAGCGTGTTGAGCAGCTCCGGGGAATGCGCCTTGAGCGGTTGATAGATGCGGTTGACGAGCGTGGAGCGCGCGAGCGGGTCGCCCGCGAAGGCGCGCTCGGGCAGCAGGTCGTCGGCGTGCACGGGCCGCGGGCAGTTGCGCCAGGCCTTCGCCACCGCGAAGCCCGCGAGCGCCGCTTTCGCGCTCTTCGACGCGTCGACGATGCTCGGCACGGCGTGGCCGAGCACGAGGAATCCGGGCCCGAAATTGGGTTCCAGCTGCGTCGCGATCTCGAGGAATCCGATCGGCGGCGGCGCGGGCGCAGCCTCTTCCTCGTCGGAGCGGTGCGGCGTTCCCGCGCGCCCGATCACGACCACGAGCCGGCTGCCCTGCACGCCGATCAGCACGTCGGCGCGCAGGTGCCGCGACGTGCGGCGGATCTGGTCGACGTCGAGCATGCGCGGCGCGGTGCCCACGAGCACGGATACCTCGCCGTGGCCGTGCCAGCCGAGGGCAGCGATGCGGCTCGGCAGCTCGTCGTCGTACTCGCCCGTGAGGATCGAGTCGACCACGAGGGCCTCGAGCCGTGCGTCCCACAGGCCGCGGGACTCCGCCGCCCGGGCGTACACATCGGCAGAGGCGAACGCGATCTCGCGCGAGTAGATGAGGATCGCGTCGCGCAGGATCTCGCCGCCGTCCTTCGCGCGGTCCTCCACGACGGAGACCACGACGCGGATCAGCTGCAGCGTCTGCTGCAGGCTGATCGACCGCAACAGCTCGCGCGGCGCGGAGCCGAAGACGTCGGAGGCGACCCACGGCGTCGCGGTCGGGTCCTCGAACCAGTCGATGAACGAGGTGATGCCGGCCTGGGCGACCAGCCCGACCGCCGAACGGCGGCCGGGCGGCATCTCACTGAACCAGGGGAGCGTGTCCTCCAGCCGCTTCAGCGTCGCGCTCGAGAGCTCGCCCGAGATCTTCCGCAGCCAGGCGAGCGTCTCCTCCTTGGTCCGCAGCACCACCCTAGGCGTCACCGCCGGCGTTGCCAGAGGTGCCGGCGTTCACGTTGAACAGGTCGTAGCGCTGCACCGCCTGCGCCGGCCAGGAGGCGTCGACCTTGCCCTCGGCGGCCAGTTGCTCGAGGGCGCGCACGACCACCGAGTGGCTGTCGATGTGGAAGTAGCGCCGGGCCGCCGCGCGAGTGTCGGCGAAGCCGAACTCGTCGGCGCCGAGGGTCGCGAAGCGGTTCGGCACGAACTGCCGGATCTGGTCGGGCACGGCGTGCATGAAGTCGGTGACCGCGACGATCGGGCCCTCGGCCCCGGCGAGCTTCTGTGTCACGTAGGGCACCTGCGCCGGCTCCTCCGGGTGCAGGAAGTTGTGCTCCTCCGCGCGCAGGCCGTCGCGGCGCAGCTCGTTCCAGCTGGTGACCGACCACACGTCAGCCGAGACGTTCCACTCGTCGGCGAGGATCTGCTGCGCCTCGAGCGCCCACGGCATGGCCACGCCCGAGGCGAGGATCTGCGCCTTGACCGCCTTGTCGGCCGCGCCCTCCTTCAGCCTGTAGATGCCCTTGATCACGCCGTCGACGTCGAGGTTCTCGGGTTCTGCGGGCTGCACGATCGGCTCGTTGTACACCGTGAGGTAGTACATGACGTTGGGGTCGGGGTGGGTGCCGCCGTACATGCGCTCGAGCCCCGCGCGCACGATGTGGCCGATCTCGTAGCCGTATGCCGGGTCATAGGTGATCACGGCGGGGTTCGTCGAGGCGATGATCGGCGAGTGGCCGTCCATGTGCTGCGTGCCCTCGCCCGTGAGCGTCGTGCGGCCGGCTGTGGCGCCGATCACGAAGCCGCGCGCCAGCTGGTCGCCGGCGGCCCAGAAGGCATCCGCCGTCCGCTGGAATCCGAACATCGAATAGAAGATGTAGATCGGGATCAGCGGCTCGCCGTGCGTCGCGTACGACGTGGCGAACGCGGTGAACGCGGCGGTCGCGCCCGCCTCGTTGATGCCGACGTGGAAGAGCTGGCCCTGCGGGCTCTCCTTGTACGACAGCAGCAGCTCGCGGTCGACCGAGGTGTAGTGCTGGCCGTGCGGGTTGTAGATCTTCGCGTTCGGGAAGAACGCGTCCATGCCGAAGGTGCGCGCCTCATCGGGGATGATCGGCACGATGCGCGGGCCCCAGTTCTTGTCGCGCAGCAGGTCCTTGAGCAGGCGGACGAACGCCATGGTGGTGGCGACCTCTTGCTGGCCGGAACCGCGCTTCGCGATGGCGTACGCCTTGTCGTCCGGAAGCTCAAGCTGCGTGTACTTCGAGCGGCGCTCTGGCAGGAACCCGCCGAGCGCGCGCCGGCGCTCGAGCATGTACTGGATCGCCTCGTCGTCGGGGCCCGGGTTGTAGTACGGCGGCAGCCAGTGGTCGCCCTCGTTCAGCTGGGCGTCCGTCAGGGGGATCTGCAGCGTGTCGCGGAACAGCTTCAGGTCCTCGAGGGTCATCTTCTTCATCTGGTGGGTCGCGTTGCGGCCCTCGAAGTGCGGCCCGAGGCCGTAGCCCTTGATCGTGTGGGCGAGGATGACGGTCGGCTGGCCCTTGTGGTCGACGGCCGCCTTGTACGCGGCGTAGATCTTCCGGTAGTCGTGGCCGCCGCGCTTGAGCGCCCAGATCTGCTCGTCGCTGTAGTCCTTGACCAGCTCGAGAGCGCGCGGGTCGCGGCCGAAGAAGTTCTCGCGCACGTAGGCGCCGTTCTCCGCCTTGTAGGTCTGGAAGTCGCCGTCGGGGGTGTTGTTGAACAGGTTCAGCAGCGCGCCCTCGGTGTCACGGGCGATCAGGTCGTCCCACTCACGGCCCCAGATGAGCTTGATGACGTTCCAGCCGGCGCCGCGGAAGTAGCTCTCGAGCTCCTGGATGATCTTGCCGTTGCCGCGCACGGGGCCGTCGAGGCGCTGCAGGTTGCAGTTGATGACGAAGGTCAGGTTGTCGAGGCCCTCGTTCGCCGCAAGCTGCAGCTGGCCGCGCGACTCGATCTCGTCCATCTCGCCGTCACCGAGGAAGGCCCACACGTGCGAGTCGTTGTCCTTGATGCCGCGGTTGGTGAGGTAGCGGTTGAAGGATGCCTGGTAGATCGCGTTGATCGGCCCGAGGCCCATCGACACGGTCGGGAACTGCCAGAACTCGGGCAGCATGCGGGGGTGCGGGTAGGAGGGCAGCCCGTTGGGGGCCGCGGACTTCTCCTGCCGGAATCCGTCGAGCTGCTGCTCCGTCATGCGCCCCTCGAGGAAGGCGCGCGCGTAGGCGCCGGGGCTCGAATGCCCCTGCAGGAAGATCTGGTCGCCGCCCGACGGGTCGTCCTGCCCTCGGAAGAAGTGGTTGAAGCCGACCTCCCACAGCGAGGCGTAGGACGCGTAGCTCGAGATGTGGCCGCCGACCGCGACGCCGGGGCGCTGCGCGCGGTGGACCATGATGGCCGCGTTCCAGCGCAGCCAGCGGCGGTAACGGCGCTCGATCTCCTCATCGCCGGGGAAGTCGGGCTCGTCCTCGGCGGAAATGGTGTTGATGTAGTCGGTGGTGGGGACCTGCGGCACGCCGAGGTGGAGCTCCTTGGAGCGGCCGAGCAGGTTGACCATGATCTCCCGGGCCCGCTCGGGCCCGGCGCTCTTCACCAGATCATCGAGGGACTCGCGCCATTCCGCGGTCTCTTCCGGGTCCGAATCGACGTTCGTCACCGAATACGGATCCTGGTGGTTAACAGTCACTTCGACCTCTTCCTTGTGCCGGTCAGTACCGTGTCGGGCGCGGGGCTGCCGGGTTACGACATCCGCGCCGTCGATCAGCCTAGTAGGGCGTGCGACATGCCGGCGCGCACGCGGGAACCGGCGGGCATAGGCTCATGGCATGGCTTTGGAGAACGACACCCAGGCCCCCGATTTCGAGCTTCCCAACCAGTTCGGCGAGCCGATCAGACTGAGCGACTTCCGCGGCAGGAAGGCCGTCGCGCTCGTGTTCTTCCCGCTCGCGTTCTCGGGGACCTGCACGGGCGAGCTGTGCGAGCTGCGCGACAACCTGGCGCTGTTCGAGGACGCGTCGGTCGAGTTGATCGGCATCTCCGTCGATTCGAAGTGGGCGCTGCGGGCGTGGGCCGAGGCGCAGGGTTACGGATTCCACCTGCTGGCCGACTTCTGGCCGCATGGCGCCGTCGCCAAGGACTACGGGGTGTTCCTCACCGAGACGGGCTTCGCCAACCGGGCGACCTTCGTCATCGACGAGCAGGGCGTGATCCGGGCGAGCTTCATCTCCGCCCCGGGCGAGGCCCGCCCGCTCGAGGCATACCGCGCGGCGCTCGAGAAGCTCGCCACGCAGCGCGCGTCACGCTAGGCGCCGCCCGATGAGCTATGACGCCTCCGAGCGCGTCACCGATTACGAGGCCCGGCGGGTCGAGCTCGCGACGAACGCGCGTTTCGAAGCGCTTGCGGCCGCGTTCGAGAGCGCGGTGCCGGAGCTGACGGATGCCGCGGCCCTCGCGCGCCTCGCGGAGGACGGCGACTGGCAGAGCTTCACGCGCTCTCTCGCGTGGGAGGCACCGAGCGGATTCGTGCGGGTCTGGTCCGCGCGGCCGGGCGAGCTGATGCGAGCCGCCGGCGGCGGTCGGCAGAGCGCCCTGTGGCTGATCGTGAACCACGCGATCGGCGCGCGCCTCTTCAGCCACGACCCCGCGACGATGCTGTACAGCCCGCTTCGCGTCTCGGCTCACGCCGCGGCGGACGCCGGCACGGTGATCTCGTTCGACGTGCCGAGCGCCCGGCTGCGCAGCTTCGGAACGAACAAGGTCACCCAGGCCGGTGCCGAGCTGGACCGGGCGCTGGGTGACCTTGTCGAGGACCTCGGGCTGCCGAGGCCCGGGGCGTTGCGGCGCTGAGGGCTCAGACGGCCTTCTCGGCGATGGAGAAGCGCACGTTGCCCTGCTCGCTCACGTCCGCATCGAGGACCTTGTCGTCCAGTGAGAACGCGGCGTTCGGCTCGAGGAACACTCGGGCGCCGTCGGTCTCCACGACGGTGTCGGTGTCGGCGGGGGACGCCGCGACCTCGACCGCGTACTCGCGGGAGTCGGGGGCGGAGCTGCTGATGCGCAGGCCCCCTTCGTCGCTCGTGCCGCCGCGCGACGCGAGGGACTTGACGACAGTGCTTGCGTTCTCGGTAAGGGTCAGCATGGCGTGTTCCTTCCGCTAGCGATCAGGTGTCAGCCACGCTTCTGCATCACGGCGCGTGCCTCAACCCCAATCGGGGGACATTGCGGGAATTGCCAGGTCGGCGACTAGACCTGAATACGACGCCATGATCGACCCCGCCCGTATCCATTCGCTGCTGCGCGCTCGCCTCGACGAGGCGCGGGCGCGCGACGACGAGCTCGCCGGCGCGCTCGAGACGCTCGGCGCGCTGCGCGACGCCAACACGGACGACGAGCACGACCCGGACGGTGCGCCCGTCTCGGCGGAGTGGTCGAGACTCGCAGGCATCCGTCAGGATGTGCAGGCGGAGCTGGCGGCAGTACACGCCGCGCTCATACGCCTCGAAGCGGGCACGTACGGCGTCTGCGCGAGCTGCGGCCGGCCCATCGATCCCGCCCGACTCGAGGCGCGGCCGACGGCCGAGCTCTGCATCGCCTGCGCACAGGCGCGCCGCTGACCGCCCGTAGACTCGTGACTCGAGGGCCTTTAGCTCAGTTGGTAGAGCACTGCGTTTACACCGCAGGTGTCGTCGGTTCGAGCCCGGCAGGGCCCACGGGGCAGCCACGCTTAGTCGAATCTCAGAGCCGCCGGGCAACGCTGGCGCTGTGCGACGCATGGCGATCAAGGTGCCCGAGATCACGGCCCTGTTCTGGGTGACCAAACTGCTCACGACGGCCCTCGGCGAATCGGCGAGCGACTTTCTCGTGCGACTCGTCGACCCCGTGGTCGCAGTCGGCGCCACCTTTGTCGTGTTCGCCCTCGCGATCGCCGGTCAGCTGATCTCGCGCCGCTATCGCCCGTGGCTGTACTGGCTCGCGGTCACGATGGTCGCCGTGTTCGGCACCATGGCCGCCGACGTCCTGCACGTCGCGCTCGGCGTGCCGTACGCCGTCAGCACGGCCGGTTTTGCGATCGCGCTCGCCGCCGCGCTGGTCAGCTGGCGGCTCTCGCAGGGCACGCTCGACATCCACAGCATCCGCACCATGCCGCGCGAGCTCTTCTACTGGGCGACGGTCAGTGCGACGTTCGCGCTCGGCACGGCGGCCGGCGACCTGCTCGCGACTGAAGTGCATCTCGGTTACCTGGGCGCCGCGGTCGTCTTCGCCGTCGTCATCCTGGTTCCTCTTGCCGGCTACCGCACGGGCCGGTGGAACGCGATCGGATGCTTCTGGTTCGCCTACATCGTCACCCGCCCCCTCGGCGCGTCGCTCGCGGACTGGTTCGGCGCGGATCGGCCGGCCGGCGGCCTGGGCATCGGCCACGGCGTCGTCTCGCTCGCGCTTGCGGCGGGTGTGTCGGTCGCGGTCGCCTCGGCATACGGCCGTCGCAGCAATCCCGCCCGCGAATCACTCGCCGCCGAGCTCACGACTTGAGCGCCCGCCCGCTCCTCGCCCTGCGTCTCGGCGCTACTTCTGCGGGACGACCATCGTCGGCCCCTCGAGGTTGAGCACGACCGTGTGGCTCACCGAGCCGAGGAAGAAACGCTGGATGCCGCGGGAGGACCGCGTGCCGACGACGAGCAGCGCGCCGTTCGCCGCCTGGTCGAGCAGGCCCCACGGTGCGAGCCCGTGCACGAGCTTCTTGGTGATGGTCAGCTCGGGCCAGTCGTCGGCGAACTGTGCGACCGACTCGTCGAGCACGTCCTGGTGAACCTTCTGCAGGGACTCGAGGAAGCCGTCATCGGGCGGCAGGTAGGCGTCCTGCCAGGGCGTCGGCTCCTGCCACACGTGGACCACGACGAGCTCGTCGCCGCGCGTGAGCGCGATGCGGGCGGCGACCCGGGCCGCTGCGAGCGAGGCAGGCGTGCCGTCGACCCCGACAACCACACCGGTGCGCTCCTCCGCCTCACCGTGGGGAATGAGGGCGACCGGCCCCTTCGCCCGCGCCGAGAGGCGCGCGCCGAACGAGAACGCGTAGCGCAGCGAGAGCCCGCGACGGCGGTCGGTTCCGACCACGACGAGCTTCTGCGGGCCGGTGAGTCCCGCGAGCACGTGGGGCGGGTCGCCGTCCACGAAGCGCGTCGTGACCGTGACCGAGGGATGCGCCGCCCGGACCCGCTCGGCCACGGCGTCCGCCGCGCTCTGCGCCTCAGCGCGCTGCGCGTCGTCGCTTCGTCGCGGGTCGAGTGCGGTCACGAGCGTGAGCGGAGCCGCGAGCCGGTCGATCCGCTGCAGGATCCATTCGAGGGCGGCATCCGCCGATTCGGCGGGCTTCCAGCCCAGGATGACCTCATCCACCTCGTACCCACGCGTGCGCGCCGCATCCGTCATGTCGTCACTCAACCGCCGTGTGCGCGGGCCGTCAAGGTGTCTGGAATACTGGAGTCATGGTCGAAGCTGTGCTCTGGTCCGTCGTCGGTGTCATCGGCCTCGTCGGTGCCGTCATCGGTGTCGCCGCGGCTCTTTCGCTCGGCTCCTCCGCCTACCGCAAGTAGCTGACGAAGCGGTAGCGCAGCCCGTCGGGGCTCACGTTCCAGCCCGACTCCGGGTCCGTGGATGCCTGACGCCAGCCCTCCTCGATGGGCGGCGCGAACGCGTCGCCCGGCGCGTCGAGGTCCACTTCCGTGACCTCCAGTCGGCTCGCGAGCCCGATCATCTGGGCATACAGCTCGCCGCCGCCCATGCACCACGCCTGTCGCGTCGGGTCGGCGGCTGCGAGAGCCTCCCCGACCGAGTGCACGACGCGTGCGCCTGGCGCCGCGTAGTCGGCCCGCCGGGTGACGACGATGTTGTCGCGACCGGGCAGGGGTCGCACCCGCTCCGGCAACGACTCCCACGTCTTGCGGCCCATGATCACGGTGCCGCCCATCGTCAGCTCCTTGAACCGGCGCTGCTCGCCCGGGATGTGCCACGGGATGTCGCCGTCGCCGCCGATCACGCCGGTCGTCGTCTGCGCCCAGATCAGCGCGAGCGGCGCGCGCCCGGCCGCCGCCCCGCTCACACCGCGACCGCGGCGCGGATGGCCGGATGGTGCTGGTAGCCGACGATCTCGAAGTCCTCGTAGGCGTAGTCGAAGATCGACTCCGGCTTCCGGGCGAGCTTGAGCGTCGGGTAGGGGAACGGCTCGCGGCTGAGCTGCTCGGCGACCTGCTCGACATGGTTGTCGTAGATGTGGCAGTCGCCGCCCGTCCAGACGAAGTCACCGACCTCGAGACCGGTCTGCTGCGCCACCATGTGCGTGAGCAGCGCGTAGCTCGCGATGTTGAACGGAACGCCGAGGAACAGGTCGGCGCTGCGCTGGTACAGCTGGCAGCTCAGCTTCCCGTCGGCGACGTAGAACTGGAACAGCGCATGACACGGCATGAGCGCCATCCGGTCGAGCTCGCCGACATTCCAGGCGCTCACCACGATGCGGCGCGAGTCAGGGTTCGTCTTGAGCTGCTCGATGACCTGCGCGATCTGGTCGATGTGCCGGCCGTCGGGCGTGGGCCACGACCGCCACTGCACGCCGTACACCGGGCCGAGGTCGCCGGAGGCATCCGCCCACTCGTCCCAGATCGTCACGCCGTGGTCGCGCAGCCACTGCACGTTGCTCTCGCCCCTGAGGAACCACAGCAGCTCATACGCGATCGACTTGAAGTGCACGCGCTTCGTCGTGATGAGCGGGAAGCCCCGCGACAGGTCGAAGCGCAGCTGCCGGCCGAACACGCTACGTGTGCCGGTGCCGGTCCGGTCGCTCTTGTGCGCGCCTGCCGCCATGACGTCGCGCAGCAGGTCTTCGTACGGAGTCTCGATCGGCGCACCCACGTGACCAAGGGTACGGCGCTTCGCGATGCGCCCGCAGAGCTCGGCTCGAGCCGCGCCTGCACCGGGCCGATAGGCTGGTCACGTGCGGAAAGGCGGCAAGGGGGACGGCGTGTCGCGCAGCGGCGATCCCGCCGAGGACGAAGACGCCGATCCCGAGGTGACCGCGATCACGCGGAAGCTCGAGCGCACGGGCGACACGCTCGGCGCCATCGACGCGCTGGAGCAGCTGCTGCTCGAGCGGACCGGGCAAATGCCCGTCGTATCCCCGGAGATGCTCGCGGCATACGCGGAGCGCATGGAGACCGAGCCCGAGCCTGAGACGCCACGAACAGCCGAGCCGGAGCAGGCCGAGCCGGCGGAGCCGGTCCAGCCGAACGAGAACCTTGCCGAGGCGCCGATCGACTGGTCGATCCCCGCGCCAGCACCCATCGAACCTGCCCCCGGTTTCAGCGAGTGGGTCGATCCCGAGGCGATCGCGGCGGCGTTCGACCCTGAGCACGGGCGCGAGGCGACGGATGTCTCGACCAAGGTCTTCGCGGTCTTCTCGGCCCCCGACGAGCCCGCCGCGGAGCAGGTCGCCGAGCCCGAAGCCGAGTCCGGGGCCGAGCCCGAGCCGACGCGGGAGCCTGAGCACGAAGCGGCTCCGGCGGCCGACGCGGGCGCCGTCGCAAGCGAGGAGGAGCTCGACGGCATCGACGACCTGGTCGAGCCGCAGAACGCTGCGACGAATCCGGCGCCCGCCTGGGCGATTTCGGCGCCCGCCCCGGCGGCTCCTGCCTCGCCGCGACGCGCCGACCCCGTCGCGCCGTCGTGGGACGACTCCGCCTCACCGTCGCAGGAGGCAGGTGAGCCGGCGCCGCCCCGGAAGCGCCGGTTCTGGCCGTTCGGCCGCCGGTAGGCTGGCAGACATGCCGTACCCGCTCTCCGAGGTCCTCGCCGTCGCCGAGCGACTGTGGCCCGCCGCGGGCGCCGAGGGCTGGGACGCGCCGGGACTGGTGAGCGGCGCGCCCGGGCAGAGCGTCTCCTCGATCCGTCTGATGGTGGATGCCGTGGCGGAGTCGCTCGACGATGCGATCGCCGCCGACGTCGACCTCGTGATCGCCCATCATCCGCTGCTGCTGCGCGGCGTCACCTCCATCGCCGAGACGCACTACAAGGGCGCCGTGCTTGCGAAGCTGATCCGCTCCGGCACCGCGCTGCTCGCCGCGCACACCAACGCCGACGTGGTCGCCGCGGGCACAAGCGCCGTTCTCGCCGACAAGCTGGGTCTCGCCGCGACGCGTCCCATCGTCCCTTCTGTGCAGCCGGGGACGGGCATCGGGCGGGTCGGCGAACTGCCCGGGGCGGTGAGCCTCGGCCGCCTCGCGCGCACCGTCGCCGACCTCCTGCCGGCGACCGCCGGCGGTGTCCGCGTCGCGGGCGCCTTCGAGCGACAGGTGCTCACTGTCGCGGTGTGCGGGGGAGCGGGCGACTCGCTGCTCTCCGAGCAGCTCGTGCGCGACGCCGACGTCTACATCACTGCGGACCTGCGGCATCATCCGGCCTCCGAAGCGCGCGAGCAGCACCTGCTGGGCGCCGGCCCCGCTCTCATCGACGTTTCGCACTGGGCGAGCGAATGGCTGTGGCTCGAAACTGCGGCCGAGCAGCTGCGGCGCGCCCTGCCCGAGGCATCCGTCACCGTCAGCGACATCCGCACCGACCCGTGGGACTTCGCGATCGTGCGATGAGCACCCGCCCCCGCCCGTTCAGAAGGGACTCATGAAAGCATCGCCCTCGCATCAGAAGGAGCTGCTTCGCCTGCAGGAGCAGGACAACCGGCTCGCCCGCATCGCGCACAGGCTGAAGAACCTGCCGCAGGACAAGCAGTTGCAGGAGCTCAAGCCGCAGACCGACCAGCTACGGGCACGGCTCGTCGAGGCGACCGGCCGGCTCGAGGACGCGAAGGCGGAGCAGCAGCGGCTGGAGTCCGACGTCCGGGTGGTCGAGCAGCGCCTCGCGCGCGACAACGAGCGGCTGCAGGCATCGAGCTCGCAGAAGGACATCGAGGCACTCGAGGCGGAGATCGCCTCGCTGCGCCGCCGCCGCACGACGCTCGAGGACGCCGAACTCGAGGTGATGGAGCGGGCAGAGACGGCGGAGCGGGATGTCGCGGGGATCCGCGCGGAGCAGGAGCAGCTGGCGGCATCCGTCGACTCGCTCACCGCCGCGCGCGACGCGGAGATCGCACGGCTCGAGCGTGAGCGCGATGATGCGCGCGCCGACCGCATGGTCGTGGCGCAGGGGATCCCGCAGGAGCTGCTCGACGTGTACGAGCGGCAGCGCTCCCGCTACGGCGTTGGTGCCGCGGCGGTGCGCGGCGGCGTGAACCTCGGCACGAACCTCACCCTCGCGCCGAGCGACCTCGCCGCCGTGCGCGCCGCGGCGCCCGACGAGGTCATCATCGACAGCGATTCGGGCGCCGTCCTGGTGCGCGACGAGAACTCGTGAGGCGCCAGGCCTCGTAGACTCGGTAGCAGGAATGGGTCGGCAAGACGGTCGCGTCGGTCCCGGTGCTCGCACCGTGACCGCCGAGGAACGTCCGGGCTCCGCAGAGCAGGGCGGTGGGTAACACCCACCCGGGGCAACCCGCGAGACAGTGCCACAGAAAACAGACCGCCGCGCGACTCACCTCGCGCGGTAAGGGTGAAACGGTGGGGTAAGAGCCCACCAGCGACCGGGG
>Ga0164242_10006355_pt1 | contig 13016 bp, 10 predicted proteins | sample OricomgcompostMG_FD_108783 | JGI IMG/M metagenome (GOLD analysis project Ga0164242, IMG submission 108783) | Miracle-Growth compost microbial communities from Emeryville, California, USA - Original compost - Miracle growth compost (MG) ... | reverse complement strand
GACCTGCGCTACGAAGGCGTGGTACGCCAGCAGACCGATTTCACCTGCGGCGCCGCAGCACTCGCCACCATCCTGCGGCAGGTCTATGGCCGCGATGTCGGCGAGAAGGACATCGTCAACGACATGCTGGCCCATGCCGACTTGCAAGTCGTCGAGCGCCAGGGCTTTTCACTGCTCGACCTGAAGCGCTATGCCGAGCGTCACGGCCTGCGCGGCCATGGTTACCGGGTCGACGGCAACAGCCTGCTGTCCCTGAAGATTCCTGTGATCGCGCTGCAGACCACCAACGGCTATGCGCATTTTGTCGTGGTCAAGCGCGTGCATGCGGGCCTCGTGTTCATTGCCGATCCGGTCCTCGGGAACCGGCAGATGCTGTTCGAAGACTTCCTGGCTGCCTGGAACGGCATCGTGTTTGCGGTCGTCGGCAACGGTATCAAGCTGGATAACGTATTGCTGCAGTCGGCCCGGTCGCTGGGCGCGCAGCAGCGCGCCGCCATCGCCACCCGCACGCTGCCGCCGCAACAGGAGTACGGCCTGCTCGGCGTAGATTCGTTTTAGAGGCTCTTACATGAATCGCTTTTTATTCGCCCGAATCGCACCGGTTGCCGCCTGTGCGGCATTGCTCGGCACGGCTTCCACGGCCAGTGCGAGCCAGCCGTTTCGCGTCTGTTCGAGCGACGGCTTGTGCGGACATGCGCAAGCCGTCGACGAGGCGCTGCTCGGCACCATCGTCGGCCGCTACACGGTGGCCGGCCAGGTGGTCGGCATGAACCTGCAGATGCTGTCGTCCTGGCAGGCCGCCAACGGCCAGAAGCTCGAAGGCAAGGCCGGGCTGTCGATTGCGCTCGGCCATGGCGGGACGCCACGCGTCAGTGTTTCCGCTGCCGCCAGCGGGGCCGATGCCCCCGACCTGCCGACGGCGCTGCCGGCCTCGGCCGGCAGCATTTCGGGCGGCGCCGGACTGCAGACGGTGGATGGCGCAGTCCAGCTGGTACAGATCGCCGGCGACGGCAACAGTGCAATCAATCGCACCCAGATCGGAGTCGGAACGACGCCGTTGCCTGCGCTTGCGGCCAACGGGGCCAGCCAGGCTTCCTACCTTGCCGCCAACGGCGCCAGTGCCTCGGCGGCAATTACCGGCAGCGGCATGGCGCTGCGCCTCCAGATGCCGGGGATGGGCGTTGTGCAGCAGCAGTTCAACCCGAACGTGCAGCAGGCGATCCAGTTCGCAGGTAACGGGCAGCAGGTGCTGAACCAGCTGCAGCTGCAGCTGCAAATGCAATCCCCGACGCGCGCCGCGCTGGCATCGGCGGGAGTCGGTCAGGCGCTGAACATGTTGCGCGGAAAATAATGCCTTTGGGCAGGGTTATTGTTCAAGATCAAGATACGGTCGGCTTTTCATTCCCAGAATCAAGTCCAACCTTCTTTTTTGACAACTACCCGGTCCACGTAGATGAAGATTCCCCGACTCGTCGGCGTCACCGCCTTGACGCTTTGCGCCCTTCCCGCCACCGTGCGCGCCGCTACCGATGCCGACATGGACGAGGCGATCGCGACGGTGCGCTTCCTCAAGCAGCGCTATGAAGAACAACAACGCCTGATCAGCGCGCTCCAGCAGCGCGTGCACGAACTGGAACGGGAAGCAGTCGCCGGCGCCGCCCTCGACCGGGTGCGCGGCCGTGGCGAGAATGCCGCCAATCCGTCGCTGACACAGGCGATCGCGCAAACCAACAATGGACTGGCGCCGCAGCCGGCTCCGGTTCCGACGCAACCGGGGACGCCGGCACCGGCCCCGACCCGGGTTGCCCTGGCATCCGATATCGCCGCGCAAGCCGGAAAGACCCAGGCACAGGCGATTACCAGCACCCAGGGCATTCCGCTGTTCGATACGAAATTTTCGTTCGAGCAAGGATTGACCTATACCCATTACGACAAGCGCAGCCTTGCACTGCGCGGCTTCCTCGCGCTGGACGCGATCCTGCTCGGCCAGATCAACCTGCAGCAGATCAAGACCGACCAGTTGCAATACGACCTGACCGGTCGCTGGACGTTGTCCGACCGGCTTTCGGTGGACCTCAACCTGCCGATGGTGTATCGCGACTCCACCTATTATTCGCCGGGCGCCGGCGGTTCCGCGTCCGACGTCAGCGACGGTTCGAACAGCAGCACCGACATCGGCGATCTCAATGCCGGCCTGTACTACCAGTTGCCGAAGGCATCGCCGACCGACCTCGACTGGATCACCAGCGTGCGGGTGCGCGCGCCGACCGGCCGCGACCCGTTCGGCATCAAGCTGCGGGACGCCAGCGGCAACGACAACCTGGTGATTCCCAATGCACAGCCGACCGGCAACGGCGTCTGGAACGTCTCGCTCGGCCTGTCGGTACTCAAGACCTATGACCCGGTCGTGCTGTTCGGTAATATCGGCTACGGCTACAACTTCAAGCGCCACTTCTCCGACCTGTCCAGTACGCAGGGAACGGTCACGCCGGGCGACGTCAGTATCGGCGACACCTGGTCGATCGGCGCCGGTTTCGCGCTCGCGCTGAACGACAAGACATCGGTCAGCTTCTCGTTCGCCGATGCGATCCAGCGCGCGTCCAGCCTGCGTTCCGATGGCGGAAGCTGGGTGCGCCAACCGGGCAGCGAATCCAATGCCGCCACCTTCAATGCCAGCCTCACCAACCAGCTGACGCCGCAGACCGCAATGGTGGGCACGGTATCGATGGGCCTGACGCCGGATGCGCCGAACTTCTCGATCGGCGTGAAGTTTCCGCATTCGTTCTGAATGGCGCGGCGCCGCGACAACGTCGCAGCATGAGCGCCCGGGGTCCGCAGTTTCAATTGGACAGAACGCAGCTGCCGGTCCCGGCACCAGCATTGCCGGGAGACGAGAGGGAGCCGTGCGTACCATGGTGATCCTGCCGACCACTCTGCGCGGAGGAGGCAGTCTCCGTGCGGCATCCTTTTCCCTGTGCCGAAACCAGGCGGCGTGACAGTTCCGCAAATCGTTCAACGACAAGATTGACGCCGACATCGGCCGCTGCACTACGGCAGCGGATCCCAGCGCTGCGACCAGTCCGCCTGGTCGTTGGCGACGCTGCGCAGCACGTCGAAGGCCTTCTGCAGCACCGCCGAATCCTTGTCGCGCGCGTATACCAGGTAGACCGGATAGGAGAATTCAGGCGCAGCCGGTACCCGCCACAGCAGGCCGCGTTCCAGGTACTTCTGCACCACGCGGGTACGGAAATAGCCGGTGCCGCCACAGCTCAGCAGATATTGCAGCGCAAGCGGACCGGAATTGAACGACAGTGCCGGCCGGCTTCGCCCCGGCAATGCGGTGTCATGCTGCTTGCGGAAGCCGGGCCCCCAGTCTACATACACGTAAGGATCCGCGGTCGTCACCGACGACACCAGGACCAGCTTTTCCTCCAGGATCTGCTCGACCTGGAATCCCGGCAGGTATTCGGGCCGGTAAACCAGCGCCGCATCGAGCAGCCCGAGTTCCAGCCGCTCCTGCAGCATCGCCCCTTCGCCCATCTCCACCGACACCGCGTGCGACGCGATTTTCTGGCGCAACTGCATTGCCCAGTGGAGCATCAGCGGATTGCCCAAGCTACCCTCGCCCCCTATCGCGATCGTGTCGGCGCCGCCATCCGGCAGCTGCAGGTCGCGGCAGGCATCGTTCCAGGTCTGCACCAGTTGCGTCGCGTAGCGCAGGAAACGCTCACCCTCGTCGGTCAGCCTGGCACCCGCCCGATTGCGCACGAACAGGCGGCATCCCAGCTGCGTCTCCAGATTCTGGATCCGGGCCGTCACCGCCGTCTGCGTGAGGTGCAGCCGCTCGGCGGTGGCAATGAAACTACCGGTGCGGACGATGTCGATGAAAGTGCGGGCCAGCTCAATGTCCATGATGCGGATTAAATGAAAATTAATGATAGTAAAACCAGAAATTTTTCATTGTCGGGAGAGTCGAAAACTCCTGATAATACATTCATGGCCCATGTCTCTTTATGGACGCAAGCGCCTGCCCGGGTTCCGGACGACGCCAATCGCTACATCCGTCTTGCCGGCCCGAATTCCGGGTTCGCGCTTCTCCCGCTCCCGCCCGTCGTGTCGAATGATCGAACCCTTGTTTCGTTCATCGGCCGGACGCAGCGCAGGCTGGCCGTCCGAGACGGACGCGGGCCGCGGCGATTGCATGGATAATCATGGCAACCGGCAATGCGGACGCGGCCTCGGCCAAATCGTGGACGGGCAATATATTCAGGCGCCGGTTCGGCGCAGCAACCCAAGTAACATGTGAAGGGGAAATTATGGAATTTGAACAGATTGCCGGCGATATCGTGCGCTGCATGCCGGAGGCGGTCATCTTCGCCGACCTGCAAGGAATCATTCGCGGCTGGAATGCCGGCGCCGAAGCAGTGTTCGGCTTTTCCGCCACCGAGGCAGTTGGACAAAGTCTCGACCTCATCATTCCCGAAAAATTGCGCAAGGCGCACTGGGATGGTTACGACAAGGCGATCGCGCGCGGCGACACCATGCCCGGCCGCGGCTCGCGTATCACGCGTGCGTTGCACAAAAGTGGCGAACAACTGTATGTCGACATGAGCTTTGCAATGGTGAAAAGCCAGTCGCAGGAACTGCTCGGCTCGATGGCGGTCGCGCGCGATGCGACCGCCCGCTTCCTGGAAGAGAAAAAGCTGCGCCAGCAAGCGGCAGCAATGGCAGCCAAGCCGTCCGAATAGCGGAGCGGGCCGGCCGTCCGGCCTTGTACACGCCGTGCGCTGGCGTGTGGGGAAATGACCTGCTACTGGAGTTGGGATGGATCTTGAAATACCGGAATCGCTGGTCGAAATTCTGCGAAACGCAATTGCGACCGGCTCGCCGCTGGCAAGGCGACTTGATGAACACGGCGTCTGCCGGGGTGGCATGGTGGTGTCCAGCACCCTGTTCGACGCGGAGACGCTGAACCTGCTGTTCACGCTGAGCAAAACCCTGCACGACCGCACGCTGATGTTCCAGATGCTGGCCCTCGACAATATCCACGGGGCTCCGCAAGCGCGCCGGATTCCCAGCCTGGAATTGCTGGTGCCGGGGCTGGTCGCGTATTTTTCGCGCGGCATGATCGACGGCTGGCTATACAAGCGCAACAAGGATGGCGTGCTGCTGCCCTGGCTGATCCACCGGATGCGCCACGTGATACCGGCGGAAGGCGCAGGGGGCTCGCCCTATGTCGTGATCGACCTGATGGCCAATACGATGGAGTCGGCCGGCCGCAGCATCTCGTCCGACCAGCGCATGCGGCGCTCCGGGATGACGAATGCCATCCTGATCGATGCGAATGACATCGCGCACCGGACCATTCCCGAGCTGCTGGCGGACCGCGGCTACTACAAGGAGTGCGCGGAGTTCAAGCATGAATACGAAGCGCACGTGAAGCGCTTCAGCGAGATGCAGCCACGGTTCGGCACCCAGTTCGTCGCGCGCACGACCGCGTTTTTATCCGCCGAAAAACCGCCGTGCGACCTGGTTCCGGTCCGGCTCGGCGCCTCGGACAAATGCATCAATGACGAGGAAAGCCTGGAACGGCGGATCGAGACGGTGGCCGAAAGCAGCTTCTGGCGCACCGCGGGCGTGAGCAGCGGCTTCGAAAAAGTACCGCTGCATTGCTACGTCCACCTGTACCACCTGGAATTGCATCGCAATATCTGGGTCCATGTGCAGAACCTGAGCCGATACGAGTACAACCCCGCGCTGCGCGACAAGCTGATCCTGCCGCAACAGCACCGCGACCTGATCGACATCCTCACCGCCGACATGGACGTGCTGCTGGAAGATTTCGTGAAGGGCAAATCCGGCGGCACGACGATACTGTGCAAGGGTGCGCCGGGACTGGGCAAGACGCTGACCGCCGAAGTCTATGCAGAAGTCGTCGGCAAACCGCTGTACCGCGTGCACTCGGGGCTGCTGGGAACGAACGCGCAGTCGGTCGAGCAGAACCTGACCGGCATTCTGCGCCGTGCCGAGCGCTGGGGTGCGATCCTGCTGCTGGACGAAGCCGACGTCTACATCCGCTGCCGCGACAACGACCTGCAGCACAATGCAATCGTCGCCGAGTTCCTGCGCACGCTCGAACATTTCAGCGGCCTGCTGTTCATGACCACGAACCGGGTCGACGACGTCGACGATGCGATCCTGTCGCGCTGCATCGCCGTCATTCACTACCGGCTGCCGGAAAAGGACGATGCGGCGCGCATCTGGAAGGCGCTCGCCGCGCAGTTCCACGCCGAACTTCCGGATGACCTGGTCGAACGCCTGACCGACACCTATTCGCAGGCGAGCGGACGCGACATCAAGGAACTGCTGAAGCTGACGACCAAATTCTGCAAGGGCAAGAACATTCCCCTCTCGGAGCAGGCATTCAGCCAGTGTGCGGTATTCCGCGGCCACATCTGAGCGGACGCGCGGCCCGGTCATAGCCCGGAGCCGTGCGGACGCGCACCTACCACGACAGCGACAACAGCCGGGCTGCCATTCGCGGCCAGCACAGGCGGCGGATCTCGCGCCGCCCGGCCCAGCGAAAGCCATCGACCTCCGGTGTCAGGGCGCCGGTCAGGTGATGCGGAAAGTGGCTGGTGCAGCACAAGTGGCCGAGGTCGTCGAAGGCGGCCGGCGCTCTTACCCGGAACAGGTGCAGGCGCTTGTCGGGACGGTAGTCGAAACAGCCGAGATCCTGGAACAGGCTTTCGTCGAAGCTCACTCCCGCCTCTTCCTGCATTTCGCGGCGCGCCGCCTGCAACGGCGACTCGCCCGGATCCTGCAGGCCCTTGGGGATATCCCATTTCGCGGTGCCCGTCACATGGCAGAGCAGCAGCTCGCCGCGCGCATTGACGACCAGCGTGCCGCATGAGACGGCAGGCGGCCGGCGTTTCGGTTCAGCGGCGTCGGAAGCGGCAGACATCCGGTGATTGTAATTTGAGTCGATCGCTGATGGCGCGCTGTCGGGGCGCGCACGGAGAAACGACACAGGAAACCGGCAGGCAAAAGAAAGAGGGCCCACCTTTTGGGTGAGCCCTCTCATGTAATGGTGCGGCTGGCAGGAATCGAACCCACGACCCCTTGGTTCGTAGCCAAGTACTCTATCCAGCTGAGCTACAGCCGCGTAAAACGAAAGTATAGCACCTGTTCACCGAATTTTGGAAGCCCCTTTCCAGAAGAAAATTCCAGGGCTGGATTTCGCCGCGGCCGGTGGCGGAAAAGCGGTGCCAGGTCCCCCCACGTCCCGCACGAACGCCACGACCGTCACGATCGCCCCGCCATTGCAGCGCGCGCCCGGTCGCAGCGGATAATACTTATGATAAAGTCGCCGCACGACAAGATTTTCCTGCCCTATTCATTTCCAGGCACAAAAGGAAACCAATGAAATTACGGGGACGAAGCGCTGCGCGCGCAGAAGCCGGGCAATCGAGTGCCGCCGGCTCCGGCAATCTGCCTGCCTGCCTGGCCGCGCTGCTGCTGGCGACGGCGATGCCGATATGCGAGGGCGCATCGCTTGCGGTGAAAGTGCAGGACGCCACCGGGCGGCCGGTGCCGGACGCCGCCGTCTATGCGGAACCTGCATCCGGCCAGCAGCCGGCGCCGATGCTCAGGCAGGTCGAAATCGAACAGAAGCATCGCACTTTTATTCCTCTGGTGACCGTGATCCAGGCCGGGACCGACATCGCCTTCCCGAACCGGGATACCGTACGCCATCACGTCTATTCGTTTTCGCCGGCCAAGACGTTCGAGATCAAGCTGTACTCGGGCAGCGGGAAGACCGAACACTTCGACAAGACCGGCACCGTCGTCATCGGCTGCAACATTCACGACCAGATGATCGCCTACATCCAGGTCGTGCCGACGCCGTATTTTGCCAAGACCGATGCCTCCGGCGATGCGGTTCTTGCAGGCCTCCTGCCTGGCAGGTATACGCTGAAAGCCTGGCATTACCGCCTGCCCCCGGGCACCCCGACTCCGCAACAGGGAATCGAGATCGGCGCTGGCGATGCGGCGGCGTCGTTCAAGCTGGAACTGAGCCCGTCCGCCGGGTCCAACTAGGAAAAGCCTATGCGATTGCGCAGTGTCGAAAGCCGTATCGTCGCGCTGTTCCTGGTACTGATACTGGCGGTCCAGCTGGCGGGTTTCATCGCCATCCGGATCGGCATCCAGCACAATGCGCGCGCCGCAATCCGCGAACAGCTGTCAATCGACGAGCGCGTGTTCCATCGCCTGCTCGACCAGTATGCGCAGAAGCTTACCCAGGGCGCCCGGCTGCTCGCTTCCGACTATGGCTTCAAAAGCGCAATCAGCAGCGACGACCGGGCCACGATCGTTTCGGTGCTCGCCAATCACGGCAAGCGGATCGCGGCCTCGCACGCGCTGCTGATCGGACTCGACCGTCGCATCAAAGCCTCGACCACGGCCCTCGACGGACATCTCGGCAAGTCGATCCTGAAGCTGGTCGATGCCGCCGAACGCAACGGCAGCGCAAACGGCGTCGGCATCGTCGGCAACCATCCGTATCAGCTGGTGGTGGTGCCGGTGAAGGCGCCGATCACGATAGGCTGGGTCGCGATGGCGTTTCCGATCGACCGCAAGCTGGCCGCCGACATGCGCGAACTGTCGTCGCTGCAAGTCTCGATACTGACCGGCAGCACCGGCCGCTGGAGCATGGATACCTCCACGCTGGCGCCGGCAGCGGCCTCCGATCTGGCGCAGCGACTGGGCAAAATTCCTGCCGGCGTCGACTTCATTCCACAACTGACGATCGCCGACAGCGACTACAGCGCCCAGCTGATCGATCTGGCGCAGGACGGGACGCAACGCGTGCTGGTCGTGCTGCAGCAATCGGTCAGCGCCGCGATCGCTCCGTATAACCGGCTGCAATTGACGCTGCTGATCCTCACCGCGCTCGGCATTGCAGTAGCTGCCGCCGGCAGCGTCTTCACCGCGAAACGCATTACCGGCCCGCTGCGCCAGCTTGCCGATACCGCCCGCCGCCTCGGTGCCGGCGACTACGACGGGCAAATCGATATCCGGCGCGAAGACGAAATCGGCGAACTCGGACGCGCATTCTCAAGCATGCGCGACGGCATTTCCCGGCGTGAACTCGAAATCCGGCGGCTCGCCTACTGGGACACGCTGACCGACCTGCCCAACCGCGCCCACTTTGCAATGCTGCTGGACGAGGCGATTGCCGACGCCCGCAGCAACCACGGCGCATGCCATGTGCTGATGATGGATCTCGACCGCTTCAAGAATGTCAACGACGTGATGGGCCACAGCTTCGGCGACGCGCTGCTGCGCGGCCTTGCCGAGCGGCTGCGCCAACAGGTCGGGGCAAGCCCCGGCCGGGTCGCCCGCCTTGGCGGCGACGAATTTGCCGTGCTGCTCCCGGATACCGGCCTCGATCAAGCGCGCGACGTCGCTGCCCGCATCCTGAAATCGCTGGAGCAGCCGTTCGCGCTCGACGAACAGACGGTAGACCTGGGCGCAGGCATCGGCATTGCCGCATTCCCGGCCCACGGCACCGATGTCGAATCGCTGCTGAGCCGGGCCGAGGTGGCAATGTATGCGGCAAAGCGCGGCGGCAACGAAGCAGTCGTCTACGATGCCGCGATCGACCACGGCAGCCAGCAGAATCTGTCGCTATTGAGCGATCTGCGCCGCGCGCTCGAAAACGACGAATTCAGGCTATACGTGCAGCCCAAGGTGAGGCTCGATTCCGGTCAGGCCGTTGGGCTCGAGGCGCTGGTGCGTTGGGCGCATCCGCAAAAGGGACTGGTATTTCCCGACCATTTCATTCCCTTCGCCGAACAGACCGGCTTTATCCGCCTGCTCACCGCCTGGGTGCTGGAACGCGCGGCCGCGCTGTGCGGCGAACTGGCGGCCGATGGCATCCGCTTGCGCATGTCGGTCAACCTGTCGACACGCGACCTGCTGGACCCGGAACTTGCGCTCAAGTTGGCGCGCGTGCTGGAACGGCATCAGGTCCAGCCTGCTTCGTTTTGCCTTGAGATCACCGAGAGCGCGATCATGGACGATCCGCAACGTGCGCAGCAGACGCTGGACAGCCTGCATGCAATGGGAGTCGAGCTGTCGATCGATGACTTCGGTACCGGCTATTCGTCGCTCGCGTACCTGAAGCGCCTGCCGGTGCAGGAGCTGAAGATCGACAAGTCCTTCGTGCTCAAGATGGAGCGCGAAGCCGATGATGCCAAGATCGTGCGATCCACCGTCGACCTCGGCCACAACATGGGCCTCAAGGTAGTGGCCGAAGGCGTCGAGAATCCGGCGGTATGGGATTTGCTTGCCGAAATGGGCTGCGACCAGGGCCAGGGCTATTTCATCAGCAGGCCGATCCCGGCCGACCGGCTGCGCGACTGGCTGGCGGACTGGACGCCTCCGCTGGCCCCTCCGCGGCGCGCACACAAGAGTGCCGCGTGACGCGGGCGGGCGCGGCTGCCGATGGATCTCGAACAGAAAGAACAAGCATGGACCCGATGCGGACGGAATGGCTGACCATCCTGATGCAAGGCGCATTCAGCGAAATCTACCTGTTCGACTGCGACAGCCTGCACTTTTTGCAAACCAGCGTTGCCGCGCGCAAGAACCTGCAATACGAGGCCGCCCGCCTGTCCGGCATGACGCCGCTCGACCTCGCTCCCGGGCTCTCGGCCGAAGCGCTGGCCGCGGCATTGGAACCGCTGCGCTCCGGCAGCCAGCAGCAGGCGCAGTTGCAAACCGTGCACCGGCGCCGCGACGGCACCACCTATCCAATCGAATTCCGCCTGTTCTACTGTGGCGCCGGCACGCCGGTCTTCATCGCGATCGGCAACGATGTCAGTGCGCGCGAAGAATCGGCCCGGGCATTGCAGCACTCGGAGGCGCGCTTCCGCGCAATCGCGTCGAACGCACCCGGACTGGTGTACCAGTTCCGACTGCTTGCCGACGGCAGCATCGCGTTTCCCTACCTGAGCGACGGGTGCGAAGCGCTGCTGGGCATGCCGGCCGACCGGCTGCGCGACAATCCGGCGCACTTTCTCGCGCTGATCCTGCCGGAGGACCGGCAATCCTATCTCGACGCGATGGCAGCGTCGGCCGATCAATTGAAAACCTGGAACTGGGAAGGCCGGATCTGGGTAGAAGAATGGAAAGACATCAAGTGGATCAACCTGCGGTCCACGCCACGCGCACTGCCCGAAGCGGGCGTGCAGTGGGAAGGAATCATGACGAACATTACACAAAGCAAGCTGGAAGAAGCAGCAATCAAGCACTCGCACGAACAACTGGCCGAACTGTCGGCCCATGACGAAGCGGTCAAGGAAAGCGAAAGAATGCGCATTGCGCGCGAAATCCATGACGACCTCGGCGGCAACCTGACTGCGATCAAGATGGCGATGGCGCTGCTCACCCGGCGACTGCCGCCCGACGATCGGGCGCTGGCCGAAAAGGCAGCCTATGTCGACCACCTGGTCGACCGCACGATCGAAGCGGTGCACCGGATCTCCGCCGACCTGCGCCCCAGCATCCTCGATTTCGGGATTGTCGCGGCAATCGAATGGCAGGCGCGCGAATTCGAAAAGCAGCTCGGCATTCCCTGCACGCTGACCACCAATAACCGTGAAATCGACCTGCACGGCGACCAGGCGACCGCCCTGTTCCGGATATTCCAGGAGGCGCTGACCAACGTCAGCAAGCACGCCGGTGCCAGCCAGGTGACGGTCCGGCTGGTGCGCAGCAACCCAGTATCCGGCTGGAGGTTGCAGACAACGGCAAAGGCATTGAAAATGCCAACCGCGTGAAGCCGAAGTCCTTCGGCATCCGTGGCATGGCCGAGCGTGCCAGCGCCCTTGGCGGTCATCTCGCCGTCGGCGCTGCAGCGGGCGGCGGTACGCTGGTGGCGGTCAGGATTCCGCTGGCCGATGCCGACATTTCCGGATGAAGCAATGGCAGACAACGAAACAATACGAATACTCATTGCGGACGACCACGCGATCGTCCGCGAAGGCCTGAAGCAGATACTCGCCGATACGCGCGACATGGTGGTCACCGGCGCCGCAGAAAATGGCAACGATGCGATAAAGATCGCCCGCAGGGGCGAATGCGACGTCCTGCTGCTGGACATCTCGATGTCGGACCGGAACGGCATCGATGTGCTCAAGCAGATCCGGAAGGAAGCGCCGCAGCTGGCCGTGCTGATGCTGTCGATGTACCGGGAAGACCAGTACGCGATCCGTTCGCTGAAGGCAGGTGCCGCCGGCTATCTGAACAAGCAGAGTGCCCCGGCCGAACTGGTCAATGCCATCCGCCAGGTGGCGGCCGGCCGCAAGTACGTGAGCCCGGCGCTGGCGCAGGAACTGGCGCGGCACGTGGGCGACGAACATCGCGAGCTGGCGCCGCACGAGACGCTGTCGGACCGCGAATACCAGACGATGATCATGATTGCGTCCGGCAAGACGGTCAGCGATATCGCCGCCGAGTTGTCACTCTCGGTCAAGACGATCAGCATGTACCGCTCCCGGCTGTTGCAGAAAATGAAACTTCGCCACAACGCGGAGCTGACCCACTATGCGATCAAGAACAACCTGGTCGAATGACACATCGATGCGCGTGAAAGCGGTTCGGTAAACGCCGCCCTCAAACGCTTCCCTTTTTTGCACCGAGGCCCTAAAGTAGCGCCAGTTCCCGCCGTCCAGACCGCGCGCCGTCGTTGGCGCCGCGCAAAGAGAGTTTCGTCGATGCTGCAGTAAGTCCGAGCAGGTGCGCCCACTGCCATGCCAGAAAAAGAGAACAACCCGGGGCCGCAAAGCCCGGCCGACATCGCGCGCGAGGCATTTCGCCGGCTTGCCCTGCGCCGCATCGCGCCCACTCCCGACGCCTATCGGGAGATCTACCACGAAATCGCCGGGATACGCACCGGCGATGCAGAACAGGTCCTCGCCGAATTTGCCGGCAGCCTGAGCAACGCCCCG
>Ga0164242_10006354_pt1 | contig 13017 bp, 13 predicted proteins | sample OricomgcompostMG_FD_108783 | JGI IMG/M metagenome (GOLD analysis project Ga0164242, IMG submission 108783) | Miracle-Growth compost microbial communities from Emeryville, California, USA - Original compost - Miracle growth compost (MG) ... | reverse complement strand
GGCCGGCCCGGACCACCCGGCGGACTGACGACCGCCCGGCCGGCACCGGGCAGGGCACCCGGGAAGGAACCGGGCCGTCCGCGAGGCGAGCGCGGACGGCCTCTCCCGGCTCCGCGAGGCGAGCGCGGACGGCCTCTCCCCGCGTACGGTCACGGCTGCGGCCGACCGCCCGCGCGCCGGCGGAGCCGCAGGTAGCCCAGCGCGGCCGCGGTGACGGCCAACGGCCACAGCAGGCACCGCCCAGTCGCCGCGACGAGCACCGCGACCGCGAGCAGCGCCAGCAGGGCGCACCGGTGGGGCAAGCCGCCGCGGGGCAGGAGGCGCAGCGCGGCGGCCGCCCCGGGGCGTCCACGATGGTGAAGGAGCCGGTGGTGAGCAGGACGAGCGGTTTGCGGGCCGACGCGGGCGACCGCGGTGGCGGCCGGCGAGAGGCCCGACAGTCCCGATACGACGGCCCGGCACCGCCGCACGGGGCCGCGAACCCAGGCGAAGTAGTGGCCCTCCTTCAGGTCGCGCCCCACACCGCCCTGACGGTACGTCAGGACGTCTGCGAGGCGTCCAGCGCGGTGTGCGTGCCGAACTCCCGGGCGTGGTAGGTCAACGGCCGGGTCGGCGTGACCTCGGCGGCCACCACCCGGCCGAACACGACGATGTGGTCGCCGCCCTCCACGAGGTCGGCCACCTCGCATGCGAGGAAGCCGCCGACGCCGGGCAGCCGGGGCGCGTCGGAGTGCAGGCTCCACTCGACACCGTCGAACTTCGCCGGGCCTCCCTTACGGGCGAAGTTCAGGGCGAGGTCCGACTGCCCCGTCCCCAGTACGTTGAGGCCGAAGCGGCGGCCGGCGTTGACGACCGCCAGCAGGTCGGAGGTGCGGTCGAGGGAGACAAGGACCATCGGCGGGTCCATCGACAGCGACGCGAACGCGCTGACGGTGGTGCCGTAGGGCGACGATCCGGCGACGGCGGTGACCACCGCCACGGGCGTGCACACGCCGGCCATCGTCTCCCGGAAGGCGGACCTCACGTCCGCCAGGGTGTCGTCGCGGAAATCGGTGCCGGTCACCAGGGCCTTCCCCTCCTCCGTTGTCGGGCGGGCGCAGTCGGGGCCCGGTCAGCCCTCTTCGGCCCCGAGCACGTACAGCGTCGGCAGGTTGACCACGATGGCCTCCTGCGTACTGCGGGCGATGACGACCACGGCCTCGTCGTCGGGGTCCGGGTTCTCCTCGCGGTGCGGCACGAACGGCGGGACGAACACGTAGTCGCCCGGGCCGGTGCGCAACCGCACTTCCTCCGGCTCGCCGCCGGAGTCGTCGGCGAAGACGAACTCCGGGTGCCCGCTCACCACGTAGATGGCGGTCTCCGACGCGCCGTGGTGGTGATCGGACGAGGCGGTCGCGGGGGCCACGTGGGTCTGCCCCATCCACAGCCGGTCGGAGCCGACCGTCCTGCCGCTGACGGCCGCGAACCTGCGCATGCCGCCGGTCTGGGCCGTGTCGCCGTCGAGCTCGCCGGCGCGGATGTGGTGCAGGCGCGACCGCAGCGGCGGCACCGGGCCCCCGGGGGTGTCGTGGAGATGGGGATGGAAGCCGTCACCCGGGTTCGTCAGCGCCGTGGTCATGACCGTGACGCTAGGCCGCCGCCGAAAAGGACGTCAAGAGGTGTCCATTATCGTTCACCTGCGGCAACGTTCCCGCAATGCACGGCAACACCGGGGATTCGCCCCTGCCGTGCGGAGCCGGTCGGGCATGATGGGGGGATGCATATCTCCGCGAAGGCGGACTACGCCACGCGCGCCCTGCTGGAGCTCGCCTCCGAGCCGGGGCGCCCGCTCAGCTGCGAGGCCATCGCCTCCGCACAGGAGATCCCGTTCCGCTTCCTGAAATCGGTGGTGGCAGAGCTGCGCAAAGCGGGGCTGGTGCGCAGCCAGCGCGGCTGCGAGGGCGGCTACTGGCTGGGCCGGGCAGCCGACCAGATCACACTCCTCGACGTCGCCCGCGCCGTCGACGGCGAACTCATCACGCTGCGCGGCACGTCGGTCGCCGAGCTGGCCTATCCCGGCCCGGCCGCGGGGCTGCCCTCGGTGTGGCGCCGGGTCGAGGCGGAGGCCGCGGCACTCCTCGGCGGCGTCACGCTGGACTCCCTCGTCACCGACGGGGAGCCCGGGCAACCGGCCCGCGAGGGCGCGGCGTGACGGTTGGCGGACGGTCGGACCCGGCGGCGGACGTGGAGGAGCACACCCACGCACCGGTGGAGGTGGTGGAGTACACCGACCCGCTGTGTCCGTGGTCCTGGGGCGCGGAGCCCGTACTGCGCCGGCTGCGTGCCGCGCTGGCCGAACGGGTGCGCTGGCGCCGGGTGTTCGCGGTCCTCTTCGACCACGACGACGACCCGCCGCCAGACCCGGCGGCGGAGACCGCCTGGTACGCGCGGTACGTCGCGGACGTGGCCGCCCACACCGGGGCGCCGCGCCCCGAGCGGCTGAGCAGGGTCGCGGCCAGTTCATGGCCGTCGTCCCTGGTGGCGAAGGCCGCCGAACTCCAGGGCGGGGAGGTGGCCGACCGGGCGCTGCGGCGACTGCGGGAAACCGTGTTCGCGCTCGGCGAGCCGGCCGACACCGCGGCGTCGGCGCTGGCCGCGGTCCGCGGCACACCCGGCCTGGACCCCGGCCGGCTGGCGGCCGACGCCGACTCCCCGAAGGTGCTGCGGGCGGTGCGCGCCGACCGCGCGGAGGCGCGCCGGCCGGTCCCCGAGGTCCACCGGGTGCGCGGCGGGTCACCGCATCCGGGGGCGGCCAAGGAGACCGCCGCCGGCGAACTGCGCTACGCGCTGCCGACGCTGCTGGTGCGGGCGCCCGGCGGTTACCGCGCGGTGCCCGGCTGGCGGACGTACGAGGAGTACGCCGCCGCCGTCGACGACCTGTTCCCGGGCCTGCTGCGCCCCTACCGGCGGCTGTCCCCGGACGCGGCGCTGGAGCGCTACCGGAGTCTGACCGGGCCGGAGCGGCTGCTGCTGGCGGACGGCCCGTGGCCGCCGCCCGACGCGGTGCGGGTCGAGACGGCGAACGGGCCGCTGTGGCTGCACCCGGCGGACGCGCGCGACCATCCGGCGGTCCGGCCCTGAGGCACGCCCTCGGCGCTCTCGCGATGCCCGCGACCGCGCCGCGTCCCACCGGTCCGGGGTGCCTGACGTGGGCCCGGCCGCCGTGCGCCGGGCCGCGCACGGCACGGCCGTCCCGTTCCACCGAATGAGACACCAAAAAGTAGCCATTGACAGTGGCTCACCGTTGCCAACAAGATGGGCGCCATGCTCACGACGCACCCTGGTGTGGTGTGCCGCTACGTGGACCTGCGGCGCACGTGCAGCGCCCTCTGTCGCTGACCCTCCGCCGTCCACGAATTCCCGGCGCCTGACCGCTCCTGCCGGTACCGGCCCGTTCTCGTGGCGCCTTTCCGCGCCCGCCGTTCCGCGTCACTGACGCCGCGCACCAGCGTGCGCCCCCGCCCGTCCGGCTCGCCCCGCCCTGCCCGTCCGGTCCGCACGCGTCCGTGCGTCCTGCCGCCCCAGGCGCTGAGCGCGCGGGTGCACCCGAACACCCGTCCCGGTGCTTCCGCCTGCCCGCGCCCGGGTTCGCGCAGGCGTCGCGCCCGCCCTCCGCCAGGCCCCTCCTGCCGCCCAGGACGGGAGCCGTTCCCGAGAAAGCGTGAGATGTCCATACCTTTCGCGTCCCGCCGCACCGCCGCGGACCCCCGCTTCCCGCTGCGCCCACGCCGCACCCGCCTGACCGCCGTGTCCGCCGTCCTCGCCACCGCCGCCGCCGTGTCCCTGAGCGCCTGCGGCGGCGAGTCGGCGTCCGCGGGCGGCGTGCGCACCCTCAAGTGGGCCACCTCCTCGTTCCCGAGCCACTGGGACCCGGTGGTCAGCGGAAGCGGCGCCCAGTTCCGCGAACTCGCGCTTGTCTACGCCTCGTTGACCCGCACCGACGCGACCGGCAAGGCCGTCCCCGACCTCGCCCAGAGCTGGCACTACAACGCCAAGGGCGACCAGGTGACCTTCCGCCTGCGTCCGGGACTGAAGTTCAGCGACGGCACGGCGGTGGACGCCGCCGCGGTCCGGGACGCGATCCTGCGGGCCAAGACGCAGAAGGACTCGGCGCTGTTCGGCGACCTGACGTCGATCAAGTCCGTGGACGCCGACGGACTGGACGTGATCGTGCACCTCACCCAGGTCGACTACCAGATCCCCCAACTCCTCGGCGAGCGCGTGCTCCAGGTCGCCAGCCCCAAGGCGGCGGCGAACCCGAAGAAGCTGGACCAGGCCCCCGTGGGCGCCGGGCCGTTCATCGTCACCCAACTGGTGCCCGGCACCAAGGTGCTGCTGAAGAAGAACCCCGACTACTGGGACGCCAAGGACATCCACATCGACAACGTGGAGCTGACCTCGGCGCCGGATGCCTCCACGGTCGTCTCCGGCCTCCAGACCGGCGTCTACAACTTCGCCGACATCGAGCCGAGTCAGGCCGCCGCGGCCAAGAAGGCCGGCCTCGACGTCTTCGTCCAGCCGGGGTTCAACGCCGAGAACATCAGCCTCAACATCAACAAGGCGCCGTTCACCGACGACAAGGTGGTGGACGCCGTCCGGTACGCCATCAACCGGCAGGAGTTCGTGGACAAGCTGACCTTCGGCTACGGCTCGGCCACCAACCAGCCCTTCCCCAAGGGCTACGTCGCCTACGACCCCGAGTCGGCCGATCTGTACCCGTACGACCCGGCGAAGTCCCGGCAACTGCTGGCCCAGGCCGGTTACAAGCCCGGGCAGATCAAGCTGTCGCTGGTCATCCCGGCCGCGGACCCGCAGGCCGAGATCGTGCAGTCGCAACTGGCCAAGGTCGGCATCACCGTCAGCATCAAGGTGGACAAGAACTGGGCCACCCCGTTCTTCGCCAAGGACCTCACGTTCTCGCTCTACGGAACCACCGGGCGCGACTCGGCCGTCCAGACCCTCACCGCGCACTTCGGGACCGACGGACCGCTGAACCTGAGCACGCCCTACGAACCGGCCGGCTTCGAGGCGGCGGTGGCCAAGGTGCGGCAGACCCCGCTGGACTCGCCGCAGTACCCGCAGGTCCTCCGGGCCGCCACCCGGACGGGCCTGCAGAGCAAGGCGCTGATCTTCACCTACTCCGATCCGAACCTCTTCGCCAAGAGCACGTCCATCTCCGCTCTGCCGAAGAACCCGGGCCACATCGACTGGACCGGCGTGACCATCGGCCGCTGACGCCCGCCCACCACAACCCGAGGAAGGAGGCATTCCCATGACGACGACACTCGCGCCACCGGGCGCGCCCGCTCGCCGCCGGGTCGCCGCGGCCCGGGCCCGCCACGCGCTGGGCCGCTTCCTGGCCGCCCTCGCCCGATCCGCCGCGATCTTCGTACCGGTCTTCCTGGTCGCGACGTTCGTGACGTTCGCGCTGCGGTCGCTGAGCGGACTCAGTCCCGCGCGGATCCAGTTGGGCGAGGACGCCACACCCGAGGCGATCCACCGGGTCGAGGCCCAGTGGGGCCTGGACCGGCCGTTCCTGGTGCAGTACGGCCACTGGTTCGGCGACCTGCTGCACGGCAACCTCGGCGCCAGCTGGAGCAGCGGCGCCGACATCTCCACCCTGATCGGCCTGGGCCTGGGCGTCAGCCTGTCGGTCGCGAGCCTCGCACTGGTCGTCGGCGTCGCGGCCGGGTTCGTCCTGGGCACAGCGGCGGCACTGCGCCACACCACCTGGGTGGACCGGGCGATCACGGGCTTCGTCACCCTGATCTCGGTGATGCCCGCGTTCGTGGTGGGCATCGTGCTCGTGGAGGTGTTCGCGGTCGCGCTGCACCTGTTCCCCTCCGGGGGCTACGTGCCCGTGGCGCAGGGCTTCACCCCGTGGCTGGAGCACATCACCCTGCCGGCCCTGGCCCTGAGCTTCGACGTGGTCGCCGACGTCGCCCGGCAGTTGCGCGCCAGCCTCGTCGCGGCCTACCGGGAGAACTACGTCACCGGCGCGGTCGTCCGGGGGCTGAGCGCGCGGCGGATCTTCTTCCGGCACGTGCTGCGCAACGGGCTGGGACCGGCCCTGGCCACTCTGGGCCTGAAGTTCCCTGCGCTGGTGGGCGCGTCGGTGGTGACGGAGTGGGTCTTCGGCCTCCAGGGATTCGGCCGGTTCGCCAACGACTCCGCCCAGTCCGGCGACGTGCCGGCCGTGCAGGGGGTGCTGGTGGTGTCGATCCTCCTGGTCGTCGTCTTCAACCTCGTCGTCAACCTCGTGCTGGCACGCGTGACGCCGGCCGCGCAGCGGGGGGTGTGAGCGATGGTGCGCCGCGTCCTGTCGCTGCCGACCGGCCGGATCGCCGTGGCGATCCTCACCGTGATCGCCCTGCTCGCCGTCCTCGGTCCGTTGCTCGCGCCGCGCGACCCGCTGGCCACCAGCGCCCACACGCTGGCGCCGGGCTCCGGAGCCCACCCGCTGGGCACGGACTACCTCGGCCGCGACGTGCTCAGCCGGCTGCTGGACGGCTCCCGGGTCAGCGTCCTGGCCTCCCTCGAAGTCGCGCTCACCGCGCTGGTGGTGGGGGTGGTCCCCGGCATCCTGTCGGTCTACCTCGGCCGGGTCTTCGAGTGGGTCACCCTCCGCGTGGTGGACACGCTGGTGGCGCTGCCGTTCCTGCTGTTCGCCGTCGCCGTGATCGCCCTGCTGGGCAACGGCATCACCCAGGCGATGCTGGTCACCGGTGTCCTGGTGTCACCGCTGTTCTACCGGGTCTCCCGTGCCGCCACCCTCACCGTGGCACGCTCGCAGTACGTGGAGGCGGCGCTGATCGCCGGGGCTTCCGTCGGCTGGGCGGTGCGCCGCCACGTGTGGGGCAAGGTGCTCCCGCCGATCGCCGTGGCGCTCGCCCAGACCGTCGGCGTCGGCTTCGTCATCGTCTCCAGCCTGACGTTCCTCGGTATCGGTGTGCAGCCCCCCAAGCCCACCTGGGGCGGCCTGCTCGCCTCGGACCTCGGCTACCTCAGCTACCAGCCGTGGGCGCCGCTGGCCCCGGCGTTGCTGATCATGGCCACCGTCTGGGCCAGCAACCTGCTCGCCGACGCCATCCGGGACGTCTCCGGCGAGGCGGGCCGCGCGCTGGTCGCCCACCGCAAGGTCCGCGCCGGCCGTCGCGGCCGGACCGAGCCCGCTCCCGCCGGAGGCACGTCATGACGGCCCCGTCCCAGAACCTGACCACACCGTCCGGGGGCCCGCCGGCCGGCCCGGCCGGCGAGGCCGCTGCGCGCGACGCGGTCGCCGCCCCGGTGCTGAGCGTGGCCGGCCTGCGCATCACCGACCGGGCAGGCGACCGCGAGATCGTGCACGGCGTCAGCTTCGAGCTGACGCCCGGCAAGGCGGTCGGCATCGTCGGCGAGTCGGGCAGCGGCAAGACCCTCACCTGCCGGGCGGCACTGGGCATCCTGCCCCCGCACTTCGAGGTCTCCGGCGGCTCGGTGCGCATCGCCGGCACCGACATCTCCACCCTGACGCCGCAGCAGTGGACGGCGCTGCGCGGCGGCACCATCAGCGCCGTCTTCCAGGACCCGGCCTCCTACCTCAACCCGTCGATCCGGGTGGGCGCGCAGATCGCCGAGGTGGTCCGGGTCAAGACCGGGCTGAAGCGGCGCCCGGCCCGCCAGCACGCCCTGGACCTGCTGCGGGCGGTCCATCTGCGGGACCCCCAACTGGTCTACGGCCAGTACCCGTACGAGCTGTCCGGCGGGATGCTGCAGCGCGTGCTGATCGCGGCGGCGGTCGCCGCCGGGCCGCGGGTGCTGATCGCCGACGAGGCCACCACCGCGCTCGACGTCACCGTGCAGGCGGAGATCCTCGACCTCCTGTCGGACCTGCGCGACCAGGACGGCCTGGCGCTCGTCGTGGTCTCCCACGACCTGGCCGTGGTCGCCCAGGTCTGCGACGAGGTTCTGGTCATGCGACAGGGCGAGGTCGTCGAGCACGGCCCGACCGGCCGGGTCCTGCACCAGCCGCGGCACGAGTACACGCGGCTGCTCGTCACCGAGCACGAGCAGTACGGCCTGGACAGGTTCCGCGCCTCGAGGGAATCGAAGGAGAGGCCATGACCACCGCGCACCACAACGCCGCGGCCGGCGCCGCACCGGGTCCGGCCGCACCCGACCGGCCGGAGCCGCAGGGCGGCACTGCCCCGCAGGGCGGCCCGGACCCCCGGGAACGGCTCGCCGGCCGGGACCGGCCCGGGACCGAGGGCGCAACCGCGGTCAGTCCCGTCCTCGACATCGCCGGCCTGGAGGTCCACTACGGGCTGCGCCGGCGCCGCCGCAAGGCCCTGCACGGGATCACGCTCAGCGTCGCCCGCGGCGAGGCCGTCGGCGTCGTCGGCGAGACCGGCTCGGGCAAGTCCACGCTCGCCCGCGCCGTCCTCGGCCTGGTCCGGGCCTCGGCCGGCTCGATCGTCGTGGCCGGGGAGGAGGTGACCGGCTACCGCGAGGGCAAGTGGCGCCGGCTGCGCCGCCGGGGCGTGGTCCAGTACGTCTTCCAGGACCCGCTGCGCAGCCTCGACCCGGACCTGGCCATCGGGGAGTCCCTGGCCGAGCCGCTGCTGCTGCGGGGCGTGCCCCGCGCAGAGGCGGTCGGCCGGATCCGCCCGCTCCTCGCCCGGGTCCGGCTGCCGGAGGACCTGCTGGGCCGGCTGCCCGGGGAGGTCTCCGGCGGACAGCGCCAGCGGGTGGCCGTCGCCCGCGCCCTGGTCACCGAACCCGAACTGGTCATCCTCGACGAGCCGGTCAGCGCCCTGGACTCGGCCAACCGCGTCCAGGTCCTGGAGATCCTCAAGGAGCTGCGCGGCACCGGCGTGGCCGTCGTGCTGATCTCCCACGACCTCGGCTCGGTCGCCGGCATCGCCGACCGCGTCGCGGTGCTGTACCGGGGCGAGCTGGTGGAGGTCGGCACCGCCCGCGATGTCATCGAGCGGCCCCGGCACCCCTATACGCGCCTGCTCGTCAGCTCCGCGCCCACCCTGCACACCGCCCCGGCCGACCGGTCAGAACGTGCCGCTCTGCGCGCCGCGTTGGACGGCTGACGCCGACCGGGACCCGCCCTGGCCGGCCATCCGGTCCCGCCCCTGACCTCCACCGAAGAGGGAGAACGATGTCCCGCACGATCCATCTCGCCCTGCACCCCTACGGCGTCGGCGGCCCCGGCCAGCACGGCCTGTGGAAGGACCCCGGCGTCGCGAAGAACGCCAGCATCGACATCAACTACTACATACGCCAGGCCCAGCTGGCCGAGGAGGCCCTGTTCGACGCGCTGTTCATCGTCGACAGCCAGTTCATCAACGCCACCTACCCGGCGCACTACCTCAACCGGCTGGAACCGCTGACGCTGCTCTCGGCGGTGGCCACCCACACCCGCCACATCGGTCTGGTCGGCACCGCCAGCTCCACCTACAACTCGCCGTTCAACCTGGCGCGCCGCTTCGCCTCCCTGGACCACATCAGCGGCGGCCGGGCCGGATGGAACGTCGTGACGAGCTTCGACACCGGCGCCGCGCGGAACTTCGGGCTCGAGGAGCACCTGGACTACGCGTCCCGCTACGGCCGCGCCCTGGAGTTCGTCGAGGTGGCCCGGGGGCTGTGGGACTCGTACGAGGACGACGCCTTCCCCGCCGACGTCGAGCGCAACGTGTTCCTCGACCCGTCCAGGCTGCACGCGCTCGACCACGTCGGGGAGCACCTGAAGGTGGCCGGTCCCCTCAACATCTCCCGCTCCCCGCAGGGCCAGCCGGTCATCTTCCAGGCCGGTGTCTCCGAGGAGGGCCGCGACCTGGCCGCGCGAGTCGCCGAAGGCATCTACGCGCCCGGCGGGCCGCTCCAGCAGGCCAAGGAGTACTACGCGGACATCAAGGAGCGCACCGCCGCCTACGGCCGCGACCCCGACCACATCAAGATCTTCATCCACGGCAGCCCGATCGTGGCGCCCACCGAGGACGCCGCCCGGCGCCGCGAGCGGGACATCTTCGAGGAGGACGACGACTTCGAGCGCAACCTCGCGCTGCTGGGCCGGTCCTTCGGCGCCTACGACTTCAGCGTCCACGACCTCGACGCGCCGTTCCCGGACGTCGAGCACCTCGCCGAGCGAGGCGGCCGTACCGGCGCCAGGAAGATCATCGAGCGGGCCCGGGCCCAGAACCTGACGCTACGTCAAGTAGCCCAGTCCGTACGAGAGTTCCGCCGCTCGCCGTTCGTCGGAACGCCGCAGACGGTCGCCGGCACCATCGAGGAGTGGTTCGAGGCCGGCACCTTCGACGGCATCAACCTCGCCTTCCGCACCGAGGCCGAGCTGACCGCCTTCGTGGAGGGCGTGGTGCCGCTGCTCCAGAAGCGCGGCCTGTTCCGCACCGCCTACGAGGCCGACACCCTGCGCGGCAACCTCGGCCTGCCGGTACCGGTCAACCGCTACACCCGCGAGCGCGAGCTCGCGGGCGACTGAGGGGCGGGGCCATGACCGGCACGCTGAAACCCGGGACCGCGTCGACCGGCCCCGGCGCGATCCTCTCCCCGACCGGCGGGCGCGACGTCCACACCGTCCGCTTCCCGGCCGCCACACCGCCGCGCGCGGTGGACGTGCTGATCGTCGGCGCCGGCCCGACCGGGCTGGCCGCAGCCGTCGAACTGACCTCCAGGGGCGTACGGGTGGCCGTCGTGGAACGCGCCCGCACCGCCACGCTCGTGCGGGCCGGCGCCATGGGCCACACACCGCGCGTGGTGGAGCACCTGCGCCGCTGGGGCCTGCTCCAGCGGGTCCGCGACGGGTGGACGTTCCCGCCGGAGTGGAACCAGGGCATCAGGCTGGTGACCTCGCTGGCCGGGCATGAGCTGGTCCCGGTGCCCCGCCCGGCCTTCCGCGGCACGCTCGGTGCCGGCCCCTCGGCGGACGAGGCACTGCGCCGGCCGCAGACCGTCTTCCAGCACGTCTTCCTGGAGCACCTGCTCGAACGGGGCGTCACCGTGGCCGGCGGCTGGGAGCTGGTCGCCCTGCTCGAGGACGCCGACGGCGTGACCGCGGAGGTGGTGGAGACCGGCACCGGCGAGCGGCGCACCGTCCGCGGCGGCTACGTGCTCGGCACGGACGGCGGCCGCAGCACCACCCGCCGACTGGCCGGTGTCGAGCGGGACGGGGAGCACGCCGACGAGAAGCGGCTGCGGCTCATCGTGCGCACGGGCGACATCTCCGAACGGCTGGGCGCGGCCCCCAGCGGCACCAACATCGTCTTCAACCAGCAGGCGTCCGGCTTCCTCGCCGCCGTGAGCACCCGGGAGTGGCGGGTGTACGCCGGGCCGTTCCCGCTCGGCCACGAGCCGACCGAGGAGGAGCTCCTGGCCACCGCCCGGGCGGCGTTCGGCTTCGACCTCGATCTGGAGCTGGTCTCGGCGACGACCTTCTACCAGGCCACCCGGATCGCCCGGACCTTCCGGCACGGCCGAGTGCTCCTGGCCGGCGACGCGGCCCATGTGCGCACCCCCGGCGGCAACCTCGGCGAGGGCATCGGCGACGTGGTGAATCTCGGCTGGAAGCTCGCCGCGGTCCTGGCCGGGCAGGCCCGGCCGGCGCTGCTCGACTCCTACGACGAGGAGCGCCGCCGGCACAACCACCGGGTGGCCGACCACGCCTTGCGGCGCGCCCGCATCGCTCACGCCACCTTGGAGGAGATCCGCCGCGGCGGCATCCCGGACGACGCCGACCTCAGCCCCGAGGCCACCGCCCGCCGGGCCGCGATCGGTGCGCGGATCGGGCAGGACCGGCTGGGCGCGGACGGGGTCACCTTCGACGAGCGGTACGACGACTCGTCGGTGATCTGGTACGAACCGGGCCAGCTCGACACCGAGCCGCCGTGGCGGGCGGACGTGTACGAGGACGACGCCCGCCCGGGCCATCGCGCACCGGACGGTCTCGTCGACCCCTACGGCGACACCCTCTACGACCGGATCGGCACGTCGTTCGCCCTGCTGGTGCTCGGCGAGAACCGCTCGGTGGAGCACGCCTTCGCAGCGCAGGCCGCGGCCCGGTCGCTGCCCTTCACCGTGATCCACCTGGCCGACCCGGTGGCCCGCGCCCTCTACGGCGCCGCCAACGTGCTCGTCCGTCCCGACCAGCACGTGGCCTGGCGCGGCGCGCGGCTGCCGGACGGAGGCGCCGCGGCGGTGCTCGACCACGTCCTCGCGGCGGCCCCTCGCCCCGGGTCCCCCACCGCCAGGGAACCGGACCCGGCCTCCGGCACCGCCACCGGGCCGGGCCCGGACCTGGTCCGCGCGGACGCGACCTCCGCCTAGCCCACGGCACCGCGGCTGCCGCCCGACGCCACCGGCGTCGTCGCCCCGTACTGGAACGGCGGCGTCAGCGGGATCCTCCGTGCGTCACCGGTGGAAGCGGGTGAGCGCGTCGATCCCGACCACGAGGACGACGACCGCCGCGGTCGCCGCCACACAGCGTGCGCGCAGGAGTGCGTACCGGGCCGCGTACTCCTCTCGCAGTTCGCCGCACCGCTGGGCGATCGCCTCCAGCCGGCGTCGGGCGGCGTCGATCCGCGCATCGGTGTAGCGCCGCACCACGTCGTCGCGTTGGGAGCTGAGCAGCCACGGCAGCCCGTCGGCGAACTCCTCCGCCTCGGCGCGGGCGAGGACGCGTTCCCGCTCGGCGAGGAGGTAGCCCTCGATCCGGTTGATCCCCGCGGCGACGTCCCCGGCACCGGTCCCTGAGTCGGGGCCGACGTCGCGGCTCACTGTGCGCTACCGCCGGGGCCCGGCTCGATGACATCGCGCTGCCCGGTGTGGGCCATCTGGTCGATCGAGGAGATGTCGGGGTGGTGCAGGTCGAACGCCGGGGATTCGGAGCGGATCCGCGGCAGGGTGAGGAAGTTGTGCCGCGGCGGCGGGCAGGAGGTGGCCCACTCCAGCGAGCGGCCGTAGCCCCACGGGTCG
>Ga0164242_10006353_pt1 | contig 13020 bp, 11 predicted proteins | sample OricomgcompostMG_FD_108783 | JGI IMG/M metagenome (GOLD analysis project Ga0164242, IMG submission 108783) | Miracle-Growth compost microbial communities from Emeryville, California, USA - Original compost - Miracle growth compost (MG) ... | reverse complement strand
GGGAACCGTATCAGCCACAAAAGAAGGACCCATAGCACCAAAAAGGTAGGCCTTTGTTGTTCAGTTACCATCGGCGTCTCCAAAAACCCCTTCATCGCGAGAAGCTGGCCCTAACCATATCCACGTACGTTACCCCTATTCCTCATTTTCTTTTCGGTGAGTCAGCTGCGCACGCGTGCTAACCCTTAGCGCCCACAGAGATCAGTAGTACCGCGATGGCTTTCAGCATCGGGACCGGGAATCGATGGATCCAAATATGGAGTATGGGACCGCGAGGATCCTCACATCAATGGCATCCCTATAAGCGACCTTCGTCCTTGCTTGCCATGCTTCCGATCCGGCCTCGCGGAGGCCGTCACGGAAGGTGCATTGCCGGCAGCACGGTGCAAATATATCGACCCAACTCGGCATCATGCGATGCTTGCAACACATGCGGCCATGGAGAAGATTGCGAGAGCGTAAGCGCTTGCCCCAACCGCTCTTTGGCGTGCTTGATGTGCGGCCATAACACTTTCAAGCTGACCCAGTCTAGATCCCCGCCCGAATGTTAGGCGATTGGGATGTCTTGCGGCTAGTGGTAGGTGTCTCAACATTGAGCGGGATATCTAAGAACAGGAAGGGCAAATGGGATAATCCAGAGACAGTTCTAACATTTAAACTAGACAAAGGATGTGGTGTTAGAGTTAACTGGGAGAAAGAGGGCCACCACCTACCTAATTCGTTTGTGGCAAGCTTTCGCGACTGCCGTATCGAAGCATACCGAGAGTTGGCCAGGCAAGGAGGATGAAGGATACTCGCGGGTCCGTATAGCTCATTACTTGCGGTGATTCCGGCTGTTGCCTGAGTGAAAATTCTTCCAGTGCCCCATGCATAAAGTGACATTGTTCACAGCTTATGCGGAAGTATGAAAAGTCAATTGTCAACCTCAGTCGTCAGGGGACCCCTTCCCGACTACTTCCAGGCCAGCCAGGCGAGGCTGCATGGACAGCACAGAAGAAAATTTGGTGGAAGGCCATGGGCGACGCGTATGGCCTAGATATAGTCGACGCACTAGGGATCTTGGAGAACGAGATAGACGATTGAACGAATCCGTACTAAGCACCGGGAAGGGCTCTACATCGACGTATGGCAATGCTAGGCAAATCGTGGATCCCAGGAGCCACGATAACCTCGCGGTAGACTCATGAAGTTTGGTAGAGAGACTATGATGGACTACACTCTAGTTCGGCCGCGTGGTTTCATTTTTGGGGTGTTCTCCTCTGCGCTCTGTTATCGGTTAGCGAAACCTTGCTTACAATACCATATTTCTCCCTATATTTAGGGTCATATCCATGAACTAACTCTTTCCTAATGGATTTAGGGTATGTATCGAAGCCTGTCAGTGATCGGCCTGTGTGGGTCGGAGAGACCGCAGAAAAGCCGGCGAGGAGGACGGGCTGTTAGACTCTGGTCTTCGCTGTTTTCAGGCATACCTAAACATCGCAAGTCGCCGAATACACAGCAACGACACCTGGATAGTCCTTAGGGACCTTCTCCATCGCTCACTCCCTGCGCCCCATGTCTTTACACTCTACCTTTTATCGGCTTCTAGCCACGGCACAGCTCTTAATACTCAAATGAATATTCGTGGGCTTGCGCAGAACATTCAGGGGTGCCGTACACGGTGGGCGTGGTCTGTCGTGCTTCACTTTCTTTGCCCTAATCGTCTTTCTACTTACTTCCTCGTCATTACCGATTGTCCTGTCCTTCTTGGTGTAAAAGGGGTTGCCCACTAATTACGACGATTCACGGCTTGCAAGGTATTTCTTCCAGGTCAGTCAGTCCCGCTCTTGGTAAGATGTTATACGATTATCTGAAACCTCAAGAACTCAGCTTCTCACTGTTAATCCCGACGACGCAGCGCCAAATTGCTTATACTAAAGACAAGTGGCAAGGTTGAGGGCAATCGTTCGACATCGGTTCTAGTTTGATGCGATCGGGCGGGTGCGGGAGGCGGCGCCAAACCCGATAGCCACCGGATATCGCTAGTGTGGGGTGTGCATGGGCCGTTTCGAAATCGGGTTAGACTCAACGTCAATGGGAAACCAGAAAAGTGCTGAACCTCCATGATTCTTCGTCTCGACGAATCTTTGCCTGCCAAATTTCCAGGGTCGTCGCCAAGACACATTGCGCTACTGCATCGCGCCGTATCCGTCTGCCCTCCCGGAAGGTCTCCCGTTCTCCGAGTGGGCATCCCCCCATGCTCGCACGCTTTCTCACCGAGACGAGGGCCCTGTACGTGTAGGGTTATATAATTAACGAGCCACTCGCAGTCTCCCCGCCAAAAAAAAAAGAAAAGATCTGGAAAAAAAGGAGTGATCCTTGAACGAGGCACAATGATTGACCCCCCTATCGAGATCGATTCTGCGGTGTGTTGCTTCCTAGTCACATACCTTCCCTGGGTACCTGCTGTGCCTGTATAATTAACTCTGACTAACTGACGCGTTTCCTGCGGCCCGTTAAGGAAAATGATGCAGACTCCGCTATTGATGAGCGACTGTAAGACCACGGTTTGGTTAAACTCCTCGGCCCAAACTGACTTCGCAACAGTTCCTCCTATACTGCGTCTTTGAGTTCTAGCGTTGTCGATTATCCCATTGAACATGGTCGCCGATATCATGCATTCCGCGCAGGCGGTACGTAGAGATGCTTACCTTACCTATTCAACAGCTGCTCCGCACACTCTGATTTTGGCCCCTGCTAATGACCGTCACAGCATATGCTCTCCCAAATGATGAAGTACACATATTAAAACCCTCGCCGCGTCAGTACTTGTGGGCCTATGCTGACTGTGTTGTGTCATTGCTAAGCGCGAGATGGACCGTCTCGACTTGACCCACGCGATGATGATCAAGGGGCTCGACGGCAAATTATTCCTCGCCCCAATCGACCCGGCGAAGACCCATAGGGTCCTCGACATCGGAACAGGAACTGGTATCTGTTAGTAATATTGATCTGCCCTGCTTTCTGTAGGGTCCCTTATTAATGAGAGAGGTAGGGGCGATTGAATTTGGTGACGAGTATCCTGGCAGCAACGTAAGGCATACTACCAATCCTAGCTTTGACTTTCGGGACTAATCATTCGAAGGTCATAGGAAACGACCTCAGCCCCATCCAGCCAACCTGGTGCGACACCCGCCCCCTTTCCCATTGGGCTTTCGGCGAGATCCCCTGCTAATAGGGACTAATTCAGGACCCCCCCGAATGTCCAATTCGAAGTCGACGATGTCGAGAGCACTTGGATGCATTCGATCCCCTTCGACTTTATCTTTTGTCGATACATGTTCGCCTGTATCTCCAACTGGCCGAAGCTTGTGCAGAACGTCTACGAGTCGGTTATGAGACCCCACGCTGCATCCTGTGGCTGCTTTCTGACAAGTCCAATAGTAACGTCCGCCCTGGCGGCTGGGCCGAGTTCCAGGACTACGATCTCATGTATTACTCTGAAGACGGCTCCTTAACTGACGAACACGCGACCCGGAAATGGCTCACCACGCTGCTTCCTTTAGCCGACAAGATCGGCCGCGAGCCCTGCCCCGGGCCGAAGCTGGAAAAGTGGGTGAAGGATGCCGGATTCAAGAACGTCACATGCAAGCGGTTCAAATTCCCGCTGGGCCCCTGGCCCAAGGACCCGCAGCTCAAGCAGGTCGGGATGTGCAACCTCATCCAGGTGCTGAACGGCCTCGAGGGCTTCTCGCTGCGCCTCCTGTGTGATGTCGCTGGCTGGTCCGTCGAGGAGGTCACCGCCTTGCTGGCGGGTGTGAGGAAGGAGCTGAAGAATCCAGCGCTGCATATGCAGTATGATTTGTGAGTCTGCTCCGTTCTGTCGTCGTCCGAATCCGTTGAAGTTGGAACACAAAGGACTTATGTTTGATTATAGTTATGTCGTTTACGGCCAAAAGCCACCAAACCCGGCAACACCAGAGTCACCAGAGACATCGTGATACTCTTATTGGAGTATAAGTACTCGCGAGATTTATACCTTCCGGCTTCTGCATCTTCGGCCTACAGCGCGCTTGGGATGGGGGGGGGGGGATCCCTTGAAACACATCCCTTATATCGTTTTCCATAACACATATCATACCGTGTCCCTCTCTAGGTTAGCCGTGTAATTGTAGCATATCTGATATTGCCTGGCTACCTAAAATATGAGAATATGAGGCAGAGAGGTTTAAAACCGGGTGCTCTGAGACTGATGCGAAGAGTTGCGCGCCCTCCACGTCAGGCATGCCCACCTGCGCTACGTGGTACGTCACTGGGATAGTTGCATGTGCTTGCCTGCAGGATTTCAAGCTATGCTATTGGAATAGTAACACGTCAGAATATTGTCGAGTTATGGGTCTCCTTTTGGTTCGTGCTGTGCGAGAGAAAATCGGTGGTCTCAGGTAAACATCCATAATACAGTGGAATGTTGAGGGTGGTTCTTCGATATCTGGTATCACATCAGTCAACTTGATCCGGCTCCCGCCGAAGATAGCGCGTCTGGCCCTCATCGACAAGTTTTGCCCAGCGTCCATCAAAGACGTCGTTCGTGCCAACCCAGCCAACCGAGACTGTTTGGCCCGCGTTTATTTAGGCCGCCGTCGACCTGCCAACGCACCGCCAACTCCTAATTTCACCTTGCGCAATTACAACTTGACTTTGGACCAGACGATCGAACTTGACCTCCCGGTCAAGCTCTACGCTGCTGCCATTGCGGACGCCCTAGCCATCATCCATTGGGCTGTGAATGTGGATGCCTACGACATCGAGTTTGTCCTTGGTAGCGAGGGAGACGTCACCTACACCCGCGACATATCGCAGGTGCTCAACTTGACGCTTGAGCAAATTTCTACCATGGAAACCTATACGGATCTCGAGGCCTTAATGATGGTCAACTTCCCCCAGCGCACTACACGCTTGTGGGTGTTAGACTTCAATCCCTGCAACACCTGGAAGGAGGAAACGGCGTGGAAACATCCAGAGGTTCTAGTGAACCAGCTTGTGGTATCATTCTTTGAGAATGACCCGTACTATCCGCTCCCCCCGATGGACATTGACGTTGACAAGGATCTGTGGGAGATTTTCAGCACCAAATACCTAGAGAGGGCTAGTCAGATACTCGAGGCGCCGGGAAAGGATGAAAGACTAGCTAACCTGCCACGCAAGTTCGTCGATGCCTGTATCGAGCGAGAGCGGCGGAACCTAGCTTCAAAGCTTGGTCATGGACATCGGCAGTTTAAGGACTAGCTTAGAACGTTTCCTAGAACAGAGTACTCAGGACATCGGGAGTTTAGGAACTAAGTAGCTTAGAACATTTGCTAGAAGAGTGTACTCAGTAATCATCAATACACCCCCCAAAATTTTTTCACTATCGGGTTTGTCTTGAACATCACTGGATACACATGACCTCAAATGCAATCGCAAATCTCCGAAGTCCAATGCCAAATCCTTCAAGTGCAATCTCACATCCTCCAGGTCCAAGTTTATATCCTCTCAGAGCAAGTTCATATCTGAAGGAGCTGGGGAAAGGGAGTGCTATCGGATGCAAGGGACACTAGGGACATATGGGGCGGGGCTAGAGGAGATATGGTGGGCGCTGGCAAGGGCGAGGTTGCAGTAGGATCCGGGGTTTTCGGTATCACCGCCATGGAGTTGGCGCTATCGTCGACGGGCTGGCTGGGCCCCGCAACGGTTTTATTGCCTCGTGAGAGTCTCGGCCTCTTCCCACGGAGGAGTCGCTCTACCTCGTCCTCGTCCTCCTGCGACTCTTCAGAGTCCCTTTGCCACTCCCCATCGCAACTCCTAGATCACGGGAGACTCGCGTCTCTGTATTGCGGCGCAAGCCATGTCGGACTTTGCTGGGCAACCGACCCATTTCCTCAATCCTCTAATGAAATATTCAATCAGTTCCTTGAAATTCAGGGAAACACTCTAGACGTAGGTAGGAAAGGGGCACCGTTCCGCGATAGCAGAGCGTCTAGGTCGTATTGGGAATAGTTCACACAGCACGAAAGAAAAAGACGTGTCCCGGACGGAGATGGCTTTGAACAGCGGAGCTCGGTTGTTGCCGTCTGGAGGTTCTGTTAGCTATAGGAGAAACAGCTATCGAGAGAGCCCCCGCTATTGGTTGTTACCCTGTCGACGACTCGGCGTGTTGAACAAGCCTGGCGATCTTGGCGATTTACGGAACCAAAGCCCCGGAGTAGAGAAGCCATGGGGTTGGACAGTCCCGTCGCGGGGTGTTTGCCACGCGTCCGAGTGATGACATCGTTGCTGCAGCGGAGTTGGGAGTCTGGAACGTCCGGCTTGGGGCGATATTTAAGTCCCCTAAAGGACGCCTTTGGCGTGTCCGGTGTGTTGGTGTGGCAGCCGGGTGTCATGGGGCTAACGCCTCGCGTTCAGCATCACCCGACTCGGGGAAAACCTGCAATTCGGCGCGATTAGGAGCCCACGCTGGAGCCGCTAGCCGATGGGGCGGCTTGCTGGCTGGTGATTATCCCTGCACGGCACTACTAGCTATGCGGGTATGTAGGGCTAACATTTCCTGCCCCCACAAACTCGGTGCTTCAGCTGTCAAGAGGGAAAGCTTGGCGACGAAGTCAAAAGGGAGTGAAAGGCAAACTACCTAAGTACGCCCCGTGGGTAACAATTTGTTGAATTGCTCTCGTCCGGCGATTCGTGGACTTGGCAAGCGGCGTTGGATGCGACTACAATCCAATCCGTCGAGGACGCTCAAGTTGTGACGCTGAGGCAATTAATTCATTAATATTTTATCCCAGCCCGGTAGTCGACGGGCACTAACGTCATCGAGGGCTGGGCTAAACCGATCTCGGCGAGACCCATTTCACGCCAGGATCGGAAGCGCCGAGGTTTCACCTGTTCTCCTCCTGAAGTTCCTGGGAGCTCCGTCTCTGGAGAACTCCATCTCCTGGGCTGGGCCCCGGATGGAGAATGGAACGACACTGCGAGCCTCTGCGACGAGTCTTCCAGAACCGGCCGGGAACGGCGGCCTTTCCTTTTGACGTGTCGCGTGTCCATTCCGATCCTGTCGATTGCAGAGATGACGACGGCCCTAGAGCTCGTGCGCGCAGCCGTTTGGGGGCAGCGCACGCGAGAAGGCCAAGCTTTTCTGGCGCGCATTGCCTAGCTTCGTTTTGATGCTTCTTTTTTTTCCCTGTTTCCTTTTCCCTGCTTCTCGATGGCCAAAGACGGATCTAGCCCGCCAATCAGCGCCAGCGTGTGTTTGCCTCCTCACCCCGGACCCCAGGCTTTTCCTTGCGTTCCTTGCGTTTTGCCCTTTCGGTCGAGCCGACCGTTCGGGGTCCCCAGGTCGAATGATGATCGATGATGCCTCTAGACTGTGTTGGGACTGAACTGGCCCGCCGGCTTCACTCTTTTGACTTGCCATGCGGCCGGGCTGGCGTGATGCTGTCCGACCAAGTAAGCTGTCTTATTGTCGCGCATCGGTAACGCCGATTACCAAAGCCGGTCCTGGGGAGTCCCCGGTAGACCATAGGAGTCGATAGTCGAGCGCCGCATGGCTCCAAAAGCTTGGTCTCGACCCGCAGCGGGCGATGATCTGGTTATCCACCATCATTCGGGCCTACAGCCCCTGCCAATCTCGTCGTAGGTGGCGCTCGTCCGAAAGCCCACATTGACGAGTTCGTGGCTCTCGGCCCTCCCATATTAATCTTGCTTTTTCTTTTATTTGTAACGACCTGCCCCTACCCCCTTCCTCACCAACTACCTCACCATAGCTTCACCGGCGAGCGCCATCTCACCGACCGGCGATCGCTTCCCACCCACCAAACCTAGTCCTTCCTCCTAGCAGTCTGCCTCTAGACCCCCTCCTTCGAACTGACTCCGGAAATCCCACAGTATGGTTGTTGTTAAGAAAATCGCAGTGCCGAAGCCCGATGAGGAGGCCGGATCAGCATGGCCAGCCATTGCCATCGGCGCCTTCGTCGCCTTTGGAGGTGTCCTCTTTGGCTACGACACCGGAACCATTAGCGGAATCATTGCCATGGACTACTGGAGAACCCTGTTCTCGACTGGCTACCGGGACTCCACCGGTCACCTTGACGTCTCGCCCGCACAGTCCTCCGCCATCGTCTCCATCCTCTCCGCGGGCACCTTCTTCGGCGCTCTGGCGTCCCCGATGATGGCCGATCATATCGGCCGTCGCTTGGCCCTGATAGCGTCGTCCTGGGTCTTTATCCTCGGTGTCATCTTCCAGACCGTAGCTACTGCTCTGCCGCTGTTCCTAGCTGGTCGTTTCTTCGCTGGTTTCGGCGTTGGTCTAATCTCAGCCCTAAGTCAGTTTTCATCCAAGTGTGACCACGTCGCTCGATCGACTAGGCGACCCCAGTTATACTCATGATGTTTGCTTTTGCACTGCTAACTCCAATGACCCGTAGTCCCTCTGTACCAGTCCGAGACTGCTCCCAAGTGGATCCGAGGCGCTATTGTAGGATCCTATCAGTTCGCCATCACGATCGGCCTACTTCTCGCCGCCGTTGTGGACAATTCGACCCACGAGCGGCAAGATACGGGGTCATATCGCATTCCTATTGCGGTCCAATTTGCGTGGGCCATTGTCCTAATCGTCGGCATGCTTATCCTGCCGGAGACCCCGCGTTATCTCATCAAACGGGGCAGAATGGACAAGGCCAGCAAGGCTCTAGGCAGGATCAGACGGCTTCCGGGGAACCACCCGGCCGTCCAGGACGAACTAGCCGAGATCAAGGCAAACCACGACTTCGAGATGAGCATCGGCAAGGCTACATATGTCGATTGCTTCCGAGGCCGAGGCAAAATGCTCAAGCGGCAGCTCACGGGAATGGGAATCCAGGCCCTCCAGCAGCTGACCGGTATCAACTTTATCTTCTATTACGGAACACAGTATTTCAAGAACTCGGGTATCTCCAACCCTTTCGTCATCACCATGATTACGTCGTCCATCAACGTCGTTTCCACAATCCCTGGCCTCTACGCCATCGACAAGTGGGGCCGCCGCCCGATGCTCTTCTGGGGCGCTATCGGAATGTGCATCAGCCAGTTCATCGTTGCTATGCTGGGAACCCTGACTACCGGCCAGGACAGCAACGGGAACATCGAGGTCTACAACGTCGCTGCCCAGAAGGCATCCATCGCGTTCGTCTGCATCTACATCTTTTTCTTCGCCTCTACGTGGGGCCCGCTCGCCTGGGTTGTGACTGGTGAGATCTTCCCGTTGAAGCACCGCGCTAAGGGGCTGTCCATTACGACAGCGACAAACGTAAGTCCATTACCTACTCTCTTCTCCCAGAATTGCATTAGAGACAACCCTGCCTGACGCATGAAATCTTAAAAATCTTAGTGGCTCCTCAACTGGGCAATTGCATACTCCACGCCATACCTCGTCAATTACGGCGCGGGGTACGCTAACCTGCAGAGCAAAATTTTCTTTGTCTGGTTCGCCGCCTGCTTCCTCTGCATTGCCTTCGTCTACTTCTACATCTACGAGACAAAGGGTCTTACCCTGGAGGAGGTTGATGAGATGTACAACGACGTCTCTTCCGCCCGCAAGAGCACAAAGTGGACGCCCCGCGTTTCCTTCCGGCAGCGTGAGAGCTTCTCAGCTAAGGGGGGTGCGACAGGCATAGAAGGTAATGATGGCTTACAGGAGGGTGAGTCGCACGATGATGGTCGTATTGAGCATGATGAGGGGGAGAAGAGGAGTGGTGAGGTTGGCGTTTGAGTAAGGACGACGATATTGAGTTATATATGCCTTATGAATAAAGTTTATCTCTGCAGTTGCCCTTGCGTTATCCTGATCCAACAAGCTCGAGACGCATATCTATATTCGGACAACCGCGGAAACTGGGATGTGGATTCCCGGGTGTGGGGCCGTGATATCGGACTTAAACGGCGGAAATTGTGGAACTGTGTCCGGTATGATAATAAGGGGAGGAAAAGGATACCGCTAGTGGAGTTTAACGGAGACACTTCCGAGAATCGCAACTCTTGGCTAGCAGAAAGGAGCCCGTCTGGAGTTACCGGCCGCTATGGCCGCTAAGAGATGTCGGAGTGATGTGGTCGTTTGGTTGTAGAGCTTCAGCTATTAAAGACCGACCGTCTCCTCGCTTCCTGAAGTGAAAAAAAGTACAAGGTAATCAGTCCGAACATGAATTCGAAACCGCCGAGAGTTTAACTAAGCGAAAGATCATGGCACCCGCTAAGAAGCTACCTACCCGCCCACTCGGGAAGGATGGGCCTCAAGTCCCACGCCTGGGCCTCGGTCTTATGGGCGCTAGTATCGTGTACGGCCTCCCAGCTTCGGATGAGGAGCGCCTAGAATTCCTCTCCAAGGCTTACGATATAGGCGAAGTATTCTGGGATTCTGGTGGGGATATTCGATAACTTCTCGCAACTTGAAGAAATACGTTGGCTAACGCTCATTTTGCAGCCGATATGTACGGCGATTCCGAGGATCTCCTGGGCAAATGGTTTGCGGCGAACCCTGAAAAGCGCCAGGACATCTTCCTCGCTACCAAATTTGGCATCGGCCTAGAGGGCGGGAAAAACCACACCGTCGACTCATCTGCGGAGTACTGCCGCCAGGCCATCGAGCGGTCCCTGAAAAGACTTGGCCTCCCTAGCGTCGACCTCTACTACATCCACCGTCTCGACAAAGTCACTCCAATCGAGAAGACCATCCAGGTCATGGCTGACCTCAAGCTTGAGGGTAAGATTGGCCACATCGGCCTCAGTGAGTGCAGCGCCGATTCCCTCCGCCGTGCCCACGCCGTCCATCCCATCACGTGTGTCCAGATGGAGTACAGCCCCTTCGCCCTCGATATTGAATCACCGCAGTACCGCCTGCTCGACACAGCCCGCGAACTTGGCGTCGCCGTCGTGGCGTACAGCCCACTCGGAAAAGGTCTGCTGGGCGGAGCCATACGAAATCGGGAAGACTTTACCAAACCTGGTGATATGAGGCCCATGCTTCCGTGGTTCGCGGAAGAGAATCTGGCGAAGAACACCGCCGTCGTAGATAGGATCGCGGGCATAGCTGCTTCGAAAGGAATCACAACCGCACAGGCGACCCTGGCGTGGATTCTCGCCCAAGGAGATGACATCTTTGCCATACCCGGCACGACTAAAATCCATAGGCTGGAGGAGAATCTGGGAAGTCTGGACGTCGTTCTAACACCGGAGGAGGAGACTTCGATTCGCAAGGTAGCGGTGGATGTTGTTGGTGCGCGGATGCCGGACTTTGCGAGACCGAACTGCTTCTCTGATACGCCAGCACTGTAGTCTTCTCGGTGGTCAGGATTAAGGCGGGTACGTGATGTCGAGCGGGAGAGATAATCCAAACACTAGGATCCTATCGCTGAGAGATGTTATGGCTTCTGTCATTGCGATGCTTTGTTGGCTCTTAGCTGAACGTTTGTACTCTTCAATAAGCGGCCGCTAGCTTATACATATTCTAGCTCTTCTCACCCTAAGTACTGTGTAGCATGAAAGTACTAGATACTCGGAGAGCTTAACAGAGAGTCGGAAGCTCTCCTACCTATTTCGGAGACTAGAGACTCTAACGCTCAATACTAGGGATATCATGAGTCGAGGTCGTCTTTGAAGTCATATGTCGTAAACCCCGGAATCGGAAGTTGCGTAAGAGAGTTGGGACCGGAACAGTCCCAGCAATCCGAGAGACTTACGGCCGGGTCGATCTCTTGTGTGGGACTTTCAAGGTTGTCCGGCGGTGAATGTCCGGCACTGACCACATCGCTCGAGCTAGAAGTTGCCTCCTTTACTTCGCCTCTCTTCGACCCCCTGCATAAAATGCGAATCGTTCCAAAATATGGGATAGACAACGTTAGAGCGTTTCCGCTCTCATAGATGGAGCACTCCACATTTCCAACAACGCCGACTTCCCTCCACGCTATGTAATCGGTTCCGCCGGCTGACTTCGCCTCAACCTCAGTAATCCTTTGTAGGACTTGCACACTAGAGTGGCCGGGCACGTCATTATTAAGGCTGGCCGCCTTTTCCATCACATTGGTCGCCTTCTCCACTATGTCCAGGTCGTGGGGGCGTTGATGCTCGAGTACGTTTGCTCGGCCAAGGCGATGGCTCTCAATGTGCGCTAATAGGAGAGTTGTCGAGGCGGTGAGGGCCTTGAAGTTGATGCTGCGAGAGTAAAACGGTAGATAGTTGGAGTCATGGAGGAGCGTAAAACGGGCGAGCACCTCGCGGCTGGCGTTTAGAGCAGTGAGTTTGTTATATGTGTAAACTGGTACGGACAATTCGGCCCAAGCACCCTTCGTAACTGATCGTGTGTATGAATCTGGTATGATGTACGGTAGGTGAAGAAGAACTAGTAAGTCATGTTGATGCGTCTGCATCACGAGCCTCGCGGTCCCCTCCTTCAACTCTGCACCCGTCGCAGTAGGGCCTAGCTTAGGGAGAGTCCACCACTTTGCCGGAAGAGCCCGCGCCGCCATCTTTAGGCCGTGGTCAATATCCAGAGTTTCGTTGTAGTAAATGCGTACTGCCTGGCTGTCTTGGGTACTGCAGCGCATACGCTCGTTCCTTAAAATAATACGGCCCATGGCGACCGCATGGATGCGCTCTAACCTCCCAAGCGGACCCTCTGCCGCCAACAGGCGATCGTTCGCGAAACTGTCATCGGCAATGGTGATTGGAAGAGAGAGCATCAGTGACAAGAAACGGTCGATATAGACAAGACGAAACCACAAGAATTCCGCCGACGATCCGCTGCGAGGTGTCATCGATCCGATTTGTGGATGTTGCCGAGGCGCCTGAAAGCCTAGAAGGCTTGCAATTCCTAGCGCCCGACGAAAAACGAGCCATGCGAGCCGCCAGCTCCCCGAGTTGATGTGGTAGAGGCCCTCGAACATGAGTGTTTCGAGCCCCTCAGGGGAAATCACTAGCGAGTCCTGAGATGTCACGTACCGGGAAGCGGCCTGGAGATATCGCGCAGCGACGTCGCGG
>Ga0164242_10006352_pt1 | contig 13021 bp, 3 predicted proteins | sample OricomgcompostMG_FD_108783 | JGI IMG/M metagenome (GOLD analysis project Ga0164242, IMG submission 108783) | Miracle-Growth compost microbial communities from Emeryville, California, USA - Original compost - Miracle growth compost (MG) ... | reverse complement strand
CCGCCGCCAACGAGGAGCGCAAGCAACAGAAGGCCCGCGCGGAGGCCGAGCAGGCTGAGCTGGTCGACGCGCGGCCACTCGCGCGGGTACTGCTCCATCCCGCCGCGATGCGCTGACCCTGGAATAGGGGCTCTTCCTACTTGAGGTGGGGGCTGGTGAGTCCGCCTCCGATGAGCAGCATGCGTAGTCGGTAGTTGTCGTAGTTGCGGAACCCTCGTGCGACGCGGCGGTGGAGCTCGATGAGAAGCCGTTGATGGCTTCGGTGCCGCCGTTGTTCGCTCGAGCGGTGTCGAAGTAGGCCAAGAACGCTTCGCGCCACTGCTTGAGGGTCTTGCCGAGGCGCTTGATCTCGGGCACGGGGCAGGTCGCGAACGAGGCGAGGACCTTCTCGGCGATCTTGCGGCCTTCGGCCACGTTGGGGTGTCGGTAGGCCGAACGCAGCTGCTGTGAGCAGGCCCAGGCGATGTAGACCTCGAGGTGGGCGTCGTCAGCGGCGATGGCTGTCTCGAACCTGGCCCACTGCTTGTCGGTCAGCCGCTCAGCACCGGCGCGGAGCATGTTGCGGATTCCGTAGAGGGGGTCGCCTGAACGGCCTCGGTGGCCGAGGGTCTCTTGCTGCACTCGGCGTCGGACCTGGTCCAGCGCGGTGGTGCCGAGCTTCACGACATGAAAGGCGTCAAGGACCGCGACGGCGTCGTCGAGCTGGTCATCGATCGCGTTCTTGTACCCGTGAAACGGATCGAGGGTGGCGACCGCGATCCCGTCGCGGAACTGTTTGTTGCGGGCTTCGAGCCACGCCTTGTACGCCGCGCCGGATCGGCCCGGGACGAGGTCGAGCAACCGTGCCCGAACTCGTTGATTCCCATCCCTGTCTGGGGTTCGGGTCAGATCGACCATCCCGGTGAGCTCCTTTGGGCCCCGTCCGCCGTCCTTGGGCGGCTTCGTGGACACGTGGTGCCAGACGTGCTCGTCGACGCCGAGGGTGGTGACGTTGTCGAACCTGCTCTCATCGGCAGCCATGTCGTCAAGCAGCGGCTTGATCGAGGCCCACACGGTGTTCCAGGTCGTGCCGAGCTGGCGCGTTAGACCTCGTACCGAGGCGTGTTCACGGCGTAGTTGGCCTATTGCCCACCACCTGGCCCGGGTCGTCAGCAACGCCCGGGATGGTGCGAGGTCGTCGTGCTGCTCGGTGAACGCTTTCACCGCACACGCCGGCTCGTGACAACGCCACATCCGCTTGCGCCAGATGAGCTCGACCGGGCGCCCGAAGCAGGGCACGTCAATCAGGCGGACGTCACGACGCCCGTGGCTGTGCACGATCACTCCGTAGCCCGGGCAGCCCATCGGTGCCGGCGGCGACTCGACCACGACGCGTAACCCGGGCCTGGTCTTGGCGACCTCGATGACGTGGAAACCGTCGAGTCCAACGAGCAGGTCACACGAGGAGCAGTAGGAGGGATCTGGGCATGGGCGCGCGCGAACGCACGCCGTAGGCTCGGACATCGTCGAGGCCTTCCGGTCGAGCGGGCTTAGTCACTGCCGATCTTGGAAGGCCTCGACCCATCTACAGCTCATCCGGTCAGGCCGAGTCGCTCACACCCCCACCTCAGGTAGGCAGAGCCGGAATAGGACGTGCCTGATGGATGACCTGCACCTGCAAGCGGACCTGTTCTTCGGGCCGTGCAACGACCCTGAGTGCCCCGGAGCGCTACTGGCCTCGGGGAAGCCAGGGAAGGCGCGGATGGAGCTCGTGTGGCCGACACGAGATCATCGGTCGCTGGTCGACAGCATCGAGAATGACGCGACCGATCTCTAGTCGCCTGCTGCCTCTCGAATGTAGGTGATGCCGAAGGCCTTGACCTGCCGGTACTCCTGAAGCTTCACGGCGAGGTCGAAGGCGTCGTTCGAGACGAACTGGAAGATATCGAGACCGCGGCCGAGGTTGATCCGCCAGCCGGTGTTGGTGACGATCGAGCGGTCGTGGATCGTGCCGTCGAGCGTGACGTCGACGGCGATCCCGGCGACTGCGGCGCTCTGCTTGACGCGGAGCAGGAACTCGAACTGCTTCTGCACCTTCTCTGGCCCGTCGGTCGACTCGGAAGTGATGAGCTTGACGGTGAGTTCGTCCGCCGGGTCCTTGACCGCCGCAAGGGCCTCGATGAGTTCCATAAGGTTGCGTGCCTGGTGGAACTGGCGGATGTAGGGGTCGGTGATGGTGATCTCAGTCGCCCCGCGCAGGTACGGAACCAGGATGTTGGCGTAGGAAACGCCTCGCTGGTTCTCCTGGTATTCGCGGTGTCCCTCGAACAGCGGAGGTGCTGTCGCTGGCTCGAGGCCAGGCGACGTCGCGGCCGCTGCGCCTTCCTCGCTGTCCTGTCGTGAGGGCTCGCCACCAGCAGCGTCGGAATCCGGACGGCGGCGGTGGTAGTACTCGGGGTATTCGTCTTCCTCAAGGGTCGTGACGACGTGCCAGTTACCGGCCGTGTCGAGGTAGCCGAACTTAACCTCGGCCATGGTGGCGTCGATGCGCAGGACTTGGTCCTTGACGCGCTTGCGGCCCTCGATCGCGAATCGCAGAATCTCCTCGATCTCTTCGGCGGTGGCCTCGCCGTGGGGATAGAGGATCTTCATGAGCCCGGAGAAGGTCTTGTGGATGCCGTCGCGGTCGCGGGTGGAGATGTCCGAGCCGAGGGTGAAGTGGGCCTGGTAGCGGTCCGAGTAGTCGAGGTTGCGCATCGACTTGAGGACCTCGGCGATGTAGTCGACGACGAACCCGTAGCCCTCGGAGAACATCTCTCCGCGGATGGTGTCGACCTCCCAGCCGGGGATGTAGTGGTGGAGGCGGTCGAGGTAGGCCGAGTCGTGGTAGCTCTCGGGGAGTTCATCGAAGAGGTCGGAGTGCTTGAGCATGTAGGGGACGTTGTGCGAGGTGTTGCCGACGAAGACCATGGAGGCCTCGGCGCCGAGGGTTTCGACACCGCGGGAGAAGGCCTTGTTGGCCATGTAGTTCTTCATGATGTCGACGAGCGCCTTGTCGGTGCGCTTCTTCTTGCCGGCGAATTCGTCGAAGGCGACGACGTCCCAGTAACCGACCAGGCCGATGCGGCCGTTGGAGTTGTTCACGAAGAGCTTGGGGACGGTGACCTCTCCCCCAGAGATCAACATGCCGTGGGGTGAGAACTCCGAGAAGATGTGGGACTTGCCGGTGCCCTTAGGACCGAGCTCGACGAGGTTGTAGTTGCGCTCGACGAACGGGATCAGGCGGACGAGCTGGATGAGCTTGTCGCGGCGGCCGAATAGGTCGGGGTTGAAGCCGATGGACTGGATGAGTAGGTCGACCCATTCGTCGGTGGTGAACTGGCGTCGGCCGGCGGTGTAGCTGTCGAAGTCGAAGTTGGACAGCTGGATCGGCTTCAACGAACCGAGTTGCCAGGGCACGACGCGGGCGTCGTCGAAGTGGAAGTAGTCGATGTCGCAGATGCACCAGACGCCGCCGACAAGGAGCTTGGGGTGGGCGTTGACGGTGGCGGCCTCGACGATGACGCCCTTGATGCCGAGATTCGAGAATTCCGCTTCGTAGCGGTCATCCTTGTCGTTCAGGGCGACGGTGACCTTGTCGATGATCTTGTAGCGGCCGCGCTCGCGGATCATCGACTTCACCAGCTCGGACTGATTCCGGTGGACGTAGTGGTCAGCGAGGATCTTGCGGACGGAGTCGATACCGGCCTGAATCGTGGCCTCGTCGTCCGATGCGGCGTACTGCCCCAGGAGGTACTCGAGCACGTAGGAGGGGACGATCGCATTGCCCTTGACGGCCTTGACGAGGTCCTTGCGGACCACGAGCCCGGCGAAGTGCTGGTTGATCTTCTTGTCCAGGGCGGTCTGCGCGGGCGTCTGGTCGGCCGGCTGCCCGTCGGTGCCTGCGAGGTGGTCGTCACCGAGCGCGTGGAGGCCGGTTTCTTCGGTCATGTCGGTCGCCCTTTAGAAGTCGAAGTCCGAGGTGAAGGAGCGCTTGAGAGTGAACATCGCCTTCTCGTACACGCGCCAGTGGTTCGTGTTCGGGACGCGTTCCTCGAGGCGGAGCTCGACGGCTCGGTTGTTGTAGTCGTTGGCGTCCTGGTTCAGCAGCAGTTGGATGTTCTGATAGCGGTCGCGCTGCTCGGGCGAGGTGGAGTCGAAGGTGAACTCGGGCTGGGGATCGTTGGAGATCAGGGTCTCGCCCACGTACAGCCCGGCGCGCAGGACACGCGGCTGGATCTTGTCGTTGACGGGTTCTGACTGGAAGAGCTTCACGACGAGCTGGCCGGTGGTGATCTTGTCGGTGTCGGGCAGGACCTTGACGTTGACCAGGCGGGTGTCGCTCCTGCGCTTCTTGTTGATCGCGAGCACCGGAACCACGACTTCTTGGAGAGTGGCGCCGCCATGGACGAAGCGGGTGCCGCCGCCGGCGAGCTTTAGGCGGTGGATCGACTTGGGAATCTGGACCTCGATGTCGCCGTCGAGGCCGAGCTGCTGGGCGGTGAAGGTGGCGAACGCGGAATCTTCCTTGAGGCCGTGGCCGAGGACATACCGCTTGTTGGCGACGAGGATCTTGTCGCCGTGGGCCTTCTCGGAGAGGTAGAACTGCTCGGGCAGTGCTTCGTCTTGGAAGAGGAAGCCGTGGTCGGCGGTGACGAAGATGTTGGTGGCGTTGGCGTTGGCGGTCTTCTTGACTAGATCGACCAACTCAGTGAGTGCCAGGTCGGCGGCTTCGAAGACGCGGCGCTCGGTGCCGGGCTTGTCGCCGATCGCGTCGATGACGTCGTGGTAGATGTAGAGCACGCGGTTGTTCTTGAACAGCTCGCGCCTCTCCTCGGCCGTGAGCGCCCGGAAGTTCTCGGCGCCGATGGCGCTGCCGCCCACGGTCGCGAGCACCTTGGAGCGGGGGCCGACTCCGTTGGTGGGCAGATCGTCGGCGAGAACGGTCTTGCCGTCGGCGGAGTGCTTCAGGGTGCGGTGCGGCAGGAGCGCGGCCATGCCGAGTTGGGTGTAGCTGGGGAGGACGCCGAGGACGGCTTCAAGGTCGGCGTCGAACCGGTCTTCCTGGCGGATGCGGGAGCCGAGCTCGTCTGCGACTTCGTAGCGCAGTGCGTCGGAGATGATGACGACGGCCTTCTTCTCCTCGCGTAGAAGTTGGGCGACGTAGTCGCCGTAGAAGGACCGCTGAGAACGCAGCGCGACCGACTGCCAGCTACCGGCGGCGTCGACTTGCTTTTGCCAGGCGTTGCCGAGCTCGTAGACGAACTTGTTGGTGTAGGTCTTCTCCACCAGGGCTTGGAGGTCGTCGAGCGGGCTCGGGCCCTCGAAGGAGCGCCGAGCGAAGGTGAACTGCCGGTACAGCTGGTCGATGCGGAACCAGTCCGACCGGTAGCGCTCCAGGCCCTCGTCGAACGACGCGATCGTGAAGTCGATCGTGCTCAACTGCGTGAGAAGTTCCGCGGCCGCGCCGATAGCGGCGTAGAGCTGACGGTAGCCGTCGATCCACACGCTGCTCTGCCGGGCTCGAATCACCTCGTTCACCTCGCGGGCCGTCACGGCTTGATCTGTCACGGCCCGAGCGAGGTCCGCGATGATCTTGCGGTCGGTCTCCTCGAACAGGTCGTCCGCGACGAGATCACGGAAGGTCGCGCTCTGGATGCTGGCCTTGTAGTCGAGATCGGCCGCGGCCTGCTTCGCCAAGGCCGCCATTGCGGACTGACTGCGCCGGTCGTTGCGGAAACTGGCGAAGTCCAGCTGGATGTTCTGGAGTCCACCGGGCCGGTCGGACTTGAACCCGCCGAGTGCCTGCCGGAACATCCACAGCACGAAGTCATCGACGTTCGGGGAGGTCGACTCATAGCCGTAGATCGACGCCGCCCCCTGCCAGAGGAAATCGGCGAGTTCGAGATCGACCAGCGCGTCGTACTTGGAGTGCTGGAGCTTGGACCGCTCGATGAGGAGAGTTCGCATGATCTCGAGCAGCGTGTGCTCCTTCTGCCCGAGCACGACCGCTGACATCTTCGCGCGCAAGCGCGCAGCGTCATCATCGGGAGCGAGCAGTGCCTTGAGGCCATCCCGCCGCTTGGTGGCGTTGAAGAACTTCTCATGTTGCGCGACGACGGCGTCGATTCCCTCGGTCGTGAGTCCAAGATCCTGCGAGACCAGCGAACTTCGATCAGCGGTGAACACGCCGTACGCCAACTCCAGATCAAGGAGCCAGTTGCCCACGCCGCCAGGGACCTCGCCGGCCCGATAGACCAGGATCTTGTCGTCCGGCTGTTGCTGCAGCAGCCGGTACTTGATGGCGTACTCGTTGTTCTCGAGCCGCAGGATGGTTACGCCCGGCAGGCTCAAGGTTCGAACCACCGAGTCGTACTGACCTTCGCGGTCGTGCCAGAACACAACGCGACGCTCGCGGAAACGCCGCTCCAGGTGAGGGGTGAGAGCTGCGAGGTCAGTCACTCAGTGGCCTCCAGACCGACGATCTTCTTCAGTGCCGGACCGAACTTGGGGTAGTTGGTCTTGACCCCGTCGTTGAGGTCGATGGCGAGGTTCTGAGAGGCCAGCGGCTAGAGGACGTCGTGCTCGTACTCGTCGAGCTCGAGGAGCACCTTCCGGAGACGGTCGGCTTCCTTGGCGTTGTTGGAGCGCTCGGCGTGCGCGAGGCTGGCCTTGAGCTTTGCTTGGAACTCACGGAGGTATTCGTTGAGGACCGTCGAGGCGGTCGAGGGCGTGTAGCGGTGCGTGTAGATCAGGGCATTGAACGAACCGCGAGGACTTGAGAAGAGCCAGTAGATCGGACGCTTTTTGTATCTCTGAACGTGGTCCTTGTAGAAGGACTTCACGAAGTAGTCGCGCAGGTTCTTCACACCGAGCGCCGCCGTGACGAACCGTAGGTTCTCCTCGAAGTGCTGCTCCCCAAATGCCACACGCAGGAACTGTCGGAACCGCTCAACGATGTCGTCTTCGAACCAGTCGCCGTCCACGATCGGAATGACGTTGTCCGCGTCAGGCATGAACGACGGGGCGGGGACCTTGGCGAGGTACTCCTCAACGGTTCCGCCCTGCTCGGCGAGGATGAGTCCTGGTTCGTCGAGGCTGTACCGTCCGAACATGCATCCCACCGAATAGGAGATCAGGTCCTCTACGGCAGTGCGCGAGAAGTCGGCTTCGTCGACCCGAGCAGCGTCCAGTGTGATCTCGTCGTCGGCCGCGCTCCGGTCCTGGGTGTCGCTGAGCCCATAGGCCTGAAGGGCGCCGGCGTTCAAGGTCGTCTCCAACTCGCGCATGCGCGCTACGGCCGATCGGCACGCCTGGGCGTGGCCAGCGAGACGATCGGCCAAGCTCCCGGGCATCCCAGGGATGACCAGCGGTGATCGCTCGAATCCCCAGGCGGTCTCCCGCTGATTCCAATCCTTCCAGGCGAGTTGTACGCACTCCTCTGCCCACGATGCGAAGTCTTCTGGGAGGTCCTTGAGGAAGGGGATGCTCATGACGTGTCCGAGGTTGAAGTCGAGCGTGGGTGCCAGCATCCTCATGAAACGCACGGCAACCGCGCTATTGAGCACGCCCTGAAGGAGGCGAAGTTCGTCGGCCTTCACCGCGAAGCCCATGGGGCCCTTTGTGTCGAACATGAAGCCCGGCGGAACGTCGCGAACGGCAAATCCGTTGCTCGAGATACCTGACCAGGTGAAGCCCTCTCGGAAAGCGAACTCGCCGTTGTAGTTGTGCGCTCGGATTCGCCCAGTGGCTTGATCGACGTTGGCCTTGACCTCGGCTCCGTCGTTGTACCAGTTGACGACGAACTCGTAGTTGCCGGCCCAGCGGCGATACTCGCCGCCCTTGACGTACGGGAACCAGCGCCGAGTAGTGGGTTCGCCCGGTCGGGCATCGAAATCGATCGAACTAATCGAGACTTCGTGCCACCGCCTGAGGAAGGAGTCGTTGTCACCGGTGATCAGGCCCACGCGGGTCTCGATGTGTTCGCCAATCGGATCGGCAGTTTCGAACAACTCAAAGTCTCGGTCCGTGGCCCAGTACACGAGAGCCTTGCCTGGTACGCGGGACAGGTGGACCAGGTCAATAACGTAGCGGTCCTCGGTGCTGCCTGCCGAGATCTCGCGCAGCCGCTGAGCCTTCGCAGACTCTGAGCGCCCCGTCACGAGCCGGAGGAAACAGCCTCGTGCCCCGGGCGGCGCCGCCTGCTTGGCAATGACGAACGCGGTCGTGCCGACAACTTCTCCGCCGATGCTGTCGAAAGCTCTCGCTCCCAGGTGCGCCATGGAGACCAGGTGGTTCTTGCCGAGGATCTCAGCGCGCAGTCCCTCGAAGCAGCGGAGCGACATCCAACTTTGCATCGTGACCATGGCTACGAGGCCTCGTCGGACCGCCAGTCCAAGCGCTCGCTCGATGAACATCGAGTACAGGTCGGTCTTGGTCACCGGGTACGCCTTCTTCGCCCACTCCGCGAACCCTCCGTTCAGGTTGCCCAGACCTGCGTACGGGGGGTTAGCGACTACGACCGCGTAGCGAGGTGACAGGTATCTGGCCTGTTCGATGACCTTCGCGGCCCAGGCGAGCGCGTCGGCCCTCAGGAGGTCGCCGTCATCCTCCAGCTGGTCGAGCCAGTTTGAGAGGCGGGCAATGACGTTCTGATCTGGCCGAATCAACGCCCCTCGAGTGTCGGCCTCAGCGAACTGGTTCCAGAAGGCTTCTTCGGCATGGCGATCGCCATTTGGGGTGACGAGAAACGCAAGTTCGTCAGGACTGAACGAGATGGGGTCAACAACGCAGATGTTCGGTTTGACGGCCTTGGTGAGAAAAGTCCGCTGTTTGGCACGTGCCTTCATCGTGAGTGCGAAGGCGGCAAGCGCGCCTGCCCGCGGATCGAGCTCGGTGCCATAAAGGTTGTGCGTGAGAATCAGGCCCGGAATCTCGGCAGGCGCATAGCCCTCCTCTTCGTAGATCGAGTAGAGAAGGTCGAAGGCGTACGTGAGCATGTGGCCGGACCCGCAGGCGGGGTCGATGATCTTCAGTTCTTCGGGCTTGGTGATCGTGAGGAAGTCTGTCTGGTCAACCGGGGCCACGTAGTAGTCCATCTGGTTGATCAGCGACGAGGTTGGTCGGTTGAGCATCCAGAGGCGGCCAAGTGAGTTCTCGACGAGGTAGCGCACGATCCAGTGCGGTGTGAAGAGCTGGGTGGCGGCGGGAATCTCGTCTGGGCCAGCCTTCTTGTTCTTCTTGAAGCCGGCGAACACCTCGTCCTTGCGCTCCGAGATGTAGAACTGGTAGAGCCAGCCGATGACTTCGACGTCCTGGCAGACGCCGTTCGTCAGCACCTTGATCGAGCGGTTGAGGACGGAGTCGTCGGCGAGCAAGTTAGCTGGTATCAGGAGCTCTGTGTAGTCGCCTTCGCGTTCGAACATGAAAGGCATGGCTTTGTTCCAGTGGCGGCAGTAGTCGGCCAGCAGCAGTGCGTACGCCTCGCCTTGCGGGTCAACGCTGGTACGCGTCCCGTCAAGGAACCCGGCGACTGCCGCGCGTGTCGCCGGGCTCGCGATTTCGGGGTCGATCACGCCGCGCTTGGCCTCTGCGAGGATCTCCGGCTGGCCGACCTCCACGCCCGCCTGGGGGGATACGACGCCAATGCCGGTGTAGCCGTTAGCGTCCATGAACCGTAGGGCGACGATCCGGTTGAACCAGGTGTAGGCGACCTTGTCCGCGACGGCGGCGCGTCCCTTGTCGCCGCCGCCGGCGACGGCGACTGCCTTCTCCAGAGCGATCACGGCCGTCGCCTGCTCGACTCGCTCCGACGAACCGGGAGCGAGGACCGCCGCGATGCGTGCGGTGACTTCGCGAATCAGCGAGGTGCGCGCCCATGTCGCGAAGCTCTTGAGCGGTGCGGTTTCCATCAGAGAGTGATTCGCTTTCCGTCGTTCAGGGTCTGGAGCAGGGCGACGCGTAGCGCGTTGAGGTACTTCTCGACGTCAGCTTCGGTCTCGAGAACGCCGGACGCGCCAGGCACGGTGATGGTCTTCACCGACACGGTCTGCTTGGGCGGTGGCGTGTCGTCCCCGCTCCCCTGCTGGGATGCAGCCAGCTGGTCGAGCAGCGTCGGGTATTCGCTCGCCTCGAAGGTCGCCCCGAGTTGAAGGATGAGCGCGACCTGGGTCTCGGCCCCAATGCGCGTGAGCGTTTGTTCGAGGCGCTGAGTGACGTGGGCCTGGGCCTCGGGGGTGGCCTTTGTGTAGTAGTCACTCGCGACGAGCTGTGCCTTGCGGGCCTCGATGGCGGCGGCGACGGTCGAGCGGTTGCTCGCGACGATGGCGTCGATGTCGCTGCGGAGGGCGTCGGCGGCTGCCTTGAGTTGGGCCATCCTGTTGCCCCGGAAGGCGTTCGGGTCGGCGAGCGCCGTCTTCACGCTCTGGTCGCTTCCGGGCGGCAGGTAGCTGAGGTTGCTGCTATGGGTCGACAGCAGGGCGGATGCGTCGTCGTAGATCGACCGCTGAGCGCCCTTGAGGAAGGACTGGATCGGATCGATGTAGTTGTCCTTAGCCTCGAGCAGTTCGTCGCCGAGGCTGAACTCGGCGAGATACCAGTCGTCGGGCTTGCCAACGGTCTGCTCCAGGAGGGTGATCGCGCCGTTGAGTTGGTCGACGAACGGGTAGCGCGATCCGTTGACGGTGGCCTTAAGTTCGTCGAGCTTGCCAAGCAGCTTGTCGGCACCGTGGCGGGCGAGTTCCAGAGGGTCTTTTGGGGTGTTGCCCTCATCGAAGAAGTCGATGATGAACTTGCGGAAGGTGGCGACCTTGCGCTCGTCGAACGTCTTTTGCGGTGCGATGACCTGATGTCCGTGCTTCTGGGTGTTGCGCAGTGCGGTGGCGATCTCGGTGCGCTTGAGAACGTTGCCGTCCATGGTCAGCGTGACCTTCGATCCGCCAATAAGCGAGGCCACGATGACCTCGATCGATCCGAGATCCCAGCCGTACGGCTTGGCCTGGAACGTGTCGACGATGCTCTTCATCGTGACCTGCTCCCCCTGCCCGGTCTTGCGCAGGATCGTTGAGAGCACCTCTTGGGCCGCCTGATCGATCTTCATCAAGGCGTCCCCGTCGAAGAGTCCGCTGTCGGGGTTCGCTGCGCCTGCGACCTGCTGTTCGCTGTAGGTGATGCCGCCGAGGAGCTTGAGCTGTGTGTACGTGCGGCTGATGAGCTCCTGGAAGCCCTCCGTCACGCGTCCGAGTGCGTCGGTGGAGGTGGCGGGAACGTCGGCGGCGTTGATGATCAGCCCGGCCTTGCCGACTGCGCTTTGGATCCGTTGGGCAAGTTCCTTCTCGCGCTCCCGGTTGAGTGTGGCCTTGGCCTGGAGGATCTGCTCTTCGATCGCGGAGAGCGAGCTGGTGCGCTTGCGCTTGATGTACTTGTCGGTCTTGAGGAGCAGCCGCAGGTCGGCAAGCACCCGCTCATCGGGGGCGAGCACGACGCGGAGCTCGTCCTTGCCGGCACTGTGCATACGCGTCTCGTCGGCTGTGTAGGGGTAGTCCGGGGTGATGAAGTGGACTGCGAGTTCCTTCTGCTGCCCGTGCACCTGGTCGTCGAGTTTGAACCCGAACGCGAAGTGCTGGCCGTTCTTCGCGTAGCGGATCCTGTTGGTCTTGATGACGTCGGCCGAGAGCACTTTGAACAGTTGAGAGCTCACCTCGGAGGCGTCGATGTCGACGTTCTTGATCTCCTCCTCGATGACCTGCTCTTCGTTGGTGAGGTACTCGTAGGTCTGGCCGTTGCGCTGGATGTAGGTCTGTCGCTCGAGCTCGGCGAGAGCTACCTTGACGTCCTCGGCGAGCGCCGGCAGGTCGAGGCCGAAGCGGTCGTAGACGAGCACGGTGAGGTTGCGCGCGGTGGCCTGGAAGCTTTCCACATACTTGACGAGGAAGAGGGCCTTGAGGAGCCGGACGGCGAGGTCGTTGTCGAGGTTGCGCTCGGCGACGAGGATCTGCTGCTGGGCTTGGGCCTTGAGCGAGGCGCGGATGCCTTCGAACATGCGGTCAAAGGTCGCGAGTGTGCCGAGTTCGCCGGTGCCGACGACCTTGGCGACGTCCTGGACGACGCCGAGCATGGACCGCTCGCCGACAGAGCTGTTGCGGCCCTCGAAGGCGTTGTGGTCGGAGATGCCGATGATCGCGGCCTGGAAGAGCGGGAACTGGTAGCTGACGAAGGGGTAGGTCCCGATGAAGTGCTCTTCGTCGGTGTAGTTGCGGTAGTTCTTGGCGCCGTCGGGAAAGTCGAAGAGAGTCTTGAAGTTGGCGGACTCGGTGGCGTAAATCGTCCGGAGTGCGGTGGCACCTTCGTCGTTCTTCTCGAGCAGGCGCTTGCGGATGACTTCTTCGACGTCGGCGCTGGTGAGGTGGACGCGGGTCTTGAAGCGGGCCTGGATCTTGGAGAAGTCGTTACCCTGCTGCTTGGTGCGGTCGCCGACGACCTTGTCCATGTCCTCCTGGGAGGTGACGAACACCCATGCTCGGCCGCCGCATTTGGTGTTGAGGCTTTCGGCGATGGTCTGCAGATTGAGCATCAGGTGGGTGTTGGACCCGATGAACTGGCCGACCTCGTCGACGTAGAAGTTGAGGCGGTAGCCGTCGGGCTGCTGCTCGAGCCAGGTCTTGACCTCGTCGGCGAAGTCCTCGATGGAGACGGCGTAGGACTGCTGGTACTGCTTGATGATCCCGGTCGTGGTCTTGCCGTCGACCTCGGCGAATGCGGCGTCGATGTTGGCGCCCTCTAGGGCGCTCTGCTCGCGGCCCTGGCTCCACGGGATGCCAGCGAGGCGCTCGAAGGCGTCCTTGAAAGCGTCGTATTGGCCGCGGCTGTCGAGGTCGCGCTCGAAGCGGGCGACATGGCCCTGGTTGCCGTAGTAGCCGCGGCTCTCGTCGAAGACCTTCACGAACACCTTGAGCAAGGCGTCTGCCTGGTCCTTGGTGATGAGGGTGGCCTTCTGGTCGATGTT
>Ga0164242_10006351_pt1 | contig 13023 bp, 11 predicted proteins | sample OricomgcompostMG_FD_108783 | JGI IMG/M metagenome (GOLD analysis project Ga0164242, IMG submission 108783) | Miracle-Growth compost microbial communities from Emeryville, California, USA - Original compost - Miracle growth compost (MG) ... | reverse complement strand
GTGCGCAGCGGAACTTTAACGCGAACTCCCGGCATCGCGAGTTCAGCCAGTTCTGCCGGCACGCTGTAGTCAAGAAGCCGATCGAGCTGCGGAAGCGGAGAATCGAGCAGCACGCGGGCGATACGGCCTGCGTTGCTCACGGTTAGAGTCCTGTTGCTGCTTGCAGGTCGGCAACGCGGTCGAGTCTCTCCCAGGTGAAGTCCGGCAGGTCTCTGCCGAAATGGCCGTACGCCGCAGTCTTGGCGTAGATGGGGCGCAACAGGTCGAGATCCCGGATGATCGCGGCAGGTCGCAGGTCGAATACGTCGCGGATCGCCGTGATGATCCGCTCTTGCGGAACATGCGCCGTCCCGAACGTCTCAACGTATAGCCCAACGGGGGCCGATGTGCCGATGGCGTACGCGACCTGGAGTTCCAAGCGATCGGCCAGACCGGCAGCGACCGCGTTCTTCGCCACCCAGCGCATCGCATACGCCGCCGAACGGTCCACCTTCGACGGATCCTTTCCGCTGAACGCCCCCCCGCCGTGACGCGCGGCGCCGCCATACGTGTCGACGATGATTTTGCGTCCGGTGAGCCCTGCGTCACCCTGGGGACCGCCGATTTCGAATCTGCCGGTCGGGTTGATCAACATGCGGGGGTTGTCATGGCTCAGGTCGACGCTTTCGAGCACCGGGTCGATGACGTGCTCACGGATCTCCTCACGCAGCGTGTCGAGCGCGACGGTTGGCGCATGCTGAGTTGAGAGCACGATCGTGTCGACCGTGCGTGGAGTGATCCCGTCATATCCGACGGTCACCTGCGTTTTGCCGTCTGGCCGCAGGTAGTCGAGCACACCTTCCTTTCGCACCGCGGCGAGGCGCTCGGACAACCGGTGTGCCGTCCAGATCGGCACTGGCATGTATTCAGGCGTCTCGTTCGTCGCATAACCGAACATGATGCCCTGGTCACCAGCGCCCTGTCTGTCGAGACCGTCGACGCTGGATCCCTCGCGCGTCTCGAACGCGTTGTCGACGCCCTGCGCGATGTCGGGCGACTGGCCGCCGATCGACACGGAAACCCCACACGATCTGCCATCGAACCAGACATCGGACGACGTGTACCCGATCGACGTGATGAGTTCGCGCACGATCGCCGGAATCTCAACATACCCGGCAGTCGTGACCTCGCCTGCGACGTGCACGAGGCCAGTGGTGACGAGTGTCTCGACGGCGACCCTGCTGTGCGGATCGACGGTGAGCAGCGCGTCGAGGATGCTGTCGGAGATCTGGTCGCAGATCTTATCTGGATGCCCCTCTGTCACCGACTCCGACGTGAAAAGGCGTAGCTCAGTCATAGTTGTCCCTCGTTGTGCGGGCCCATCCACGTCTGGTTCGCGTTAGGCAATCTTGCTCAGCTGTTGCTGACAGCGTCGAGAATATGGTTGGCCACAGACAACTTGGTGCCAGCGGCCTCCATCACTCTATCGCCGTGAGAATCAAGCACGATGACCGCATTGTCATCTGAGGTGAAACCGCTCGACCAACCGACGCTGTTGAGGACAAGATAGTCGCAGCCTTTGCGCCGAATTTTGGCCCGCCCGAGTTCCAGCAGCCGGTCAGGGTCCGTCTCGGTCTCGGCCGCGAACCCGACGATCGTCTGCCCGTGGCGTTTGCCTGCGGACAGCCCGGCCAGGATATCCGGATTCTGAACGAGATCGAGCGTTAGATGGTCGCCAGTGTCGATCTTCTTGATCTTCGCTTCCCGCGTTTGGGCCGGCCGATAGTCCGCGACCGCGGCCGCCATGATCACAACGTCCGCTCCGGTGGCTTCGTCTGCGACAGCTTGCTGCAGCTCGAGTGTGCTGCCAACGCGCAGGAGCCGAACACCCGCAGGTGCGTCAACCTCGATGTGGGCGGCGATCAGTGTTACGTCTGCTCCCCTGGCCTTCGCTGCGGTCGCGAGTGCCACACCCTGTTTGCCGCTCGAACGGTTCCCGAGGAATCGCACGGGGTCGAGCGGTTCACGCGTTCCACCTGCCGTGACGACTACGCGGGTGCCGGTCAGGTCGCGTGTGTTCACCGCGCTCGGCCCTGAGGCGGCAATGGCAAGCGCGGCTTCGACGATCGTCTCAGGTTCTTCCATCCTGCCAGGGCCGGAATCTGTGCCGGTCAACTGGCCCGTGGCCGGGCCGACAACGCTCACGCCTCGCGCACTCAGCGTTGCAATGTTCGCAACCGTCGCAGGGTTCTGCCACATTTCAGTGTGCATGGCAGGGGCGATCAGCACGGGCGCTTTGCTTGCGAGGATGGTATTGCCGAGCAGATCATCCGCAATTCCTGCGGCAAGCTTCGCGATCGTATTAGCGGTCGCAGGGGCGACGATGATGAGGTCGGCTGACTGGCCGATGGCGACGTGACGCACCTGGGCCACGCCTGCATACAGATCCGTTTCGACCGGGTTCCTGCTGATCGCTTCGAGCGTCGGACGTCCGACGAAGCGCAATGCAGCGTCCGTTGCCACGACGTGAACGTCGTGGCCCGCCTTCACGAGCAACCGGATGACGCCCACGGCCTTATACGCGGCGATGCCGCCCGTCACACCGACGACGATATTGAGGGGTGTGCTCACGGCGGCATCCTGCCTAACGGGCCCTACTCGGCGATCGGCTTGATTTCGAGCTTGTCCTCGTTGATCTCGTGCAGGGCAACGGACAGCGGCTTGTCGTCGATGGTCGAGTCAACCAGGGGTCCGACGTTGTCGAAGAGGCTGCCTTCGTGCAGGTCTGCGTAGTAGTCGTTGATCTGGCGCGCGCGCTTTGAAGCGAAGATCACCAGCGCGTACTTCGACTCGACCTTCGAAAGCAGGTCGTCAATGGGCGGGTCGATGATGCCTTTTTGGGACGTGGCCATGGCTGTATAGCTCCTTTTTGAGGGGGAAGAAAGTGTGTCAGCGCGGACTGATCTGCATCAAGTCTACGACCTCTCGCGCGGCGTCGCTCACGTCACGGTTGACGACGAGTTCGTCGAACTCGTCCTTGGCGGCCATTTCGTCGCGTGCCGTCGCCAGCCGCCGCTCGCGTTCATCGGCGTCTTCTGTGCCTCGGCCCGCTTGCCTGCGCAGCAGTTCCTCCCAGCTCGGTGGCGCGAGGAAGACGAGTTTCGCCTGGGGCATGGCGGCACGTACCTGGCGCGCACCCTGCAGGTCGATCTCGAGCAGAACACTGCGACCGGCGGCAAGTGCCTTCTCGATCGGGGCCTTTGGCGTTCCGTAGCGGTGCGCATTGTGCACTCTCGCCCACTCGAGCAGTTCGCCATCCGCGATCAACCGGTCGAACTCCGTGTCGTCGACGAAATAGTAGTTGACGCCGTCCACCTCGCCGGGGCGAGGGGCGCGGGTCGTGGCTGAGACCGACAGCAGCACGTCAGGATAGTTGTCGCGGATGTAGCCTGCCACGGTTCCCTTTCCGACGGCGGTCGGCCCAGCCAGCACGACGAGACGACTCCGCTTGCGTGTGGTAGGCCGTGCGGCGCGGTCGTGCAGGAATTGTTCAAGCCGTTCACGCTGCAGACGCCCGAGCCCGCCGAGCCGTTTGGCGGTGGCGATTTCGAGTGCGTGCATGGCCTCGTGCATCTTGGAAACGCCGATCGCGGGAACGCTCATCAGGAATTCAGTGACGCGCAATGTGCCCTCTGGACTGTGCGGACGTTCAGTGGCCGCATGCAGGACATCGACCGGGGCGCGCTTCCCAGACGCGATGGATGCCTTGACTGCTGCCCGCGCGCGGCGTGCGGTGATCGCTGCACGCGAAGCTGCAACACGATCGACCGGTGGTGGCGTTGGACGGGAGTCAGCCAACGGTTCGCCCCAACTCGGCGACGGCTGAGAGCTCGGCGTTTCTGTTGTCGATTGCGACCGCGATACCGTTCGGTCCGGCCGAAAGCAAGCCGCGCGAGTCGCTGATCACGGCGTTGGCAAGCAGTGCACCGTAAATGCGCGGCGCGTCTGCGACCCGTGCACCCTGATGCCCGAACCCTGGCGCGAGTACCGGCAGCCCCGGTTGGGGTGCAACAGCGACATCGATCCCGTAGTCGACGAGGTCGAGCGTTGCACCGAGCACGACTCCGATGGATCCGACCGCACCCTGTGCACCGTGCGAACCCCGTGCCTGCTTAGCGTTGTAGTTCATCACATCTTCGATGATGACACGGGCGACCGTTGGTGTCTCTGTTGGTGGCGCTGTTGGTGTCGCTGGTGATTGCTCTGCTTGGTCTTGGCCGGTGCCACGGTAAGTGCGGGCGAGCTGGATGCGTGCCGCCTCTGGATTCGACGTAGCCGCGAGCACGAACAAGCCCTTGCCTGAGCTCAGCGCAAGATCCATCGGAGCTGCGATCGACCCGACGCCCTGGAACGCTGAGATCGTCATGGCGTCGGACTCGAGCGGCGAGCCAGGGGTGAGCCAGGCCTGGCCGTACGCCTCGACGCTGGTGCCGACGTCGCCACGTTTGACGTCTGCGATGACGAGCAGGCCAGCGGCACGGGCAGCAGCAAGCACGTCTTCGAGTGCTGCGTAGCCTGCGGCGCCGAATCGTTCGAAGAACGCGTTTTGCGGTTTGACGATGCCGACGCGGCCCGCTGCAGCATCTACGACACGCAGCCCGAACTCGCGAGCGCCCTGACCACTGTCTGCCAGATTCCAACGTTCGAGCAGGAACGGGTGCGGATCAATCCCGACACACAGGTGCCCGCGCTCGTCGATCACAGTGCGCAACCGGTCGCCGAAGCTCGCATTCGATGCCGCGGTCATAAGCGTGCCGCTCTGTCGATCGCGTATTCCTGCAGGGAGCGCACCTCGAATCCTTGGCTGATCGCATCAATGGACGCGACTGCCGCGTTCAGTTCAGCGATGGTCGTGAACAGTGCCTTGTCCCCTGCGACGCTCGCCGCACGGATCTCGTAGCCGTCGGCGCGCGCTGCGCCGCCGCTCGGCGTGTTGATCACCACATCGACCTCATTTCGGTTGATCAGATCGACGACTGAGAGTTCTTCTGCTCCTTCGTCGTCCGTGCCACGGGCCGCGACCTCGCTGTACTTGCGGACGATCTCCGCAGCGATCCCGTTCCGGTTGAGCACCTCGGCAGTGCCCTCGGTCGCCAGAATGCGGTAGCCGAGCTGCTGCAGGCGCAGCACGGGCAATACGATGGAGCGCTTGTCACGATCCGACACAGATACGAACACTGTGCCACTGGCCGGCATCCCGCCATATGCAGCAGACTGGCTCTTTGCGAATGCGCGTGGGAAGTCCTTGTCTATCCCCATCACCTCGCCAGTGGAGCGCATCTCTGGACCGAGCACAGAGTCGACGATCTTGCCCTCGCGGGTACGGAATCGCTTGAAGGGCAGCACGGCTTCTTTCACCGCCACCGGCGAATCCATCGGGATCACCGACCCGTCCTGCTTTGGCAGCAGCCCGCTCGCCTTCAGTTCGGCGATGCTCTCGCCAACCATGATTCTGCTTGCGGCCTTGGCCAGCGGGATACCGAGCGCCTTGGACACGAACGGCACGGTGCGGCTGGCGCGCGGGTTCGCCTCGAGCACGTAGAGAACGCCTGCTCCAATGGCGAACTGAACATTCAGCAAACCGTGCACGCCGATGCCAGCCGCGATCTTGCGCGTCGCTTCTCTTACCTTGTCGATTTCAGCGCGGCCCAGCGTGACTGGCGGAAGCGTGCAGCTCGAATCGCCTGAGTGGATCCCGGCCTCTTCGATGTGCTCCATTACGCCGCCGATGTACAGCTCGTTGCCGTCGTACAGCGCATCGACGTCGATCTCCGTCGCATCCTCGAGGAACCGATCGACCAAAAGCGGATGGGCCTGCCCGACGATGCCCTGGCCGGCTGTGCGCTCGAAGTAGTCGGCAAGTGATGGGGTGTCATAGACGATCTCCATGCCACGTCCCCCGAGCACGAAGCTTGGGCGCACCAGCACCGGGTAGCCGATCTCCTCCGCGATGGTCACTGCGCCGGCGAGGTCGACGGCCGTTCCGTTGCGTGGAGCCAGAAGGCCCGCCGTGTCGAGAATCTCAGAGAATAGTCCGCGTTCCTCGGCCAGATCGATCGCCTCTGGACTGGTGCCGAGGATCGTGACCCCTGCGGCCTTCAGCCCCTTCGCGAGCCCGAGCGCTGTCTGCCCGCCAAGTTGCACGACGACGCCGACGAGTTCGCCGCTCTGGCTTTCCGCGTGGATGACTTCGAGCACGTCCTCGAGCGTAAGCGGCTCGAAGTAGATCCTGTCGCTCGTGTCATAGTCGGTCGAGACGGTCTCAGGGTTGCAGTTGATCATGATCGTTTCGAATCCTGCGTCGTGCAGCGCGAACGAAGCGTGGACGCAGCTGTAGTCGAACTCGACACCTTGCCCGATCCGATTCGGTCCTGAACCGAGGATGACAACCTTGCGCTTGTCACTTGCACTCACCTCGGTCTCGTCGTCGTAGCTCGAGTAGTGATACGGCGTAAGCGCCGGGAATTCGCCGGCACAGGTGTCGACAGTCTTGTATACGGGCCGGATGCCCAGGATGTGGCGAACCTCACGGACCTCGTTCTCGCCGAACCCGCGCAGCTGGCCGATTTGAGCATCCGAGAAGCCGTGATCCTTGGCATAGCGCAGGGTGTCTGTGTCCAGCGTCTCCGCATCTCGAACGTCGTCCGCAATTTCATTGATCAGCACGATCTGGTCGATGAACCACGGATCGATCTTCGTGGCGTCGAACACCTGCTGGGCCGTTGCACCGGCGCGCAACGCTTGCTGAACGGTGACCATGCGGCCATCCGTCGGTGTCTTGGCCAGCTCGAGAAGCTCGTCCGCCGAGTGTTCCTGCGGCCCCCAATGAAATGACGAACCGCGCTTCTCTAGGGAGCGGAGAGCCTTCTGCAGTGCGCTCGTGTAGTTGCGTCCGATCGCCATCGCTTCACCGACCGACTTCATGGTCGTCGTCAGCGTCGGATCCGCAGCGGGGAATTTCTCGAACGCGAATCGCGGGACCTTCACGACCACGTAGTCGAGCGTCGGCTCGAAACTGGCAGGCGTCACGCGGGTGATGTCGTTCGGGATCTCATCGAGCCGGTAGCCGATCGCGAGCTTCGCAGCGATCTTGGCGATCGGGAACCCTGTGGCCTTCGAGGCGAGCGCACTCGACCTGGAGACTCTTGGGTTCATCTCGATCACGATCACTCGTCCATTGGCTGGATCGATGGCGAATTGAATGTTGCAGCCGCCTGTGTCGACGCCGACCGCGCGAATGATGTCGATCCCGATGTCGCGCAGCCGCTGATATTCGCGATCGGTCAGAGTCAAAGCAGGTGCAACAGTGATCGAGTCCCCTGTGTGCACTCCAACCGGGTCGACGTTCTCGATCGAACAGACGACGACCGTGTTGTCTGCGGTGTCGCGCATGAGCTCGAGCTCGTACTCCTTCCAGCCGAGGATGGACTCTTCGAGCAGCACCTCGCTGGTCGGTGACTGGTGGATGCCGTCACCCGCGATGCGCCGCAGGTCGCTCTCGTTGTACGCGAACCCGCTCCCAAGTCCTCCCATGGTGAATGATGGGCGAACCACGAGGGGGTATCCGAGGTCCTCGGCGAACCCGACGGCCTCTTCGACGGTTTTCGCGATGTGCGAGCGGGCGACATCCGCACCGGCAGCGATGACGAGTTCCTTGAAGATCTGCCGGTCTTCACCCTTTTGGATGGCCTCGAACTTCGCGCCGATCAGTTCAACACCGTACTTCTCGAGAATGCCGTGCTCGTGCAACTGGGTGGCAGCGTTGAGTGCAGTCTGTCCCCCAAGCGTCGGCAGGATCGCATCCGGCTTCTCTTTGGCGATGATCGCCTCGATGACTTGCCATGTGATCGGTTCGACGTACGTCGCATCCGCGAAATCCGGGTCTGTCATGATCGTTGCCGGGTTGGAGTTCACGAGGATGACGCGCACGCCCTCTTCGCGCAGCACACGGCAGGCCTGGGTTCCCGAATAGTCGAATTCGCAGGCCTGTCCGATGACGATCGGGCCAGAACCGATGACGAGGACGCTCTTGATGTCTTCACGTTTTGGCATTACTCGCCGTCCCCCTCGGTCGCTGACAAGGATGTGACCATCTCTCTGAACCTGTCGAACAGGTAGTTGGCATCGTGTGGTCCCGCTGCCGCTTCTGGGTGGTATTGCACGCTGAATGCGTTGATGTCGAGGCAGTTGAGGCCCTCGACGACGTTGTCGTTGAGACTGAAGTGGCTGACCTCGACCCTGCCGAAACCTGCAGGGGAATCATGGACACCTTCGATCGGTGCGTCGACGGCGAAACCGTGGTTCTGCGATGTGATCTCGACTCGTCCGGTCGATTTATCGAGCACAGGCTGGTTGATGCCCCGGTGACCGAACGGAAGCTTGTACGTTCCGAAGCCGAGCGCACGGCCGAGAAGCTGGTTGCCGAAGCAGATTCCGAAGTATGGAATGCCGGCACGCAGCGCGTCGCGCAAAAGTTCAACATGCGCTTCAGATGCTGCAGGGTCGCCAGGGCCGTTCGAGTAGAACAGTGCATCCGGTTTCAGCTCGAGCACGTGCGCTGATGTCACCTGCTGTGGCAGCACGTGTACGTCGAACCCGCGCGCGGCCAGGTAATGCAGTGTGGACAGCTTGACGCCGAGATCGAGCACTGCGACGGATGCGATGCGCGGTTCCGACGCCGGTATGGTGTACGGCTCAGGGGTCGATACCTCTGCGGACAGGTTCCTGCCTGCCATTGATTCGGCACTTGTCACGAGCCCGAGCTGCTCAGAGTCACTCAGTTCGAACTGATCGCCGGAGAAAATCCCCGCGCGCATGGCTCCTGCCGACCGAATGTGCCTGGTGACTGCTCGAGTGTCGATACCACTGATGCCGACGATGCCGCCGCTTGTCAGGTCGTCTTCGAGGCTGCGCTGTGCCCGGTGGTTCGAGACGACGCGCGATGGGTCGCGCACGATGAAGCCAGCGACCCAGATCTGGCGCGACTCCATGTCCTCATCGTTCATTCCGGTGTTGCCGATGTGCGGGGCCGTCATGAGCACGATCTGGCCGGCGTACGAAGGGTCGGTGAGCGTCTCCTGGTATCCGCTCATTCCGGTGGAGAACACGACCTCGCCGAGGGTGCGGCCAGGCGCGCCATAGGAACGTCCGACATAGCGGGTTCCGTCCTCTAGAACTAGGACGGCTGGCGTTGAACGCGCCACGCTACACCTCACTTTCTGTTGCATTCGGACTGATGATGTTGACGGCGGCGATCAGCTTCGCTCGATCGCCGGGGTCGATCGTGCGCAGATAGCTGTCAACCAGGGGGCCTGAGCCCGACCCAGCGGTGATGTGCCAGCTCAATCTGACCAGACCGTCAGACTCCACCACCCTGTCGATGGTGACGTTCGCAGTGGCGACGGAGTCGATCACGTGTGCCGGGATGAACACGTCTGGTTCTCCGCTCACCCCGATCGCAACACCGGAGTCCGCTACCGTGACATGCGCTCGCCCGCGGAAGCTCAGCCCGCGGATGGCGAGACGCTCCAGCGGTTGGGCATGCTCGGTCGTCGCGACGTAGAAAAGATCGGTGTCGAGGTGAATTGTGCCGAGTTCGCGCGGGATCGCCGCCGGCTGCAGCGCCGAGTCGCGGCGTGCGCGTCTGCGCCATCCCAACCACATCGCGCCGAACACAACGATGACAACGGCCACGATGACGAGGGTCGGCCAGAGTTTATCCATGGGACACCTCCGACGTCGGTGCACCACCGTGTGCTGGCCGGTCGACGACGCGCCCGTTCAGCACGGTGGGCTGCCCGCGATGGAAGGTGGCGACCACACGGCCAGGCAACGTTCTGTCGATGTACGGCGAGTTGGTGGCCTTCCCAGCCAGATCCGCGGTGCTGAACCGGCGGGTGGCCGTCGGGTCGTATAGCACGAGCTCGGCTGGGCATCCGACACCGATCGATGCTCCTTGGCCGCCCTGGTTGGCGCCGTCGCCATGAGCATCACGACCGCGAAGGCCTCCGATGGCTGCGGGTGCGTGCGACATCACGCGTGCGACGTCCTGCCAGTTCAGTTGTCCGGACTGCACAACGGCGGCGTGGACGACCGATAGTGCGGTCTCCAGCCCAACCATTCCGTTGGCTGCTGCGTCCCACTCGCAGTCCTTTGCTTCTGCAGGGTGCGGGGCGTGGTCGGTCGCTATGATGTCGATGGTGCCGTCCGCGAGGGCTTCGCGCAACGCGTTGACGTCCTCGGTTCTGCGCAGCGGGGGGTTCACTTTGTAGCGCGCGTCGTATCCGGCAACGAAATCTTCGGTGAGCAGCAGGTGGTGCGGTGTAACCTCTGCTGTCACCGCGATGCCGCGCGCTTTCGCCCAGCGGATGACGTCGACGGATCCGGCGGTTGACACGTGGCAGACGTGCAGGCGGCTGCCGACGTGTTCTGCGAGCAGAACGTCGCGGGCGATGATCGATTCCTCGGCGACGGCCGGCCATCCGGTGAGTCCGAGTTCGCCGCTGAGCGCGCCCTCGTTCATCTGTGCGCCGACCGTGAGCCGCGGCTCTTGCGCATGCTGCGCGATGACACCGTCGAATGCTTTGACATATTCGAGGGCCCGACGCATCAGGAGCGGGTCCGAAACGCACATGCCGTCGTCGGAGAACACGCGCACCCTGGCGCGCGATGCCGCCATCGCTCCCAGCTCGGCGAGCTGTTCGCCTGCGAGTCCTCGCGTCACGGCGCCGATCGGCTGAACCGTGGCATAGCCGGCTGATTCGCCAAGCGTGAGCACCTGTTCGACGACGCCTGCGGTGTCTGCAACCGGCGCAGTGTTCGCCATTGCGAACACGGTGGTGTACCCGCCCGCCGCTGCGGCGCGCGTTCCGGTGAGCACCGTCTCGCTCGCCTCGAACCCCGGTTCTCGCAGGTGTGTGTGCAGGTCGACAAGTCCTGGCAGCGCGATCAGGCCGTCTGCGTCGACCTGTTCCGCTCCTGGAGCAGAGAGCGCTGTACCCATTTCGGCGATGCGGCCGTTATCGATCAGCAGATCGGAGCGGGATCCGTCTGCTAAGGCGGCGCCCACGATCAGGTAGCGGCGTACCGCAGTGTCTTGCTCAGTCACGTGCTACCGACCTTCCATCTCGTCTTGCGCCTGCCAAGCGGTGTCGCTCGGCGCCGGTTCAACCGAGGGTCTCTCACCGGAGAGCAACAGATACAGCGCCGCCATCCGCACAGAAACTCCGTTGGCAACCTGTTCGCGCACCGTCGACTGCTGTGAGTCAGCTGCTGCAGCAGAGATCTCCAGGCCGCGATTCATCGGCCCAGGGTGCATGACAATGCTATCGGGGCTCAGCATGCTCATCCGGACGTCGTCCAGCCCCCAGCGTCGCGAGTACTCGCGCGAATTAGGGAAGAAGGCCGCGTGCATCCGCTCTGCCTGGATGCGAAGCATCATCACCACGTCCGGTTGCTGTCGTAGTGCCGCATCGAGATCGAACCCGATCGTGGCCGGCCAGCCGTCGAGAGCGACGGGCAGAAGGGTTGGGGGTGCTATCAGGGTGACGCTGGCGCCCAGAGTGTCAAGCAGCCACACGTTCGAGCGTGCGACGCGGGAGTGCAGAATGTCGCCGACGATTGTGACACTGACGCCATCGAGGTCTCGACCTCGGGACGCGCGACCGTGCAATCGTTTGCGAATCGTGTATGCGTCCAGCAGTGCCTGGGTCGGATGCTCGTGCGTGCCGTCCCCTGCGTTGAGTATGCCTGCGTCGATCCAGCCGCTTGCTGCGAGCGTGCGCGGAGCGCCCGAGGCGCCGTGCCTGATGACGACAGCGTCCGCGCCCATCGCTTGCAGTGTTTGCGCCGTGTCTTTGAGGCTTTCCCCCTTCGACACGCTCGAGCCTTTTGCGCTGAAGGTGATGACGTCCGCGGAGAGGCGCTTGGCAGCGGCCTCGAACGAGATCCGAGTGCGAGTCGAGTCCTCGAAGAACAAATTGACGACGGTCTTGCCGCGCAGCGTCGGAAGCTTTTTGATCTCGCGAGTCGCGACATCCGCCATGTCTTCTGCAACGTCAAGAAGTCCGATCGCCTCATCTCTGCCGAGGTCTTTCGTCGAGAGCAGATGTCTCACGCGGCGCCCCCTGTCTGCGGTGACTCGATGCTGACGTATTCGTCGCCGTCGATCTCCGCGAGGTGAACGTTCACGCGTTCCCGTGCGGCGCTCGGCAGGTTCTTGCCGACGAAGTCAGCGCGGATGGGCAGTTGTCGATGTCCGCGGTCGACCAGCACGGCCAGCCGCACGATGTGCGGACGACCGAGATCACTGAGCGCGTCGAGCGCTGCACGGATGGTGCGACCGGAATAGAGCACGTCGTCGACGAGCACAACGGTCGCCCCGTCTATGCTGCGTGGAACGTGCGTCGGGGACGGCGGCCTGGTCGGGTTGCGACCGAGATCGTCTCGGTACATGGTGACGTCGAGCGATCCGACCAGCTGTGCCGGAGCATCCGGTTCGATCATCGTGATGATCTCGCCGATGCGCTGCGCCAATGGCACTCCCCTCGTCGGAATGCCGAGGATCATCAGATTGTCTGTTCCCCGATTGGACTCAAGGATCTCGTGGGAGATCCGAGTCAACGCTCGGGTGATATCAGCCTGCTGCAGCACAATCTTTGACGGTGTTTCCGACGATTCGATGCGCGCCATTCAGCGGACCTCCTTCCCCGCCTCTCTGGACGGCTCTTAAAGGATGTCTTCCACAGGCAAGCATACAGGCGGATCGCTTCGGCGCTGAACCGTGTGAGTTCTCATTCCCGTGAGTTCTCATTCCCGTGAGTTCTCATTCCCGTGAGTTGCGAGTTTCCGTTGTTCAAACCGCCTGGGAACAACGGAAACTCGCAACTCACCGGGGTGGTGCGGCTCGACGGGAGGTGGTGCGGCTCGACGGGAGGTGGTGTGGCGCCCGCTACGAGGTCGCCCCGCCCGCCGCGATGAACGATT
>Ga0164242_10006350_pt1 | contig 13024 bp, 9 predicted proteins | sample OricomgcompostMG_FD_108783 | JGI IMG/M metagenome (GOLD analysis project Ga0164242, IMG submission 108783) | Miracle-Growth compost microbial communities from Emeryville, California, USA - Original compost - Miracle growth compost (MG) ... | reverse complement strand
TCGGCATCCACCACCATCGACTTCCAGACCGCTGTCACCGGCGAGACCGTGCACCTGACCGTGGACGGCGAGACCGTGAAGGTGCGCATTCCGGCAGGGGTGAGCGACAAGCAGCGCATCCGTGTGCCGGGCAAGGGACGGCCTTCCCCGGATGGCGGCGAACGCGGCGATCTGTACCTCACCGTTACGGTGCGCAGGCATCCGGTGTTCGAACGCGAGGGTCTGAACCTGCGCGTCATGGTGCCGGTGACGTTCGCGGAGGCGACGCTCGGCGCCACGATCGAGGTTCCGACGCTCGACGGTGGAACGGTGCGGCTCAAGGTGGCGCCCGGAACGCCGAGCGGCAGGGTGCTGCGCGTGAAGGGCAGAGGCGTCGTCTCCAAGAAGGCGACGGGCGACCTGCTCGCAGAGGTGCAGGTCGTCGTGCCATCGCACCTGAGCAAGCAGGGTGAGGATGCGCTGAAAGCGTTCGACGCCACGCTGCCCGACGAGAATCCGCGCGAGGAGCTGCTCGCGAAGGCGCGCGCAGCGGCGCGGTGACCTCGAGCCGACACCGCCGGTCGAGCGCGTCGAAACCAGCGAATGCGGAAGACTTCTGAAGAGAGCGGAGGTGAGCGGTGATGGTCGAGTTGGATGAGACGACGCCCGTCTTCGCGATCACCGCGGCCGCCGAGCTGGCCGGCATGCATCCGCAGACGCTGAGGCAATACGACCGGCTCGGACTGGTGAGCCCGCGCCGCACGGCCGGGCGGTCGCGTCGCTACTCGATGCGCGATGTGGTGCAGCTACGGGAGGTTGCACGACTCGGTTCGGAGGGCGTCAGCCTGGAGGGCATTCGGCGCATCCTCGAGCTCGAGAACCAGGTGAACCGGCTCGGCGCACGGGTGCGCGAGCTGGAGACCGCGCTCGCCGACGAGATGCTGAACCGGCCAGGTCGCCGGGTGTTCGCCGCCGGCTCCGAGGGCGAGGTCGTCTCGCTGCGCGCCGGAACCCGGGTGCGGCGCAGCAACCAGGTGGTCGTCTGGCGGCCGCTCGACCGGTGATGACAGCGTGCAGTGCGTGCAAAAGCTTCGAGTCGTAGCGTCGATGTCATGACACGGACGCCCGTCGCTGCCGTGGCGCTGGGCGTGAGCGCCGCAGCAGTCGTGCTCGGCGTCGCCGCACTCGTGGTCGCTACGACTCTTTCGGCGAATTTGCGCAGTCATCCGATCGTCGCTGACCAGCCGGCCGATGCCACCACCGTCGTCGCCATCGGCGACTCGATCATGGACGGGAACGGACTGGACCCCGATCAGGCCTGGCCGAAGGTGATCGCCGGCTACAACGGCTGGCACCTGGTCAACCTCGCGACCAACGGGGCGGGCTTCGTCGCCAAGGGCAACAACGGCTCGATCTTCGCCGACCAGGCCAAGGAGGCCGTTCAGTTCGACCCGTCGATGGTGATCATCTCGGGCAGCAGCAACGACCTGGGCGTGCCCGAGTCTGACGTGCAGGCGTCGATGATCAGCGCCATGAACATGCTGCGGCACGATCTTCCGCACACCCGCATCGTTGCCGTGAGCCCGGTGTGGAACGAGAACGAGCATCCGAAGCAGCTCGACGAGATCAACGACGACATGGAGGCCGCCGTCAAGCACGTCGGAGGCACCTACCTCGACATCGGAACGCCGCTGCTCGGAAAGCCGGGCTACATGCAGTCCGATGACGTGCATCCGACCTCCGACGGCCAGCTCGTCATCGCCGCCGCCGTCGAGGCGCGGATGCGCGCAACCCACCTCGTGTGACGAGACTTCGCACGATGCACCGGAAACCGAAGCGTCCGCCGGAAGCGGTGTCGCTGCCTTTGCGACTCAGGCGTCGTTTTGCGGTGGAACGTGCGACGCGTCACAGGTCATGGCGTGGAGGCCACGCTGGCCTGGCACCTCATAGGAACCTCATGGCAAGATCTGGCCGGCCGCAACAGCTCGGTTCGTAACCTGATCGTTATGAAGTTCAAGCGGCCGATCGCGCCGGCGCTGGCCATGGCGTCCGTCGCGTTGGCCGTCGCCGGATACCTCACGGTCGGAGCCCCGGCCGCTGCGGCGACGGCGGGACGTTCAACGGCCGTCGCGATCGGGGACTCCATCATGGACGGCCACAATCTGCGGCCCGATCAGGCGTGGCCGGTGATCATCGCGCACGACGACGACTGGTCGCTCACGAACCTGTCGGCCGACGGAGACGGTTTCGTCACGGTCGGCGACGACGGGACGACCTTCCTGCAGCAGGTGCGCGAGGCGATCACGTCGCATCCGTCGATCGTGATCGTCTCGGCGAGCAGCAATGACCTGGGCGTCCCAGAACCTGAGGTGAGGTCCGCAATGGTCGAGGCCGTCGACGAGCTGCACGCGGCACTGCCGAACGCCGAGATCCTCGGCTTCAGCGCGATCTGGAATCAGAACGACCCGCCGCCGCAGCTCGACCAGATGGGAACGGACCTGAAGGCCGCGGTGTCAGCCGTCGGCGGAACCTACCTCGATATCGGCAACCCCCTGAAAGACAGGCCCGACCTCATGCAGGGCGGCGACGTGCATCCCACCGCCGCGGGCCAGCTCGTGATCGCCGCCGCAGTGCAGTCCGCGCTGTCGAAGGCCGGGTTGGTCTAGCCGACGGCTGCTCAGCACTTCAGCACGATGTGCTGCGCGTGACCGTGGCCGTCCAGGGCGAACCGCAGAGTCAAGGGCGATGCGCTGACCACGGAGGCACCGGCATCCGCCTGGCTCACGCTGAAGCTTCCCGAGTCGGGCAGCACCAGCGTCGCGGTCGACTGCGTGCGGCTCGGATCGGCCAGCGCCACCGTGATGGTGTCTCCGTCGCGGTGCACACCTACCGAGCACGGTCCGCTCACCTGCATGCCCTGTACCGGAGATGCCGGCACCCCGTAGAAGTTCGCCAGGGTGACGCCCGAACCGCCGTGCGCGATCGCCTGCGCTGTGCCGTTGTTGGCCAGTACCTTCACCGGCTTCTGCGCCTCGGTGGCGAACGTCGTGCTGTGCGCGGCGCCCGGCAGCAGGTAGTACGCGTACCCGCCCGAAGCCGGGTCGACGCCGTGCGGATGCGTGAACGTCACGTAGTCGCGCTGCTTCACGTCGGTCGTTCCGCCGGTGTCCGATCCCGAGTTGATCCCGTTCCACGTGCCCTGCCGGTTCACCACCTGCACCTGAGGTGTACCGGAGACGCCCTCGGAGTCGAGGAGCACGATGCCTGCGTAGCCCTCGATGTGCAGGCTGCGCTTCACCGGAAGAGGCGACTGGCCGGGCCGCATCCGCTTGTTCGCGTGGTCGATGCGCAGGTTCGGCGCCTGCCCGGCCGCGAACGACCGGTTCTCGATGGCGGTGAAGACGCCGTGGCCGCCGGAGCCGGCGATGGCGGCGCCCAGGCACACGATGCCGTCGTCGAGGAAGAACCACGACTTCTTGCCCGACAGGGTCTTGTCGAAGTTCAGGTGATCCATGCCCTGAATGCCCCACCGCGACTCGAGCGCCAGCCCGCCGGCGAACGCCTGGAACGCGCGAGGGATGCCGGTGCCCGCGCCGCCGGCGCCCGACGCCCGCACCTCGTCGTTGACGGTGGTGCCGGGCAGCCGGTACGGGTCGACCGTCGGCCAGAAGTCCGCGCTGTACTGCGACGGATCCACGCCGGGCAGGTAGATGAACAGCATGCCGTCGCCCTGGTACCAGCCGAGGTTGTTCTCGTCGTTGCCCCACTCGTACCGTCCGATGCGCTTGGACGAGACGTTCACCACCGATGACCACGACGCGCGGTGATGCACCAGCCGGTCCTGGTCGCCGAACGCCTGCGTGACGACCGGAGCGGGCGCGGGCTGCACCGAGGCGTCCGTTGCGACCCCCGAGACCAGCAGCGCCTGGGCGATCGTGAGCTTCGGCACGGCGACGAGGTTCACGTCGGTGCACTGCTCGAGCCAGCCCTTCGCCAGCGAGAGGAACGTCGACTGGTACGGCTGCGGCGCCCCGGACGCCAGCAGCAGTGTGCTCGCGACGAGCGTCGCACCGTCGACGTAGTCGGGTTCGTTCTGCCGGGATACCGCTCGGCCGCGCACGGTGTCCATGATGCGGCCGCCGACGACGAACGGCTGGAACGACTTCTGGATCGAGTCGAGAAACACGCTCTGGTTCGGGTCGGTCACCGCCCACGTGCTGCCGCCGAGCAGGGCGAGGATGGCTGCGACGCCGGAGAGCGTGACCGTGCCGTAGGTGCCGACGTACGGCAGGTAGGTGTGCTGGATGAACGACCCGTCCCGGTAGAACCCGTCCCCCGAGGTGACGTAGGTGAAGAGACTGTTCCTGCCGCCGCCCGCCACGTCGCTGAGGGCATCCCTCGCTACGGCGATCTCGTCGGGCCGGTCGTCGAGGATCCCGCGCAGGGCGGTGTTCAGAGCCTTGTCGCTGCGATTGGCGCCGGTCTCGGCGAAGCTGGTGCCGCGGCCCCGGTAGTTGGGGTTCGGCGCGAAGTATCGCGCGGCGGCGAGCAGGTTGGTCCGCACGTCGGCGGGCACCTTGTCGTAGAGCAGCACGAGCGAGTCGCCGACCTGGCGCGGTCCGCCGATCTCCCAGAACCACCAGTTGCCCGCCGCGGCCTTGCCTGCCACGTACTGGTTGACGCTCATCCAGGTGAGCGCTGAGACGAGGTCGGTCGCGAGGTTGTCGTCGCCGTACTGGTCGGTGCCCTGCGTCGCCCAGGCTTCGGCGAGGCTCGTGATCCGGTCGAACGTGACGCCCATGTTGCCGGTCGCCGTGGCGGCGCTGATGCCCAGCATCGGCAGGTCGGGCCAGATGCCGGACGCTCCGGCGGTGAGCGTCATCGCCTGCCAGGAGGCAGCGGCGTCGGCCGAGATCTGCTTGAGGCTGTCCGCCAGAGCGGGCACGTTCGCCGCATTGCCGGATCCGACGAGCATCGTGGCGCGCCGCTGGATGAGGGCGGAGAGTGCGGTGCCGGCGGATGCCGCGTCCGCGTGCGCCGTGTCGGCCGACGCGCGTAGTGCGCCGGTTCCCGTGCCGATCGCGGTCGCGGCCAGCGCACCCGCGCCGGCGAGCATGAGAACGCTCCGGCGGGAGAGCGTGGGCCCGTTCTTCGCGGGCTCCGCGGCGGAATCGCTGTTGTGCATCTTCTCTCCTCCTTGAGATGGCTCCGAGAGCCGGTGGTTCTGACTGGCCGGATGTCCTGCCCGTGGTCTATCGAGCGCGCGGTGGCGCGACCGACTCACGCACGACGACGTGCGTGCCGACGATGATCTCGTTCGCGGCGTGCCGGCCGAAGGCATCCTCGTGCCGGATGGCGATGCGCACCGACTCACGGCCCATCTCCTCCAGCGGCACGTGCACGGTGGTGAGCTTGGGACGCAACTCGAACGACTGCGGGATGTCGTCGTATCCGACCAGTGAGACGTCGTCCGGGACACGGATGCCCGCCTCGGTCAATGCCTCCAGCGCGCCTGCGGCGACGAGGTCGTTCGCGGCGAACACGGCGCTGTACTCCAGGTCGGACTTCAAGATCTGCTGCATGCGCGTGTAGCCGAACTGGCGGCCGAACGCGCCCTCGTGCACGAGTTCGTCGGTCGGCTCGATGCCGCGCGCGAGCAACGCCCGACGGTAGCCCTGAAGACGCGACGTCGTCGTGGAGAGGCCGGGTGGGCCGCCCAGGTAGAGGATGCGCCGGTGCCCCTGTGCGATCAGGTGCTCGGTGAGTGCGAAAGCCCCGCCCTCGTTGTCGTAGCCCACCATCTTGGTCGGCACGGAGTCGCCGAGCGACGGACGACCGCACAGCACCAGCACGGAGCCGACGTCGGCCAGCGCACGCGCCCGGTCGGCCATCTTGCGGCGCAGTCCCTCGTCGTGCACGGCGCCGCCGACCACGATCACGGCGTCGGCGCGCTGCTCGCGCATGCGGTCGATGAGCTCGAGCTCCTGGTCGCGGCTGCTGCGCGCGGCGGCGACGAGGCAGAGCCGGTCGTTGAGTGCCGCCTCCTGCTCGACGCCGCGGACGATGTAGGAGAAGAACGGGTCGACGACGTCGTTGACGATGATGCCCACGGTGCGTGTCGCGGCGTTGGCGAGCGCCCTCGCGTGGGCGTTCGCGGTGTACCGCAGCTCCGCGACCGCCTGCAGCACCCTGTCGCGTGTAGCCTTCGCCACCGGGTAGTTGCCGTTCAGCACCCGGGAGACGGTGGCCGTCGACACCTCGGCGCGCTGCGCGACGTCGTCGATCGTGGGCATCCTGCCCGCCGGGCTTCTGCCCCGCGTCGCCTCTTCGGTGCTCATGCTTCTCCCCAGGTTGTCGTCGTCCCCAGCATGGCCCACCGCGTGAACACGATCTACGCGATCCTTGCCAGGTCGGCGTGCCGGATCTCGTGCTGCAACTGCGCACCGAACACCAGCCGTTCGATCTCGTCGACGGCGAGGTCGCCGAGCCGCACAACCTCATTGCCGAGCGCGCCGGCGATGTGCGGCGTGAGCGTGACGTTCGGCAGGTCGTACAGAGGCGAGTCCTCGGGAAGCGGTTCCGGCTCGGTGACGTCGAGGTAAGCATCCAGCCGGCCCGAAACCAACTCGGTAGTGAGTGCGATCGTGTCTATCAGCTGACCGCGGGCGGTATTGATGACGACGGCGCCGTCATGCAGCAGGGCGAGCTGCCGCGGGCCGATCAGCCCACGGGTCTCGGGCGTCAGCGGGGCGTGCAGGCTCAGCACGTCGCTTCGCCGGCACAGGTCGTCGAGCGTGGTGAGCTCGATGCCCAGAGCGGATGCCTCCGCGTGCGGCAGATACGGATCGCTCACCAGGATGCGCACGTCGATGTTGCTCAGCAGGCGCACCACCTCGCGCCCCACCCGGGACGCCCCGACCAGGCCGATCGTGACGCCGCTGGCCCCGATCGGCGGCATGCCAGTGGCATCCCGTGCCGAGTGCGTCTCGCGCAGGCGCGCCGCGAACCGGCCGGCGCGCTTGAGCCCGAACACGATGGACGCGAAGGTGAACTCGGCGACGGGGATGGCATTCGCTGCGGCGCAGCTGGAGACACGGATGCCGCGCAGCAGCACGTCTTCGGACAGGAACGTCTTGACCGTCCCCGCCGAGTGCACGATGGCGCGCAGGTTGGGAGCGGCGTCGATGACCGAGCCGTCGACGCGCGGCGGGTTCCAGCCGGTGATCATGAGGTGCGCCTCAGCCAGCGCGCCACGTGCCTGCGGCGAGTCGAAGTCGACCATCGGGCGCGGCCCGATGAGTTCGACCGCGCGCTCCAGCCGCGCGAGGGCACGGGGGGAGAACACCTCGGCGAGCGACGCCTCGCTCATCGCAAGAATCGCCGGCATTCGGGCGCCCTCGTCCATCTTCGGTTCGTCCTCTCCGAGCCACATAGTAATCGCTTACTGTAGTCCATCTACCTATCGCATCCGCAAGTGTCGCTGCCAGAACTCCCGCCAGGGCACGGAACACGCATGACGGTGACAAATTCGCCGACCGCGTTGACAGCACGAAACGGGTCGGGTACCTTCATCGAAAAGAAACCGCTTACTATCCGGGCCTCGAACGTTGGTCCCGTCGCGTCGCGTCGTCACCTGATGGCCGCGTCGCCAGGGAGCAAGCCATTGGCATCCGGTCGGCGGCACAGCGAACCAACGACGCTTCCACGCGGAGCTCTCGGATAGGGAACCCGAATGAGCAGCTACAGCCAGTCCGTTGCGGACGACGGCACGCGGTCCGAGACCACGCGCCCGGCCGTCGAGGACCGCGCTTCGCGCCGCGCTCGCGAACATGCTGCGCGCCCCACGGTGCGCAAGAAGACCCTGTGGCAACGCATCAAGCGCGACAAGGTGATGCTGCTGCTGATCGCGCCGGGCTTCGTGTACTTCGTGCTGTTCCACTACCTGCCGCTGCCCGGCAACATCATCGCGTTCGAGAACTACCAGCCGTACCTCGGGTTCATCAACAGCTCGTGGGCGGGGCTCGACAACTTCGTCTCGATCTTCGCGGATGCCACGTTCTGGCAGGCACTGCGCAACACGCTGGTGATCACGTCGTTGCAGCTCGTGCTGTTCTTCCCGGTGCCGATCATGCTGGCCCTGCTGCTGAACAACATCGTGTCGGGCAAGGTACGCAAGTTCGTGCAGAGCGTCGTCTACCTGCCGCACTTCCTGGGCTGGGTGATCGTCGTCTCGATCTTCAGCCAGGTGCTTGGGGCATCCGGGGTGGTGCCCAACCTGCTGCACATGCTCGGGCTTCCGCAGTGGGATGCCATGACCACGCCGTGGTTCTTCCCCATCCTCGTCACCATTCAGGAGATCTGGAAAGACACCGGCTGGGGCACCATCATCTTCCTCGCCGCGCTGATGAACATCGATCAGGAGCTCTACGAGGCGGCAGCCGTCGACGGCGCGGGGCCATGGTCGCGGCTGTGGAAGATCACCATTCCCGGCATCATGCCCGTGATCATCCTGCTGTTCATCCTCAACCTCGGCAGCATCCTCTCGGTCGGATTCGAGCAGATCGTGCTCCAGCGCAACAACGTCGGGCCGGGTGCAGGCGAGGTGCTCGACACGTGGGTCTACTTCCATGGCATCCAAGACGGCCAATGGGGCCCTGCCGCCGCGGTCGGTCTGGTGAAGGGCGTCGTCGGGCTCGCACTCGTGCTCGGTGCGAACAAGGTCGCCCACTGGTTCGGGCAGGAAGGGGTCTACTCCAGTGGCAAGTGAGACGCCGGCAGCACAGGCCGTACGAACTCCGCATAGGCCCCGCGCTCCGCGAAAGAGCAGCGTGGATGCCCGCCCCGCCTGGATGGAGAAGCCGTCGGCGGTCGGCCGGGTCGGCAAGGTGGTCGCGATCGTCGTGATCGCCGTGCTGACCATCTACCCGTTCCTCACGGTGATCTCCACCAGCCTGTCGGACAGCACCGACATCGCGAACGCGAACGGACTCGTGCTGTTTCCGCTCCATCCGACATTGGCGGCGTACCAGACGATCTTCGCCGGCGGTGTCGTCACCGCAGCGCTGCTGCGCAGCATCGTCATCACCGTGGTCGGCACGATCCTGTCCCTGGCCGCCACGGTCGGCATGGCCTATGGGCTCTCGCGTCGCGATCTGGTGTTCGGCAAGTTCATCCTGCTCGTTGCCCTGTTCACCATGCTGTTCAGTCCGGGCATCATCCCGAGCTTTCTCATGGTGAAGCAGCTTGGCCTGCTCGACAGCTACGCCTCGCTGATCCTGCCCGTGCTGATCTCGGCCTTCAACCTCGTGGTGGTGCGGTCGTTCTTCATGAACCTGCCCCAGGAGCTCTTCGAGGCGGCCCGGATCGACGGCGCAGGCGACTTCCGCATCCTCAGCACGATCGTGCTGCCACTGTCCAAGGGCGTTCTCGCCGTCGTCGGACTGTTCTACGCGGTCGCGTACTGGAACGCGTTCTTCAACGCGATGCTCTACCTCGACAGCGACAAATGGCCGCTGGCGATGATCTTGCGCCAGTACGTGCTGCTCGGGTCTCCGCTCAATACCGCGACCGCCGGTGAGATCTCGGCGCCGTCGCAGGCCATCCAGATGGCCGTCGTCGTGATCAGCCTCGTGCCGATCCTGCTCGTCTACCCGTTCCTGCAGAAGTACTTCACCAAGGGCGTCCTCACCGGCGCTGTCAAGGGCTGACCCGCGTCATCCCCGCATCACCCCTCCATTTCCATCTCACCGAAGAAAGGAGCCTCCGATGGTCGCCACGACGACTCGGCGTGCTTTCCTCTCCTACACGGCGCTCGGCGCGCTCGCGGTCGTCACCGCGGGCTCGCTTTCCGGCTGCGGCGCGCAGAGCACGCTCAAGGCCGGAAGCGTCTCGAACGCCACGCTGCCGAACTACACGGCGGTCAAGGGCGTCACGCCCGACCTGGCGCCGACCGCGCAGGGTGTTCCGCCCGCGTTCTTCAACTATCCGAAGAACCCGTACCGCTCAGTGAAGAGCCCGTTCATGAAGGGTCAGACCGTCACGGGCATCACGAACATCTTCGGGCCGCCGCCCACCGGCCGCTCCAGCAACCCGGCCTGGCAGGAGATCGAGAAGCGCCTGGGCGGCACCGTCGACATCACAGCGGTCTCCAGCGGCGACTTCGACACCAAGCTCAACACGGTCGTGGCGGGAGGCAACCTCCCGGATCTCATGCTCAACGACGGAGCGGCGATCCCCGACATCATCGGGTTCCTGGAGTCCTCCTGCGAAGACCTCACTCCATATCTCGCGGGCGACAAGGTCAGTGCATACCCGAACCTGGCGAACATTCCGCAGGTGTTCTGGAAGCAGACCGTGCAGAACGGCAAGCTCTACGGCCTGCCCATTCCGCGCAGCATGACCGGCGGCTCGGGCTTCATCAACCAGACCTACTTCGCGAAGGCCGGTGTCTCCGACACCAGCACTATCAAGAGCTCGGATGACTACCTCGCGCTGGCGAAGCAGCTCTCGGGCGCCAACCAGTGGGCGTTCGGCAGCACGAACTTCGGACTGCCGCCGTTCCTGCACATCTTCCACGTGCCCTACAACTGGACCGAGCAGAACGGCAAGCTCGTCAAGGACTACGAGACGCCGCAGTGGCTGGAGGCGATCAGCTTCGTGCAGAAGATGCACGCCGCCGGCGCGGTCGCCCCCGGCAGCGAGGGCTGGACGAAGCAGCAGATGCAGGATGCCTTCATCTCCGGCAAGGTCGCCCAGATCTACGACGGCCTCCCCGCGTACGGCAAGGTCGGCGGCTATCAGCAGACGCTTCCCGCGGCCAACCCCGCGAACAAGGCGACGCCGTTCCTGCCGTTCAGCGCGCACGGCGGCAAGGCCATGGTGTGGCTGGACAACGTCGACTTCGCCTGGACCATGGTGAAGAAGGGCAGCCCCAGCCACATCAAGCTCGTTCTGCAGGTGGCGAACTTTCTCGCTGCGCCGTTCGGCAGCCAGGAATACCTGCTGATGAACTACGGCGTCGAGGGCACGGATTACACGCTCGACGGCAAGGGCAACCCCACGGCCACCGCCCGGGCGGCGCTCGACACGGCCGTTCCGTGGAGGTACCTTGCCGCCGGTCCGAATGCGCTCTACTCGCCTCAGTTCCCCGACGCGATCAAGGTTCTGCACGAGACGTACGCGAAGCTGATCCCGCTGGGGGTGGCGGACCCGACTCAGGGTCTGTTCAGCCCGACGCAGGCGCAGAAGGGCCTGACGCTCGGGCAGACGATGACCGACGCCGTCAATAACTACGTCGCCGGACGCAGCTCGCTCGCGGACCTGAAGAACGCGATCGCCACCTGGAAGTCGAGTGGAGGCGACCAGATCCGGTCCGAGTACCAGAAGGTTCTGTCGAAGTCGAAGAAGAAGTCCTGAACGTGCCTGCGCTCTCACCCGTCTTCCTGCCGCAGGATGACCGCGATCTGTCGCCGTTCACCGGCTGGGGTCGCGAGCACTGGCAGGCCACGGCCGACCACTGGCTCGGGCAGGTGCGCCGCCACTCCAGCGCGGAGGGCGCCATGACGCGCCTGCCCGGCCGGGTGACCAGGGACGGCGTGCGCCGCGAGTGCATGGAGACGGTGGGCAGGTCGTTCCTGCTCGCCGCTCCACGCATCGCCGGTGCCGCGGCCGAGGACACCGTCGCCGATGAGAACCTCGAGTGGTACACGCGGGCGCTGCTGGCCGGAACGCGGCCGGGTGGTGCAGAGGAGTGGCCGCGCGGTGTCACCTGTCGCACGCCGCTAGCCGGCGTGACGAACTCGATCGTGGAGGCGGCGAACATCGCGTTCGGCCTGCACCTCACGCGAGACCGACTGTGGGACAAGCTGACCAGGCCGGAGCAACGACAGCTCGCCGACTGGCTGCTGCACCACGCGCGAGTGGAGGTCTGGCAGAACAACTGGCAGCTGTTCCCGGCGATGGCGGAGGGATTCCTGCACTCCGTCGGCGAGGACGTCAGCGGCACCACGGGTCGCCGGAACGTCGCGCGCGTGGAGTCGTGGTACCTCGGCGACGGCTGGTACACCGACGGCCCCGAGCACTCCATCGACTACTACAACGCGTGGGCGATCCACCCCTACCTATGGGCGTGGTACCGCATGACCGACACCGTGCAGACGGTAGAGGGACAACGCCACCTTGAGCGACTGGCCGAGTTCACGGCGTCGTACTCGCGCTTCTTCGCGCGGGACGGATCCGTGCTGCACGTCGGCAGATCGCTCACGTACCGCACGGCCGTGCTCGCGGCGCTGTGGTGCGCGGAGCTCAGCGGCGTGAACCCGTTGACGCCGGGGGCGACGCGACGGCTGGCATCCGGTGTGCTGTCTCGCTTCACGTCGAAGGGCGTCGGCGTCGAAGGGCCGTTGAGCCTCGGCTGGTACGAACCGTTCGAGCCGATGTGCCAGGCGTACAGCGGGTTCGGTTCGCCCTATCTCGCCGGGATCGGATTCCTCGGGCTGGCGTTGCCGGCCGAGGCTCCGGCGTGGACCGCCGTCGAAGAGGAGCAGCCGACCGACGGCGCCGCGTTCAAGGCGAGCATTCCCGAGACCGGATGGCTGCTCTCGGCTCAGGACGACGGCATCGTGCGTCTCGTCAACCACGGCACCGATCACGTCTGGCTCGCGGTCGGCGACGACGTCGACGGCGACGACCCGCACTACGCGAAGTTTGCGTACTCCACGCACACGGCGCCCGGAACGGCGCAGGCGTGGGCCGACGACGTCGACTCGCACTTCGCGCTGCTCGACGACGATGGCAACGCGAGTCGGCGCAGCGCCCTTCGCGCCACCCGGGTCGATGGCGACATCGCAGGCTCCGTGCACCTGCCGCAGCTGAATCGGCGGCTGTTCGACGGATGCGCCGTCACCACAGTGTCGTTCCTCGACGGCCCGTACGAGGTGCGCGCGCACCTGGTGCAGTCGCCGCGGGACTACCGGGTGCGCGAGGGCGGGTTCGCCGTCGCGGGCTCAGCGGTCCCGACGACCTTGGTGCACGGGACCACCGCGCT